>WNFG01004364.1_pt1 | contig 12294 bp, 10 predicted proteins | sample 5400431 | NCBI WGS metagenome assembly WNFG01 (sample SAMN13153346, study PRJNA577476) | soil metagenome | isolation source: 120 cm saprolite under Douglas fir tree site 2 hole 3 replicate 2 | place: USA:California | collected 2015-04-18
AAAGCAGGATGGCGCGGACTATTCATGCTTGAACTGCTCCGCGACGATTCGGGTAAGGTATGGTTTGTTGAGCTTAATGGCAGGCCTTGGGGAAGCATGGCACTTTGTCGACGCCAGGGCCTTGAATACCCCTCCTGGCACGCCGAGTTGGCGATGGATGAGCAATCGCAGGCAGGTGTCGCGGTGTCCACAACGCAAAACATTGTCTGCAGACACGCGGGCAGGGAGTTTATGCATGTGCTCTTTGTGTTGAAGGGCGCGAAATCGAATGCGCTCACGAAATGGCCGTCGTTCTGGAAGACTGTTTGGGATGTTTTGCAGTTCCACCGGACGGATGGTCTTTACAACTGGCGGCACGACGATCCGAGAGTGTTCATCGCCGATGTGTGCTCTACAATTCACGACAACATCTTTAAGTCTAGAAATTGAGAGCTAATGGAAGTTCTCGCTGCAAGTCATGTGCACTCCAAGTGGTCGTACGACGGGAGTTGGTCGCTCGAAGACCAGCTAGTACTCCCGAAATATTAGTGATGCCTGGGATTGAGTACAGTGACGCGGCGAACCGTGTGCATGTTCTCGTGTGGGGAGACGTTCCTTTCCTTGGCGAGGGCTTGCCGACCTTAGAGATGTTGGAGGGAGTCAAGGCCGCGAATGGATTGGCTGTGCTAGCCCATCCGTCTAGACGCGATGCGTGGAAATTGTTTGAGCCATCTTGGGCCGAGCGGTTCCTGGGGATCGAAGTGTGGAACCGAAAGTATGACGGGTGGGCGCCAGGCCAAACAGCTCCGCCACTCGTGCAGATGAGTGGCGCGATCCCATTTGTGGGATTGGATTTCCATACCCACCGGCAGTTATTTCCACTGGCCATGGCACTTGATGTTCATGAAGAGGTGTCAGAAGAAACTGTACTTGACGCGCTGAGATCCCGGCGGTGCAACGCGCGGGCATTCGGACTGTCGCTGAGCCAGAGCATGGTTCACATGGCGTTGCCTGTCTTAAGAATGGCAGAGCGGAGTAGAAAGATGGGAGCTTCCATGGTAAAGCGTTCGAAAGGTCGTGGTACAAAGTGACCTGCGCAAGCTTCCAACTTGTCGCGGTACTTTTGTACCACAGGTGAACTTTGCCGGAGTCACAACAACACCACGTTAGTGTCTGTATCTGCACTTTTAAGCGGCCAGCGCTGCTGGAGCGACTTCTGGAGAACTTACAGAAGCAGCGGACAGACGGACTGTTTACGTACTCTGCGGTTGTGGCCGACAACGACCCCGCTCAGTCTGCGCAGCAGTTGGTGGCCGAACTCGCATCCACTTCGGCAGTGCCACTGAAATATTGTTCTGAGTCGCAACCGAATATCGCGCTGGCCCGGAATAAGGCAGTGCAATACGCAGAGGGTGATTTCATCGCCTTTATTGATGACGACGAGTTTCCAACAGAAGACTGGCTCTGGAACCTATTCAAAACATGTATGGCATTGGGAGTGGACGGTATTCTGGGCCCTGTCAAGCCGAGTTTTGAGTCTGAACCGCCCAAATGGGTGAAACGGGGCAAATTCTTCGACCGGCCCACCTTTGAGACGGGCTACAAGGTGAACTGGGATGAAGCCCGAACAGGCAACGTGCTGTTCAAGAGGGAGATCTTAAATTCTGTCGACATCCCTTTTCGATCCGAATTTGCCACCGCGGGAGAAGATGTGGACTTCTTCCGGCGAATGATTGAGAAAGGGCATACATTTATTTGGTGTAACGAAGCAGTGGCCTATGAAGTGGTGCCCGCTTCGCGTTGCACACGGAGTTATCTGTTGAAGCGTGCGCTGCTCCGTGGCAGTAATTTCAACAAACATCCCACGGATCGCTTCAAAAACGCGGCGAAGTCCGTCATCGCGGTGCCATGCTACACGGTGGCACTACCGTTTCTTGCTCTTTTTGGGGAACACCTGTTTATGAAGTATCTGATCAAACTTCTTGACCACGGGAGCCGGCTTCTCGCGTATGTGGGGTTGAGTGCCATGACGCGACGGCAGACATGAATCCTAAAGTGGGGATCTGACCAGAGGTCATCCCAGGATTCGACCTGTTTCATGCCAGTGCACCCCAGTACCAGTGACTTGGAAGTCCGGAACGGTTACTGTGGTAAATTCAGATTTTGGAGAGGTCGCCGTTGGCTAAGACAGCGGCCGGCTTGCCGGTTGCGGTGGGTAACACCACTTGAGGGTTCGAATCCCTTGCCTCTCCGCCAATATCAGTCCTACCGTTCAGATACACCAGCTGCAATTCGTATCGTTCGACGAAATCCCAAATAGGAGGGATCTCGGGCAGGTAGAGAAGGATCATTTATCTATGCGTGATTTGATCAAGGTTTGCGGAAAAGAGGTTAGAGTCACGGGTCGTTTGCTTCGCATGGCGCGGCTTGAGGCAGATGCATACCAGTTTGTGGACGACGATCCAGAGCCGGTAATCGACGCGCTGCGACAGTCTCGAACCCGAATTGATGTCTTTACGTTTATGCAGAAGGTGCCTGAGACCTCACCGAAATATTCCTATCCCATGGAATGGGACAACTTTGCCGCCTTGCCGGTAACCACATACGATCAATGGTGGAATGAGCAGATCGGATTCAAGGCCAGGAACAAGGCAAAGCAAGCTCTGAAAAAGGGAGTCATCCTACGCGAGGTTCCCTTTGATAACACCCTCGTGAAGGGAATATGGGAGGTTTACAATGAGTCGCCGATTCGCCAAGGCGCGCCCAACAAACATTACGGTAAGGATGTTGAGACTGTTTACCGCGAGGAAGCAACGTTTCTCGACAGTAGTATTTTCATTGGCGCATTTCTGGGCGACAGTTTGATCGGTTTCATAAAGATGGTTCACGACGACACTCGGACACAGGCAGGTCTGATGAACATTGTTTCTATGGTCCGGCACCGGGATCTGGCGCCGACAAACGCGCTGGTAGCCCAAGCCGTTCGATCTTGTGCGGATCGGGGAATTCAATACCTGGTCTATTCGAAATTTGCTTATGGGAAGAAGCAGCGTAGCACGCTCAGTGATTTCAAAGAACGCAACGGATTCCAACAAATAGACGTTCCTCGATTCTACGTGCCGCTTACGCGAACTGGGGAGATCGCCATCCGCTTGGGCCTTCACAAAAAGCTCACCCACTATGTTCCCGAGCCTTTGCTCACCAAGCTCCGGGACTTGCGCAGCACGTGGTACAGACGGAAGTACGCGTCTGTCGAGGAAAGATCCTAACGTATGCCTGGAATTTTTGGTCTCATCACAAAGATGCCGTGTGGCTGGGCTCAGGACCAACTGCGCCTCATGACTCAGACTCTCCTGCACGAACCGTTTTATGTTAACGGAGTATGGACGGAAAGCTCTTCGGGTGTATACGTTGGCCGGACTGCTCGAAAAGGCTCGGCTGACGCGACGATGCCACTCTGCAACGAACGGGACGATATTACACTGATTTTCTCGGGAGAGGAATTTCCCGACACTGATACCCGGCGTCGCTTAAAAGAAAATGGGCACACGGTCGCGCCTGGCTCACTCTCACACCTCGTTCATCTGTATGAAGAGGATCCGTCCTTTTTTCGGAAATTGAATGGAAGATTCCAAGGAGTCTTAACCGATCGCACTACCGGAACCACCACGCTGTTCAATGATCGGTTCGGTTTGCAACGGATCTACTATCACGAATCAAAAGAAGCGTTTTACTTTGCTGCGGAGGCGAAAGCGATTCTCGCGGTTCGTCCTGAGCTCCGCGAGATAAACGCGAAAGCGATGGGGGAATACATCGCGTGTGGCTGCGTGATGGAAAACCGCACGCTATTTGAGGGAATTCAAGTCCTTCCACCTGCGTCCTCATGGGCTTTCCGGCAAGGAGTACTGGAGAAAAAGTCGTCTTATTTCGAGCCGCAAGAGTGGGAAAGCCAACCGCGTGTCCAGCTGGAGGCCTATTATCAAAGACTCGAAGATATTTTCTCGCGGAATTTGCGGCGCTATTTCGAAAGCGACGAACGAATGGGGATGTCGCTTACCGGAGGACTTGATACCCGAATGATCATGGCGTGGCACAAGGCTGCGTCCGGATCTCTGCCGTGCTATTCCTTCGGCGGCCCCTATCGCGATTGCCAGGACGTTGTGATAGCGCGAAAGGTGGCCCAGATTTGCGGTCAGACACATCAGGTTATTCCAGTCGGGCGTGAGTTTCTATCGCAATTCCCGAAGTATGCCGAGCGCACGGTATATCTCACGGATTGTTGTGCCGACGTGAATCGTGCTTCAGACCTGTACGCGAACGAGCGCGCCCGTGAAATCGCGCCGATGAGAATGACAGGGAATTACGGTAGCGAAGTACTTCGGCGTACCATGCCACGTCGCCCTAATGAGCCTACGCCCGCGTTCAAACCGGTCGACCCGATGCCAGGCTTATTCCGTCCCGAGGTCCTCACTTACATTGATCTTGCTAAGCAAACGTATCAGAGTGCACTGCAAACGAACGCTGCTTCGTTTGCGGTCTTTTGCCAAGCTCCTTGGCACCATTACGGTCTGTTGGCACTTGAGCAGACACAACTCGGTGTACGGACCCCGTTTCTCGATAATGATCTCGTTCGAACAGTCTTCCGGGCGCCACAGTCGGCGCTCGTGAGTAGCGACGTTTGCCTACGCCTAATTGCCGACGGCAATGCTGGCTTGAGGCGCCTTCGGACCGATCGCGGTCTAGGAGGCGATCAAAGCAAGACGATTGCGGCGATTACCCGGGGTTACCTGGAGTTTACGTTCAGGGCCGAATATGCCTACGACTACGGAATGCCTCAGAGAGTGGCTCAGGTCGATCATCTTTTCTCAGCCCTTCACTTCGAGCGGCTCTTTCTCGGCAGGCACAAATTCGCCCATTATCGCGTGTGGTACCGCGATGCGCTGTCCGGATACGTCCGGGAGATGTTGCTCGACCGAAGAACGCTGTCCCGGCCATATCTCGACAGGAAAATGGTAGAGATGGTTGTGAGCGGACACCTCAAAGGGAATCGGAATTATACCACCGAGATCCATAAGCTGCTAACCTTGGAGCTCATACATCGACTCTTTCTCGACCCGAGCTGAGACGCGCTAGCAGTGTCGGAATGGGTGTGGCAGTCCATTTTCTTAGGTAAGAAGTTGTCCGGTGAGGCAAGCTTGTAAGTGTCGCGAGAGGCAGTGGCATGATGACGACAACAGGCAGCAAGCTTGTCGTATTCGAGCGAACGATTTTACGAAAGGGCGGTTTGCCTTGATCACAGTCTCCCAAGTGAAGACTGCGGCGGCACGTCCTCCTTTATCCAGATGATTCAAAATTCTTCATCAATGACACCCGGGGAAAGGTGACAATGGGGCGCATAGTAGCCACTGTCTTTTTTTCCATACTGATCTGGCAGCTTTACAGGTGGACTAGAGACGACGAGGCCCGGACCTCAAAAGCGCTGTGGCTTCCCACTTTCTGGTTGTTTATCGGCTCGTCGCGCAGTTTTTCCGAATGGTTGCATTTATCTTCGGGCGGTCGCTCAGTAACTTATGCCGAAGGAAGCCCCCTGGACAGGGCGGTACTGACGCTTGTTCTGGCGCTCGGCGTAATCGTGCTCCTCGGAAGGGCCAGGCGAGCGGGGATAATCTTGCGATCAAATCTCCCGATCCTGCTCTATTTTTTGTACTGTCTCACAAGCGTCCTCTGGTCTGACTTCCCCGACGTGGCGTTCAAGCGGTGGTTCAAGGCCACGGGCGATATAGTTATGGTTCTAATCGTCTTGACTGATCCGGACTGGATCGCCGCGCTCCGACGACTTCTTGTACGCCTTGGTAACGTGCTCGTACCCCTCTCTCTTTTGTTTAGCAGGTGGTATCCCGAGTACGGTCGCCAATTCAGTCACGCCGGGAATCCTTATTGGAGCGGCGTGACTCCAGAGAAGAACGCTCTCGGGGTGCTCTGCTTAGTTTATGGATTGGCATTCCTTTATTACTTCCTCCAAGCCTACCGTGAGGAAAAGGGCACCCGCAGACGAAAATTGCTAATTGCCTACGGTGTGGTCATCGTGCTGGCGCTGTACTTGTTGGTTGGATCGCAATCCGCCACGGCTTTGGCCTCCTTCTTCCTAGCTGGGGTGCCAATGGTCTTGACCTTTCGGTATTCAGGTTTTCGAAAACCAGCACTCGTGCACATCATGGTGCTGGGGGCTTTGGGAGTTGTCGTTACTGCCCTTTTCCTTAACATGGGCTCCAGCATGTTGGCAACGATGGGTAGGGATTCCACGCTGACCGGCCGTACCGCGGTCTGGCACGCTGCCCTGAGCCTAGCAGAAAGTCCCGTTGTGGGGACGGGCTTCGAGAGTTTCTGGATTGGATCCCGGTATAAGCAGATGGCGGTGCTGACCGGCATGGAATTGAACCAAGCCCATAATGGTTACCTTGAAATATATCTGAATCTGGGATGGATAGGGGTTGCACTGCTGGCTCTGGTTCTCATCACCGCGTATCGCCGAGCCGTTAAGGGTGTACGTTGGATGACGCCAGCAGCCAGCCTTCGGCTGGCATTTTTCATAATCGCGATCAGTCAAAACTTCACGGAGGCAAGTTTCGGGATGGCGGGTCCCGTTTGGATAGGATTCCTTATCACCACAATGGCGATGCCGGAAGTCGTTTCTCCGAGCGAATTGCTTGCCCTCGGCCTCGATCGCGCTGACGACCCGGCAGAGCGTAAGCCAATGGCTGAGTCTCCGGTTCCTGGCGGGAACCGTTTTGCGCACAGCGGGCATCGCAAATCGCTAGTGCGCGCCCAACGATGATCGACTCAATCGCCACAAGATATGTAACTCGATCTCAGCCAGCTCAATTAACAACAATAGCTAGGTTCGTTGGAGGATTAGGGGCCGACGGCGACGGAGAAGGTGACGACCCGGCGTAACATTTCTTTGCGTCGAAGGGGAGTACGTTGCCTGTGCCGTCGGGCACCCCGCCCATCGAGAAGTAACACGCCATGGCCGGGTTGGCATTGACGTGCCCAGCCCAAGCGGTGTTCAACGCCGAACCAGCGCATTGAGAACTGTTTGTGGCTGCTACGCCGTTGAATTTGCCGGGAGTATCAAACGTCCCGGCACACTGTCCAACGTTGCCACTGGATACATCTGGACCAACGGCAGGCCACGGGATTGAACCGAACCATGCAGGCTTGCTAGTTAGATAGAAACTGGCTGGAAGCGTCTGGCTGGCTGGCACCGTGTTTGGATATGTTGGAGCACCTGTCGGAACCTCCGCAGAGAGAAATCGCGTTGCTCCATTCACCACGTCATAGTTTCCCCAGCGCATCGTAGTTGTATTTACTAACGTGTCAATTGGCTGGCCTAATTGCCCTGCACCCCAAATATAGATTGACAGGTCGTCAAAAGCACCAAAAGACTGATAAACAGAATGATATCCCGGTGTTCCTAACACGTTACCTATAATGTTGCCGTAACGAGAGCCATAATAGAGACGAATTGTGTTCTGATTGTTTCCGTTATTCGAACCAGGACTGTTACTGCTCGCTCCGCACTGTCCGTTTGCACAGGATAGCCATCCCCACCATTGATTTCGGAAAGCTGTTTGACTCAGATGATTCCCGTGGTCGCCATCTTCGTTATAACCAAATCCTATGTTGCCTTCGTATAATGCGTAGGAAATCCCCGCGCCATGTTCGTCAGCCGTATCTACCGCAAATGAATTCGAGCCGTTTGCGGTGGCTGGTAAAAAATTGTAGGCAAAAACGTCAGCTTGCTCAGGATTGGCATCCCCTATGAAGAAACACCCGCCTACTTTGTGGCAGATGTTGTTCTGGAGTAAATTGTTCGCCCCGCCGACTAAACGCACCCCGTTATGGTCTCCATAATTGTTGGGGTTTCCGAAGAAGTAGTTGTCCTTAACCAATCCTCCAAAAGAATCAGATAGGTGGACACCTAATCTACTCATATTAGTAATTTTGCAGCCAGATACCCACCCATGAAGGGAGTTGACCATAGATACGCCGCTAAAACTGGTTCCGCCGAGGCCAGCCCCATCCATTGAAAGGTTTTCGACGCCATCATAGGGTATTGGATGTATGAGAACCGCTTGGGTGTCACTGCCCCAGTCAGGTTGCTCAATGGGCTTCGAGATAGTCACGCAAGTCGCGCCACAGCCGTTCTGATTGATGGCTGTAACTACTACAGCTTCCATCTCTGAGGAGCCATTGCGCCAGCTATTGACGCCCCCTTCGCTGGGAACGGCGCAGCCAACGTTCGCTGCAGACCAACCCACTTGACAGTGGAAGTAGCCTCCGTTGTCATTCGCGGTTCCGGTGCAAGCAGCGGCGAGTCCGTTTCCTGTAAACCCAGTGTCGCACTGGTTGAGGATTAGAAGGTCCCCCACTCGCACTGTGCTGCCCGTGGCTGCTAGACTGTTCAGAATGAGTTGAGTTGAACCCTTAGCCCTACCCCCAGTAACCTGCACCCAATGAGGCGATGCCCCCTGCTGAGGCCCAGCGTTGTCACTACTATTTATGCAAATAAAACCGCCGCCAAAAATGCTGCAATTATTCGTTGTAAAGTTTAACTGGGTAGAGTTAGCGCCCTGTCCTCGTAGGGCGAGATGCCCGACAGTATCTTGCGGGAAGCTGATTCCGTTTGAAAGCGTGAACGTGCCTGCACCAAGTACGACCACTCCCCCTGAAGGTTGCGCTGTGTGACAAGCCGCAAGCGCATTTGTGATCGGATCGCCTGCGCCGGAATATGCCGAAATTGTCGTGCAAATGGGCCAGTTGGCATCAGGCAGAGTGCTACCTGGAAGCCCCGCCTGCGTCCAGTCTATTGCGCGCTTAGAGTCAATTATCCCCGACCAAAGCTGCGCGCGGGCAACGGCCGGAAGTAACAAGAGTATACTCAGGAAAGATAGAAGGCACCGCCTGGTTTTCATATTAGCTGAACTCCGCCGCTGCTTTTGACAACGCTCCACTCGACGCATGGTGCACCTACGATTGATGTTAGACCGCAGTTCACTTGGGGGCAATCACAGTAAATCACGACGTGACGAAGGAGGATACTGTCCCTAAGTACAGATTTGGGGTAGTGGATGGGGCAGGGCTGTTGGCGGGGGATTTTGAGAAGCAGTTCGGCACAGATATTGCCCTAAATCTCCTCGGCTCAGTCGGAATGAATCTTTCTTCGATGATTCGCCCATGAATTGTGGTGGTGAACGCTGGAAACAGATGTGGCGGCGCCTCCACGAACGCACCAACGCCAGCAACTGGAGTGGATTGCGCACGGAGGTTGGACAAGCCGTATGCATTCGGCTTGGCCCAACGGGCCACCGGGCTTTCTTACTGCTCCCAATACTTTGATTAGAAATTAGATTAGGAGGAACTAATGAAAATTGCTTACTTGATGCTTTTTCATAAGGATCCGAGGCTTTTGAAGAGGGCGATAGAAACGCTTTCGTCAGGGGATTGCGGATTCTTCGTTCACATTGACCAGAAGTCGGACATTCGAGGGTTCTCTGCCATCAGCGGCGACAACATCTCATTTTGCAAGCAACGCATTCCCGTTTATTGGGGGCAATTTTCTCAGGTAGAAGCGACGATGCTGTTAGTCCGGCAGGCGCTGGGCTCCTCCGCAAACTATGATTACTTCATCTTTATGCAGGGGAGCACTTACCCGCTAAGGAGCGGTGGGTACATTCAGCGCTTCCTGGAAAAGAACCGTGGCTGGGAATTCATGAACTTGGTGAGAATGCCGGCGCGAGGCTACCCGCTGTCTAAAATCAACACTTTGGCGTACCCATCTGATATGCCGGTCCGTCGCTTCGCTGCGAGGGCACTCGCAAAGCTGGGTCTGGCCCAACGGGACTACAGGAAATACCTCAAAGGACTTGAGGCATACTCCGGCAATGCTTGGTGGGCTCTTTCGAGAGACGCGTGCCAGTACCTAGCGGAGTTCGTGACGTCGAATCCACATGTAGAGGAGTACTTTCGAAACACACTTGTGCCTGATGAATCGTTTTTCCATACGATTCTGGGCAATTCGCCACTTCGGCCTCGGATCCGCACAAGTTTCGTGTACGCGGATTGGGCCACCCGCGGCTGCCAGGTTAATGAGGAGCAGATAAGGTTCTTTGCAGCACAGGAAAAGGTATGGTTTGAGGATGAGTGGGGGCCTGCAGAGATGCTGTTCGCGCGAAAGTTTTCTGACGACAGGCTTGATTTGGTGCAGCAAATTGATGAAATGATAGAGCGAAAGGAAACGTGCCGGACCTCTCCCTAGTCTTGGTGTCAGTGTGAGAACCACGAGCACGAGGTTCAGTAGCAGCCACAGCAATGTCACCGTTTCACGGGGCGGAAGCCTGGGCGGAAACAGCGTCATCACACTGCCCGGTGGGTAGTTTGCTTCTGGGTTCCCAAGTTCGGGATCGTCACAATGGACCCGGGATGAGGTGCGGCTGAAGTTGGTCGAGATAGCAAAGAAAATTCGGTAGGAGCAAAACTTAAGCAACAAGGGAACAAAATGCACTGGCCGATAGCAGGGGACTGGTGCAATTATTAACTTTTATGATGAAAATAGTGAGTCACGACAATCCGTCCGTGTTGAATAGCGAGTTTCTCGAGGAATACAGCAGCGAGGATAGTCTCCGCAGATACAGCAAGGAAACGGCGGGGCAAGGGATCAATTATCTCCTGGATCACGACTATGGAGATGTCTATTTCGGTGTGATCGAGAAGCAGATCCCGCGCCGGCTCTGGGAGTTTGGGTGCGGAGCCGGGATGAACCTTCTATTCTTAGTGGCGTCCCTGGAGCGTCGGGGCACATCAGTGGAAATCGCCGTCGGCACGGACTTCTCTGAGGCCTTGATCGATTTTCCGGTGCAAGTGCCGCTCTGGTAGACCCATGCCTTGCTTGGCGACCAGATAATCCAACATGACCATTATTTTGACGACACGTAAACAGCTCACAGTTGTTCTCACTGTCCTTTTTTGTGTCCTTGGATTGGTTCAGATTGTTCCAGCCGTGCGAGACGCGATACGGGACAAAACGGGTGATCTGGGCAGGCAGTGGGCAGTTACGCAGTACGTCATCCGTGGAGTGAATCCCTATCCAGTTGCGCTTGAAGCGCTTTTGGCCTCCTACGGAGCGCTGGCGCCGCGCGGCCCTGTCCATCTGCAGGATGCCCAAATCTCCGACATCCCGAAATCTGGACCGCATCCCAAAACCGATCCCGCACTTGGGCCCCCGGAGGCAACCTATCCGCCCGGCACTTTGATGATGCTGATTCCGCTCGGGCTTCTGCCCCGTGAAACGGTTGCATTGTTGTGGCTGTTGCTGAATCTCGCGCTCGTATTTCTAGTGGCGCGGGAACTGAAGTTGCTGGCACGCGCCGAAGAAGGCAGCTCGCTGTTTTTCGTCGGCTTGGTCGCTGTTTGGCCAGCGGTATCCATTTGTATCGAGCGCGAACAGTTCTCCCTGCTGTGTTTGTATTGTATCCTCGTGGCCCACAGGATTCACGGTAGGCGCCCGATTGCGGCCGGCCTGCTTTATAGCCTCTCATTTGTGAAGCCCAGCCTGGCGATACCATTCCTTGCTTTGCCTTTTTTGGAGAGTGACACGGGGGTAGCGAACAAGGCGAGGACGCTGGCCAGCCTGGGCGCTTCACAACTAGCGCTCCTCGGGGCCATGTGCTGGATGGTCCGCGACACTCCTAGCGAGCTGATTACTGGATGGTTGCGGGTGGCCGCTTACTTCCGGGGGGGAAGCTACACCGTTCAAGCGATCATAAACCGACTGCGGCTCGATGGGTCCGTCTTCGACTTCGCACTGCAAATTGGCATTTTGCTGGGTGGGATCTTCTTGGCATACCGGTCCGAGGATACGAGGAAACTGACGATTCTTGCAATTGTCTCGTGTATTTGGACCTATCACTGGCGATACGATTTTGTGATCCTGCTCATTCCGGCGGCGCTGTTGGCCGCCACGCCTGTCAGTCGGCGATGGATAGTTGAACTAGCAGCGTTGGCAATCTTCGGAATCGGTCTGACGGCTCCCGTCTATCAAGGAACTGGTAGCATAGCAAGAGGTATGCGAATGGCCGCGAGACTCAGCATTGCGGCCCTGCTAGTCGGCGCAGCGCCGAGCCTGTCCGGGAAATGGCGGACTGCAGCAACATCCGCCGAATAGGCCGTCTTCGGTCGCCGATTGTGCTGAATACGTCACAATAAAGCCGGGATTGGCTGCATTGCGGTACAATTGGTCAGGATGGCAAAACGGAA
>WNFG01015528.1_pt1 | contig 12294 bp, 9 predicted proteins | sample 5400431 | NCBI WGS metagenome assembly WNFG01 (sample SAMN13153346, study PRJNA577476) | soil metagenome | isolation source: 120 cm saprolite under Douglas fir tree site 2 hole 3 replicate 2 | place: USA:California | collected 2015-04-18
GCTTCGTTGAAAACGGGCTGGCGCCCGCCGGAAAGATCAATAATGCTGAGGCGGCGCATTCCCAGCGCCACGGAGGGAGCGACCAGCAGCCCGTCTTCATCCGGACCGCGATGCCAAAGCGCCTCCATCATCCGGCGCGCAATGGCTTCGGCCTGTCCGGTACGCTCAATTCCGATGACGCCACAAATTCCGCACATGAGGTTACTTGGGGTTGCTAATCAGAACTTGTCCCGCCCTTGCGAGTTGGTCGCGTAAACGCACGCGGAGAATTCCAAGCCTTCGTGAACCATACCAACTCAAAGACAATCGTATCACCAGAGCAAAGCACAACAAGAAAATCGAAATCGTCAACACGGCAAAAGATTCGCGCTCGAGGAGCAACGTCCAGTTGATCGACTCTTCCCAGGAAGGCCAGACAAAGTTGAGGGCCCGGCGAAGGATGCGTCCAGCAAGAGGAATCCGAGCGAGACGAACGTGGACCGTCGATTCATACGTGTAGGTAGAGGGATAGTTTGGTATCGCCTGGGTCGCTGCGCGGAAAACCTCCAGATTCCGAAGCTCTTCCCGAGTCACCGGGCGGCCCGACGGAAGCCGAAGCATGGCGTGATAGGAAGGATCGACGACGATCCAGCGGTTATCGACCAGGGCCTCAACCACAACATGTTTGCTGCGCAGGTTCTCATCCAACAGGAGAAGACGGCGCGCATGCAAGCCGCTGCTCTGCGCAAGGTTCACGAACGCATTGGTCGCCGTGCCGCAAACTTCCAGGAGTTGCCGATAGTTGAGGGTGTCTTCCGGGTTACGCGAGTCAAGCGCTTCTGGATCGAGGGCGCTGCGGCGCGTGGGACCATGTTGCATCCACGAGAGGATCGCCTCGATTTTTTGCTCGGGACTATCGGAAGAAGGGATAATGGCGTCAGAAAAGCCTTTCAAGTAGTTTCGGGTCGAGGATTCCCAGCCGGCACAGTAGAGGACCAACCCGATGGAAACGGCGAGAAAAACGTTCGCTAGAAACCAGCACGCGCGGAGAATGGGGTAACGCTTCATCCCGCGCGACCTTCCGATAACAGTTCCTTGTAAAGCGATTCCATATGAGCGAGTGGCTCCGCCCAACCAAGCGAGCGTGTCACCTCGCCGCAACCTGAGCGCAAACGCGCGGCGAACGCGGGGTCATCGAGAATTTTTTCAAGGCCCGCTTCAAGAGCGGCGCAGTCGTGCGATACGACGAGGCCCGCGCGCCGGTCCACGATCGGCGCGATTCCGCACCGGTCGGTCACCAGGACGGGCGTCCCGCACGCAACAGCTTCCGCAGCGGTATTGCCAAAATTCTCATTCCGCGAGGGCAGGACAAACAAGTCGGCATCCCGATAGGCTGCCCACTTGGCGTCGCCATAGAGCGGTCCTGCGAACAAAACCCCCCCGTTTAAACCCATTTGCGCGGCAAAAGCTTCGAGATGCTGGCGAAAACCATCACCCTCATCGGGTCCCGCAATTACGAGCAGCGAGGACCGGGAGCCATTGCTGTGCCGCTGCCAGCGTGCGAACGCCTCCAGCATCATGTCCGGACTCTTCTTTGATACTAGACGCCCAAGGAAAAGTACAATTCTCACATCACTGGAAATGCCCCACTGTTCACGAAAGCGGCCTGGCGGAGGAAATTCCGCAGGCACGTCAATTCCGTTACGACGTATAACAATCTTACGGCCCGGAATACCACCGTCGAGCAGTTCTTGACGCTCCAGCTCCGCGGTCGCGATCAAGCGGTCCGCTCCGCGAAGCATAGCACCGCCGAAAACAGAGTGGTAGACACGTTTCATCCAGATATTCCTCACAATGGGGAGGAACATCCCCATGGGCTCGACCACATAAGGCCGGGGGAGGCGGCGGCAGGCTTTGGCAACTTGAGGTCCTATCAAATCGTAGAGACCATAAATGTGAACAAGATCGAAGGAGGCCAAGCGCTCGCGGCAGAACGCGGCGACTCCCGGATTCCATGTAAGCGCCCGATAGCGGGCACGCGAGTGGAGATAGACGGCTACTACGCCGTCTTCATGGGCCTCGAATCCCCATCGGCTGGGGATCGCATTCACAGTTTTTCGGGTGGCAGTATCGAAGCCCTGGTCGGTGCTCAGAACCGTCACCTGATGGCCGGCGGCAGCCATACCCCGAGCGAGCGCTCTTACTTTGACCGTAGGGCCGCCCTTGTCTAAAAATGGGTAGTAGGCTTGCGTTACATTGAGGATCCGCATACACAATCAGTTTCAGACCCGATTTGAAACGAATGAGCCCTAGGAGGTTCCCCCAAGGAATTATACTCCGATGGAGTCCCTCGTCATTCGAACCTTGCATCAGAGTTGCCGCATAAGAACATCTTCCATCACATGCGTCAGTCCCGATTGGAAACGTTCGAAGGTGTAGGCGGTCTCGACACGCTGGCGGCCGAGCATCCCCATTTCACTGGCGCGCGCCGGGTCAGCCAGGAGCGAAACGAGCGCGCTTGAGAGAAGCGCGGCGTCTCCATGCGGCACGAGCAGGCCGGTCACGCCGTCCTCAATCACATCGGGCGTGCCGCCGTGCGCACCACCAATCACGGGCTTGCTATGTGCCATGGCTTCCAGGAATACAAGGCCGAACCCTTCTCCGCGGCTGGGCAGTGCGAACACATCACATTGGGCATAACATGCGAATAGCTCTTCCTGCGTCAGGCTGTGTAGAAAACAGGTATGGTCCGTAACGCCGGACTCACAAGCAAGCTGTTCAAGCCTCGACCGGTCCTCCCCTCCGCCCACGAGAACCAAGAACGCGTCCGGCACGGACTGCAGGACGCGGGGCAACGCGGAAATCAGCGTGTCCGCGCCTTTGTAACGCTCGGCAGGATTCCAACGGCCCACCGTGAGAATGATGCGAGCTCCTTCCGGGAAGGCTGCGGGACGCGATGGAGGGACTGGCGCCCGAAATCTCGCCTCGAATTCCGGGTCGAGCCCCCAGGCGAGACGGCGAACTCTATTCGGGCGAATTCCCTGGCCGGAAATCAGATGCTGGACGGTGTCCCGGCTAGGCGCAGTTACCAAATCGGCGCTCCGAAGCGCCGCGCATCTCAGCCACCCAAGCGGTTGCCATACTTCCACACCGTGCGCGAACACAATCGAACGGAATTTCCGGGAACGCAGGCGCATCGCCGCAACCACGGGAGCCAGGTGGGGATGCAAGGCGAACACGAGCAGTGGCTTGCGGCCCGCCGCATGCAAAGCTGCTAACACAAATTGCAGCTTGCTGCGTGCATATCCGGAAACCAGGAATTCATCGGTACCGACGCGCACGGTGTGCAGCCCCTGCGGATCGTTGAGGCTCAAAAAACGGCAGGCAAACCCGCGTTCGAAGGCAAACTTCGCGGCAACAGCAGCGACGTGGCGGCCGGCGCGCTGCACCCCGCCGGCTGAAAGCAGTTCCGTAAATAATCCGATCATCATTTCTTCGAGTGCGCGCCCACACGGTGGTCCGCGCGCTGCCGACTCCCGCGCAGGCGCGCCAGTTCGAACAGTGCTTTCATTTCCCCGGCGTTATTTTCCCAAGTAAATTTCTGCGCCGTGAGCGCGGCGCTTGCGCCTAGACCGCAGCGGAAATCGGCATCCTCGAGCAGCCTGTGGATATATTCCGCGAGCGTCCGAACGTCCTCGGGATCTTCGAGAATGAGGCCATCCGAGCCATGAGAAATAATTTCAGCGCCCCCATTATTGCGGGATGTGATGACCGGCAAACCGCTCGCCATGGCCTCCGCGGGAGGCTGCGCGAAGGCGTCCTCGAGTGAAGGACCGACATAGGCATCGGCCGCGGCGTAAAAGAATTCGACGTCGGGGCGCGGCGGCAAAAACCGCACCCGCCCGTTCAGATGATGTCGTTCGATCGCGGCCTGGTACGGAGCGGGGTTATCCTCGCCGGCGACCAGGACGATCAGCCGCGGATCCTGCAGCATCCCTGCAGATTCCAATAAACTTGGCAGGCCTTTGTTCTTCCAGCCGTTTCCAATCAACAGCAGGACGAAATCATTTTCGCCAAGTCCAAGACTTGCACGCGCCGCGGGACGGAGGGAATCGCGCCGTTGGGGATTGAAACGCGAGAGATCAAGGCCCCCGTAAATGACGCGGACGTGGTCTGCGCGGTCATAGTAGTGGCTCAGGTCCGATGCGACTTTCCGGGAGACCACCGCCAGAGGCCTGTCTGGACGCGGATATATGCGGCCCTCGAGAAATTGGATCAGACGATAATAGATTCGCCGGTGAATGAGTTGCGGCCAGGTCTTCACCGGATTGCGTGACAACCTTACTTCGTTGGCAACGCTCTCACGAAGCCGCGCGAAAACCACATGAACGGAAATAGCGCCTGCGTCGAGGCAATTGATTCCGGGGGAGTAGACCACTTCGGGAGCCAACCCGCGAAACCTGCGGTCGCGCCAGCGCCACAGATGATTCGCCAGGAACCACCACACATATCCAAATAAGTGCGGCCCTGGAAGGGCCGGAATGCGATGCCATGTAATCCTGTCGAGGTCCACATCCTCGACGCGATTGCTGTAAACGTGGATTTCGTATTCACCTGACAAACGCTGGACGCATTCGGCGACGCGCCGTTCGGTGCCATGACGCTTGTCAATAAAGGGGGAGACAACGGCGATGCGTGGTCTGGGCATGAACAGGCGCGGCCCTACGGGCTGACCTGCATAATTTCGCACCAGCGCTCAAGCACAAACAAGCTCCAGATCCGCGACCAGCCGACGGAGGCTTCCGACCGCTCATAGCGGCGCCAGAGATCATCCACCGCTCCGAACTCGAGCACCCGCTGGCCGTGGAGGCGCTGCTGTGAAAAAGTTTCCTGCATCGTGCGGTGCAGATCCCGCGTGATCCATCTCTTGAAGGGAAAAGTGAACGTCCGTTTCCGGCGCGTTTCCAAGTCTTCCAGGAGGTTCCGGGGGAGAAAGGACTTTGCAGCTTCGAGCAAAAGCCGTTTCTGGTGAATGCGGGTTTCTGAGGGCACAGGAAGCAGAAACTCGACGAGCCGGTGGTCGAGAAAGACCGGGCGGACTTCGATACTGTGCGACATGCTCGTGGCATCGAGGTCACGCAATAATCGCGGTTCCAGGTGCGTGTGAATGTCCATGAAAGCAAGCCGCTCGAGGAGGTCCTCACGCTCGACGAGTTTTGACCAGCGGGCCAGATGGCGCTCCGCTTCGGCGTGATGGCCATTTTGGCCGAGCGCGGGCGAGAGCAGACCCGCGACGTCGCGGTCCAGGAAGAGAACCTTGACCGCCATTTGCGAGGCGACAAACGGATCTTCCGCCCCGATCAGGTAGGAGAGTTTGCGCCACCGAAACGGCAATGCTTGCTGGTCCAAGACACGACCGAATAGGGCTTTTGGCAACGGGCGCGCCCAACGGGCAACCGCCGTGAAGCGTCCGAACCAGGCAAGCGATTCGTAGCCGCCGAACAATTCATCGCCGCCCTGACCAGAAAGAGCGACCTTGAATCCCGCCTCAGCTGCGAGCTTTGAAATCCAATAAGAATTCAGGCCGTCGACGCTGGGCTGATCGAGGGCCCAGATGGCGTGGTCAAGTTCCGCGGCGACGCGGCTGGCGTCCAGAGTGACGACTTGGTGGGGAATTTCGAGAGCGCGGGCGGTCCGGCGGCTGAGTTCACTCTCATCAAACTCGGCTTCACCGAACCCAACTGTGATGGCTGAGAGGTTCTGGGCGCCAGCCTTCCGGGCCGCAGCAGCCAGGCATGCGGAATCGGTGCCACCGCTCAAGAACATCAGGACAGGAACATCGGAGACCAGGTGGTTCCGCGTGGCGTCGACCAGAACATCAGCGAGGCTGGAAGCAAGCTGATGGGTAGGAGGCGTCGCGGAGGCGTGCGGGTCCAATTTCCAATAGGCCTCAGTGCGCCAGTCCCCGTCGGTCCAAACTCCAATGTGCCCCGGGGGAAGCGGCGTTACTCCGCGGATCGCGGTCCAAGGCGGAGGGATATGCCCGAGTTGAAGAAACGCGCGCAGGCCCGCAGGATCAAGCTGCTTGGGCACCAGGCCGGATGCCAGGAGCGCCTTGATCTCCGATGCGAAAATCAGCTGATTTCCGGAACGATAAAAGTATAACGGTTTGATGCCCAGGCGGTCACGGGCAAGAAAAATTCGCGCGTGCCGCGCGCCGTCCCCGGAAGTGCCGGAGACACGAGCATCCCACAAGGCGAAAGCGAACATTCCCCGGAGTTCCCGCAAGCACTCTTCGCCCCATTCTTCGTACGCATGCACGATGACTTCCGTGTCGGAGTGCGTGCCAAACACATGTCCGCGCCCTTCCAGTGTCCCCCGCAATTGCCGGTAATTGTAGATCTCGCCGTTGTAGACGACCGCGACGTTGCCGGCTTCGTTGAAAACGGGCTGGCGCCCGCCGGAAAGATCAATAATGCTGAGGCGGCGCATTCCCAGCGCCACGGAGGGAGCGACCAGCAGCCCGTCTTCATCCGGACCGCGATGCCAAAGCGCCTCCATCATCCGGCGCGATGACGCCGCAAATTCCGCACATCCCGCGTTACTCTACCTTGAACGAGGGGAGAGTTCCACCGCTACATGAGGGCGGGGGTTCCAACAAATTCGAAGGTATCCGGACAATCTCTACAGAGGTGAACGTCCATCACACCAGATGGCCAGGAAAGTATCGCTCGTGAAAAACTCGAGTTCTGAGGTGATCAGAAAGAAGGCTATGAAAGGTCCGCGGTATGCTTGGGCACTCTTGGATAAGGGTAGATCAGTGCGCGAAACAATTGGCTTGCCACCAATATGCGCTCGGCCGAAATGCGCGACACCTCAGACAAGCCGGGTGTCGCAATCGAAACAAAACCGCACATCAGGCCTATCTTCCAACGGCGAGCTGCCAGCGGGCCATGCCGCGCGCGTGCTTGGGCGTAGGAATTGGTTGCGGCATCTGAGCCAACTTTGGTAAACGAAATAGAACGCCGACCAGCAGCCACATGTACGCGTTATTCACAAAGTTCTGATACGGCGCAAGGCCGAAATACATGAGAAGAACCAGGAGCACAACCGCATACCACCAAATCGCGAAGCCAATCGGGAAATAAACGGTTTGCCGGAGTTGTTTGACGATCCGCCAACCGGACCAAAGCAAGGCAGTGACCCAAACGAGCCACATGACGAGCCCGGCTACTCCCATCTCCACAACCAAAGTCCCGTAGCCGCTCTCCACGCCGACTTCCGGGACGGGCTGCTCCAAGAATCTGGCCACATATTGGTTGCCGAGGGAGGTCACGCCGGTGCCGTAGCCCGCGACCCAGCGTTCATGCGCGAAAGCCAGTAGCAGATTCTGGACGGGATAGTCATAGCTTCGCGATGCGAGCTCTGACCCTTCGCCTTTGTAAGCCAAGGTTTCCGACAGGAAAGCCCAGTTGCTCCCGAGTACAACAGGGAAAACCTCGGCCATCAAGATCAAACCAATTCCACCGACAAGGAAGGCCCTGCGAAGAGCTTTCACGAGGCGATGCCCTTGCCCCCATTTCCAGGGCGCCCCCCAAAGAAATGCCGCAGTCATCACGAAAGCGCTGCCCAAGACGAAAACGAAGGGGGTACGAGTCCCTGTGATTCCGACGGCGACTGTGACTACGCCGATCGCAAGGAATCCGTACTTGGCGCCGCTGCGGCGGCTCAACAACAGATAACCTTGCGCACCCATGGCTAGTATCCAAAGAAGGATCAGATACATCGAAAAGCGGCCAGCGCTGACAAACACGGAGCTGGTGGCCAGAACCTCTTGGTGAGTGATGGGCGAGATGCGAGTTACGTGGGACAGAGCGTATAACTCCGTCGCACTGTCCTCCGGAGTCAGAAAGCTCGCTCCCAACACCGACTGAGCAATGCCAAGGCCAGCGACAACTATCCCAGCCACGATGTTGACCACCAAAAATCGTTCCAAATCCTTCGGACGCTCAAGCATGGCGTACCCGAGGAGCATCAGGGGAACATAGTAAAAGTAGACCTTCAATCCCAGTAAACCGTAAAGAATGCTCGGCGACCATGTATTGAACACTTGAATGACAGCGAACCAAAAGAAAATGGCGAGGGGCAAAAGGAAGGGGATCTTGAAAGCCTCCACCTGGTGCTTGCGTTTGGCGGTGAAATACGAGAGATAGGCGACCCCGATTAGAACATCCTTGGCGAAATAAACAGTCATGCTGTTGCCAAGGAACTTCCGCGCGAGATCTTCGAAAAGCAGCCAGACCAAGAAGAGGAGAACTCCTGACCGCCAATCATTCAGGATGTGCACAACCACGGCAGATGCAACCAGGGCGAGTCCAAACATGACCAGCGTTTGGTCCGACCCGGCAATGATCCAACTCGCCATTTCCCAGATAAGTCCGAGAACGACAAGACCCATCACGAGGGCTTGAATTTGGCGCTTACCCCCCGAGGACCCGATGGTCAGCTGCATTTCAAGCCTCTCTGCACTTCACATCACCCCTCGGGAATTATGCTGGACCCATGGGAATGCCGCAATGATGAAACTTGGAAGGATTCCAAATGCGTTAGTCTTGCGCCTGCGCACTTCTTGCTTCTTGCCGGTGAAACCGGGCGGCCAAATCCACCGCTTGCACCAAATCGTTCGTGTACTCGCGCGGAGACCAAGTTTCCATGCGCTTGCGCGCGGCGGCGCCCATCCGGGCGCGTTTTTCGGGATCCGAGAGAACGTCGCGAAGAATCGCGGCGAGTTCGTCCACGTCCCCTGCAGGAAACACGTAGCCAGTTTCGCCCTGGCGCACGAGATCGTATTTCGCGCCGACCCGGTCACTGACAGCGACTGGACAACCGCAAAGCATGGCCTCATTCACGACGAACCCGAATGGTTCGTACAGTGAGGGAAGCACGAGCAAGTCCGAGGCACAGTAGACGGACGGAAGCTGCGACTGATTCACAAATCCAAGAATGCGCACACGGTCCGGGACACCAAGTGCGCGGGCCCGTTGTTCTAACAAATGACGCAGCGGCCCATCGCCTGCGAACACGAGGTAAGAATTCTCCACTCTCGCGCGGACGAAGGCTTCGAGCAGATCCTGCGGACCTTTCCAGGGCTGCAGCTTCGCACAGAAGAGCACGACTGTCGCAGCGGCCGGAATCCGCCAAGATTCCCGCACAGCATCCCGGTCCACCTCCGCCGCCCGTTCGGTCCACCAGGCGTTGTCTACTACATTGCGCACCAGAACGATGCGTTCGCGCGCCAGCCCGAGCGATTGCACATATTCGACAGTTCCCGAGGATCCCGCAAGTATGATTTCTCCAAGCGCGAGGATGCGCCGAACAAGGAATTTCTTGAACCGTTGCCTCCAGCGCGACTGGGTGGCCCATGTGCGAAGATTGTGACCGTCCGTGGTAAACAAAACGGGTACGCCATGGCACCTGGCAGCCAGGATCGCGATCCAGGCGCTGGCATAGAAATACCCACTCACGAGAAGCGCATCAAGTTTTCCTTGGCGAACCAGTTTCCACAACCCGGGATTGAACAGGCCGAAAAAGCGCCCCATTCCCGGGTGGGGAGCCCGGTTGGGCACCTGCACCCAGGGGTATCCCTCAAGCAGCGGGGTGTCCCAGGAAACCTCAACACCGAAACCGGGATCCACACCCGCCTGAGCGCCCTGCATGCTGCAATAGGCAACCAGGATTTCCAGGCGCGGGTCTTGCGCTAGCTTCCGGAAGATCGGCGAAGAATACTGCACAACGTGCGATGCGACTACGAGCAGACGGCGGCGCGCCCCGACAGACTGGAGTTGCATTGCAGCGCCGTCCAATGGGGCCTCGGACGCAGGCGCCTCGCGGAAAGAATTGCCATTCCCCGTAAACGCGCCTCTCTCCGTGGCTTCGCGTCTCATTTATGCGCCCACCGTCCGGAAACTCATTCCAGGTTCGCCCTGGGCCGTTCTCTCAATGCATGTGTGACCGCGCGAAAACCAGCTTGTGAAAAAACCGCTGTTATATAATCGGCGGCGACGTGGCGGGAGAAGCCGTAAATGTCCACCGGAAGTGTCAGCTTTTACATAACTTCTAAATTTCGTTTTGCCAAGCGAATGATTCGTCATCGTTTGGAAAAGCAACCTCGATCGTGCCCATATTGCGGCCCCTCTTCTGCTGTGCGTTTGGTCCGCCGCAAAAAATTCATAATGGATATCCTGGAGTGTGGGACCTGCCGCCTGATATTCCGGTGGCCGGTGGACACTCCGCAGGAACATGACGTTCACTATCATGACGAATTTGCCGTCGATGCGCCGCAGATCGCCCTTCCGGGTCCCGAGGAATTGCGTTCGCTCATGCAGAGCAATTTCGCCGGGTCGGCACTCGATCTCAATGCGAAAATTCGGGTCCTCAAAGCTCTCCGCGAGACCGGCAGAGTTCTGGACTTTGGATGTTCCTGGGGATATGGCACGTTCCAATTGCGGCAACATGGCTATGACGCAATGGGTTTCGAGATTTCGAAGCCTCGGGCCGACTATGCCAGGAAAGAACTCAGCTTGGTGGTGATTGACTCGCTGGACGAGTTGAATTCGCTTCCCGCGAGCAGCTTCAACATCATTTTTTCCAACCACGTCCTGGAGCATATTCTCCCCATCGGGGACGCACTTGTCTCTCTGACGCGTCTGCTCACTAAAGATGGAATCGCCTTCCACGTACTTCCAAACTTCACGGGACGAAGCGCCCGGACGGGAATGTGGCTGAAGTGGATCGGGGAGGATCATCCGATCGCTCCGACGATTGAATTCTTCGAAGGCGCGTTTCCGCGCGCGGGACTGCAACCCCAATTCGGGTCGAGTCCATTTGACGAGAATACGATCACGTCGCCGCCCGGGGCATCCGAAAAAACGCTTGCTGTCGACGGGGACGAGTTGCTCGTAGTCGCTCGCAAAATCGCTGCTTGAGGGCGGCACATCCGACAAAGTTCGCTTCGATGCGATCGCCAGGGGAGCTGTCGTGGCCCGTCTCATCGCGCTACTTCCTTTGCGCGAGGCATCCAGGGCTGAAGAAGACGGCGCCTCACACTCGCCGTGCGCGCTTCGGTGAACTCAGCAACGACATAGGCGTAGGTTAGCATAACCAACGCAATTCCAAATCCATAGAGCAAATGCCGCAGATCAGGCTGCCAGTTTCCCTGCGGGTCGAGCAGGCCACGCAAAAGCAGCAAGGCCGGGAAATGAGTCAGGTAGAGGGTGTAAGAAAACCCGGACAGCGCCTTTGCTGCATGGGCATAAGCAGAAGACACGTCTTCTCTTGATGCCTGAATCAATGTGTAAAGCCAGATCGCAAAGCAGAGCCCCACTATGAAGTCGGCAAGCATATCCGAAGAAAACCGATGCGTGCGGACCCATGCGAGGGCGCCAAAGAAGATCAAACCCGCTACCGTGGATAGTAATGTCTGTAGACGCGGCGACGCGAACTTCGTGGCTAGAGAGAGACGCCCAGCCAGAACTCCCGCCAGCCAGATCAGAAAATACAAGCTGATTTGCGGGCCGACAAACCAAAACAGGATTACGGCCAGACCCATATATAGAAAGCGGTTACGAACTCCTGCCCAGGAAGCCGCCGCGAGGACCAGCGCCGGGAACAAAACGTAATACCAGAGTTCGTAGCTGAGACTCCAAAGCGGCCCGTTCGAGCCGAACACCGGCGAGACGACGCTCTGTAGAAAGAAAAGGTTGCCGAAGAAAACCGGAAGCGTCGAGCGCAGAGCGACACTCGGAGCGAAATACTTATACAGACCGCCGTAGTAGAACGAGGCCGCCTGGGGAATCCGTATCCCGATCTGGTCCCAGACGGCCCCAAGAAGCAGCGCCGGGAATAAAACCAGTTGCAATCGCACCAAACGGTTGACGAGGTACACGCGCCAGGACCACCGTTGCCCGGCCACGGAATCGATTACGCTCATGCCAATAAAATAACCACTGAGAACAAAAAAAATCATTACGGCTTGATGGCCGAAGCCTGTGACAGCGTAGAGAGCACGGTACGTCAGAGACTTGTCCGTGAGAAAAGGAAAGTCGAGGAAGAACAGGCCCCGCACATGGCCAAGCATGACGGCTAAAGCTGAGACACCCCGAATCAGATCCAAATGGACAGATGTGCGCGCAGCAAGATTAGAGCTTTTATTCAGGCCGGCTCCCTGGATTTGCGACGAGTTCGTCACTATAGTTGGGTGGGCGTTCGTCCAGCGATGCCACCTCATAATTCCATTCGGCCAGTAATCTCAGACAC
>WNFG01004075.1_pt1 | contig 12290 bp, 9 predicted proteins | sample 5400431 | NCBI WGS metagenome assembly WNFG01 (sample SAMN13153346, study PRJNA577476) | soil metagenome | isolation source: 120 cm saprolite under Douglas fir tree site 2 hole 3 replicate 2 | place: USA:California | collected 2015-04-18
GATCTTGACTTCCTCATAGACGAGGCCGCGCAACGCGGTCGTGATGGCCGGCGTAGCCGGATCCCACATGCCGGTGTCGCAGACGAGCGCGATGTCGCCCGCAAGTTCCGCCTTGTGCGCCACAAGCCAGCCGGGCAGGTGCTTGGAGCCGCACTCCTCCTCGCCTTCAATAATGAAAGTAACGTCCACCGGTATCGAGCCCGTCACCGCCTTCCAGGCCCGGCAGGCTTCGATAAAGGTCATGACCTGGCCTTTATCGTCGCAAGCGCCGCGCGCCACGATCACCTTGCGTCCATCCGGGAGTGTGTCGATGCGTGGCTCGAACGGCGGCGTCTGCCACAAATCGATCGGGTCGACCGGCTGGACGTCGTAGTGACCGTAAAAGATAACGCGCTTACGCCGACGACTTTCGGAAGGCGCAGTTTTGGCGAACACCACCGGATGCCCATCGGTCGGATGGACCTCGGCAGCGATATCGAGCGTCGAGAGATCGGCGGCGAGGCTGAATGCCGCCGTGCGGCATTCGTCCGCGTAGGCTGGGTCGGTAGAAATCGATTTGATGGACAAGAACTTGAAAAGTCGATTGAGACTGTTGTCGCGCTCGGCATCGATGCGCGCAAGTACCTTATCGAGATCGGTCATGGTTGCCTTCCACCAATTGTCGGACTCTCCGGCGCTGCATCGACCATTCCGGACCGCCCGTCTCTGCGAGAACCAGATCCTTCAGGTCGAAGTTCACGTTCAGGTCGAAGTTCACGTCGAGTTGATCAGTACGACGTGTACCGAACACAGCGCATTTTGAACATACCGCACTTTATAATGCACTCACCGATGGCGCACGAGCCCACCGGCGCTAACAGCGGCGCGCCGCAGCGTTCTATCAGCGCCAGCGTTGTCGATTTGCAACACGTCGCCGCCAAATTTTTGCTCGGCCTTGTCTAGGCAGATGTAGTGCGCAATATGTTTTTGTCTTGCTGGCGGAGCAAGATACACACACGAGGAGGCCATGGACGAGCTCGTCGACCAAGTCGCCGGTAATGTGGGTATTGACCGGCCAGTCGCGGAACGAGCCGTGGGAATCATCCTCGATTTCCTGGCGCAGGAAGGTCCGGCCGACACGGTGCAGGCCCTGCTCGGACGTTTGCCTGGCGCGGCCGAGGCCGTTGCCTCCGCGCGTGCTGAAGGTGGAGGCGGGCTGTTCGCCGGCGCGGGCGGAATCATGGGCGTCGGCAGCCGGCTGATGTCGGCTGGGCTGGACATGGGCGAGATACAGGGCGTCACGCGCGAACTTATCGCTTATGCCCGCGACAAGGCAGGCGATCGCGATGTCAACGCGATCGTCGAAGCCATTCCCGGTCTCAGCCAATTTATTTGAAATATGCCAGCCGGGTTTGGGGGTCATCGAAACATGCCGTTCTCAATCTCTGAACTTGACGGCCTTGGGCCGGGCTTTGCGATCAAAATGAGGAAAGCTGGAATTCGCACGACGGAAAAGCTGCTTGAGACCGCCAAGAGTCTCAAGGGCCGGCAAATGCTGGCGGAGAAAACGGAGATCGATCAGAAACAACTTCTCTGCGTCGCCAATCTCATCGATCGCATGCGCATCAAAGGCGTAGGACCGGAATATGCCGAGCTGTTGGAAGCCGCCGGTGTCAAAACCGTTAGGGAACTCCGGTATCGTAATCCGGTTCGGCTTGCTGAGGCGATGGCGAAGGCGAACCTGGAGCGAAAGTTCGTTCGCGTGCTACCCTCCCAGCACACAGTGGAGCGCTGGATTGATCAGGCTAAGAAGCTGCCCGTGAAGATTTCCTATTAGTACGACTTAAGTCAGAAGGTATTTGTAACTTAGTAGGATTACGGCGCCTTCCGGTTAGATTGAAGGCCCATTTTGGCGAAACCGGAGTTGAAAATGCGGGCGCGGTTTCGCTTGACACCGGACGCGCAACCGCAAACATCGGAGCCATGAACGCTGCTTTGCCTCACCTCTCCGACGCATCCGGGACTGCGTCGACCACGAATGCAAGCGTCCTCGCCAGGCTCTTGGCGCTGCAACGCCCGCTGGTCATGGGGATATTGAACGTCACCCCCGATTCGTTCTCGGACGGCGGCGCCTTTCTTGCCCCCGATGCTGCTGTCGCGCATGCCGAGCAAATGATAACGGAGGGCGCCGACATTATCGATATTGGCGGGGAATCCAGTCGCCCGTATGGCAATCGCGTCGCGGTTTCGGCCGAAGACGAATTGCGACGCCTCGAATTCGTGTTGCCGGCGGCAGTGCGCCTGGCGCGGCCGGTTTCGATCGACACCATGAAGGCGACGGTCGCGGCCTGGGCGCTCGACCACGGCGCCGCTATCGTCAACGATGTCTGGGGCTTGCAACGCGACCCCGAGATGGCGGACGTCGTCGCACGCCATCGTGCGCCGGTCATCGTCATGCACAATCGCGACGTCGCAGACGCGGGCATCGACATCATGGCCGACATTGCGGCGTTCTTCGAGCGCTCGCTCGCCATCGCCGCCCGTGCCGGCATCGCGCGCGACCTCATCGTGCTCGATCCCGGCATCGGTTTCGGCAAGACGGCCGAACAGAGCATGACAGCGATCGCCAGGCTCGACCGGCTGAAGACATTCGGCCTGCCGCTTCTGGTTGGCGCCTCGCGCAAGCGTCTCATCAATGCGGTTGTTCCGGCGCCGGCAGACCAGCGGCTCGGCGGATCGCTCGCGGCCCATATCCTCGCAGCCGAGCGCGGCGCCACGATCATCCGTGCCCACGATGTGGCCGCAACCGTGCAGGCGCTGCGGGTCATGGCGGCAATCGAGGCGAACGCATGATCGGCATCACCTTGGCACGGACGGGTGTTGCAATCCGACGCACGCGCAAGTGTTGAGGCGCTATGGCGGAGGCGCTGCTCGGGCTCGGCGGCAATTTGGGGGATGTGCGAACGACGCTCGGACGCGCTGTCACGGCATTGTGCGATGGCCGCGACGTTAAGCTCGTCGCTCGTTCCTCGGACTATCGTACGCCGCCATGGGGTGTGACCGACCAGCCGCCTTTCATCAATCTCGCGATCATGGTCGAAACCGCGCTGACGCCGCGCGCCCTCCTTGATCGTGCGCTCCGCGTCGAGGCGATGTTTGGTCGCGACCGCACCAAGGAACGGCGCTGGGGCCCTCGCATTCTCGATATCGATATCATCGCGTTTGATGCCCTTGAAATCGAGGAGTCCGGCCTGACCTTGCCGCATCCGCATCTGTTTGAACGCGCCTTTGTGCTGGCGCCGCTCGCCGAGATTGCGCCGCATCGCAAGATCAAGGGCACCACTGTCGCGGAAGCATTTGCCCGCCTTGATCCCTCTGGCATCGAGAAGCTGCCGTCGCGAAACGTCTAGAACGGCTTGCGGCCCTGCACGCCCGGGTGGCACGGGAGTGGAATCGGGAGCGCAATGGCAATCCGCCGAACCAGTTCGGGCCGCGCTCCGGTACTCATTTTGCATTGCGATTGGCGATCTTGACGGTCTGGGCATCGATTGAAACCTTGAAGCGCGACAGGAAACTCAATCCCAAGAGCCCATCCACGCCTTGGCCGTAGCTACCTTGGCCCCCGCTCTGAACGACGACGTCGACATCCTTGGCCTGCAGCGAGCGCAACTGAATCGTTGCAGCGTGACCACGCTTGCCCTCGGTGACGCCGTTTGCAGTGTACAATTTGACTTTGCTTTCCTGATCGATTTGCACTTTCGCCTTTTCCGCAAACGCGCTGTACATTGACACCCATTTTGCGCCGGTATCCATAATGAAGGTGCCGCGCACACCGTTGATGACGACCAGCAATTTCAGCACGTTGTTGTTCGGTGGGCGTCTGAAAAGCTCTTCGCTGCGGCTATTGGCGGCTTCGCACTTGCCCTTCGCATTGTAGTCGGCGATGATGGCTTGCATTCGACTGGAATCGTTGCGCGTGGGATTCAAGGCGACCCAGGCTTCGATAATCGATCCTGCATCGCAGAATTGGCCGAGCTTTTCATAGTTGCGTGCCACCGCGAGATAGCTGTCGCTTGATATGGCCGCCTTGTTCCCGAACAGTTCGATGGCCGCGAGATAATCATCAATGGCCTTCCGGCTCGAGCCGCCGCGGTCATAGGCCGTGGCCCGCAGGTAAAAATTCCCGTCATCGTACGGATTGAGATTGACCAATTCCGTTGCCGCTGTCGCCGCACCGGCGTAGTCGGACAGCGCTAACAGCATATTCGCGGCCATCTTCAGGGAGGGTGCATAACCACCGCAGGCTTTCGAAAAACTCAGCTGAGCATTTGCGGCTTCCCGCTTGCGGCCGATTTTGTCCAATGCCAATCCAAGCGCCACGATTGCCTGTTGATCGCAGGGTTCGCGGTTGAGGTCGTCGAGCGGCTTCTTGACCGGGCCTGCGGCTGCGATATCCATCGGCAGCGCGATCGACAATCGGCTCATGGCCGCGCTAATGGCTCCGACATCGACCGGGGTGTTGGCCCCGCCGTCTGCGGCAGTTACGGCTTGTGATGCCTGGGGCGGACTCGCAGCCAGGCGGGCCTTACTGACTTGATCCGATGGGTCGATCGATTGAGCGCGCCGGAAATCTGAATTTGCATTCGCAGTCAGTCCCAACGCCTCGTAGGCCAGGCCGCGGTTGACGTAGGCCTCGACATAGACCGGATCGAGCTTGATCGCGTCTGTATATTCCGAGATCGCGCGATTGTGGTCACTCCTTGCCGCATAGATCCTTCCGCGAAGGTTATAGGCCTGAAAATATTTCGGATTGATCTCGATCGCCCGATCGAAATCAGCAATAGCTAGATCGAGATTACCCTGGTTGCGATAGGTGTTGCCGCGGTTACCGTACGCCACGAACATTTTCGGACTAAGCCTGATCGCCTCGCTGAAATCTGCAATAGCGGCCTCATATTCACTCTTCGCGCTGTAGGCGTTGCCTCGGCTGTTGTACCCCAAGCCGGATTTCGGATTGAGCCGGATTGCCTCGTTGCCGTCCGCTAGGGCCGCGTCGTAGTCGCGTTTTGAAGCGTAGACGAAGCCGCGGGTCGAACGGGCAACATCGTCGTTCGGATTGAGTCTAATCGCCTCACTGCAGTCGGCAATCGCAGCGTCGTAGTTTTTCTTCGAATAGTACGCGCTGCACCGCCTCTGATAAGCATAGACAGAGGCGGAATCGCGCGCAATCGCCTCGGTCAAATCTGCAATCGAGCGATCATAGTCGCCCTTGGCTTGATACAGGACGCCACGATGCGCATAGGCGCCGGCCAACCTCGGATTGCGCCCGACCGCCTCGTCGTAGTCAGCGAGCGCGCGGTCGTAATCATTCTTTTGGGCATAAGCAAAGCCGCGGTTGTCGTAGGCGATCGCGTAGTTCGAATTGCGTCTGATGGCCTCGCTATAGTCGGAAATTGCGAGATCATAATCACTCTTTCTAAAGTAAGCGTTGCCTCGATTGTTGTATGCCAATGCGTAGTTCGGATTGCGCTTTACCGCCTCGGTGTAGTCGACGATCGCGCGATCAAAATCGTTCTTTCGGAAGTATGCGAACCCGCGATTGTTGTACGCGAGCGCATAGTTCGGATCTAGTTTGATTGCTTGACTGAAATCGGCGATTGCGCGGTCGTAATCGTTCTTATTGCTATAGGTGTTGCCGCGATCCTTATAGACCTCGATCGAGGTTGGATTGAGCTTGATCGCCTCGCTGTAATCGGCGATCGCTTGATCGTAATCCTTCTTTTCGGCGGAAGCGAGACCGCGCCGGCTATAGGCGAGCGCAAAGTACGGAGGCACGACGTTCGCGTCGATCTTCACAGCCTCACTGAAATCAGCGATCGCGCGGTCAAATGCACCCTTGTCGTAGTATGCCGCGCCACGGTTGCCGTAGGCATGTGCCCGATTGGGCGCGCTCTCGGCATCGTCTGCAATAACCCGCGAACAACTGGCTATTTTCTGATCAGGATTGTCCGCGTCGGCGCAGTCCTCTCGGTCGCTCGCAGCGAAGACCACCACGCACGTGAACAAGAGAATCACGGGGACGACCACGGCAATGCCGCTCCGCACCCGCCGCCCGGTCACGATGAAGTTTCGCTGCCGGGCCACCGGCTTTGTTCCCGCCGGGACGTCATGGACCATCTGCGCCAATGCGCCCGGGTGACGTCTTCCAACATCAAATGCCGACATGAGAGGCGCTCACATTCGGTTCTGGTCATATTTTTAGCAATTGCGTCATGTTCAGCAAAATCGTGCATCGACCAGGGGTAAAGGGCCGACGCCGCTGAAGACGAAAAATCATACCATCGGTTTGAATTGTCGACAATAATGCGACGCCTGAGATGCGTGCTTGCAGCCGTGAGCCGGTTTCACTTGCCCGCCCGTCCTGCCCTTGATGCCGGGTCGCCTCAATTCCACCTAACGTTCGATTGGCCTAGGCGTGCGAATGTGCAAACTTGGCTGCCATGAGCGACGATACCATCAGGGCAACTGATCTGACATTCCCGGAGTTTCCGAAAGCGAGCCGGGAGCAATGGCTTGCGCTCGTATCGAGCGCGATCAAAGGCGCACCCTTCGAAAAGCGGCTGGTGTCGAAAAGCTACGACGGCATCGCCATTGCGCCGCTCTATGAGCGCGGTAGCGGCGCGCGCGCGGTATTCGGCCACGCTGCAGGGGCGCCGTGGCGGATCGTCCAACGTGTGGAGCTCCCGGATCCGGCTCGTGCCAACGCCCAGGCGCTGCACGATCTTGAGAACGGTGCGACCGGGCTCGCCCTGGTGTTCGCCGGCGCGATCGGGGCGTATGGTTTTGGGCTTGAGGGCAACGCTTCGCCTGCTCGGCTGCTTGAGGGAATAGCCCTCGAAGCCGGTGTTGCGATCGACTTGCAGCCCGGGGTGAATGCGGCCCATATCGCGCGGCAATTGACGGATGTGGTCCACCGGAATGGCGTCTCTGCGGCCGCCACCCGCATCAGCTTCGGATTTGACCCGCTGGGCCATATCGCCGCAGATCCGCAAAGCGCCCCATCGTGGCGCGATGAGGGCGCAGGATTCGCGGCCAGCATCAATGATCTTGCGCTGCCAGGCCACAAAGGCCCATTCGCCGCCGCGGATGGGCGCATCGTCCATAATGCGGGCGGCTCCGAAGCGCAGGAGCTCGGCTACGTGCTGGCAACGGCACTCGCCTATCTGCGAGCATTGGAGGCGAGCGGCATCGCGCCAGGCGACGCGCGGCGGATGATCTATTTTCGCCTTGCGGCCGATGCCGATCAATTCCTCACCACTGCGAAATTTCGTGCACTGCGCAAATTATGGGCACGTGTCGAGGAATCCTGTGGGCTCACCCCGGCGCCTGTATTCATCGCAGCGGAAACCGCGTGGCGCATGATGACGCGGCGCGATCCGTTCGTGAACATGCTGCGCGCCACGGTGGCGGTGGTCGCGGCCGGCCTCGGCGGCGCCGACAGCATCGCGGTGGTGCCATACACCGCCGCGATCGGGTTGCCGGACCACTTTGCACGACGCATCGCCCGCAATACGCAGCTCATTCTGTTGGGGGAATCGAACCTCGCCAAGGTCGCGGACCCGGCCGCAGGGGCAGGGGGGCCGGAGAGCTTGACGCACGAACTCTGCGTGGCGGCCTGGTCGCTGTTTCAGGAGATCGAGCAAGCAGGTGGCGCTGCGGCGGCGCTGGAGCGAGGCTTGATCCAGGCCATGGTTGCGGCAGTTCGGGCCGAACGCGAAAGGGCGATTGCGCGGCGCAAGGACGCGCTGACCGGGACGAGCGAGTTTCCCGATATTGCGGAGATGCCCGTGGAGGTGTCGGCGGCGTCTCCACTCGTTCCTTCTCCCTCTCCCCGCAAGCGGGGAGAGGGAGAAGGCGGGCGACGAACGCCATTGCCCTGCCTTCGCCTCGCCGAGCCCTTCGAAGCGCTGCGCGATGCTTCCGACCGTGTGCTCGATAGAACCGGTGCACGGCCGAAAATCTTCCTCGCCAACCTCGGACGCCTTGCCGACTTCACGGCGCGCGCGACCTACGTGAAGAACTTCTTCGAGACCGGCGGCATCGCGGCCGTAACTAACGACGGCTTTGCCAGCCACGAGGAGATGCTCTCCTCATTCGAGGCCTCCGGCGCCAGCCTCGCGTGCCTATGTTCATCGGACGTGGTCTACGCCGCAGACGCTGCCGCGGTCGCCAGCGCACTACGCGGGGCCGGCGCCAAGCACATATACCTCGCCGGCCGCCCGGGAGAATTGGAACCGATGCTCAGAGCTGCCGGCGTGGGCACATTCATCCATGTCGGCTGCGACCTGCTGGCGACGCTGACGGCGGCGTATGCAATCTTAAACCTCGAACGCTCGGAATGAGATTTGCATGGTCGGTCGCAGCCTTTAATAGCTGGTGAGCGATAGCCAAATATCAGATCATCAGCGATCGAGCCGTGCCATGACCCAGATTCCCGATTTCGGCACCATCGCATTCACGGACCCGGCCGGCCCGGCCGCCGATGCAACCGGCGAGACGTGGCTCACCCCTGAAGGCATCCCGGTAAAGCCGGTCTACGGACCCGACGACCTCGCCGGGCTCGACTTCCTCGACGGCTACCCGGGCATCGCGCCCTATCTGCGCGGCCCCTATCCCACCATGTACGTGACGCAGCCCTGGACGCTGCGCCAATATGCAGGGTTCTCCACGGCGGAGGACTCCAACGCCTTCTATCGGCGCAATCTCGCCGCCGGCCAGAAGGGCCTGTCGGTCGCCTTCGATCTCGCCACCCATCGCGGCTACGACAGCGACCATCCCCGCGTCCGCGGCGACGTCGGCATGGCGGGCGTTGCGATCGATTCGATCTACGACATGCGCACGCTGTTCTCCGGCATCCCGCTCGAGCGCATGTCGGTGTCCATGACCATGAACGGCGCCGTGCTGCCGGTGCTGGCGCTCTACATCGTCGCCGCCGAGGAGCAGGGCGTGCCGCCCGAGAAGCTCGCCGGCACGATCCAGAACGACATCCTCAAGGAGTTCATGGTCCGTAACACCTACATCTACCCGCCCGCACCTTCGCTGCGGATCATTTCCGACATCTTCGCCTTCACGTCGGAGCGGATGCCGAAGTTCAACTCGATTTCGATCTCCGGCTATCACATGCAGGAGGCGGGGGCGACCCAGGATCTCGAACTCGCCTACACGCTCGCCGACGGCGTCGAATATGTGCGGGCCGGCCTCGGCGCCGGCCTCGCCATCGACCGCTTCGCGCCGCGGCTCTCCTTCTTCTTTGCGATCGGCATGAACTACTTCATGGAGATCGCCAAGCTGCGCGCTGCCCGGCTCTTGTGGGCGAAGCTGATGAAGCCGTTCAACCCGGCCGATCCGCGCTCGCTGTCGCTGCGCACCCATTGCCAGACTTCCGGCTGGTCGCTGACGGCGCAAGACGTATTCAACAACGTGGTGCGCACCGCTATCGAGGCTATGGCAGCGACTCAGGGACATACGCAGTCGCTGCATACCAACGCGTTCGACGAGGCGCTGGCGCTGCCGACCGATTTCTCGGCCCGCATCGCCCGCAACACGCAGCTTTTCCTCCAGCATGAGACCGGCACGACCCGCATCATCGATCCGTGGGGCGGCTCGTTCTATGTGGAGCGGCTCACTGCGGAGCTCATTCGCAAGGCATGGGATCACATTCGCGAGGTTGAAGAGCTGGGCGGTATGGCGAAGGCAATCGAGGCCAGCATCCCAAAGCTGCGCATCGAGGAGGCCGCCGCCAAGACCCAGGCGCGCATCGATTCCGGTCACCAGTCGGTGATCGGGGTCAACAAGTACCGGCCGGAGAACGAAGCGACGATCGACGTTCTCAAGGTTGACAACTCCGCGGTGAGGCAGTTGCAGCTCGACAAGCTCACGCGGCTGCGCGCCGAGCGCGACGCCATCGCCGTCGAAGCAGCGCTCGCAGCGTTGACGCGCGCCGCCGCCGAGCCTCCCCCGCGGGCGGGGGAGGGTAGGGTGGGGGCCAACCTGCTGGCGCTCGCCGTCGACGCCGCCCGCGCCAAGGCGACGGTCGGGGAGATCTCGCTGGCCCTCGAGAAGGTGTATGGCCGCCATCGCGCCGAGATCAAGGCAATCTCCGGCGTCTACAGGCAGGAGGTCGGCGCCATGAGCGCCGCCGTCGAGCGCATGCTGCGCTGCGTTGCGAAATTCGAGGCCGACGAGGGTCGCCGCCCGCGCATCCTGGTCGCCAAGATCGGCCAGGACGGCCATGACCGCGGCCAGAAGGTGATCGCATCCGCCTTCGCGGACTTAGGCTTCGACGTCGACATAGGCCCTTTGTTCGCGACCCCCGCCGAGGCCGCACGCCAGGCGGTCGAGAACGATGTGCATATCGTCGGCGTGTCGTCGCTCGCCGCCGGCCATTTGACGCTGGTGCCGGAACTCAAGGCGGCGCTGGTGAAGGAAGGGCGCGGCGACATCATGATCGTGGTCGGCGGGGTGGTGCCGCCGCAGGATTACGACACCCTCAGGGCCGCGGGCGCCGAGGCGATCTTTCCGCCTGGCACCGTGATCGCGGAGGCCGCAGACACGCTTTTGGCCGCGCTCAACCGGCGGCTGGGGCATGCGCAGGAGGCCGCGGAGTAACGCATTCTGGTTCGATGTGCTAAAATGCGTCGATGATCCGCGACGTATACAAACGTATCCCGTGGCGCTTGGCAGCAATCCTCGCCGGTTTCGCGATCTGCGTTGCTGTTCCGGCCCCCGCCCAGACCTTTCCCGAGCGCACCGTCAAGCTCATCGTGCCGGTGCCGCCCGGCGGCTCGACCGACGCGGTGGCGCGCCTGGTGACGCTGCGCATGCAGGCGATCCTTGGCCAGCCGGTCATCATCGAGAACCAGCCCGGCGCCGGAGGCCTCATCGCGGCACGGGCAGTCGCGGCCGCCAATCCCGACGGCTACACGCTCCTGATCGGCGGCATCGGCACGCTATCGATCGGACCATCGGTCAAGACGCCCGACTTCAACGCGGCGGCAGTCTTCGCCCCCATCGGCACCGTATCGACCGAGACCATGGTGCTGGTGGTCAACCCCAAGGTGCCCGCGAACACGCTCGACGGCTTCGTGCGCTACGCCAAGGCGAGCGGCGGCAAGCTCAATTACGGCTCGGCGCCCGGCATCACACCGCATTTCGTCTCGGAACTTTTCAAGCTCAAGACCGGCGCCGACATCGTGCACATTCCTTACAAGGGCGCCGGGCCGGTGGTCACCGATCTCCTCGCCGGCCAGATCGACATGGCGTTCAATACCAAGTCGGTGTTGCTGCAGCTTGTCAAACAGGACCGGCTGCGGGCGCTTGCGGTGACGAGCGCGGCGCGCTGGCCGGAGCTGCCCGAGGTGCCGACGCTCACGGAGGCCGGCATTTTTCCCTACGCCATTGAAGTGTGGTGGGGAATCGTCGGGCCGGCCGGCCTGCCGCGCGCCGTGGTGGCGCGACTCAATGGCGCGATCAACGACGCGCTGCGATCGACGGAATTGCGGGCGAACTTCACGAACCTCGGCATCGAGCCGCGCATCAGCACGCCGCAGGAATTCGCCGCACTATTGGCGGAGGATGCGCCGCACTGGCTCGATATCATCCGCATGACCGGGATTAAGCTGGAGTGACTCGTAGTATGGGTTGAGCGCAAGCGAAACCCATCAGAGGTCACACGCACAGATAGGCCATGATGGGTTTCGCTGTCGCTCAACCCATCCTACAAATCTGCATGTCCCGGCGCGGAGCTACGGCTTTTCCGGTACCGTCAGCGGCTTGCCAATCTCGTTGACGACCACGACCAAAACCTTGGCGGGTTCGGTATTGCTCGCGTTGCCGGACACCGCATGGAGCTGGCCGGGCGCCTCATAGAAGGTCTGGCCCTTCGTCAAGACGGTCTCGGGTCCGCTATCGACCTTGATCTTGTAGGCGCCCTCCAGCACGTAGCCGAAATTATGCGCGCCCGGATGACGATGCGCGGGCGAACCGCCGCCTGGGGGGATGTCGAGCGTAATCATCATCACCTCGCGGCCGGGGACATCGGCGAGCGTCTGTTTCATGAGCTGGTTCACCTTGGTGGCCGGCGCCTGTTGCTGCGCCGCGACGGTGCCGAGGTGGAAGGCGCCCGCGAGCGTGACAAAGCTGAGAAGCGCGAAAGCAGGTCGGATGATTCTATGTGTGGACACAGACATATGGTCCTCCTTTTTGTAAAAGTAGAATGGGTTGAGCGCAGAAACCCATCGGCCGTCCCTGGC
>WNFG01026990.1_pt1 | contig 12290 bp, 11 predicted proteins | sample 5400431 | NCBI WGS metagenome assembly WNFG01 (sample SAMN13153346, study PRJNA577476) | soil metagenome | isolation source: 120 cm saprolite under Douglas fir tree site 2 hole 3 replicate 2 | place: USA:California | collected 2015-04-18
ATTCGAGGCGCGCGCAGGCAAGGCGCGTCTGCGCAACAGTGCGCGGACGAAGCTGGTCATCCGCGCCTGGCGCGAGTACGAACGGCTGATCGCACAGCTCGAGGCCATCGATCCTGCCGACCTGCTGCGCCGCGCTGCCGCGATCATCGAAAGCGGCCGCGTGACGATCGCGCCGCAGATCGTGGCTGGCTTCTACGACATGACCGGCGCCCAGCGCAGCGTCATCGAAGCGCTGCGCGCCGCCGGCAAGCTCGAAGCCGTCTATGTCCCCGCCGCCGAGGGTGATGCGTACCGTTTCGCCGAACCCTTCATCAGTATTTTCCATACCGAGCAACCCAGCAACCCAGCAACCCAGCAACCCCTCTGGGACGTCGCCCAATACGACACCCGCACCATCGAGCTTCGCGAAACCTGCCGCGAGGTGGCTACGTTGCTGCGATCGGGAACCGAGGCGCGCGACATCGGCATCGTGGCCCGTACGCTCGAGCCATACGACATCGCTCTCCTTAACCGCTTCGCCGCCGCGGAAGGATTCGCGCTCTCGAACGGCGAGGAGATTTCGCTCGCCGCGCACCGCCTCGGGCGCGCCATGGCCACACTCCTTCGTCTTCGCGAGAGCGGCTTCCCGCGCGGCGACGTCATCGAACTGGTGCGGGACGGCTTCATGCCCAAGCGTGCCGTCGACATCGACGACATCGATCAGGCCACGCGGCGCGCCGGGATCGCCGGCGGCACGAGCGACGAATTGAATAGGCTGGCGCGCAATGCGGCCATCGAGGCCTATGTCGCGATTCTCACCGAAATCGAATCGCTCGCGCCCGAGGCAACGCTCAGCGCAAACGAGGCGGCAGAGCGCATGACCGGCGCCATCGCGCGATTCCGGATCGAGACGGAGCTCGATCTCGCAGCGGCCGAGGCCATCGACAAGATCGCGGCGACCTTCCAGCGAACAAGCAAATGGAACGTCCGCTTCGATGCCGCCACGATCATCGACGCACTCCAGAACGAAACGCTCCGACAACCGACAACCGACAACCGACAACAAGTGATCTTTTGCTCCGACGTCATGCGCTTCCGCGGCCGCTCCTTCGCGCATCTCTTCGCCATCCGGATGCAGGACGATCTCTTTCCGCAGCGGCGCCTCGACGATCCGCTCCTTCCCGATCACGACCGCCGCACGCTCGGCGTGCGCGAGATCGGGGATGGCCGCGACGAGGAGCGGATGCTGTTTCAGCTCCTTCTCGACGGCGCGGAGACGATTCACTTCTCGTTCTCGGGCGGGGACGGGTTTGGGAAGACGCTGCGGCCGTCGCCGCTGCTGAAGAATTTTGTGATTGAGCAACAGCCGGAGCGGAAGACGGAGTTGTTGAAGAATTTTGGCGGCGCATTCGTGCGGAGCGCTGGCGTCTCGCCGGCTGGCCTGGCGGCGTCTCGCCGCCAGCTCCAACTCATCGCCAAAGCGGGAACCCAATCGGTCTTCGACGGCTACCTCTTCGCCGAGCACGACGACGAAGCGATCCGCGCAAGACTCGCCAACGCCCTGACCTCGGTCTCGCCAACGCAGCTCGAAGACTTCGGCGAGTGTCCGCAGAAGTTTCTCTACAAGCACATCCTCGGTGTTCGTGACATCAACGACCCCGAGCACGAGCTGCAGATCAACGCACGCGACAAGGGGAAGCTCGATCACGGCATCCTGGAGCGCCTCTACCGCGAACTGGACGACGACGATTTCAACCGCGCCACCGTCGCGCTGCCGCAGCTCGACGCCGCGATCGGCGGGCGGATCGACGCCCTCGTCGACGAGGCCTTCGCCGCCATCGCCCGCGACATCCCGCCGTTCAACCTCACCATGCGCGAGATCGAGCGCGCCGCCACCAAGCGCATCCTCCGCGAGTTCGTCGCACACGATCTCGCCGACCTCGAAGCCACCGGATTCCGCCCGAAGCACTTCGAGTACCGCTTCGGCAAGACGCGGCATGCCATCGAGTCGGATCACCCGGAACCGTTTGTGATCACGATCGGGGGTCGGGAGTCGGGGATCGGGAGTGGGAGCAACGTCGTATCCATCTTCTCCGACCCCCGACTCCCGGCCCGCGACTCCCTCGATCTCCGCGTCGACGGCACCATCGACCGCATCGATGCCCGTCCGGACGGCTATCGCATCATCGATTACAAAGGTGGCAAGGCCACGCGGCACAAGGACCTCGGCGGGAAGATCGACCGCGGCGTACGGCTGCAGCTTGCCCTTTACGCGATGGCGGTGTCGCAGTTCTTCGGTGCCGATGCGGCATCCGTCAGCGGCGCGATCAAGCCGCTCGTCACCAGCGAGACGAACGCCAGAAAATTCGCCTTCGCGCTGGCCGAAAAAGAAGCGGCGTTGCGCGAGACGCTCGATCTCTTCGTCACCTCGATCCTCAACGGCATCTTCCCGGCCTTTCCAGCCGACGATGATGCCGACTTCAATGCCTGCAAGTACTGTCCGGTGAATCACTCCTGCCGCACGCGTCACGACTTCACCGAGAAGTATCTGGTCACGCGCCACGGCGAGCCGCGCACGCTGCTCGGCGGAGGCGCGGATTGAGCGCCATCGCCATTCAGTCAGCGTTCGCGTTCGACAAACCGCAGCGCCGCAATGTCGTCATCGAGGCCGGCGCCGGCACCGGAAAGACCACAGCGATCGTGGCGGAGGTGCTGAAGCTGCTGCTCGGCGACGAGACGCTTTCTCCCGAGCGCATCGTCCTCGTCACATTCACCGAGAAGGCGGCCGGCGAGATCGCCGACCGCATTCACCAGGCACTCACCGAACTGGCCCTTCGCTTCGACGCGGGCGACGACGTGACCTGGCCCATCGGCTCCGCCACGCCGCTCTTCGAGGTGCCACCGGGCAAGCGCGACGACTACCGGCGCGCCTGCATCGCACAACTCGGGCGCATCGAGTCGCTTCGTTCGCAGACGATTCATTCGTTCTGCCAGAGCCTCCTGCGCCAGTTCCCGATCGAGGCCGGACTCGATCCGCAATTCACGATCATCGAAGGCTTCGAGCGCTCGCTCCTTTACGGCGAGTTGTACGACGCCTGGGTCGATGACGAGACCCGGCTTCATCCCACCGCCGAGGCGCGGAGGGATTGGGAAGTGCTGCTCGAACATGTCGGCTACCTCTTCCTGGTCCGCAACATCATCCTGCCGCTCATCGACCGGCGCGATCTCTTTCTCGACGATACCTACGACCTCGGCGCGCTCGATCTGGTCGAGCACGAGCTGCTCATCGCCATCGACCGTCTGCGCATCTGTGATGCCGATTCGGTGGCCGGCATCTGCGGCTACCTGCGCGCCAATCCGTCGCCGCGCCGTGGAAGCGATATCGAGACATGGCTGGAGTATCTGAAGCCGATCGCGAACGTGATCCGTACCAGCGACTTGCCGAAAGGGAGGAAAGCCGAGTTCAACGAGGCCGTGCGCGTCCTGCGTGCGGATAAGGACAAGGGCAACTCCGTCTACGACCGCCTCTCCGCCCACCGGGCCGCTGTTTCCTTGTTGTCGATGATGCGCCGGTTTCTGAATTTTCTGGATGCTGAGAAGCGCAAGCGCGGCGTGGTCGATTTCGACGATCTCCTGCTGCGAACTCTGGCCGTGCTCGATGATGAAACCGTCATCGAGCGCGTGCGAGGCCAGTTCGATTTCATCTTTGTCGACGAGTTCCAGGATACCGACCGCGTTCAGGCACGGATCATCGGCCGTCTGGCGCGCGATCGGAGCGGCGCGCTCGTCGACGGACGGACGATCGTCGTCGGCGATCCGAAGCAGTCGATCTACGGCTTCCGCCGCGCCGACCCGGAGACATACGATGCCTTCACACGCGAGCTGATCGCCGCCGGCGCCGAGCATCGCAAGCTCCTCGACCAGTTCCGCAGCCACCCGCCGCTGCTCGACGCCGTCAACGCCATCTTCACGGAGCTCTTCGCCGATGCCGCGCGCGATCCGAACGTGTTCCGTCCGGAGTATCACCGCTTGCGAACCGGGGGTCGGGAATCGGGGGTCGAGGGTGGGAACGAAGATTCCCGCATCACCGTCATCGACGCTCCCTTCGGCGCGCGCGACGACCGGTTCACCGCCGAGGCCGAATCGATCGCGGCGTGGATCGCGGCCCGCGGCGGCGACCTGCGGCGGTACGCGCTCCTTTTCCGAAGAACGACGAAGCTCGACGACTACCTCGATGTCTTCGAACGGCGCGGCATCCCATACGTCCTCCCGCCGACGCGCCTCTTTCTCGACCGTCCGGCGCCGGTCGACCTTCTGGCCGTGCTGCGCGCGATTGCTTTCTCCTTCGACCGCGGCGCCGAAGTCTCCGCCGCGCGGACGCCCTACTTCGCGCTGACCGACGCGGAGATCGTTCGCGGGGATGACACCTACACCGGGTATCTCCAGGTTCTCGACTCCCTCCGCGCCGCCGCGCAACACCTCACCGTCGCGCAGCTCATCGACCTCGTCATCCGCACATGCGGCATCGAGGCGGTTTACGCGGCGGCAGCCGACGGGATAAGGTCGATGCGGCACCTAGAACACGTCCGGGCCATCGCCTTTGCGTACGACCAGCGTATCGGCGGGTCGGTGCGGCAATTCGTCGATGAGATCTCGCGCCGCCGCGGCGATCCGGACGAGATGGAGCCATCGCTGATCGACGAGGCCGGCGACGCTATCCGCATCCTCACCGTTCATGCGGCCAAGGGGCTCGAATTCGATACGGTCATCCTCCCCGACCTCGAGTTCCCACTGAAGTCTGCCGAGATTTTTCTGGTCGACGAGCCCCGCAGCCTGGTATTGCGCGGCCAGGTCGAGACGCTCTCCGCGCACTACGGCCGCGCCGGTGACGTGGCCCTGAGAGAGATCGGCAGCAGGCGTGAGGAGGCGGAGACCCGACGACTTTTCTACGTCGCCGTCACGCGCGCAAAAAACGAGGTCGTGTTCGTGACGAACGCAAAACCGCGAAAGGAAGGGTTCGCGCGCTATGTGGAGCAGACGCGTGATCCGAACGATGACGATCGGAGAGGACGCCGTTCCGATCGCGTTCGAGCGCGTGGCAACCGAGGGAACCGGAACGCGTACCCGGAGGAGGCTGGCGGATGCCGCACTTGAAGCGGAGTTGGCGGCGTCGCCGATCGTCGAACCGTCATTGCCGGAGCCGGCCACACTCCCGGAAAGGCTCCTTCGTGGTGATGTGCTCATCCGCCGCGCCTCCTCGCAGAAACGGGGAGCCGGAATTCTCCTGCATCGTATCCTGGAGCTCTGGGACGGCAGCTCCGCCATCGAGCCGCTTCTCACATCCATCGCCATCGAGCAGGGAGCCGACACCGCCACGACCGCGCTCGTCCGCAAGCGTTTGGCTACCGTCAGCAAATCGAAGACGTTCCTCCGCATTGCCAGCGCCGAGACACTCGGCCGCGAGTTTCCTCTCCTGACACCCGGCGGCGAGCGACGCATCGATCGATTCCTGCGCGAGAACGGGACCGATCTCATCGTCGACTACAAGAGCGGACAACCGTCGCAGACTCGGGTGGCGTTGGACCGTGAACAGGTAGCCCAGTACTGCCAGGCCATGAGCGCGATCACCGGAAAGCCGTGCAAAGGGTTGCTTTGGTACATCGATGTGGATGTTGATGAAGCGATCGAGGTACCGGCCTACCTGTCATCCTGAAGGATGACAGTAGGGATGACGTGTGCCGGTGCTCGCCGCAACTTACAATCCCACCATGCCGTTGTATAAAGTCGCGCTCCTCTCCTTTGTCGCTCTGGTCACGATGGTGAACCCGCTGGCGGTCGCGCCGTCGTTCATCGCCTTGACCGACGGCGCCTCGCGAAAGACCCGATCGAGCGTTGCGCTCGTCGCCGGCGTTTCCTGCATTGCCGTCCTCACCGTCTTCTTTCTGGCCGGGAACTACGTTTTCAACTTCTTCGGCATCACCGTGCCGGCGTTTCAAATCATGGGGGGTGTCCTCTTTCTGACGAATGCGTTGCGCAGCCTGATTGCCGACGACCGCCGCGGATTCAATGCCGGCGGCGAGAAACGGATCGAGGAGAGCGACGTGGAGAAGGCCGATATCGATCCCTCGTCGATCGCCATCGTCCCCATCGCCGTACCGATGCTCTCCGGTCCGGGCGCGATCACGTCGGTGATGGTGCTGGTGAACCTCTATCCGGAGATCGAACAGCGCCTGGCCGTGATCGTGGCCATCGTCGCCGTCGGCGCCATCTCCTGGCTGGTGCTGCTCTCCGCGCTGCCGCTCTCGCGCATCATCGGCGACCGCGGCCGCGCCGTCTTCACGAAGATCATGTCGCTGCTCCTCGGCGCGATCGGTATCCAGTTCATCATCAATGGACTCAAGCCTGTCATCATCGAAATCCTCAAGGCGGTTTAAACCATGTTCATCGGACACAACGCCGTCGGATTTGCGTCGAAGAAGCTCGCGCCGTCGACTTCCCTACTTCTGCTCATGGGGGCGCCCATGCTCCTCGATCTTTTCTGGCCCATCTTTCTGCTCCTCGGCATCGAGCATGTGCGCATTCAGCCGGGCGCGACGCGGCTGACTCCCCTCGACTTCTACGACTACCCCTGGTCGCACAGCCTGTTGATGGCGGCGGTCTGGTCGGTCGCCGCCGGCGTGCTCTATTTCACGTTCACGCGTTACAAGCGCGGCGCCATCGTCCTCGGCATCGGCGTGATCAGCCATTGGGTGCTCGATTACCTGACGCATCGCGCCGACCTTCCGCTCTGGCCTGGCGGCCCGAAAGTAGGACTCGGGATGTGGAACCTTCCGGTAGCGGAGATCGGGACGGAGGCCGCGCTCTTCGCGATCGGCGTGGCGATTTATCGCAACGTCACCAAGCCGCGCGACACCGCCGGAAACATCGCGTTCTGGGCATTCACCATCTTTCTGGCCGCCGTGTTCGTCGTCAACGCAGGCGGCACGCCACCGCCGAATGTGCGCGTGCTGGCATGGATGGCGTTGTCGATGTGGATCCTGCCGCTCTGGGCCGGCTGGTTCGATCGCCATCGCGACGTCGTGCAGCAGTGAAGACGTGGGGAGGAGAATACAATCGCCAGCATGACCAGGAAGCGCATCCTCTTCCTTTGCACAGGCAACGCCGCGCGGAGCCAGATGGCGGAGGGATTGATGAGGGCGTTTTATGGAGATGAGGTCGACGTCGTCTCGGCCGGATCGCGGCCGGCGGGATGGGTTCATCCGCTGGCCATCGGAGCGCTGGCGGAGATTGGCATCGACATCAGCGACGCGCAATCGAAAGGAGCCGATCAGTTCCTCGATCAACGATTCGACGTCGTCGTCACCGTCTGCGACTCCGCCGCGCAGGATTGCCCCCTATGGCCCGGCGCGGCGCGGATCGAGCACTGGCCGATCGAGGATCCGACCTTCGGCGATGAAAATGGGGCGGCACGGTTTGCGGCGACGAGGGATGACCTTCGGCGGCGGATCGATGAACTGATGACGACCGTAGTGGATTAGTAGATTAGGAATGATCCTGCGAATCCACGCCCTGATCCACTAATCCACTAATCTACTCATCCACCACCTCACGGCGAGAGCCGCTCCACCACCCAATCCTTCACATCGTTCCGCAGGCGGTACCAGAACCGGTCGTGCAACCGGTCGGTGCGTCCCTGCCAGAACTCGAAGAGCAGCGGAATGACGCGGTAGCCGCCCCAATGCGGCGGCCGCGGGATCGGAACGTCGCGATACGTCGTCGACAGCTCCTCGAAGCGGGCATCGAGCGCGCCGCGGCCGGCCAGGACACGGCTCTGTTCCGAGGCCCTGTGATTGCCACCAGAACACCAGCGCCGCGCGCGGATTGTCATGGAGCTGCTTGGCCTTGCGGCTGCAGTAGTTCGTGTAGAACGCAAAGCCGCGATGATCGAACGACTTGAGGAGGCAGACCCGCGCCGAGACTTCGCCATCGAGTCCTGACGTGGCTAACGTCATCGCCTCGGGCATGACGATCCCGGCGCCTTTCGCGGCGTCGAACCATCGTCCGAACTGTACGAAAGGATCGGGATCGAGATCGCTCTCCAATAACGGCGTCACTGAGTACTCCTCCGCGGAAGATATCGCACGCTCATGCCGGCGGGTACCACTGATACAGAAAAAAATAGACGATCACGCCGGTCACGGAGACATACATCCAGAGCGGAAACGTCCATCGGGCGATGCGCCGATGCTGCGGCACGCGCATCTTCAGACCGTTGCGCACCGAGAGGATGGCCATCGGAACGATGGTGATGGCCAGGATCGTGTGCGAGATGAGAATCGAAAAGTAGAGCGGCCGCACCCAGCCGGTGGCGGTGAAGTGCGTGACCACGCCATGCCGCAGGATGTGATTCAGAACGTAGCAGGCAAGGAACACCAGCGACGTCACGCACGCCGCCAGCATGAACCGCTTGTGCATCTGGATCTTCCGGCGGCGGATGAGGACGTAGGCGATGAGCAGCAGCACGCCGCTGGTGCCGTTGAGGGTTGCGTTGATGGCGGGGAGGATGGTTTGCATCGCGCCGGACTGTAGCATGCGGTTGCGGGGTCTCGCGGTTGCGGGGTCTCGCGGTGGGGTTGCAGGGTTGCTCGGTTGCAGAGTTGCAAGGTTGCCTAGCGCGCATTTTTCACACGCTCACTGGAAATCGTCGGCACCCTGTTACTCGTCGAGAGCCTTCTCCCCCAGCGCTTTTAAGCTGGGGGAGAAGGCTCTCGACGAAAGGGCGTTGCAAGTAGTTCAGACAGACTGTGAGAAATGCCGTTAGTTGCAAGGTTGCTTGGTTGCTCCCGGAACCCAGAAACCCAGCAACCACCGCGCAACCGCGCGACCCCCGCAACCGCGAGCATTAGTCTTCGCGCAAGAGCTCGTTGATGACTCCCGCCACATGCGCGACCGCATCATCATTCGTGGCGGCGTAATAATCGCGGATCACGCCCTTCTTGTCGGCCACCGCGAACTTCACGCTGTGCAGCACCGACTCATTCGCCGAGTCGGTGGCATCGCCGGCGGCGAGCTTGAAGCCGTTCACCGAAAGATCGACGATGGTCTTGCGCTCGCCGGTGAGGAACATCCACCGCGGATCGTTGCGGGCGTAGACGGCGTAGTCGCGAAGAACCCGCGGCGTGTCACGGATCGGATCGACGCTGATGGAGACGAAGCGCACCGGCGCATCTTTCGGGACCTTTTTGGTCAGCTTCTGCATCGTCGCTGTCATCATCGGACAGGTGCCGGAGCAATGCGTGAAGATGAAGTCGTAGACCACCACCTGCCCTTTCATCTCGCTCATCGTCACCGGTTTGCCGGCCTCGCTGACGAGCTGCGCCTCGGGGATGGGAAAGAGTTTCGGCAGATCGGATTCGTGGTGACAGGCGAGAGCAAGAAGGAACGCGGGAAGGAGGAGGCGCCTGGACATCGGCGCGAAGCGTAGCACGTGATATGAGTGCACCGGCATGGCCTCCGGGTTGGAACAAAAGACCGTCGTCATCACCGGCGCATCGAGCGGTATCGGCAGGGCGGCGGCGCTGGATTTCGCGCGCCGCGGCGCGAATCTCGTGCTGGCCGCGCGGCGCCCGGAGCTGCTCGACGAGGTAGCCACGGCCTGCCGCGCGCGCGGCGTCGATTGCAGAACCGTCGTCACCGACGTCACCCTCCGCGCCGACTGCCAGCACCTCATCGACGTCGCCGGCAACGTCGACATCCTCGTCAACAACGCCGGCTTCGCCATTTTCGATCCGTTCGAATCAGCCAAGGCGGACGACCTCGAGGCGATGATGCAGACGAACTACTTCGGTGCGGTCTGGTGCGCGCAGGCGGTGTTGCCGCAGATGCTGGCAAGGGGGAGCGGAACAATCGTCAACGTCGCCTCCATCGCCGGGATCATGGGGTACGCGCGGATGGGCGGCTATTGTGCAACCAAGTTTGCCATGATCGGCTTTTCCGAGACGCTGCGCGACGAGGTGCTCGGGCGCGGCGTACGCGTGGCCATGGTCTGCCCCGGGACCGTCGAAACGCAGTTCTTCGTGAAGGCCGAGCGCGGCAAGATGCCCGGCGCATCGCGCCTGATCCTGGCCATCAAGCCGGAGCATGTGGCGCGAGCCATCGTCCGGGCCGCTCAGGATGGGAAGTACCGGCGCATCCTGCCGGTTGGAGCGGCCTTGTTCATGAGACTCAAAGAAGCCTTCCCGCGGCTCGCTCACATGTTGATGCGGCGCGTCTCGTCGGTGCTGGAGAAACATTGATGAAGCGAAAGGCTCCGGTGACGATGGCGCTGCTGGTGATCATCGCCATCGTCTTTGCATTCGAAGTACTGACGAAGGCGTACGAAAGCGACGAAATGATGGTGGCGATGGGAGCGATCGTGCCGGGGCTCGTGCAGCGCGGCGAGTTGTGGCGCCTCATCGCCTCGATGTTCCTTCACGGCGGCTGGCTGCACTGGCTGGCAAACTCCTGGGCCCTCTACCAGCTCGGCACGTTGTACGAAGTTCTCTTCGGCTCGAAACGCTTCGCGCTGATCTACTTCTCCACCGGAATCATCGCCGGACTGGCCAGCTCGATGTACAACCACGGCCCCGCCGTCGGCGCCAGTGGCGCCATCTTCGGAATCCTCGGCGCCTTCATCTTCTCCATCCGGCGATCACCGGTCTATCGCCATCAGCCGTGGACGCGCGGCCTCATCGGCCAGCTCGTTTTCTGGATCGTCGTCAACATTGCCATCGGCTATTCGTTGCCGTTCATCGACAACGTGGCGCACATTGGCGGCCTGATCTCGGGCCTGCTCATGGGATTGATCCCGCACCGCGTTCCGCCGCCTCCGCCGCGGGACAGCGTGATCGATGTGGGGACGTTCGACCAACCGCCGCGGTAGAAACGAGGTTTCGGGGTTGCGCGGTTGCGCGGTCTCGCGGTGATTTTGCGAAAGGGCAGCGTCCCCGATCCCGGACGCCGCGAGACCATCGCGCGCTTTCAATTCCGCCGCAGAACCAGCCTCAAATCCTGCCCGCCGAAAACCCGCTCGTTCAACGCGTCGACCAGCCCCCGCATCTCTTCGCTCGTCGCCACGAACCGATTCGCTTCCGGGAAGGGATGAATGGCGCGAATGTCGTCGACCGCGAACCCATTCTCCCGCCCAAGCAGGACCAGCGCGGCGGGATGACGCGGTGCGAGGTGCGTCGGGTCGCGCCAGAACTCGGAGGCGCTGACGGCCAGCGATTCTGCATTCGGCGTTTCGATGATCAGCAGCCCACCAGGACGCAACACCCGCGCCCCCTCGGCGAAGAGCGCAACGAGCGCGTCGACCGGCAGATGTTCGACCACATGCATCGCCACGACCGTGCCGATCGATCCGTTTGTGATATTCGCGAAACATCCCGGCACGCCCGCCACCGAGGCGTCGATGCCACGCGCGGCCAGATCGGCGGCCGAGCGCTCGTTCGTGTCGAAACCGCGCGCGGCGATGCCGGCATCGCGGCAGGCCAGCAGAAACTCGCCGCGGCCACATCCCACATCGATGACCGGCTGGTGCTCGCGAGCGAGCGCAACGTAATCGGACACGTCGACAGGACCGCGCAGCCCGTCTTCCAGACGGCGGTAGTGAAAATCGCCGAATATGGCAGATGAGGTCACGATCGGATTGGTCACATCCCGTACCCGGACCGCGACCGTTTCGATCTTCTGATCGAGCGCGGCGATCAGCGAATCGTTGCGCTTCGCCGCGATCGGGATCAGCTCGTGGATCTTCTTCAACTCCGCGGCCAGCGACTCGTCGGCGGCGCGGACGTCGCGCTGCACGTTCTCGATGTCACCCTTCAGATCGAGACGCCCGTGGGCGATGTCATTGCGCAGGCCGGTGAGGAGATCGAGCAGCACGACGTTGAAATTGCGCTGCCGAGCTGCCTCCGCTTCGACCGACCGGTTGATCAGGCGGCGGAAAAACCGGAAGAGAAAATCGAGACGAGACGACCGCGGACGGTAACGCCGGTCATTCTGCCAGACATCGCGCCACCCATCGGCCCCCGACGGCGGAGCATCGACGAAACGGTCGTCGCTCATGGGTGCGGAGGATACCGCAGCAAAAGATGAGGGAGCACAGACAAGAGTGTCTGTGCCACATTGAGTCTGCCATTTGGACAGACCTGCTCTTGTGGCACAGACACTCCTGTCTGTGCTCCCTCGGAGAACTTACGCTTCTGCTTCGGCGGCCGGAGCCGCCGCGGCCTTCGGAGCCGACGCCTCTTCGATGATCGATTCCTTCCCCT
>WNFG01005017.1_pt1 | contig 12289 bp, 9 predicted proteins | sample 5400431 | NCBI WGS metagenome assembly WNFG01 (sample SAMN13153346, study PRJNA577476) | soil metagenome | isolation source: 120 cm saprolite under Douglas fir tree site 2 hole 3 replicate 2 | place: USA:California | collected 2015-04-18
CGACGAGGAGGGCGAAGGGGCCCGTTTGCCGGGCATGCGCCCGGGCGAGCGGCTCGCACGCGGCGAGGTCGTACCGAGGCAACATTTCACTCAACCGCCGCCGCGTTATACCGAGGCGAGCCTTGTCAAGAAGCTCGAGGAGCTTGGGATCGGCCGCCCCTCGACCTATGCCTCGATCCTGCAGGTGTTGCAGGATCGCGCCTACGTCAGGCTGGAGAAACGGCGCTTTCTGCCGGAGGACCGCGGGCGGCTCGTCACCGCCTTTCTGACGAGCTTCTTCGAGCGGTACGTCGAGTACAATTTCACCGCCGATCTCGAGAACCAGCTCGACGACGTGTCGGGCGGACGCACCGATTGGAAGGAGGTGCTGCGGAATTTCTGGCGAGATTTCTCGGTTGCGGTCGACGGCACGAAGGAACTCACGATTACCCAGGTGCTGGCCGCTCTCGATGCCGAGCTCGGTCGGCATTTTTTCCCGGATGACGGCTCCGGGCGCGATCCGCGCCTGTGCCCGGGCTGCGGGGCCGGCAGGCTTAGCATCAAGCTCGGTAAATTTGGTGCATTCATCGGCTGTTCCGACTACCCGAATTGCCGCTACACTCGGCCTCTCGCAATCGAGGGAGAGGCGGAAGAGAGCGCCGCCGCTGACATCCCGCTCGGAATCGATCCGGCGAGCGGCCTGCCGATCAGTCTCAGGAAGGGCCCCTATGGCCATTACGTCCAGCTCGGTACGGGCAACGGTGAGATTAAACCGAAACGGATGGCGCTGCCGCGATCGCTGAAGCCTGCCGATATCGATCTCGACACCGCCCTGCGGCTGCTCGGATTGCCGCGCGAGCTCGGACGGCACCCGGAGACCGGCGAGACTATCCTTGCCGGCATCGGACGCTTCGGCGCCTACATCAAGCATGGAGCGACCTTCAAGTCGCTTGCCGCCGATGACGACGTGCTGATCATCGGCTTGAACCGTGCCGTCGTTCTGCTCGCCGAGCCAGCAACACCGGGACGACGCGGACCACAGCTCTTGCGCGAGCTCGGTGAGCATCCCGAAGGCGGCGCCGTTGCTCTGTACAGAGGTCGCTACGGCCCTTATGTCGGCTATGACGGGCTCATCGCTTCGTTGCCGAGAAGCGCTGATCCGGACACTTTTTCTCTCGAAGAGGCCGTCGCTGCACAGCGCAAGAAGTCGAAGGGACGGCTACGCAAATCCGGCAGATCCGGTCCGGCGAAAGCGAGCCCGCGGAGGGCTGTGAGGGTGGCCGATACGCGAGCCCGCGCCGCGGCCGGCGCCGCAAAAAAGACCAGCGTAACAAAGAAGACCGGCGTAACGAAGAGGACCGGCTCGACAAAGAAGACCGGCCCGACAAAGAAAACCGGTACGCGAAAACCCGGAACTCGATCGAGCGCGCCACCGGCGTAGATGGCAAAGCGAGGCTCGAGGGCTGCCGGCAGACGGGGCCGGGGCAAGCTTCTGCCGGCGGCCGATGAGCTTGCCCATATTCGCGAAAGCCCGTCTGCAGTCGGGAAACGCAAGACTACCCGCACGTTCGGGTCGGCCCCCGATGATCGCGCGGCGGTGCCCGAGGTCACCATCGTCGAGCGGTTCGGCAGTGACGAGGACGGCGTGCCGCTCGCGCGGCCACTCGCTTGGCAGGGACCGGACCCGGCGCCGGTCCTGCGTCTGGTCGAAAGCGGATTCAGCGAGCCCCTCCCGATCGGTGGGCGCGCCGCAGCACGCCTGATCCCGCGCGAGAGCGGCGAGATCGAGGCTCGGATCATCCGCTTGCTCGGCCCGGTAACCACCCGGATCGTGGGCGTTTTTCACCGCGGTCTCGACGGCGGCACAGTCTTGTCGGCCGATCGGCGCGACCGAGCCGAGTACCGGGTGGCAAAGCGCGACGCCGAGGGCGCCAAAGACGGCGAATTGGTCACCGCCGAGCAACTCCCGACGGGGCGGCTCGGCTCCCCGCGAGCCCGCATCGTCAAACGGCTCGGACACTCCTCGGACGCCGGTGTGATAAGTCTCCTGGCGATCGCGACTTATGACATCCCCACCGAATTCCCGTCGTCGGCGATCGCCGAAGCCGAGGCGGCGTTGCCGGCGACTTTGTCCGGACGGGCCGATCTCCGCGATATTGCGCTGGTCACCATCGATGGCAGCGATGCCCGGGACTTTGACGATGCGGTCTGGGCCGAGCCCGATCCCGACCCGGGAAATGGCGATGGCTGGCATCTGATCGTGGCGATCGCCGACGTCGCCCATTACGTGCGCCCCGGCAGCGCGCTCGACCGCGAAGCCGGGCGTCGCGGGAATTCTGTCTACTTTCCCGACCGCGTGGTCCCGATGCTTCCCGAGGCGCTGTCGAACGATCTCTGCTCGTTGAAGCCGGGCGTCGACCGCGCGTGTCTCGCCGTCCATCTGTGGATCGACGCTTTCGGCCGTAAACGGCGACACCGTTTCGAGCGCGGAATGATGCGCTCGACCGCACGGCTCACCTACGAAGAGATCCAGGCGATGCGGGACGGTGGCGCCGAGCGCGTCTCGAAGCTAACGCAGGAAGCGTTGTCAGCCCTCTACGGCGCGTTTGCGGCCCTCTCCATAACCCGCTCCCGCCGCGGTGCCCTCGAATTAGACATCGGCGAGAACCGGGTCGTGCTCGATGCCGAAGGACGGCCTGCCGCGATCCTCCCTGTGGCCCGCCTCGATAGCCATCGCCTGATCGAGGAATTCATGATCCTGGCAAACGTCGCCGCCGCCGAGGAGTTGGAGGCGCGCCGGCAACCTTGCATGTACCGGATTCACGACGCGCCCGACCCCGAGAAAGTTGAGGAGTTGCGTGCGCTACTCGTCGAGTCCGGCATCGTCGGCCTCAGTTTCGAGAAAGGTCAAGCGCCGAAGCCGGAGCTGTTCAATCGGGTGCTGCGTCACGCTGCAGCAACGTCAGCAGCTGCTCTCGTCAACGAACTGGTCCTCCGCTGCCAGGCGCAGGCCGTCTATAGCCTGAACAATATCGGGCATTTCGGCCTTGCCCTGCGCCGCTATGCTCATTTCACCTCGCCGATCCGCCGCTACGCCGACCTAATTGTGCATCGAGCGCTGATTGCCGGCATCAGTGCTCGCGGTTCCGACCCGGATCCAGACACCCTGCCCTCAGACGCGCGTCCAGACGAGCTGACCGCTATAGCGGAGCACATCTCGGCGACCGAGCGCCGCGCGGCCGCAGCCGAACGCGCCGCGATTGAACGCTACCGTGCAACGCTTCTCGCTCGGTCGATCGGCAGCATCTTCACCGGCCGCATCAGCGGGGTCACCGAATTCGGGTTGTTCGTCACCACGTTGGAGAGTGGAGCACAGGGGCTCGTGCCCATATCGACCTTGTCCAGCGACTATTACGAGCACGATGCGAGGGCCCAACGACTGATTGGGCGGCGGACGGGTCGGGTCTTCCGGATCGGCGAGGAGGTGCTGGTCCGGCTCACCGAGGCGGACGGGATCGGCGGCCGCATCGTTTTCCGGATCGAACAGGATGAGAGTACCGCCACCCCTCGCCGCTCGGCGGAGACGCGGATCGGCGCGCGTGCGCAGCCGTCTGCACGCCGGCGCCCGCGCCGGCAGCGTTGATTGCCAGGCGCCGGCGATCTAATGTGACCGTCGCGTTCGAGCGAAAGTTTCGCATAGCCGGCGAATCGCCGGGCCCATCGCGGCGGGGGGTATCCGCGGGTCTTCCTCTTCTGGAGTCGATGCCGTTGCCGTTGCGTCCGGCCGCCGTGCTCGCGCGGGCGAGCAGGTTCTCGCTTGTCTTCTTGCTCGCCGCCTGCACCATGCACCAATCGCTGCCCGACGACCCCACGGCGCGCTTGTTCGCTCGCGGTCTCGACGAGATTACCGACCTTTATATTTCACCGGTTTCGAGCCGAAAGCTCATTCTTGCCGCCGCTGCACGCTTTTCCCGGCTTGACAATAAGTTTTCGGTTACGGAGAGCCCTGGCTCGGAAGGCGGGACCCAAGTCGCGGTCAACTATGACGGTCGACAGGTGGCCACCTTTGCCACCCCGACCGGTGACGCCCCCCACGCTTGGGGCGAATTGATCGGCCGGCTAGTCGCGAGCGCCAGGGCAACATCCCCGATCCTCGGCGCGCTTTCGGAAGACCAGATCGACAAGGTCTTATTCGACGGTATCACCAGCGCGCTCGACCGCTTTTCGCGTTACGCGCCACCCGAAATCGCGCGAGATCAACGCGCCATTCGCGACGGCTTCGGCGGGGTGGGTGTAACCCTCGACGTATCCGGCGAGGAGTTCCGGATCGCGCAAGTCACCTCGGGTGGTCCCGCTGATCGTGTCGGCATCCGGGCCGACGACAAGCTCGTGGCGATCGACGGGGCTGCGACGGCCGGTCGGTCGCAGAGCGATGTGATCCACGCGCTTCGCGGCCCGATCCTAAGCCCGGTTGAGGTGACCGTGTATCGTCCCAGCCTCGGTCAAAGGCGAAGCTTTCGCATCCAACGCGCGCTGGTCATTCTCCCTACCGTGACGGTGTCACGAGACGGCGAGATCGCGGTTTTTCAGATTGCGAGCTTCAACCAAAACACGACCCAGCAGATCGTCGAGGATCTCGGCCGATTGGAGCGTGAGATGGGTCCGCGGCTGCGCGGTATCGTCCTCGACCTGCGCGGCAATCCTGGCGGGCTGCTCGATCAGGCCGTCAGCCTCTCGGATGTCTTCATCTCGAAAGGGCCGATCGTGTCGACCGTCGGCCGTCACCCCGCAAGCCATCAGTTCTTCGAAGCGTCCGGCGACAGCATGGCGCCGCAGATACCGACCGTCGTGCTAATCAACGGCGGTTCCGCATCGTCTTCCGAGATCGTCGCTGCAGCCCTTCAGGATGTTGGACGTGCTGTCGTCGTCGGCAGCGCCTCCTATGGAAAGGGTACCGTGCAAACCGTTTTACGTCTGCCCAACGACGGTGAGCTGACGCTGACCTGGGCCCAGCTGGTCGCCCCATCCGGATACTTTCTGCACCAACACGGCGTGGTTCCGACCCTGTGCACGAGCGATCTCGGGGATGACGACAATTCCATCCAGGTTGCCTTGCAACGCACCAATGTCTCGGCGCCGCTGACACCAAGATCGCGGGCATCACTGGACGAAAACGCCTGGTCTCAACTGCGCCGCTCGTGCCCGGCGCGGCAGGGCGATCATGAGATCGACGTCAAAGTCGCTAAGCGACTCCTCTCGGATCCGGTGCTCTACAGCCAGGCAGTGCACGCCATTTCGGCGACCCCGCACGTGGCCACCGCCCCGCCGCTCGCGGCGGCAACCCCCGCGGCCGAGCCTGCCTTGACAGGGGCCGGCGGATCGCTATTTTCCGACCCACGCCGTCCCTGAACTCGAGAGACCCGATGGCCAAGACAAATACCGTCCTGATAAAGCTGGTCAGCAGTGCCGATACCGGCTTCTACTACGTCACGAAAAAGAACCCGCGGACCAAAACCGGCAAGCTTGAGCTGAAAAAATTCGACCCTGTCGCCCGCAAGCACGTCTTATTCAAAGAAGCCAAGATTAAATAGTATCCCGATCCCAGATGAGGCCGCCCGAACTCACCTCAAGTCGGGCTTTGGTCTCGAAGTTCTGTGCGCAATCGGCGCAAAGATAGCGCATCTCTCGTGACCCCAGCGGGGTGCCGGATGCCCTGATGCTGAGCAAGGGTGATGAAGTCGCGGATCTCTGCGGTCGGAAGCGCATGGCTGAAGAAGAAGCCCTGTACCTCCGTGCAGCGCTCCGCTCTGAGGCCAGCGACCTCAGAACGGGTTTCAGCGCCTTCGGCGGTTGTGGTGACGCCGAGTTCGGCACCGAGCCGAATGATCGCGCGAACGAAGGCCGCGTCAACGGCTCGTTCCGGAAACCCGCTTACAAAGGACCGGTCGATTTTGATCTTGTCGAAGGCAAAGCCGCGCAGCCGACGGAGCGAGGAATGGCCGATGCCGAAATCATCGATCGAAAGGCGCGCGCCGAGCCGGCGTAGCTGGTACAGCGTTCTCAAAAAGGTGTCATCCGGTGAGGGCTGGATAGTCTCGGTAATTTCCAATTCGAGGCGTCTGGGGTCGAGCCCAGTGGCGGCCAGGGCTTCCCGCACGACCTGAGGAAGATCGCCAAGGAGGAATTGGGCAGCAGAGATGTTGACGGCCACTCGGATCCCGTCCGGCCAAGTTGCAGCCTGGGCAAGCGCCGCGCGCAATACCCACCTCCCAAGACACGGCATGACCCCCATTTCTTCAGCAATATTCAGGAACTGTCTTGGTAGGATCATGCCGCGTAATGGATGATTCCAGCGCAGCAGCGCTTCGCAACTCGTAATTCGACCGGTGTGCAGCTCGATCATCGGCTGATAAGCGAGCGAAAACTCTGAGTTAGAGAATGCTCTTTTTACTTCAAACGAGGAAATATCCGGTAAAAATAACAGCTTTCTCACCGAGAACTACTCCGATAGCGGCACCGTTTTCGCGGTTATATTTATAGCGAGCTCCCATTGGCCGAAGGGACCCACAGGCAAATTAATTCCTTGTAGACAGACACCGTCATAAACTCGTCATACGAGCGTCCGCCGCCCGTGGGATCGGGCGAATGTGAGCGACGCTAATTGTTTGAGCTCGCGCGGCTTGCACACTGGCCCCAACAAAAGGCTTCAGGGGTTTCAGTTGAGTGCGATCTCGACGGTTGCGCGTGACGCCGCGGCGAACCTCCATGTCGGGATGTCGGCGGCGAAGATTTGCATCGCGGCCGAGAAATTTCCGCGCCTGGCGGGCTGAGCCGTGTGCCGACAGATCGGATTCCGGCAGATGGATTCCGGCAGATGGATTCCGGCAAACGGTCGAATTTACCCGCTCAGCATCGCGTGCCGGATCAGACCTGACCAAATCACCTCAAGACTTGGTCATCTCGTCATTTCTTTGGCCGAGGGAAGCCAAGGCGATCGGCGGCAAGTCGGGCAAACGGGTGACCACGCGATTGCGTCCGGCTGTCTTGGCACTGTAAAGAGCGTCATCAGCGCGCTTCAGCAGCCCATCGCGGCAATCGCCGCTTTCCGCGGCCGCGGTAACGCCGATGCTGACTGTGACCGACACCTTCATGCCGCCTGCCCTGACGATGAACGGATCCCTGGCGACCGCCTGGCGCAGTCTCTCGGCAACAGTGTTGGCGATAGCGATGTCGGTGTCGGGCATAATCACGACAAATTCCTCGCCCCCCAATCGCGCCACGAGATCAACGCTGCGTACGCTGTTAATCGTGCGTGCGGCAAGTTCATGCAACACGTCATCTCCCGCAGCATGGCCATAAGTATCGTTGACCCGCTTAAAGTGGTCGATGTCGAACAGCAAGATTGCTGCACTCATACGGTCATGGTTGACCCGATTGATTAATTCGTCGAGGTGCGCGAGAAGGTATCGACGGTTGTAGAGACCGGTTAGTTCATCAGTCAGAGCGAGCGAAAGGCTGCGTTGATAGTTTTGTTGCAACCGGTCCTGCAGCCTCTTGCGGCGGACCTGAGTGCCGGTGCGCGCAAGCAGCTCGTTCCGATCCACCGGCCGAATGAGATAGTCATTGGCGCCAAGATCGAGGCCCTTGGCGAGACGGAGGAGATCGGTCTCCTCGGCGATCAGCAGGATCGGCAGCTGGCGGAAGGTCTCGCTCGCCCGGCACTGCGTGACCAGCCGCAGCGGATCACCGCTCGGCGTCGACAGGCTGGCGATGATCAGCTCGGTGTCGCCGTCCAGCAGCCCTTGCGCTTCAGGGCAACTCCGGCAAGTCGCCAGTTGCGCGATCGGCCGCAAGATCTGGGCCATTCTGGCAGCTGCGAACTGATCCTCCTCGATAAGGATGATCCGCGCAGGGCTGGCATCTTCGGCCCGAGCGGTATCGCCGCCGGCGAAGCGACCGCAGATCCCTTCGCGCAACCGCCATTCCTCCATCATCCGCTTCAACCGCGCGAGCGAACGCACGCGCGCGAAAAGGGCGATGTCATTCACCGGCTTGGTCAGAAAATCATCGGCGCCGACCTCAAGACCGCGAAGACGATTGGCGACGTCGGACAATGCCGTCACCATGACCACCGGCACGTCGGCGGTTCGCGGGTTGGCCTTCAACCGCCGGCAGACCTCGAAACCGTCCATACGGGGCATCATCACGTCGAGAAGAATGACGTCCGGCAATTCGCTGTCGGCGATCTCTAAGGCGGTACGTCCGCTATACGCCGACAGCACATCGAAATACTCGCTCGAAAGCTTGGCCTCGAGCAGCTTTACGTTGGCCTCGACATCATCGACAACCAGCACTCGGGCAGACATCAGATGTTCGCACGCACCAAAGAAGGAAAAGCGCTCGTCTCAGGAGAGAAACCTCTCGACAGTTCGCAGAAAGCTCGCTACCGAGATCGGCTTTGAGATATAGGCTTCGCAACCACCTTCACGGATCTTCTCCTCGTCACCTTTCATCGCAAAAGAGGTCACCGCGATAATCGGAATCATTCGCAGCTTGTCGTCTTTCTTGATCCACTGCATCACTTCAAGGCCCGATACTTCGGGAAGCTGAATATCCATCAAGATTAGATCGGGATGGTGTAGGCGGATCAGCGAGAGCGCCTCGACCCCGTCCTTGGTCTGCAATGTACCATAGCCGTGCGCCACGAGCAGATCGTTGAAGAGCTTCATATTGAGGTCATTATCCTCAACTATCAAGACCTTCTTCTGCGTCGGCGGGTTGGCCGCACCGTTCGATTCCGAAATTTCGAGCGTCATCCTTCGCCGGCCTCGAGAAAAATGCTGAAATTGCGGCGGACGATCGATTTCTAATCGCGAGAGGGCTGGTGACCGTCGTTCCGCACAGGCTACACTGGCAGGTTGTAGGGGTTCGAACTTAACAATCCGTAACCGGTGATCTATTTCGTCAAGACGAAGATTGAGGCCAATGGCAGCCCGACTCCGCATCGGTATCGATCTCGGCGGCACCAAGATTGAGGGTGCTGCCGTCGATGATACAGGGGCCATTCTCGTCCGCCGGCGCGTAGCGACGCCCAAAGGCAACTATCGCGCAACGATAGCGGCGATCGTTGCTCTCGTGGGTGAGATCGAGCTGGCGATCGGCGAAACGGCGAGCGTCGGAGTCGGCATGCCTGGGGCGATTTCCCCGATCACCGGTATGGTCAAGAACGCCAACTCCGTTTGGCTGATCGGCCGCCCGTTGCAGCAGGATCTGGAGACCGAGCTTGGCCGGCCGGTCCGCTTGGCCAATGACGCCAATTGCTTCGCTCTGTCGGAAGCGATCGATGGTGCCGCGGCAGCGATGGAGACCGTCTTCGGCGTCATTCTCGGCACCGGCGTCGGAGGTGGGGTCGTCATCGGCGGGCGAATCCTCGTCGGCGTCAACGCGATCGCGGGAGAATGGGGTCATAACCCGCTGCCCTGGCCGACGCCGGACGAAATCCCTGGACCGCCGTGCTATTGCGGGCGATCGGGTTGCATCGAGACCTTTCTCTCCGGTCCGGCGCTCGCCGCAGATCATCATCGCCACACCCAGCGTCATCTGAGCGCCTTCGAGATTGCCGATTTTGCCGGACGCGGAGACGCGGAATGCAGTGCAACCCTGACGCGCTACATGCACCGGCTCGCCCGCGGCCTAGCAGCGGTGATCAACGTTATCGATCCGGATGCGATCGTGCTGGGGGGCGGCGTTTCCGGCATCCCGGCGCTTTACGACCGAGTTCCCCAATTGTGGACACGATACATTTTTTCGGATCGCGTCGTCACTCGGCTGCTTCCCCCCGTCCACGGCGCCTCGAGCGGGGTGCGGGGCGCGGCCTGGCTATGGCAGCCGGAAGAGAAATGGTAACGGCGCTGTGCCGCGATTGCGGCGCGCTCGCCACTGCGGCGGCGAGCGGCAAGCGCTGCGACGATTGCGGATCGCCCCGCCTCGTCTCTCATACCGCGCTCGACAAACTGGCGATCGCGCATGTCGATTGTGACGCCTTTTATGCCGCGGTCGAAAAACGTGACCGGCCCGATCTCGCCGATCGTCCTGTCATCATTGGCGGCGGCGCCCGCGGGGTCGTGCTCGCCTGCTGCTACGTCGCCCGCCTTTATGGCGTGCGCTCGGCAATGCCGATGTTCAAGGCGCTGGCCGCCTGTCCGGACGGGGTCGTGATCCGCCCGGACATGGCGAAATACCGCGAGGTCGGGCGCGCCGTGCGCGCCGAGATGCGAAAGCTCACGCCGATCGTCGAGCCGGTGTCGATCGACGAGGCCTTTCTCGACCTCAGCGGCACCGAAAAGCTCCATGGCTCATGCCCCGCTCAGCTCCTTGCGATGCTCGCCCGCCGGGTCGAAGCCGAGCTTGGCATCACCGTGTCGATCGGGTTGAGCGACAATAAGTTTCTTGCCAAGCTCGCTTCCGATCTCGACAAGCCGCGCGGGTTTGCGGTGCTCAGCCGCAGCGAGGCGCCCGCCTTTCTGGCCGACAAGCCGGTGGCACTGCTATGGGGGGTGGGGATGGCGACCCAGCGCCGCCTCGCCGGTGACGGCATCACCCTAATCGGTCAACTCGCGGGGCTCGGCCAACGCGAGCTCGCTGCCCGCTACGGCCGGATGGGCGCGCGGATGGCCCGTCTGGCGCGCGGCGAGGACGACCGTGCGATCGACGCTCGCGCTCCGACGCACTCGATCTCGGCCGAAACCACCTTGGCGCATGACGAAGCCGACGCGGCGGCACTGGCGCATATTCTCTGGCCGCTCTGCGAACGGGTCTCTGCCCGCTTGAAGCAAGCGGCACTGGCCGCCGGAGCCGTCACCGTGAAGCTCAAGACCGCCGATTTTCGCCTGCGCACACGCTCCCGCCGCCTCGCCGACCCGACCCAGTTGGCCGAGACGTTGTTCCGCACCGCCACTCCGTTGCTCGCCGGCGAAGCCGATGGCGGCACCCGGTTTCGGCTGGTCGGGGTCGCGGCCGATGCCCTCGTCGACAGCAACACGGCGGATCCTCCAACCTTGTTCGATCGCGAACTCGACCGCCCGCGTCGGCTCGAACAGGCGATGGATCAAATTCGCGGCAGGCTCGGCGAGGGTTCGGTGCGACTTGGCCGCGACCTGCCAGCCGTGGGCGTCACGCTCGACGGCACTTCAACGCGGGCGAAAAAAGTGACCGGATAAGCTCGGTCAGCAATTCGGCTTGGTCAGCGGTTCGATATCGTCGAGCTTGGCGCGGATCGAGTATTCGCCGTAGTCGATCACCATGTCCTGCGACACCCCGTTATCGAGCAGCCGCATGCCGAGCTCGTAGTCCGGCCTATCGACCGCGGCGTCTACGGGGAAGAAGGCAAGCCGGAAGCGCCAGCCGGACCGTTGCAGCAGCGGAGTGAGCTTTGCTGCTGCCGGATCGGCGGTGACCTTGACCCCGATCGCCGCTGAAATTTGCACCGCGTTCTCGTCGGTGGCACCGTCGAACACGTGGCGAGAGACAAAATTCTCCCCCTCATGGGCTTTATCGATCAGTAGCATCGTGTGCGTGCTCGGAAACAAGACGCCCGGCTCAAGTTTCAGGGTCTGTGGTTGCGGCTTCACGAACTCGGCGATGCCGCCCTTGCCTGAAGCGTCCAGCCTCGCCTCGCCGCGAATGTCCTGGTCGACCTCACCGTTTCGGCTCTGTTTCTGATTAAAGCGGTAGCGCAGCCCGTCCTTCGACTCCCAAGTGACGAAGCTCGAGACGATGTCCACATCGGGCGTCTCGCCGTAGCGCATCTTGAGCCGATAGCGCTGCTCGATCGTCCAGCCCTCGCAAGTCTCACCCCACTCGTAGTCCATCGTGCCGCGTGCATCGACCACGCCCGAATCGTTTCGTGCTGAACCCAGCGTCATCGAATAGAGGGCGCGGTGTGGCGCGATCTCGGCGCCTCTTGCCGCTGGCGCCGAGGCCGCCATCGCCGCCAGCCCAGCCATGAGGACAAAAGGTTCGATGCGCCGCTTGATCATGAACACAACACTCCCGGGTCGATGTCGCCGGACAGAGGTTCGTGATGCCGGCCTGCACATAGTATGCAATTCTCGTTCCCGACGATCCCCACGCTCAGGGTTTCGCACTTCTACCCGGCGGCAGATCGAGCCTGATGTGGAGTTCCCTCAGCCGCTCGGGCGGAACCGGTGCCGGCGCCTGCATCAAGAGATCCTGCGCCTGCTGGTTCACCGGGAAGGCGACGACTTCCCGAATGTTCGGCGTATCCGCCAGCAACATCACGATGCGGTCG
>WNFG01009831.1_pt1 | contig 12285 bp, 6 predicted proteins | sample 5400431 | NCBI WGS metagenome assembly WNFG01 (sample SAMN13153346, study PRJNA577476) | soil metagenome | isolation source: 120 cm saprolite under Douglas fir tree site 2 hole 3 replicate 2 | place: USA:California | collected 2015-04-18
GAACCGGAGCCCTGGTCCATGCCCACTTCGTGGATCGTGACGATGTTCGGATGATTGAGGGCCGAAGCCGAGCGTGCTTCGCGGGTGAAGCGGGCCAGTGTTTCCCGATCGCCGGAGAGGCGTATGGGCAGGAGCTTAATGGCTACTTTTCGACCGAGGCTTGGGTCCAGTGCGACGTAAACCTCGCCCATCCCGCCCGCACCCAACGGGGCGAGAATGTGGTATTGCCCGAGCTGTTCACGCATGGCAGTTATTGAGAGGTGGAGTGGCTAATACTGCTTGGACCCTTTACAAAGGGTACCCTTGCCGTCGTTTGTATCGCCAACTGAAAGCAATGGCACGGTCGAGCCTCCCAGGTGAATCCGCAATCGGTTTCGAGTGTTATTTGAGTCTTGCGATTCGGAAGCGGTCACGGTAGGTGGTCTTTCTTTGTGAGTTTTTTCGCCGCATCCGCGAGATCGACAAGCGACTCGTGAGCTTTCTTCATAATCTCCAGCATGTCGTTCGGCATCCGCTCCTGCGCGGCTTGGTGAGTCGTCGTCTCGCCGGGACGCAGAATGTCAGCATCAGAAGGGACGAGGACTGACTTCGCAAAGTCGTCCAGCCCTTCTTTCTCTCCTCCCTGGGCGCGAATTAGAAATGAAAGCGTCTCGTCTTCGCGATGGCGCTCGATCTTCTCGTAGTTGTGGTACTCGACCATCGCCGCCGCGTATTGCTTCAAAAAGAAGCCTGCCGTGATCTCGATGAACATCAATACCGCCGCGCGCGGCGCGATCTTCAGCAGCGAATACCCTAAGAGACTCCAGCTCATCCCTGAAGAGCCTGTATCTGGGATCAGTGTGCTCGTCGTCAAAAAGAAAAAAACAAGGCCCGACAGGCCGATTGTCACACCAAAAATCATGTGGTTATAGGCGCGCCGAAGAGCCTCGCTTGCTTGAAGTGTGCTCCGAGCCAAAAGCGAATCGAGGACGTCACGCACTCCGACATAACCCCCGGCCGGCACGCTGATAATCGACTCGTGAATCGACGGCGCTGCGGATGAGGCTAAGTTGCTGCTTGCAAGAGCATTTCCTCGCTTTGTGCCACCAGAATGCCGTCGTCGGGCGTGCCCGACGAATCGTTTCATGACATCGAAAATACCGATTGCCGCTGCACTTCCTGCCAATCCGTAGTCGACCGACGTAGGAAGACGTCCTAGCCATTCCGTCACCAATAGTGGAAGCAGCCCTAGGAGGGCAATGATCGCCACAGCGATCTCGGCACGGGCGAACCGTGCGATCGGACCGCGCGCTGCGACGGCGATGACGATGACCAGAAGCGCGCAAATACGTATCAGATCGTTATAGCGCCCGAGAAGCTGCGAGGCTCGGTAGGCCTCAGCGCTACGCACCGAAATCGTCGCGACGTCGGAGGCGGTCACTGCCGGCGTCCGAGCAACGGCGGTAACGACTTGTGTCCCGCTTGTCTCAGAGGCGATTTCAAAGTCGAATCGCGCCGTCACACGGCCCAGTATCCACTTCCTCATGAGCCGTGCCTTCATACCAGCGCCGACGTCGAGCGACGCTTGCACACGTTCGGGATATGCGTGAATCACATCTACAGAAATGGCCTCGGGATGACCCACGTACATCGTGTGTGGAGCGCGAATCCAAACCTGCAGCTCAAGCTCACTCCGTGGGAGATCTCCATACTGCGCCGTCGTGATCGGACCGACAAACGCCATGACGATGACAGCAATCGCGAAAGTCTGCAGGCGACTCATTTCGATCTCGGCAAGGCTACGGAAGCAAGGGAACAGATCCGCATTATGTCGCAGAATGCATGAAATCATGACGGCAGAAAGCTGACCTTGCGACGAAAGCGACGAATAGTAGATCGCGCCCGTCGAGCGCTGCGGCGATGACTTGAGCCGAAGCTGGTCGTACAGGAGACACATAACCGGGCGAAGTCGACGAATTCGGCCTCGACGAGATCGACCGCAAGCTGCTGACCACCATCATCGAACGCTTCAGCGGCGGCCCCGTGGGAGTTGGCGCGCTCGCCTCGTCGATCGCCGAGGACCGCGGCACGATCGAGGATCTCTACGAGCCGTATCTCATCCAGATCGGCTTCCTGCAGCGGACGCCCCGCGGACGCGTGGCCAGCAAGCTGGCCTACGACCACCTCGGATATGCGATGGGAGCGACGCGCAGGCAGACGGATCTGTTCTCGTAGTAGCATTATGCGATAACACCATGAGGACGCTGACTATCTTCTTGTTGCTCGCGCTTGCCCTCGCCGCTCCCGCGGTCGCCTTTCGTCCGCGGCCGGTTTCCGATCTGCGCTTCGAGGACCGGCTTGAGGCTCTTTACGGTAAGCCCAACGTAGTGGCAGCAGCCAGCGATGGCGACGATTACCTGATCCTGCTCGACCAGTTTGTGGGCGGTACCTACGCTCAGGTGGTATCGCACGGCGTTCCCTATGGGCCGGCGGTTCTCATCGGTATGGGAAACGGCGGATCGGTGGTCTGGACCGGCTCGCAGTATCTCGTGGCGTGGTCGGACCGAAAGGGCGTCTATCTGAGCGCGGTTTCACGGCGCGGTGCGTTGCTGTCCGGGCCGCGGCTGGTCATCTCCCGCAAGATCGACAACTTCCAGACGGCGAAGGCTGTTACCGATGGCCGGAGAGTGCTCGTGACCGTGCAAGAGGGCAGCGGATTGCGTGCCGCGCTGACCGATCTGAGCGGCGAGCCTCTGGGCGACCCATTCATCATCGTTGAGAGTCTCAAGCCCTATGCAGGCGGGTACGCGCTCACGGGTACAGGAGATGGGTTTGCGTTGGCGCTGTTCGGCAGCGAGACGCGCGTCCTTCGTTTCGATGACGCGGCCAAGCCGGTCCTCGCCAGCGGTACGCGCGTTGACGGTCCATCGGCTTCTACCGACGTGTATGTCAGTTCAGGAGCGATGGCCAGCGACGGGACGAACGTTGCCGTGATCTTCAGAAGCGCTCACTCTTCATCTCCTGACGAATTGAAAACCGGCATCATCGGGCCGCGAGGGGAGGCCGTGCAGGAGCCTCGAACAATCCTCCCGTACGGGGCGGCCGTAACGAGCGTGCTCTGGAGTGGTGCGGAGTACGTCGCCGCTCTGTCGACCGCGAGTGGGCCGTATCAAAGTCTCACCACTTCCATGTTGCAGCGCATCAGCCGCACCGGCGAACGCCTCGACGAACCCTTGCTCCTATTGCCCGCGCCTGGAAACCGCACGCCGTCGGTGCTGGCCTCGGACGGCCGCGAATACCTGCTTGCCTTGCAGAACTTTGACGAAGGTGCGTCATTTGTCCGTGTTCCGATTGGCTCGACGACTCCGATCGATTCCGCCGATCTCACCCGGTCGATCGATACGCAGGAAGCGCTCGCCATCGCCCGAGGGCGGGACGGCTATCTGGCTGCATGGCTGGAGACTGATCGCAACAGGCTTACGATCCGCGCTTCGCGTATCGATGCAACGGGGCGTTACCTCGACGGCGCCGGAATCGTCATCGCCTCGCTGCCTCCCTACCTGCGTTCCTACGAAACGATCTCGGTCGATAGTGACGGACAAAACTGGCTCGTGGTCTGGTCGGACGGTCAGGTGCACGGATGCCGCCTCTCGCCCGATGGTGTCGTGCTCGACCCTAAACCGATTGCCATTTCGCCGGGATACGGCGCCGCGGTCCGATGGGGCAGCGATTCGTGGCTGGTCGTGAGTACGAACCTGGACCGATTGACCAGCACCACGATTACGCGCGATGGGGTCGCCGGAGCCGTCCGGGGCTTCGACCAGATACCGGCGGAGTTAGCCGGGCGCGGATCGGATGTCCATTACGGATACCCGGCTCTCGCGTTCGACGGACAGCAATTCGTCGTCGCGGCCGGGCTCGATGAAGCTTCCTGCCCCTTCGGGACCTGCACGGACTCCGTCTCCCTCGTGACGGAGAGGCTGGGACAGAATGGAGATAGCGTCGCCGGCTCGAGGTTCACTCTGCCGCCGGACACGACCCGCGGCCTCTCGTTTTCTCTCGCCACCAATGGATCGCAGGATCTGATCGTTTCGCGGCGAGGCGACAGGATCGAGGGCCTGCTGATGAACCGAGGGTCTTCTCCCACGACGGTTGCCATCGCCGATTCAGGACTCAATACCGCTGCGATGTGGAACGGAACGGAGTTCGTGGTGGCCCTCTCCAACCGGGTCGGAGTGCTGCAGCTCGTGTCGTCTCCGGCCGTGCAAATGATGGCGGCCGACATCGGAGCACCGCTGGCCTTTGTGACGCAGCATCGAGCCTATGAAGGGGGGCCGCGTGCGGCGTTCACGTTCATCGGCGACGTCCTCGATTCGCTGGTCGCCCAACAGGTGCCCGTTGCTCCTACGATCGCCAAAGCGATCGGCGATCCCTCCGGAGTCACCCTCACCTGGGCACCACAGGACCACGTCCTCGGTTTCGCCATCGAGTTGCGGCAGCCGGACGGCAGCGAGCGCCTCATCGGCGTCGCCGCCGGCAGCGCTTCCTCGACGCGCATCTCCTACGGAGGCCTGCTCGGAACGACACTCCGCCTCCGCGCCTGGAACGCCGCGGGCCTTTCGTCTCCGTCCGCCGAAGTACAGCCGGCGACGCGCATGCGAGCGGTCGGGAAGTAATTGTGCAACCCTCGCGTAGAATTGAGCATCCAATGCGTCCTCTCCTTACGTCGATAGTTCTCCTCGCCGCCGCGCTGCTTTCTCCGCGGCCGGCCCTCGCGCAGTTCGTGCAGCATTCGGCGAAGCTGGTGGGGACGGGTGCGTTGGAGATTGCGCAACAGGGGAGTGCGGTGGCCGTCTCCGCGGACGGCAATACGGCCATCGTCGGAGCGGTCTACAGCAAGAGCGTCGGCGCCGCATTCATCTGGACGAAGAATGGCGGCCTATGGACACAGCAGTCGGGCCCACTGGTCGGCTCGGATTCGGGGCCGGTCAGCCACCAGGGCGTTTCGGTAGCCATTTCCGCCGACGGCAACACAGCCATCGTCGGAGGGAACAACGACGGCAGTGGCGTCGGTGCCGCGTGGATCTGGACGAGGAGCGGAGGGGTTTGGGCTCAGCAGGGACCGAAGCTGGTCGGTTCGGACACCGTGGGAAGATCAGGGCAGGGATCTTCCGTGGCCCTCTCCGCGGACGGCAACACCGCCATCGTCGGAGCGCCGAGCGACAACCAGTCTGTCGGCGCGGCCTGGGTCTGGACCAGAACCGTAGGAGTCTGGTTCCAGCAGGGACCGAAACTTCTCATCCCGGCCCTCTCGATCTTCACGCAATTCGGCTATTCCGTTTGCCTTTCCTCGGACGGCAGCACGGCCATCATCGGAGGGATCAACGACGACAAAGGGGTCGGCGCCGCCTGGGTCTGGAGCCGGAGTGGAGAGAGCTGGAGCGTGCAGGGCTCCAAGCTCGTCGGTTCCGGCTACGTCAATACCCCGACCATCCGGTCCGTTAGTCAAGGTTCCTCGGTGGCTCTTTCGGCCGACGGCAATACGATCGTCGTGGGCGGTGACAGCGACAACTTTGGTGCTGGTGCCGTCTGGATCTGGACGAAGAGCTCCGTGGGCTGGACGCAGCAGGGAGAGAAGCTGGCCGGCGCGGTGGCCCCTGATGCGCTCGCGTATCAGGGTACGTCGGTGGCCGTCTCCGCCGACGGCAACATTGTCGTCGTTGGCGGGAACTTCGACCTGGATCAGGCTGGCGCGGCCTGGGTGTGGGTCAGGAGCGCGGGCGTCTGGAGCCAGCAGGCCACCAAACTGCTCGGCGCGGGCGTCGATGGACCTAGGGCGCAACAAGGCCGTTCCGTCTCCCTCTCGGCGGATGGGAACACGGCCATCATCGGAGGTCCCCTCGACAATGGTCAGGTCGGAGCGGCCTGGGTCTGGAACCGAAGCGGGAGCGTCTGGACGCAGCCGCAACCGAAGCTGATCGGTTCGGGATCCGAGGGACATGCATCGCAGGGAAGAGCGGTCGCTCTTTCTGCTGACGGCAATACCGCCATCGTCGGAGGAGCGAACGACGATCCCTACGGGGCTGCCTGGATATGGACGAGGAGCGCGGGAATCTGGAGCCAGCAGGCCAAACTGATCGGGTCAGGATCCGTCTTAGGAAACGTCGGAACTGCGCGGCAGGGGTTTTTCGTGGCCCTCTCCGCCGATGGCAATACGGCCATCATCGGCGCTCCCCTCGACAACACGTACGATGGGGCGGCCTGGGTCTGGACACGCGTCGAGGGAGTCTGGAGGCAACAAGGGCCGAAGCTGGTCGGGTCGGGGGCGAGCTCGGGCTCGCAACAAGGGACGTCCGTCGCGCTTTCCGCGGACGGCAATACGGCCATCGTCGGAGGCGTCGGCGACCGGCTCAATTTCAACGGCAGGATCATCGATGGTTACGGCGCGGCGTGGGTCTGGACCAGGACTGGAGGGGTCTGGACGCAGCAAGGACCGAAGCTGGCCGGCCTGGACGTCTCGTTCGGCCAGTCCTTTTACAATCTTCCTGTACAGCAAGGCTGCTCCGTCTCCCTCTCCGCGGACGGCAACACGGCCATCATCGGAGGTTCCGGCGACAACGGCGTCAACGGAGCCCGCGGTGCCGCCTGGGTCTTTGCCAGAAACGGAGGGGTCTGGACCCAGCAGGCCGCCAAGCTGACCCGCGCCGGTGCCGGTAACTTCGGAGTTTCCGTGGCCCTCTCCGCCGACGGCAACACGGCCATCATCGGTGAGGAATACGATCATGCCTCCGGATCGGCATGGATATGGACCAGAAGCGGAAGTCTCTGGACGCAGCAACCCACCAGGCTGTCCGGTTCAGACGCTGCGGCGATCACGGCGCAGGGCACCACCATCAACGTCCATCAGGGCTATTCGGTAGCGATCTCCGCGGACGGAAACACAGCCATCGTCGGAGGCTACGGTGATAACCAGAACGCCGGTGCGGCCTGGATCTGGAGGCGGAGCGGAGGCGTATGGACGCAGCTCTCGGCCAAACTGGTCGGGTCGGGCGCCGTGGGCTCGAGTGTCTACCAAGGCCTCTCCGTCGCCCTCTCCGGCGATGGCCAGACGGCGATCGTCGGCGGCTTCGGAGACAACAGCTCCGCCGGTGCCGCGTGGGTGTTCGATAACGTGGTCCCGCGGCGGCGTGTCGTGAAGCGGTAGTCGCGGTTGCGCGGTCTCGGGGTTGCGCGGTCTCGCGGTGGCGGAGTCGAGCTCGAAACAAAGGACTCGAACTCGAAACCAAAGAACCTAACTGGCATTTTTCACGAAGGCTTCCGCAACGGTGGCATATCGAGAACCTCTCCCCGCAATCGATCGGCGAGAGGACCGTTGGTTCGGAGGCGTTACGCGAGCCATGGACACTTGAATGCACTATCTGGAGTCAATGAGTCTGAGCCATGGACACACGAACGCAGTCCATGGTCCACTCAACATGAGCCATGGACACATGAATGGACTGGCCGGAGTCCAATGATATGAGCCATGGACACACGAACGGACTCGCGGAGTCCATTAGCGTGAGCCATGGACACATGAACGGCCTCGCGAAGTCCTATCAACATGAGCCATGGACACATGAACAGACTCGCGGAGCAATATTTACATGAGCCATGGACACATGAACGGACTCGCCGAGTCCATTAACGTGAGCCATGGACACATGAATGGACTCCAAGAGCCAATTCAACATGAGCCATGGACACATGAGTGGACTGCAGGAGTCCACTAACGTGAGCCATGGACACACTAACTGACTCCAGGAACGAGTCAACTGACTCCAGGAACGAGTCAACTGACTCCGGTGAACGAGTCAACTGACTCCTGGGACAAGTTAACTGCGTCTGGTGAAGCCGCTTACTTCCTCTTTGCCGGCGACGCCGGCTATCCGTAAACGTCCAGACGTCGGCTTTCTCCGGCGGCGGTACAAGCACGCGGAGTGCACGCTCAGCACGGACGCATCGTCAGCTCCCCGGTCAGCGGCGTTCTCGTCCGCGTGGGCGCTGGCGATGCCGTCCAACTGGCCGAGGTGGTGAACAAGTTCGCGAGGACTTTCGAGAAGCTTCACGACCAAGGTGCGACCTCCGTGACATCAAACTGACCCACTACCCTGTCCTCCCACTCCTGGCGTGTGGCGTTGCGATCGTGCTTCAATCGGTGCTGATGCCGAAGCCGAAGCACGTCGGGAAGATGGTCGCCGCGCTGATCATCATCGCTGCGCTGATCATCGCGTTCCGTGTGCTGCCGATTGCTGATTGGCTCCGCCACTTCCAGACATACGTCCGCGGTCTCGGTGCGCTCGGGTACGTCGTCTACATCGTCGTATACGCGGTCTGTGTCGTCGCCTTCGTGCCGGCGTCGATTCTGACCCTTGGCGCTGGGGCGATCTTCGGGTTCGTCGGCGGGACGATCGTCGTCATCATCGGGGCGACGATCGGGGCCACGCTCTCGTTTCTTCTGGCGCGGACGGTCATGCGCAAACGGATCGAGGCAATGACGGCGCGGAGCGCGAAGTTCCGGGCGCTCGATCGGGCCATTGCCGCCGAGGGGACCAAGATTGTCGTCCTCTGCCGGCTGGCGGTCGTCTTTCCCTTCACCTACCTCAACTACGCCTTTGGGTTGACCGCCATCCCACTAGGGCGGTACGTCGCCGCCACCTTCTTCGGCATCCTTCCGGCGACCGTGGCGTTCGTCTTCGCCAGCAGCGCGGCGACCACCGCGGCAGCGGCGTCGACCAGCTCGATTACGAAGGCTGTGTACATCGCAGGGGGAGTGATGGCCATCATCGTCAGCGTCCTCATCGGCAGGATTGCCACGAAGGCGATCAGGAGGGCGGGAGTTGAGGAATAGGGGGTCGGGAGTCGGGGGTCGGAAGAGCAACGGCCCACGCGATCCCTCTCCGACCCCCGACTCCCGACCCCCTCAGCACGCGATATGCTTTCCAACCTCCGGAGGTTCTGATGAGCAATCCCCTAGTTGAGTTAGAAAAGACCGGTCAAAGCATCTGGTTCGATCAGATGGAACGGCGGCTGGTCACCAGCGGCGATCTGCAGCGGATGATCGATGAAGACGACCTGCGCGGGCTGACGTCGAATCCGACCATCTTCGAGAAAGCCATCAGCGGCAGCGACGACTACGACACGCAGTTGCGCGCCCTGGCCGCGCAGAACAAGTCGCGCGAGGAGATCTACGACGCCATCACCATCGAAGACATCGGCAACGCTGCCGACGTCTTCCGTCCGGTCTACGACCGCTGCAAAGGCGGCGACGGATTCTGCAGCCTGGAAGTCTCGCCCCTCCTCGCCAACAACACGTCCGATACGGCCTCCGAGGCCAAGCGACTGTTCGCCACGTTGGGCCGGCCGAACGTGATGATCAAGATTCCGGCCACGCCGGAAGGGATCCCGGCCATCGAGGAGTCGATCGCCAACGGGATCAACATCAACATCACCCTGATCTTCTCGAACGAGGTCTACAGCCAGGTGATGGAGGCCTATCTGCGTGGTCTGGAGCGCCGCGTGGCCCAGGGGCTGCCGATCAACGAGATCGCCTCGGTGGCCAGCTTCTTCGTCAGCCGCATCGACGCGCTCGCCGAAAAGCAGATGGAGGCGAAGCTCAAGCAGCACGACGATCCGGAGATCCGTTCGCTCTTCGGTAAGATCGCCATCGCCAACGCCAAGCTCGCCTACCAGCTCTTCAAACAGGTCTTCAGCGGCGAGCGCTGGGAGAAGCTACGCCATCACGGCGCGAACGTGCAGCGGCCGTTGTGGGCATCGACCGGCACCAAGAATCCGTCGTACAGCGACGTGCTCTATCTCGAGTCGCTGATCGGGCCGGACACGGTCAACACCGTTCCGCCGGCGACGTACAAGGCCTTCAAGAATCACGGCCGCGTGGCACTGACGCTGGAGCAGGATCTCGACGGCGCGCGCGAGGTGATGCGCGCGTTCGCGGCGAAGGGGTTCAGCCTCGAGGCCATCACCGGCCAGCTCACGAAAGACGGCGTCAAGTCGTTCGATGAATCGTTCGCGTCGCTGATGATGACCATCGAGGCGCGGCGAGATGAGGCAACGCGCGGTCTTGCCCGCCGCCAGTCGTTGCACCTCGGCGCGGCGCAGGCGGCCGTTGATCAGGCGGCGCAGCGCGTGGAGAAAGAGAAGTTCGTCGAGCGCATCTGGAAGAAGGACACGACGCTCTGGAAGAACGACGACGCCCACAAGAAGATCATCAGCAACGCCCTCGGCTGGCTCACCGTCGCCGAGGAGATGAGCAAGGCGGCGAAGGAACTGATGGCCTTCGCCGATTCGGTCAAGGGTGATTTCGACGACTTCGTCGTCCTCGGCATGGGCGGCTCGAGCCTTTGTTCCGAGGTCACGCGGCGGTTGTTCGGCGCACGCGCAGGTTACCCGAGGCTGAACGTACTCGACTCGACCGTTCCACAGGCGGTACATGCGCTGGAGACGCGGCTCGACCTGCGCCGTACGCTGTTCATGGTCGCTTCGAAGTCGGGGACGACGACGGAGCCGGCGGTGTTTCATCGCTACTTCTACGACCGCGTGAAATCGGTCAAAGGCGACAAGGCCGGTGAGAACTTCATCGCCGTCACCGATCCCGACACGCAGCTCGGCAAGGACGCTAAGGCCGACAACTTCCGCAGGATCTTCATCAACCAGCCCGACATCGGCGGCCGCTACTCCGCGCTCTCGTACTTCGGGATGGTTCCGGCGGCGGTCTGCGGCGTCGACGTGGCCACGCTGCTCGACCGCGCCGTTCACGCGGGCCACGTGGCCCAGGTTCCGAGTGTGAAGAAGAACCCGGCGGCGATGCTCGGCACGGTGATCGGGGCGTTGTCAACAAAAGGCCACGACAAGCTGACGCTCATCACCCCCGCCCCGCTCGATACGCTCGGCCTCTGGATCGAGCAGCTCATCGCCGAATCGACCGGCAAGGAGGGGAAGGGCGTTCTTCCTATCGCCGCCGAGCCGCTGCTGAATCCTGCCGACTATGGCAACGACCGGCTGTTCGTCTGCGTCCGCATGCGCGGGTCGGATATGACCTCGACGCTGAAGGGTCTAGCCGACGCCGGCCAGCCGGTAGTCGATCTGGTGCTCGATGAGGCCATCGACATCGGCGAGATCTTCTTCACCTGGGAGTTTGCCACCGCCGTGGCCGGCGCGCTCCTGGGCATCGATGCCTTCGACCAGCCGAACGTTCAGGAGTCGAAGGACAACACCAAGCGGCTGCTGGAAGAGTACAAAACGAGCGGCACGATGCACACCGATCAGAGTCAGGTGAAGCCCGACGACGCCGGCGCCATCGGTGCGCTGTTCGCCAGCGTGAAGGCGGGCGACTACGTTGCCCTGACCGAGTATTTCGCGGAGTCGTCGGAGCGGGACAAAGCGATCGCGGCCATCCGCGAGACGATCGGCCGTGAGCTGCACGTGGCCACGACCACCGGCTACGGCCCGCGCTTTCTCCACTCGACCGGCCAGTTCCACAAAGGCGGGCCTCCCACCGGCGTGTTCATGCAGCTCACCGGGGGCGGTCATCAGGACGTGCCGATCCCGAATGAGACGTTCGGGTTCGGCGTGCTCGTTCGCGCGCAGGCCATCGGCGATCTACAGTCCCTGGCCAGCCGGAAGCGCCGCGCCATCAGCGTCGACCTCGGCGAGGACATCGATGCGGGACTGAGCGCGTTGACGAAGACCGTGAATGAAGCACTGGCAAAGGTGACGAAATGACGCAAGCGCAATTCGGCGTGATCGGTCTGGCCGTAATGGGCGAGAACCTCGCGCTCAACATCGAAGAGCACGGCTTTCCCGTGGCGGTCTGGAACCGGGACGCGGCGGTGACGGATCAGTTCATGGCCAAACACGCGGGGAAGAAATTCACCGGCACGAAGACGCTCGAAGAGCTCGTGCAAGCCATCGAGCGCCCGCGGCGGATCGTGATGATGATCAAGGCCGGCGCGCCGGTGGACATGACCATCGACAAGCTGGCGCCGCTGCTCGATGAAGGCGACGTCGTCATCGACGGCGGCAACTCCTGGTTCAAAGACACGCAGGAGCGGACCAAGCGGCTCGAAGGAAAGGGTCTGCACTTCGTCGGCTCCGGCGTTTCCGGCGGTGAAGAGGGAGCGCGCTACGGCCCGTCGCTCATGCCCGGCGGCTCGAAGGAATCGTGGGAGGCCATCAAGCCGGTCTTCGAAGCGATCTCCGCGAAAAGCGACTCGGGGCCGTGTGTGACGCACGTCGGCCCCGACGGCG
>WNFG01009953.1_pt1 | contig 12283 bp, 10 predicted proteins | sample 5400431 | NCBI WGS metagenome assembly WNFG01 (sample SAMN13153346, study PRJNA577476) | soil metagenome | isolation source: 120 cm saprolite under Douglas fir tree site 2 hole 3 replicate 2 | place: USA:California | collected 2015-04-18
ACAGCCAGGGCAAGAATGTGTATGTCTACAATGGCTATCCCCATACCGAGCTTCTCGTAGGAGGCGGAACTACCACTGCTCATAGTCCAGAGGTTCATATACAAATAACCTCACCGGCTGGAGACTGCGGCGATGTCGTTGTCGGCGATACCATTAGCGGCACGTTCAGCGTAACCGACCACTTCTTCGGTGTCCTCAGCATCGGGTTGGTGCAGGTAACAGTCGGTGGCATACCGCAGCCTACTCCGCCAGTAAACATCTTCGATGTGATTGCTCAACCTAATCCTGTGCATCTCGGGGATACTGCTCAGGCCGTAACAACCGGTATGAGTGGTACCTGGACTCTCGACACTACTGGCATGACACCTTGTGGCTATACTATAGTGTTGTCGTCATCTGATCGTGCGCTGGTCAACAACTCGTGCTCCGGTCATTACAACCAGACCGCTGTGGGATTTTGCCTGAGTGCTCCACCGATCCAAATACAAGAGGGTTCGACTCGCCCGTCTACCCGGCGGTAGTGACTGAGTTCACCAGTAGGCCTCACCTGGCAAAGGATGGGGCCTATTTGGTATTTGGATAGGATTTTGAATTCATATGGCAAACACTCTGGGCGAAATGGGCAGTACTCGGGTAACCTAAGCGACGGGGTCGCCCCCGCCACTCGGCTTCAAAACCGGACGTGAGATTTGTCATCTCATCTGGCTCCTCAATCGCTTGGCTGTTGTCATCAGTACCTCTGCTGAGGCTTGGTAGATGTGCTTTGGGAGCTTGAATACCCTGCGTACAAAAGGCCTGTCAGTGCGACTCTGACCAAATGAGACGATGCACCAGAGAACTGTACTGATTTCCTCCCATTGTGTTTGTGGGCATGATGGGTATACTTGTGCCTGCGCAATCTGGCTCGACATGGACCACATCCCCATCAACCCCGTTTCTTATCGCATGGGTCACCCTTGGCCTGGTGGTGAGTATGACCGCCGATAGTTTTGCTGGAGAACGTGAACGTCACACCTTAGAGACGCTCCTTGCAAGAGCCTCTCTTGTTCATCATCTGTCAGGTACCGTCTGCGGTGAGAAACGAGGCAGCCAGCGTGGAACCCTGCGCAGATACGCCTCATAGCTCTCCCCAAATTGGCCACGCAGCGAGGGCTCCTCGAAGAAGACCACAAACAGATGCACCACCACCCATGCCAGTAGTGCATAGCCAACCAGCAAAAGCGAGTGAAAGAGAATGGCCTCTCCGATGATCACCGAAAGGACAGCAAGATACATCGGATTGCGCACCCATTGGTAAGGCCCCTCTCTGACCAGGAAGATCGGTGCGTCAATGGGCGCTGGCGTTCCTTTGCCGATGAAGGTGAACGCCCCGGCACACCAGAAGTAGAGTCCTACTCCCAGCAGCAGAGGGAGCAGACCAATCAGCCAGAGTGATGGGGTGAGATGCGCCGCCTCTCCCGACGAGTGCAAGAGGAGCCAGGGGACGATGCCGGCCACCGTCCCGGGAACCAGGATCGTGAAAATGAGCGTTTTCAGAGCAACCATGAACGGCCTCCTTATCTGGTTTGAACAACATCAAGTCCTGACCGATTCAGGAGCGGCTGACTTCACCCGCACGAACTGCTGCACACGCCTCCGCAAGTTCGGTCTGAAAGCCAGAGGAAACGCTGGCAGGGCTGTTTTGACATCGAACGCTCGAAGAGGTCTTGGATCTCCGCGATCCGCTGTGCTCTCTTTTCATGGTTGAGTAGAGCACAACAGATTTGCTCCTACATTACCAGAGAAGCAGTCCAATTGTCTAGTTTTTCGGGGAGCAAAGGAGCAGCGGTACGAGATCGAATAAAGACGAGGTACTTTCCAAGGGTCTCAGCCCACCAACCCTTCCTGCGCCTCCAGACCAGGATGCTTCTCGGTGATATACTGCTCAGGTAAGCACAACAGTTTGACCACAACAAACGTGTAGCACCTTCCCTGGTTTCACCCGTTCTCGCCCTCGTTTTGGCATGGTCGGACCGTGCTCGAGCGTGGCGGAGGATCTGAACCCATGAAGCGGTGTGATTTTGCAGCATATTATGGCAAAAATGAGCGCGATATGCTTCACAAGGAGAGCGGCACGATATGCTTCACAAAGGGGTTTTGAGTTGAAATGGGAGGTCTCTCACCATCTGGATTGGCTTGTGAAGAGCGTTCACGCAAAAGTCTTGCTATCCTCGCCAATGTTCTGAGACCGACTAGGGTTGGAGTTGCTCACGGACCAGAGGTCTTTTGTGTCCAGAGGTCTTTTGTGTTAAAAGATCCGCTACCAAGATATCCTTCACAGAGGGTATCTGCGTCAGAGGCTCATAGTATTGCCGTTTTCACCTGGCGTTCCAAATAGTGTGCAATCATGTCTATGCGGCCCTTTGGAATACATTCAACAGGAGCATTTCATGGTAAAAAGCAGGACAGCCACCGGAACAGATGGCTCTCCTTCCTCAATCGCTATGCCTCTTTTTCAGAGAACGAAACAGAGTTCTTTACCAGGGATGGTTGAGGGAACAATCGGTTCCAGATTCCCCCCGGGACTAGAATGAATGGGGCGAGTACCGGACCCAGGTGATTGCGCGCCCACAGACCCAACTGTGTCGCGGGAACGAGAAAATCGCCGCCCGATTTGAGCTTTTTTTGCTCTTTGCTGATCACCGGTCTGAATGCCTGCTCGTACTGTTGAAACGCCTGGCGATGGTCGCCAGAAGTCGCTTGCAGTTCTCCGGCCAGAATATATGCCCCCATCATGGCGAGCGTTGAACCCTGGCCCGTCAGAAGCGAGGGGCAGTGGGCAGCGTCTCCTAGCAAGCAACGTGGGGATTTCCCACGCCTGGTCCGCGTAAACGTCCGCGAGCAGTTGTTTTTGCTGTTCTTCATCAGAGCGATCGTAGTGGAGCTTCGTGGGCTGCTTGAACATGAAACACGCGCCCAGTTCTTTGTTATCCCTGGAACTGCGAATCATCACTTGCTTACCAGGAACACCATAGATCAGCATGTTCGTATGATCGAGTCTCAGGTAGTTGTCGGTGGTGGTGAACACGGCAACCTGGTAGCCGCAATACCACTCAAATGGTGCTTCGTCGCCGAAGACAAGCTGGCGCGTGTTCGAATGCACGCCGTCGGCGCCTGCGACCAGATCGAAGTGGCGCGTGCCACCGCTCGCGAATGTCACATCTACCCCGTCGTCGTCTTGCGCCATCGCCTGGATAGAATCGCCAAAGAGGTATTCAACCTCGTTCTTCGTCGCCTCGTAGAGCGTCTCTGCCAGATCACCGCGCAAGATTTCGGCCCAGGTGCGATCGAGATCGAGCATCTTGCGGAGCGTGAGTATGTTGATCCCGCTGATGCGTCGATTGCGCGCATCCATAAAAGAGAGTTCATCTAACGTCGTGCTCTTTTGTTGCAGGTCCGACCAGATCCCCATCCGTTTCGCAATCTCCACTGCCTCGTTGCGTACATCAATGGGGAAGCCACCTGCTCTGAGCACTGGCGAGCGCTCGACCACTGTCGGAGTAAAACCGTAGCGTTTGAGCCAATAGGCCAGGGTTGGTCCGGCGATACTTGCTCCTGAAATGAGAATGGTCTGATTTTTTGTAGCCATCGTGGTTTCCTTTCCTTTCCACAGGAAAAACCGGAAATTTACTAGGTGAACGAAGCATCTCCCATGGTCCTTTTTCTTCCCATAGCCCATATTCCCTTGTGCCGGTAGACCTGTATCATCCATACAGCCAGGCCCAGCTCAAGGAGGGCAACAGCCAGCCGCAATAGGCTGTACCAGAGAGGAGAGGTCATAGGCAGAACGCCGGAGATCTGCAAAAACTCGGCCGGAAACTGCAACACGGATGCACTAAAAGCACTCAGCATCAGCCAGAAGGTCCAGCGCCAATGGCGCACGACCCCAAGGATGAGCAGGGCGATCACCGTGAGAACGCCGACCAGAAACAGCGTCACTGCAAGAGGATAGCGGTCAGCCGGAGAGGACGTGAGCGAGAGCGATTGGGCGTAGATCGATGGATCAGCGAGATACACCACCATCAAGCTGAGGGCAGCTAGGATGAAAAAGGCGATCATGCCCATCTCCAGGCTCACCCTGATGGAAGAAGGCGTTGGTGTCTTCATTCGTGTGTGGTCCCCTTTCCCGGTTGCAAGCCATCAAACAGCAGGGAGGTCAGAACTTCTGGGAGTTCGTCCCAACGCTGGGCAATCATCTCGTCGCCGAGCAATTGTAATGTCAACAGGCCAAAGATCATCCCGGCTATCGAACGAACGGTGAGGGGGATATCCAGAGCCCGTATCTGTCCTGCTGCACTTTGTGCCTGGAAGGAATGTTCGGCGACCATCATAGTAGGCGCGATCACCTGCTGATAATACAGTTCGCGCAATTCCGCGTTCACAAGCATCTCCGGCAGAACGGCCTGAAAAACCTCGGCATTCGGCCAGAACAGGGCCATGCGCTGGCGCAGATACGAGGTGAAAAAAGCGCGGATGTCCTGTGTATTCTCGGGATTCAACTGTTGCTCACGGTCTGTTGATTCGTTGAGGCGATTGAGAATGCCTAACAACACATCCGTTTTGCTGGCAAAGTAGGTGTAGATTGTCCCATCGGCAATCCCAGCAACGCGGGCGATCTCTTTGATGGTTGCACGATGAAAGCCCTTTTGGGCAAAGACCTGGGTAGCGGCATCGAGAATCTGATTGCGCCGGGCGGTAATGACGAGTTCTTGAATGGGATTCTGAGGATCTGGCATACGAAGTGGCTCCTTTCTGTTCTCCTACGCTCTGATGAATATGAGCGGGTAATCATTCAAATGAATTTGTATTCATTCATTATGATAACAGATTCGGATACCTCTGTCAAGTTGACATTCAGCTTTCTCACGTATCCGAAGCAACAGATCGGTAGCCACAGTGTCCAAACCAGCCGTGAGCATCCTGCCAAGTCGATGGGAAGCAGGGTTTGCCCAATCGCCTGCGAAGCCGATCCGAGGCACGACGTTACACGCCTTGCTCTGCCTCTTGTTCCCCGACCGGATAGCGCTTCGGTTTGGGTTCCCCGACGCGCCTCGTTCGTTTGGGTTTTGTAGGCAGTGCATCTGCTGGAGAATCAGTCGGAGCCTGTGGAACGGGACCGGCGGATTCGGAAGGGGTTCTGACCTCCTGATCTTTGGGGGAACCGGCCTCGTCTGCGGTTTTCTTCTTTCGGCTCCGTTTTGGTGGAGTGACGGAGGGTGTCTCTCCTGATTCGGCCTGGATCACGCTTGCCGGTTCTGCGGCTTCTGGTGGAACTGCCTCGACCTTTTTGCGCGTGCGGGTCTTTTTGATTGGTGGTGATGAAGCTATCTCACCATTTGAAACCTGCGAGACATCCACTGGCTTCACTCCTACAGATTTCGGCGGCACATCGGTCGGATTCGCCACGACGTCAGGAGTCTCGCGCGGGGGGAGTGGGGGAACCGGCGCGATCAGTTCGCCGCCTTGGAGCAGCCGCCACACATGCTCCCGGTTGCTGGCCGTGTGGTTCAACCGCTGCTCTCCTTCGTAGGCATCCAGGGCCATCTGCCGGTAGATATCCACGTGAAGTGCATGATCCTGAACACAATCCAGGGAAAGCCTGCTCGCCCCGTCATCGAGCGCCGCCGAAACGGCGCGCAGCAGCCAGTCCTTCAAGATTCCAATGCAGCCGACGCTACACTCGTAGAAATACAGCCAGTGATCGGTGACCCAGCGTTCCGCCGCACATTCGAGCGGCACACGCCGCAAGAGTTCGAGGAGCGCAGTCTGGAACGCAATGCAATCAACTTCCCGTTCCAACTGGTAACGGGGAAAATGGACCGGCAAGCAGCGTCGCCCGACTTGCCCATTAAGTTTCCCAACATTGAACAAATCGTAGGTTCCCACGAGAATGTACAAAATCCCGGTTTGACTCAAGGACTTGAGCCACTCCAATTGCTCCTGGAGTGTGCTTCCCTCGACCCCATCCCGGCTCATGAGGAGGTGATGCGCTTCGTCCAGAAAGATCACACGGACCCCGTGTCGATACAGTGCTGCTTGTGCTCCCTCTCTGAGTTCTGGCACATCATTGGACTCCGTAGCCGCGCGAGACATGCGCCGCCGTTTGGAGGGAGCTGCTTCGGCATGAATATCTACATGCATCTGCTGCGAGTACGTCTGCTCTCCCAGCAAGGTGAGCACTCTCCGATAGAAATAGCCGCGATTGAAGGCGCTTTTGTCCGGGGGATCAGCTTCGATCCGCAGGACAGAGATGGGTGTTGGTGCCTTTCCATAGGGGGAAAACGAGGGGAATGCCGCTGGAGCGTTCGCGGAAAGGAACAACGCTCTGGTCTGCTCGACCAAACGCTCCATCATCGTTGTCTTGCCAACCCCGGTGGGACCATGGACCAGAACAAAGGAAAAGCCAGCCGGTTGACGAATCGCGCGTCGAATCTTGTCATGCACCACTTCGAGTTGAGGATGCGTAATCGTGACATTCATGAAGAACGTCTTTTTCTCTTCTGAGGAGAGATGGGCAAGCTCGTCTGGTTCCATTACGAATAGTCCCCCAGGCGTTTCAAACGAGACACATCGACCGGTCTGGAAAGAGCCGCGAGCTTCCTTGCTGCTCTCACGGCTTCTGGTGGGACGGCAGGCTGTGGCGGCACGCTCCCCAACGTTTGCACATGCCCAGACTGACCGGCAATGATGGCCAGCACCTTTTTCAGATCCAGATCGCGCAACCGCTGCCGCAGCAACTCCTCATGGCTTACTGCCTTGCTCATGTGGGTCGCCAACCGCTCTGCTGAAAGGTCGGCGCGCGAGCCTTCGCGTCTGGCTTGCCTGCGCAATTCGGTCGTCGCGATGAGCAGTTCTTTCTCGGTGTGGCCCTCCAGGCTCAGGTAGGGCGCGCGACAAGTGACCCATTGGCCCTGGACCAAAGCGTATGTCGTCGAGAGGTCAAAGGGATCGTAGCGCACCGGGACGGCGGTTTTGATCACCTCGGGATTGCGAAACGCATTGTTCCAGTAGTAGAAATGGTTCACCTTGACCCCGCTCCCTTTTTGGACGACTGCTGTGCCTTTGATGGTGGTCGGACACGTTGCTTTCAGAAAGCGGTCATCGTAGGGAATACGGCGATGCTCGCGTTCTCCTCCCTGTTTCATGCCCCACAGGTACGAGGCTTGCGGAGTCATCCCAATGCCGCTGTGTTCATTCTGGTCGTAGACCTGGTAGGCATACTCGCACAGGTAGCTGTAGAGATCTGGGAGCATCCAGAGGGCATGGTTCTTCGGATCAACGGCACGGGTCAGCAAGCGCGCCTGCTTCGCGGCCTGTGTATTGCCCAGAAGCGTGTAGATGAATTGATCATTGGTCGTCTTAAATAACCGTTCGCAGACGGACCCAAAGTGCGGTTTGGCCCAGGGGCGCGTTTTCTTGGTGCAGCGATAGCGGGCGAGCAAACTGTCAAAGTAGACACTCTGGAATTCGCGCCCGCCATCCACCACAACGGATTGGGGGAGGCGCTCAAAACGCTGCACGCAAATGCGCAGCACCATCATGACCGAGCGGTAGGAGGGTGGGTCAAAGGTCAGATAGACGGCGAGCAGGCGCCGGGAGTAGGCATCCATCATGAACGTGACCCAGGGCTTACCCAGCAGCTCGCCGGTTGAAGAACTGCGGATCTGGATGTCCAGTTCGGTATGATCGATGTGGGCCACCTCAAACGGACGGCTGCCATGTCGGGGCGTCTGGACGGTTAATTCCCAGTACCAGGGCTGCTCAGCATAGGCAGCCCGTGCGCCCTCCCTGGCTTCGGTTTGCTGCGGTGTGGCTCGTTGCTTGAGCCGCTCGTAGAACGCACGCGCCGACAGCGGGATCAGTCCGCGCTTGTGGCATTCTTGCTCGTAGGCACGATAGACGGAGGCCGCTGGCATGTGGCGTGGCGTCTCAAACTGTTCTGTGATAAAGGTGTCCATCAGTCCGCGCGGCGCGGATGGGGCTTTCGGCTCACGGTTCCCCTGCGAAGCCTTGCGCGAAAGCAAGCCCACATAGCCACAGCCGAGCTGTTCCTCCGCTTCCCGAAAGCGCGCCACCCAGCGGTGCAGCGTGCGCGGTGGAACTCCAGCGTAGCGTTCTTTCTCCCCATTGAGGTAGGCGATGACCTTTTCAAAGCGCACGTTGGCCTGGCGTTGATCGTCTGGCGTTGCCCGATCCATGAGGCGGTCTACTTCTGGTGAGACCGTCATGTCTTCTTCGGGGCGCAACCTGGTAATAACCCCGATATCAAACAACTGGAAGAAGAAGCCAGAGGGGATCTGGATCGGCGTTCCTTTCTCCGGGAGGAGCGTGGTCGTGGTGTCACCCGGATTGATGAGGGTAAAGGCACGCCCATCCCACAAAAGCGGAGTATTGACAGCGAGCGGCGCATTTACTTCCGGCAAGGGACTCCCCACCCGCGAAGTCAGACGTGTCGGTAAGAGATGTGTATGGGTACGAGCTTGCTCGGCATTCAGATAGAGGCGAACGCGCCCATGCTGAATGAGTGGTGCCGCGTACAGGTCGGTGTAAATCAGATCCAGCGCGACCATTGCGTACACATCGTTGGCGCGCACGCCAGAGCCGTCAATGGCAAGTGCGGAAAGAGGAAGACCTGGTGTCTCACGGATGCGCTCCAGGATGGTTGTTTGCACCTGTACCGGCACAGCCACCGTCGTGTCACAGTAATCTTCGAGGAAGAGGAGATTGTCGATATATGTCGGATGCAGTTCTGCGGAGGAGTGCACACGAAAGGTAAGTCCCAGCGAAGAAACGGCTTCCTCTGCTGGAGGACAACGCCAGCTCCCATCTTCCTGCTGCTGATAGCGGAATGGAGAGAGCGCAGCCAGCCGCTTGAGATCAATATCACGCTTCCACTCCTCAAAACAGACAGCATTGTTGCGTAAGACCAGGAAATCGGGAGTGTAGTAGTGGCCCAGCATCTTTTTCCCTGATTTGTCGAGGTAGCGAAGTGCGATTTCACCCATATATTGGCAAACTCTGCCTCGATATAAGTTATTGGTACAGCTACATTGAACAGTGAAAGTGCTCACACCCCATGCTCTGCGATCTCCTCATGTACCCCGGCTTCTTCAGGGGAAGGCTTGTCGGTCTGAAGTGAGCGCGTTTCCGTCCGGCTGGGCTGGCGCACCCACAGCGAGACATGGGAAGGCTGCATGGTCTCCTGCACCACCTCCAGCAACTGCGCACGCAACTGGTCCAGGTCCACCTCATTGCGCAGCGTGGCACTGAAAGCAGCCACGACCTTCGCTGCATCATATTTGCGGCGATAGAAGCGGCGATCGATGATCCGCTGGATGCGCCGACGTAATGGCTGGAAGAGGGCAAAAATGGCCAGGGTGGAGATGACCAGCACGAGTGGGTTAGCGGAGGATTGTCTTGTGATGAAGCCAGCCAGGCTCTCTAAGCCGATGATCAGGCCAGCATAGAGCGCGCCCAGGATGCCCGAAAGCCCGCCATAGACGAGGGCCTTGTTGATGATGGTGTCGATATCGTAGAGCCGCGAGCGCAGGATGGCGATGGCAATCGAGATGGGGATGAAAAGCAGCAGGCCATCGGTCACGGTGGTCGGGAGCAGGACCCCTGCTCCCGACGAGTTCAGCAACTCTGGGGGGAGGAAGAGACTCCCAATGATCAGGAACAACGCAAAGCCGCCCAGGGCCACAACGAGACCAAAGACGACCCACTTCGTCTGCTGGCGCTCCCGGAACGTGGAGACGCGCCGGTAGCGATAGACCTGCAACCCGACCAGGCCCAGGATCTGCACAGCAAACACCAGGGCGCTCACCCCAGCAAGCTGACCAAGGTACGCGCTGGGTTGAAAGACGTACCACACTTCATAGAGAACAAAGACAAGCACGCTCCATCGGGTCCAGCGGGGCACAAACCGACCGGAGGGGAAGAGCAAAAAGAAGGTCGGGACGCTCACCTGAGCCACCAGTTCTAGCCCTCCGACCAGCCAATACCAGGCGGGAGCCCCCGTTCGCAGACCGGCGTCCAGCAGACCAGTATAGGTGGCGCCCCCGAACAACACCAGCATGTATGCGCAGAAGAGCGCCATCCGATCAGCGGACCGCCGCCAGAAAATGAGCGCGGCCAGCGCCGTGTAGATCAGCGGCGTTCCCACATCCCACCCGATCTGGTAGGCCGTCAGGAAGCCTGGCGAGAGACCAAGCTGCTGGAGTTGGCGCAGATTAGCCGGGGTCAAGCCGCTGATGCACAACGCGCCTGGCTGGCAGACCGCTTGCAGCAGGGCATCAGCCCTGGGAATGGAGATCGCGTTCAGCGCCAGCACTAACAGTGTTAGCGCGACCCAGCCCACGCGGGCGATGAGTAGCCAGCGCCCCTGCAGGCGGGTCTCCGACTCGTTGCGCGCGTCGGGGCGTTCGACGGTGCTTGTTGGGCTCTGCTGCGGGTTCATAGATGCTCCTGGTCGCTGCCTTCATGAGAACTGCCTGTGCATGAGGCTCAGCTTTCCTGTTTAGCATCATACCATATGATCGTCTCATAAACGTTACAGCAAGCGTTACGATTTTTTTCACCATTTAATGTAGCGATACCGAACGACCAGGCGTAGCGGTATATGTGCGAAAAGTTTCAAAAAGAATGATAGAATATCTCTTGACCTTGCTGTCCGAAAGTGCATGACTCCCGTCCTGTCCAGCCTTGTTCTGCTGAGAGCGCATATGAGCAACAAGCCAGTCCTGTGCATACAGGTGAACGAAGAAACACAATTGCGCTTGCTTGAAGAGCGGCACGTTGAGGAATACTTTGTACTCATTGAGCGGAATAAAGAGCATTTACATGAGTGGGTCGCTGTGGAAGCCTATGAGGGATCAGTTGAGACGCTCAGAGCCTACGTGAAGCAGCGCTTGCTCCAATTCGTCAATGGTGAAGGCTATCATCTGGGAATCTGGTACCAGGACGCCCTGGTAGGGGTTCTGGACTATCGCCTGAACTGGAGGAGGCGCAAAGTCGAACTGGGCTATTGGATCGACGCTACGATGCAAGGAAAAGGCCTGGTAATTCGGGCTTGTCGAACGATGGTGAGGCACGCGTTCGAGGAGCATGAGGTCGATGAGTGGAACGCACGAGCAAAGCATGCTCAGGGACTCCAGAAGGAACCCCATTGATGGAGCCTGTATATCACCAAACTACATGGGCGAAACCGGTACAATTATCCTGGTGATTTCCACCTTTGTTTCTCACTAGCTCTTTTTCGGCTGTTGCAAACGATGACCACCAACGCATCATTGCAATTGAGAGGGGTGCTCATCCCTTCTCTCGTTCCTTCTTTGACGATCAACATCATGCCAGCGCCGTCGCTCCCATTCGGGACTGAGAGGACCATCTCTACTGTCAAAGCCCCAACGCCATGCAGCGAGAGCAAGGACAAGCAATAGAATCAGGAGGGTGAGTAGTTCCAAGCCGTTACCCTCTTTTCCTGGGAGAACATGCGTTTCTCCTTCGGTCTTGACAAGTGGTTGAATATGCAGTAACATATCAATCAAACGTGATGTGTCTAATATATCATAAAGATCTGATGCGTGTCAACATATCAGGAGAAAATGATGGATGGAAACAATCAACTCTTTACACTTGCCCAAGCCCTGGCTGACCCGCTCCGACTGGTCATGCTCCAGCAATTGATGGAAGGTCCAGCGACGGTGTCGGAATTGCAGTCGCTCACGGGTGAATCACAGTCAAAAGTCTCCAACCATTTGGCCTTGCTCCGCGAACGTGATTTGGTGCGTTCCACACGCGAGGGACGGCAAATGATCTACACCTTGCGCGATGCTTCGGTGGGCCAACTTGTCGAGTCACTCACGGTTGTTGCTGGGATGATTCCGGCCAAGCTCTGGAAATCACCACAACTCATTGCTGCACGGACCTGCTACGATCACCTTGCAGGTCGCTATGGTGTGGCACTTTTTGATGCCCTGCTTGCACAAGAAGCTATCAAGGAACCAGCAGAGATGCACGGTGAGGTGGAGCTTGGGCCAAGGGGGGGAGAGGTTTTCGGCAAGCTCGGACTCAATCTCAGCGCATTGCGACGAGAACGGCGTCGCTTCGCGTTTGCGTGCCCAGACTGGACCGAGCGCCGCCCCCATCTGGGAGGAGTTCTTGGGGCAGCCCTGTGGGCATACTGTGTCGAGCGAGGCTGGGTGGTCAAACAACAAGGGACGCGTGCGATCATTGTCACCGA
>WNFG01004084.1_pt1 | contig 12280 bp, 11 predicted proteins | sample 5400431 | NCBI WGS metagenome assembly WNFG01 (sample SAMN13153346, study PRJNA577476) | soil metagenome | isolation source: 120 cm saprolite under Douglas fir tree site 2 hole 3 replicate 2 | place: USA:California | collected 2015-04-18
GGCCGCGGCCGCTTCGTCATGCGCGCCAAGGCCGCCATCGAGAACATCACGAAAGATCGTCAGGCCATCATCATCACCGAAATTCCCTACCAGGTAAACAAGGCCAAGCTGGTGGAGCGCATCGCCGAACTGGTGAACGACAAAATCATCGAAGATATTTCTGATGTTCGCGACGAGAGCGATCGCGATGGCATGCGCGTGGTCATCGAGCTTAAGCGCGGAGCAGAACCGCAGATCATTCTGAACCAACTCTTCAAGCACACGCAGATGCAGGAGAGCTTCAGCATGATTCTGCTCGCGATCGTGCATAGCCAGCCCAAGGAAATGGGCCTGATTCAGGCGATTCAGCATTTCATCGACCATCGCGTGGATGTGGTCCGCCGCCGCACCGCCTATCTGCTGATGAAGGCGCGCGAGCGGGAACATATTCTCGAAGGCTACAAGATCGCGCTCGACAACCTCGATGCGGTCATCAAGATCATTCGCGGATCGGGTTCGCGCCAGGAGGCGAAGGAAAACCTTCTGGCCGCAAAGTTCAAGATCGTGGACAAGCAGATTCAGCAGAAAGTCGGCGGCGCCGAAGGCCGGCTCTCGCCTCGCCAGGCCGACGCCATTCTGGAATTGCAGCTCTACCGCCTCACCCGGCTCTCCGCGGACGAAATTCTGAAGGAACTGGGCGAGATTCGCGACAAGATCGCCGAGTACGAATCCATCCTGGCGTCCGAAAAGAAGCTGCGCGCCGTGATCATCAAAGAACTTCAGGAAGTGCGCGAGCAGTTCGGCGACGAGCGCCGCACCGAGATCACCGACGAGAGCACCGAGATCACCCTGGAAGACCTGATCGCCGACGAACAGGTGGTGGTCACGGTCTCGCACAGCGGCTATCTCAAGCGTACCGCGCTGACTACGTATCGCCAGCAGCGGCGCGGAGGCACAGGCCGCACCGGCATGAAGACCCGCGAAGAGGATTTCGTCGAATATCTCTTCGCCGCCTCCACGCACTCTTACCTGTTGATTCTGACCAATACGGGCCGCGTTTACTGGCTCAAGGTCTACGAGATTCCCGATGTGGGCGCCGCGGGCAAGGGCAAGCATATCGGCAACCTGGTTTCGCTTCAGCCCGGGGAAAACGTGCGCACTCTGCTTGAAGTCCGCAATCTCGAAGAGGAAAACCGCTTCGTGTTTTTCGCCACCAAGAACGGCACGGTGAAGAAAACTCCGGTGAAAGATTTCTCCAACGTCATGTCACGAGGCATCATCGCCATCGGCGTTGAAAAAGACGACGAATTGATCGCCGCCCGCCTGACCGATGGCGACCAGTTGGTCTTTCTGGCTTCGCACGAAGGCATGGCCATCCGCTTTGACGAAGGGGACGTGCGCCCCATGGGTCGTTCGGCCTACGGTGTGCGTGGAATGACCCTCGACAAGGACGACTATGTTGTGGGTATGGCTGTGACTCCGAAGGAAGGCAAGCGCAAGAGTACCGACAAAGGTAAGGAGAAAGAAAATGTCGCGGATGTGCCCAGCCTGATTCTGAGCGTGACCGAACAGGGCTACGGCAAGCGCACCCCCATCGAGGAATATCGGATGCAATCCCGCGGCGGCAAGGGCGTGATCAACGTGAAGACCACAGCGCGCAACGGCAAGGTCTCAAGCATCATGCTGGTGGATGAGGAATCCGAAGTCATGCTGATCAGCCAGTTCGGAAAGATCATCCGCATTGACACCCGCCAGATTCGCGAAGCCGGCCGCTCGACCCAGGGCGTGCGGCTGCTGCACCTCGAAGAAGGCGATCGGGTGGCGTCGGCGGTAGTGATTCAGGAGAAGAGCGAGGAAGAGAACGGACTGCCACTACCATTGCAGTAGAGATTTGAAAACAGTGTTATGTAAAAACCCTCGCGGAATGCGAGGGTTTTTGTTTTACATTTCCCGAGAAACATCAGGGTTGAAAAGAAGTCTCGTTCCGTGGGACTCGGCAGCCTGTCGCCTGAAAGGGCCTGTGAAGTCCGTTCACCTTACTCGCGTCTGAACATTTCGATCAGTGTGGCGGCTGCAGCCTGGGCGCTGTTCTCTGAAATCTTCCCCAGCTTCCGTACCAGACGCTTTTGGTCTACTGCCCTTAGCTGGTCCAACGCTACCTGTCCGCGTTTGCGCTGGAAGAATACCGAAACCCTTGTAGGGTAGGGGCGGGTGACTGTGGTCATGGGAGCGACGATAACGGTCTGCAGATTCTGGTTCATTTCATCGGGCGAAATAATCAGACAGGGACGGGTCTTCTTTATCTCGGCGCCCTGGGTTGGATCGAGACTTATCAGCCAGACCTCGTACCGGAGTGGTGGATAACTCACCACTGCCATTCCTTAAGGTCGAAATCATTTGGCGCCGCAGTTTCAAGCAGAAGTTTGTCATGTGCAATGCCACCCGCAAGGAATGCCTGCTCCCAGCCCTGGCGCGGCTTGCGCTGGGGAGAAATTACCAGACAATCGTTTTCGACGCGCAATTCAACCGTATTACCCAGGCCGCATTGCTCGATGATCGGCTTAGGAATGCGGATACCGCGAGAGTTGCCGATACGCACCAGTTCAGTCCTCATCTCTGAAAACTCCTTGTAATCACATTGTACCCACAAGGCATGTCTCCGGACAACTGTTTTTGGCCGGGATTCTGAAGTCTGCGAACGGTCAATTCTCGATAAGTCGTTCAATCCTCCAAAAACTTCGCCAGCTTACTCTTCAGCTTGTCCTCATCCGATATCGAACACTCCCAGATCGTGAGAACGCCCCAGCCGAGTTTTCGCAATTCCCGCTGGTTCCGGCGGTCGCGCTCGACATTGCCCGATCTTTTTTTGTGCCAGAACGCGGCATTGGAAGCGGGTTTTACGCGACCATGCCTGCAGGTGTGCATGTGCCAGAAACAGCCATGGACAAAGATGACCTTCTTGCGGGTGCGGAGCACGATGTCGGGCCGGCCGGGCAGCTCGCGGCGGTGAAGGCTGAACCGGAATCCCATTCGGTGCAGACAGGAACGCACCCGAAGCTCCGGCGAGGTGTTCTTCGATTTGATCGCAGCCATATTTTTGCTGCGCTGGAGAGGAGTGTGAACGTCTGTCATGCCTGCGACCTTTCCGAATCGCTCACCAATTGCCGGGACGTTTTGATATCATCCTTGGCAAATGATATCAAAGCCTCCCAGAGACCGGAACGGCAAAGGCTGCAATGACATTCTCGTGCGGAACGTTCCCAGTGAGATCCATACGTGGATTCAAGCCGGTCTGGAAAGGACCAGAATGAGCCAGCAGGAATTCATGGTTGCGACGCTGGGCCGGCTTCGCGAGGCGGAAATTCACGGACAGATCCCGCTTTTTACCCGAAAGATCGTCGAAATTGAAACTCCGGTTCCGGGCTCTCTTCCCTTCAAATTCATCGATCTGTTTGCCGGGATCGGCGGGTTCAGGGTCGCACTGGAAAACCTCGGAGGCAAATGCCTTTTCACCTCCGAGTGGGACAAATACTCCCAGAAGACCTATCAACACTGGCACGGCGAAATGCCGGAGGGCGACATCCGGGCGATCGACGCGGAAAAGATTCCCGACCATGACGTGCTGGCCGCCGGATTTCCCTGTCAGCCCTTTTCTTTGGCGGGCGTGTCGAAGAAAAACAGCCTGGGCCGGGCGCATGGGTTTGAATGCAAAGACCAGGGGAACCTGTTTTTCAGGATCGCAACCATTGCGAGCGTCAAGCGGCCGCCGGCGATGCTGCTGGAGAATGTGAAGAATCTGAAGTCGCACGACAAGGGCAGGACGTGGAAGATCATCACCGAGACGCTGGAAGACCTGAATTACAATGTCTTCGCCAAAGTAATCGACGCCGCCGGATGGGTTCCCCAGCACCGCGAACGCGTCTACATCGTCTGCCTTGACCGAAAAGAGTTCGGGGACGACCCTCCCTTTGAGTTCCCTGAACCTCCGTCAGGGCCGCGCCCGCAACTCAGAGAGATTCTTGACCCCGCGCCCGATCCCAAATACACGCTCACGGACCATCTCTGGAATTATTTGCAGCGATATGCCGAAGGTCACAAAGCGAAAGGCAATGGTTTCGGATTTGGGATCGCACCTCTGGATGGCGTGACGCGTACCCTGAGCGCGAGATATCACAAGGATGGCTCAGAGATACTCATTCCCCAGCCGGGCAAAAATCCCCGACGCCTGACTCCGCGCGAATGCGCCCGCCTGATGGGGTTCGATGACAAATATGAAATCGCCGTTTCAGACACGCAGTCGTATCGGCAATTTGGCAACGCCGTGGTTCCGAAAGTGGCCCAGGCCGTGGCGCAGGAACTGCTCAAAGTAATGGCATGGCGGCTGACACAAAAACGCAACGGGTGTCTTATTAAGAACGGGCGCACCGGCTAGAGGGGATTGGATAATTGTGTAATTTGGTAATTTCGTAATTGAATACCGGGCAGCACTTCAATTACCAGATTACACAATTACTAAATCCGTTCCAGCCCCAGGAGTCGTTGCCGCCGCGGATACGATATGGATGACAAACTTCTCCCCTGGCCCGAGTTGATCGAACGAATCCGCGCGCGCACGCCGGCGCGGGTCCTGGCCGGTCGCGCCGGAGCATCCTATCGCACCGCCACGCAACTGAAGCTGCGCCAGGACCATGCCGCCGCACGCGATGCCGTGAGGGCCGAGCTTGATCTCGACCGGGATCTGGGCGCGGAGTTTGTGCGGCATTGGGATATCCTGGCTGTCTCGACCATGGCCCGTTCCAAAGACGAATACCTGCACCGCCCCGATCTCGGACGTCGCCTCGATTCGAACGCACACAATCAGTTGACGACGCAATATCCGACACATGCCGATTTGCAGATCGTCATCGGAGACGGCCTCTCTGTGACCGCCGTTTCCGCGCAGGCGCCGAAGCTGCTGCCGTTGCTGGTTGAAAAGGCGCTTGCCCACGGCTGGACTTTCGGTCGGACCATCGCCGTGCACTACTGCCGCGTCGGAGTGATGAACGACGTGGGAGAGCTGCTTCGGCCCAAAGTATTGGTATTGCTGATCGGCGAGCGTCCGGGGCTGGCCACCGCGGAGAGCCTTTCCGCCTACATGGCCTTTCAGCCCCGCGCAGGCCACAACGACTCCAATCGCAACCTGATCTCGAACATTCATGCCCGGGGTCTGAGCACAGAAGAGGCGGCCTCGCGCATTATCGCACTGGCTGATCGGATGATGAGCCGAAGGACCAGCGGAGTCGAACTCAAGGAAGCCACGAAAGATGATGATGATTTGGTAATTGGGTAATTTGGTAATTGCGTAATTTGTGACGGGCCGTAGAAATCGTCGAAGTCGTATCAATTACAAAATTACCAATTGACCCAATTACCAAATTATCTGAGTGCCTTATCCAGTCCCGCCGCAAGCTGCTTTCTCACTCCCGCGTCGAGCATGGCCGGTTCGCCATTATCCTTATATAGTCCCATCTGGCGGAGCCAGGCCAGAAACTCCGGCGCGGGCTTCAGGTTGAACAGCCGGCGGACCGCCAGGGCGTCATGGAAGCTGGTGGATTGGTAATTGAGCATCACGTCGTCGGAGCAGGGAACGCCCATGAAATAGTTGCAGCCTGCGGCGGTGAGCAGGATCAGCAGGTTGTCGGCGGAGTTCTGGTCGGCGGCGGCATGGTTGGTATAACAGACGTCACAGCCCATGGGGAGCCCGAGGAGTTTGCCCATAAAGTGGTCTTCGAGTCCGGCGCGCACGATCTGCCGCTCGTCATAGAGATATTCCGGCCCGATAAAGCCAACCACACTGTTGACCAGAAACGGCTCGAAGACACGGGCCACTCCATAGGCCCGCGCTTCCAGAGTGAGCTGGTCCACGCCGTGGTGGGCCTCGGCGGAAAGGGCGCTCCCCTGTCCGGTTTCAAAGTACATACAGCGGTGTTTTGCCGCCACGCTTTCCGATGACGAGATTCCCCGCTTTGCGTGGTCCTCCAGGACTCGTTCTCTTCCCTCGCGCAACATGCTGAGCGTGATGCCGAAGCTTGCATTGGCTTTTTGCGTTCCGGCCACCGACTGAAACAACAGGTCTACGGGCGCGCCGCCTTCCATGGCCTTCAGCTGCGTGGAAATATGGGCGAGACAGCAGGCCTGTGTGGGAATTGCGTAGGCTTCGATCAGGCGGTTCAGCGCGCGCAGAATCGCGGCTGTCTGTTCGACGGTATCGCTTGCGGGATTGACCCCGATCACGGCATCGCCGCAGCCGTAGAGCAGGCCATCGAAGGCCGACAACAGGATTCCCGGCACGTCGTCCGCCGGATGGTTGGGTTGAAGGCGGATGCCCAGCACACCGCGCCCGCCCATGGTGTTGCGGCACCGCGTGACCACGCGGACCTTGTTCGCGGCCAACACCAGATCTTTATTGCTCATCAATTTAGTTGCGGCGGCCGCCATCTCCGGGGTGATGGCCCAGTGCAATCGTTTGATAACGGCCTCGGTGGTTTCATCGCTGAGGATGAACTCGCGCAGTTCGCCCACGGTCATGCTCTCGATGGCGGAGAAATTTTCGAAGTCGTGGGTGTCGGCGATCAGCCGGCTGACGTCGTCCTCATCGGGGGAGATCAGGGGATTGGCGAGAATTTCCTTCAGCGGCAAATCGGCCAGGGCATATTTGGCGGCCACGCGTTCCTGTTCCGACTCCGCCGCGAGGCCCGCCAGCTGGTCGCCGGCTTTTTCTTCATTGGCTTTGGCGAACAGCTCGCGCAGGCTGCGGAATTGGAAGCGTTCGGGCATGGGCGGCGGTATCCATTATGCGCCGGAATACGGTTGCGGAGAAAATGCACAAGACCTTTGCACCACGGAGCCACGGAGTCACGGAGAAAAGCAAAAAATAAATGGGTTCTATTCGAGCCGCTGATTCCTGGTGGCATCCAAAAATCAGGACCTGGATATTTCGAACTTCTCTCTCCAGCAGAAATTCGAGGACACGGAAGTTCTGTTTGTCCGTGTATTTTTCCTGTTGCCTTCCCCTCCGATTCGTTGAACAATGCCTGTCACGGAAAGGCTTTTACCAGGAAGGGAGCGGGAAAGATATGTTCAGCGTCAGGCGTCTTGAAGTTCTATTGGCGGCAATTCTCACCATGCTGCTCTGCTGTTCGGCCGCGGGTCAGGAACCGGCGCAGAAAGAGTCCTCACAACCGAAGATCGAATGGCATGCCGGTCCGACTACCGGGCAGCTCGGGGACATCGCGGAAATCAAAATCCCCAAAGGCTACAGCTTCACGGGTAAACAGGGAGCGCAAACGCTTCTGGAACTCACCCACAATATACCCAGCGGTCACGAACTGGGCGCTCTGATACCCAATGGCGAAGACGATCAATGGTTCATGACTTTTGAGTTTGAAGATACCGGCTATGTAAAAGACGAGGAAAAGGACAAACTCGATGCCCCCGCCCTGTTGAAGAGCATGCAGGAAGGCACGGAGGAGGCGAACGAGGAGCGCAGGAAGCGCGGCTGGAGGGCATTTCATGTTACCGGGTGGGAAAAGCAGCCCTTTTACGATCCCCTGACGCACAATCTGACCTGGGCGATTCAGGGACGGGGTGACGATCCGCGCGGAGAACCAACGATCAATCACTCCATTCGTCTGCTGGGGCGCAAAGGCACGGTGAATGTCGATCTGGTCGCCTCGTCGAAGGATTACAGGACCAGCATTTCGGAATTCAACTCGCTGATTGCCGGCTTCAATTACAAACAGGGCAGCCGCTACGCCGACTTCACCGCCGGCGATAAGGTGGCGGAATACGGACTGGGCGCACTGATTGTGGGCGGCGCGGGCGCGGTGGCGCTGAAGACCGGGTTTCTGGCGAAGTTCTGGAAGGTGCTGGTCGCCGGCCTGGCGGCCCTGATCGGCGCCATCAAGAAATTCTTCAAGTCCATTTTCGGCAACGAAGACAAGATTCAGGACCCGCAGCAGGAACAACGATAATTGGGAACTGCAAGTCCGACTGATTACTGATGAATGATGAGTGAGCTGGGGACCCTCTTCGCCGTTGTGGTGCTCGTCTATCTGGTGCAGTGCATCGTGTGGGTGGGGCCTGGATCCTCCGTCTTTACTTTGAGCGGGGCGGGCGACGGCTCACGAAAGAAACAAGGCTTCATCTGGAATGCATTTGAACTGGCCGGGGTGGCGGCCAATCCGCTGCCGCCTCTTCGTCCCCTGGTTGTTTCAGACTGGCCCGATTTCCGGATTTCACCTGAAGGCTGCTGCCACATACCCGGGGAGGGTCCGCCCGTGGCCGTTCCCTGGGAAAAGCTGACAGTGACGACCACGGAATCGCGCCTGTTGTGCAACGGTTCGCCGGTTCTGAAGGCCGGAGAAGCGCAAATATGCGAATGCGCGGATATGCTGGCGCGGATCCGGAAGCTGAAAAGAGGGAAACGCCAGGCCGCCATCGAGAATCGGCTGCGCCGAAGCCTGCGTGAAAGCACGGTGCGCCGGAAACTCCAGGTATTCCGTCGCCGGTCGAAATGGTTGCGCGTTCTGGCCAACCTGCAATTCTTCCTGCTGTTCGTGGCCGCGCCGCTGGGGTTTCGGCTGCTGGGCCTAAAGAGGATTTTGTGGCCTCTGATCGCAGCCGTTGCCCTGTTGTCGATCTCGATCACCACTGAGTTCTGGGCGCTGCACAAGGCGGTGTCGGCGAAAGCGGGCGGGACGAGACTGAAATCGGCCCTGACGATGCTGCTCTCACCCGTCGCGGCCATGCGGGCCTGCGATATCATTTCGCGCGATCTCTTCGCCGGATATCATCCGCTGGCGGTGGCCGCCGCGCTTTTGCCCCGGGAGGAATTCAGAGTATTTGCCGGGGAACAGCTGCGCGCATGCCGGTTTAGCGAATATCCCGCCGCGTATGATGGCCAGACGCTGGAAAGGCTGATGGAGCAACTCGTCCGGAGACAGGGGATTGTTACGGAGGAGCTGATGCGCCCCCGGAACCGGGAGGACAATTGCGTGGCGTACTGTCCCCGGTGCCTGGCCCAGTACCGGAAGCAGCGCAGCGAATGCGCCGATTGCGGCCACCCGGGGCTGGCGCCGTTTCCGCCGGCTGAAAATTTTGCTTCTTTACCCCCAATCGCTGAATCTTAATAAATTCGAAGTAGAATAAACCTGTATTCGAGAGGACAAGAATCATGAAAATCGCGAAAGACGTTACAGAGCTGATCGGCGGTACACCCCTTGTAAAACTGAATAAAGTGACCCAGGGCTGTAAGGCCACTGTGCTGGCAAAACTCGAGAGCCAGAACCCCTGTAGCAGCGTTAAAGACCGCATCGGCGTGAGCATGATTCTTGAAGCCGAAAAGGCCGGACGAATCGCGCCGGGAGAAAACGTGTTGATCGAGCCTACCAGCGGCAATACCGGCATTGGCCTCGCGTTCGTCGCCGCAGCCCGGGGCTATCGCCTGATTCTGGTGATGCCCGACACCATGAGCAAAGAGCGGCGTATCGTGCTGCTGGCCTTCGGCGCCGAACTGGTGCTTACGCCGGGCGCCAAGGGCATCAAAGGCGCGATGGCCAAAGCGAATGAAATCAGGGAAAAGACTCAGGGAGGGGTCATCCTGCAGCAGTTCGCCAATCCCGACAATCCCAAGATTCACCGCGAAACCACCGGGCCTGAAATCTGGAATGACACCGACGGCAAAGTCGATTTCCTGGTTTCCGGCGTGGGCACCGGCGGAACTCTGACCGGCGCGGGCGAGTTTCTTAAGGCAAAGAAGCCCTCGCTGCAAATCGTGGCGGTCGAGCCCGCCGACAGTCCGGTGCTTTCCGGCGGAACGCACAGCCCGCATAAGATCCAGGGTATCGGCACGGGCTTCATTCCTGAAATCCTCAATCGGACCCTGATCGATGAAGTGGTGACGGCCACCAACGAGGAATCGTTTGCCATGGCGCGGCGCATGGCGAAAGAAGAAGGACTGCTGGTGGGAATTTCTTCCGGCGCGGCGGTTTCGGCGGCGATCAAGGTCGCGAGCCGTCCTGAGAATGCGGGGAAGGTCATGGTGGTTATCATTCCCAGCTTCGGCGAGCGGTATCTCAGCACCCTGATGTTCGAAGACCTGCGCATCAAGGCGGAACAGATGCCCTCGGAAGACGTGGCCGTCTGACGTCATGCGAATCTGTGTGTTTTGTGGATCGTCCATCGGCGCGCGGCCCGCTTACCGGGCCGCCGCTGAACTTTTGGGCAGACTTTTTGCCGAGCACGGCATTGGGCTGGTTTATGGCGGAGGGGCGATCGGCCTCATGGGCGTGATCGCCGATTCCGTCCTCGCGGGCGGCGGCGAGGCGATCGGCGTGATTCCCGACGGATTGCTGCGGCGTGAAATCGGCCACAACGGGCTTACTGAGCTGCACGTGGTTGAAACCATGCATCAGCGCAAAGCCATGATGGCCGATCTGGCCGACGCCTTCATCGCCATGCCGGGAGGGTGCGGCACTCTCGAAGAGCTTACCGAGATCGTCACCTGGTCGCAGCTGGGAATTCAGGTGAAGCCCTGCGGGCTCCTCAACGTGGAAGGATACTGGGACGGCCTGCTCGGCTTTCTGGACCACGCGGTGAATGAGAAATTTATGCGGGCTGAAAATCGTGAGCTGATTGTGGTGGCCCGGACCCCCGAAGCCATGCTGGAAAAACTGCTGTCCTGGAAAGCTCCCCCTCCGGTCGAGAAATGGCTGGATCGCGCGCGCCGCTGACCCGTTTTGGATATTACAATCGATCCATCACCAACGGGAGTTCTCTTGACCAGCAGCATCATCGAAGCGCTCGGCTTTATCGCGGGCGCACTGACCACCATTTCCTTCGCTCCGCAGGCCTTCAAAACGTGGCGCACCCGGCGCTGTGACGATCTGTCTTCCACCATGCTGCTCACCTTCGCCGGAGGCGTAATTCTGTGGCTGGTCTACGGTCTGGCGCTGCACGCCGCGCCCATCATCGCCGCCAATTCCGTCACGCTGGTGCTGATCGCGATCATCATGGCGATGAAGCTGCGTTTTCGCGGCAAGATCTTTGCACCACGGAGGCACGGAGACACGGAGAAAGGCGAAAGATAAATTGGATTGTCCTGAGCCGCTGGTTTTTGGGCTGCGCCAGGAACACGGTGTCGATATTTGAACTTATCTCTCCATCGGGCAGGAGAGGACACGGAATCCAACTCGAATGCGATTCAAAATCCATCCCGGACGCTTTGCTCTCTGCCAATTACCCGCCGGCACAAAGGTTCCGGCGTGGGCTTTTACCGGCGAGTTCCATTCAGTCACTGTGACACCCGAAGAAGTCTCGATCATCTGCGATCAGCAGGCCGTGCCGGAAGGCGTAAAGACACAACGAGATTATGTTCTGCTGGAAATCGAAGGCCCCTTCGACTTCAACGCCATCGGCATCCTGCAATCTTTTCTCACGCCGCTGGCCCAGGCCCGGATTCCGATCTTCGCCATTTCGACCTACAACACAGATTTCGTTCTTTTGCATGAAGAGTTCGAACAACGCGCTCTCGACGCGCTGAAGCGGGCCGGCTACGAACTCGTCGCTGCGCAAATTCCATTAACCACAAAGGTCACGAAGTAACACAAAGGAAAAGCAATTTTCGACCACAGAGGTCAAAGGCACACCGGAACGTTTGATCCGGTTCGTTTTTCCTTTGTGTTACTTCGTGACCTTTGTGGTTAAGTTTTTTGGTTTTTGCACTGTCGCATTTACACTGATTGGTGAGCGTTTCTCAGATAGCCCTTCTTTTTTCGGCGGCGGTCGTGGGCGGAGCCATCAACTCGGTGGCCGGCGGCGGAGGCTTCATCGCCTTCCCGGCCCTGATGTTTACCGGAGTTCCCTCGATCAACGCCAACGCCACCAACACCATTGCCCTGTGGCCCGGCACCGTGGCTTCCACGGGCGCTTACCGCAAGGCGCTCGACGGCCGGGTGTTGCGAAAGATTCTGCCGCTCATCGTTATCACCATTCTTGGCAGCCTGGCGGGTTCACGCCTGCTGCTTCACACCCGGCAGAGTACCTTCGACAAAGAAATACCCTGGCTGATGCTCACCGCGACGCTGCTGTTCGCCTTTGGCGGGAGGGTCACGGCCCGGATGATACGAAATCAACTGGATCAGGGGCCCACACGTCTGCATGTGGCGGTTGGGATTCTGGTCCAGTTATGCGTGGCGGTTTATATCGGCTACTTCGGCGCGGGAGCGGGCATTGTGATGCTCGCCCTGCTGACCATGATGGG
>WNFG01006577.1_pt1 | contig 12277 bp, 13 predicted proteins | sample 5400431 | NCBI WGS metagenome assembly WNFG01 (sample SAMN13153346, study PRJNA577476) | soil metagenome | isolation source: 120 cm saprolite under Douglas fir tree site 2 hole 3 replicate 2 | place: USA:California | collected 2015-04-18
CTCAACAAGCCAAGGAGTGGAACCGCAGCACGCACAGTGCTCTCATTAATGGCAACCAGATGAACCCCAACGGCATCGCGCTCTCTATGCCAGATGGATCTCGTATATACGGCCCTGTTTAAATCCCAAAGCGCGGCGCTTCCATCCTTGGAACCACTAACGACGACGGACCACGATCTTGAAGCGGCTACACAGAGAATCGTGTCCCTGTGCATCCGCATCATATTCGAGAGCGATATGCCCAAGCCACTCGACCCCGAATTGCTGCGTGAAACATGCCACAGCCTGACAATGTGATCTTCAGACCCGGTAATGAGATTATCCGAGTCAGCGAAGGTGGCGCAGGTGCACGCGATCCCTTCGACAACTTGGACAGTCTGTTCGACCATAAGCGCAGATACAAGCTAGTAACAGTAGCTTACTTGGCCGTCAACCAAAGTGCGTAGCTGGCTGGCCGCCGCCCTACCAGTGTGACCAAATCCCCACTCCACATGCTCGTGTGGACGAGAGGGCACAGAGAGTACACCAGCTGGGTGCGGAAATATCCTTTCTCCGATGGGATCGACTGTTATGTTTTGAACGACGGCGGGTTGAAGGACTGCAAAGTGTAAGGCATAATAACATCATCCGGCGGGTAATTGGACAAATACCACGAGCAGCGGGTCGTTTTCCTTGCGTCAAGAGATCGTAGTTCTCTTCAACCCCATGTACTACCCCAAGGGGGAGTGATGAGGGCCCCTGCGCGAAGCGTTTGGGATGTGGTGCAGCAAACAGCTTCCGGGGAGTTTGTCCAACTATTCTAGTGTAAGTGGAGAAAGTACAATCGTCAGGACTGTCAACTCACAGTTATGGATAATCCCCACTGTTGCTTCCCTCTCTAGCTCATCCGTGATCGAGTCCAAGTCTTTTCAGGTGTCAATCATCACATTAACTCGCATAAGATAGGCCATACCTATGGAACCTTCGTAGCTCAGAGGATGAAACACGTTCAGGGAGGCGGGATCACGCTGTTTGTAACCCCAGATAAGGTCAATCCAGGCAGGCAGATTTTCGCTGACGTAGTCACTCTCCAGCGCCTGGGCGAATGTCAGTGCTGCCAGAGAATAAAGTAGGAAGTAACGATTACCCGGCGATGCAGAACAATGAATAAGAGGGGATCCTTTTTCGCCCACGGGGGGAGTACGACGTGGTGTATGCGTTCGCCGTTGTTTTGCTGAACTCCAAAATCAAGATTAGCTGAGTTCTCTAAGAACCTATCGAGGAGTTCATCGTCATCCGCTGGCTAAACAGATTTCATAAACTTGCTCTGGACATGTGAAAAATTCGGCGATAAGCTCTCGAACATCTCCTCTAATATCTTGAGATGCTGAACTGTACGCTCTAGAGATGTTGCTTCTCCAGACGTCAGAATTCGATCAGACTGAAGGATAGGCATCGTACCTGAAAAGGCGATCAGGTAAATCCCAATCTCCGCCCTAGAAAAGTGTTTGAGATAATGCTTCGCATAGGTCCTATCTCACCTGCAGAGTTTTGAACATATTCGTAAATGGGGCCAATCTGATCAAGAAATGGCACACAATCATCGAGGAGCTGAAATGAGTGCCATAGTGAAATGGGTTCTCTCCGACACTCTCTAGATTGTCGTAGCGCGACTGGGCCGCCTCACGCCTTGCTGGGGTCAGCGCACCCATCGGCTGTGTCAGGCTCGATATCCGCTGAGTCTATGAGGCAACCAAGTTGAAGGAACGAAGGCTTACTCTCTGAAAACGTCTTTCGATGAAAGGTCCAAATTTTCAGATGCGTAATCTTGCAATACCCATGCTGGTGCAGTACAGATGAGCGGCAGTTCTTGGTCTGGGAAGATGACATACGGAACACTGGGTATTGTGTGGCATCGCTCGGCGTGCGACCGGATATCTGATTAAGGATACTCAGATAAGTAAACTGTAAGAAAGGTGAGAAGATGGCGGCTATGTCGAAGGTTCACAAACGTTACTGATTTCTCTGGCCTGCCATTTCCGTTGAGTTGTTGACAGCTCATCCAGACCAAATCCGGCTAAGAACCGTGCCCCAAATTTACTGGCGAAAGGGGATATGAGGCTACCAGGGGTAAGGCCAGCTGTCAAGGTTGTCGAACGCCCACCAATAGCAGGCGACAGCCTCCGGTCCATGTCTGTCCTCTGCCTGCGATTTGTGAAGACAAGCAAGACGGAGCGACTATCTTTGAGGTAGATCTCAAGCCTCATGAGTTTTTGGGTTAAGCATATTGACAATCCTGAGACAACAGAAGTTGGAACTCACGCAACGTCCCGGAAAAGAAACGACCTATCACTTAGGTTCGCTATCTGTTCATAAGACCTATCGTAGACCTAAGCTGGAGTAGTATCACTGAAAGGATGTCCTTACCACCGCTGAGCGTGTTGAATACCATGCAATTCTAGAATGCTACCAGGTACGAAGAGCAGACTTCGAGGAGCATCTTGTGCGTCAATTATCTCGCCATCATCGTTTTCTACTAGGCCCTCGAGGATATAGAAGTGTGTCCGTCCACATATTAAGAGACCAGCTAATCCCACTGAGCGGATTCATCACTAGTTCGGTGATGGACTCACGGGAAGAATCAACTCCGTGGATCCTTGCGATAGTACTGACGGCCTCAATCACATCCCCCGGTTCAAGCTCAGTTCATCTGGCTGAGGTAGTTCAATGGCCCGCAAGTGGGTAGCTCCATCGACCTTGGAGCTCAACGGCGCAACCATATTCGATTCCATCTTCTTCCTGGGCATAGTGAGAGATCGCACGACAAATATCTTCGAACCCTCCTACCGGACTCTGTAGGGGCCTTCAGTCTCATCTAGTCGCCATGCATGATGTAGACCAGGAATTTCCCAGAGCCCGCGCTCAGAAGAGAGGGGAATCATCCAGTCATTCAGGCGGGACACTTGACGGTTCTGTTCCTTCCTGAAAGAGATTTCAGGGGACTTTTGGAGTTGTAATGAGGAGCCTTACAGGTCCAAGATACTTTTAAGCAGTCGCTTACGCTCCGTCAAGATGATAATGGCACGCCACTCTTGAATTCGAGCCATCGACTTCTGGATGGTGCGTTCGCCAAGATGCGAGTTCAGTCTTACCGACCCAATGCGATGCCGGATTGAGCGTCGCTCCGAGACCAATGATGGATCGATCATTGTACTTGGGAAAATCCCACCGTTGATGAATCGTTCGGCGTTTTGGAGGACGTCCAAAATCTCCAGGTGATGTCAAGCTGGTACGAAAAATGGGAGAAACAGACAAACCTCGCGTTTCTGGCCTCCCGAAACAGCATTATCCAAAGATAGTGTCAAACCAAAGTGCATAAGCTTCTCGCTTATCCGTATGTGATGTTGGGGAATTTCACTCGTCGATGCGAGGGACGTGACGAATGAGCGAAATGCTTGGATAAAGGCTTGTGTTGTTTGCTGCGACTCAAACATTTGTCGGAACGTGGGACTTGAAGACTGCAAGAGTACAAGTTCTTCAAGGATTGCTTCCGCAAAGGCCATCGGGTGCCTGTCTTAACCATTTGACCACATTGATGAGATTGAATTAGCCTCCGAATGGAAAACTGCACACACCATTTTCATTTGCCTCAGTGCTTTGGAGGGGTGACTCTTGGGCTACGGCAACTAACATTCTAGCTAAAGAGTTCAGGATAGCAGGGAGAATGTAAGGACAGGCCACAACGGGTCCATGATCCTGAGTCTGATCTAAGAGGATACGAAACGCGGCAGAATGAATGTTGACATCCCAAACACGAGGAAGGACGGTCTTCAAAATCGTCCATCCGCTGACGAGCTCAAACTTCCGACTGAAAGACTTGGACCTGTTTAAGCTGATTGTTATGAGGTCAAGTACTTGCTTTGCAACGAAGGACGAAGGACGATCCCCAAGGAGTAGGAGATAGATGCGAGTCACAGGAAAAGCAATAGAGAACCGCGTATAACAGTCAGCGGATCCAGATGTAATTGAGACAAAAACTTCAAGAAGCTGTTCCGCTTTTTCGCGGACGTGGTCAAGGTCAATCCAGGATAGTATTGACTTGGGAGAGGAGATGTCTGGGGTGGCTTTATGATACATTCAGAGTCGGGCCAGACAGCAATACAATGCGCTTACTGTCATAGAGATGGGCGGCAATATAGGACAATACGGGCTTGATGGTGTCTTCCGGATTGAATGATGATTCCATCACCGCTTTAAATGCCTTTAAAAAATATGGCACGTTTCCACCCGTATAACAGGAAGTTTGCCACATAAACAAGAACCGGCGCGTGAGGCCAATTCCAGAGAGCCGTTGCTTCACATTGAAGTGTCTATGCCGGCTCGTAACGACCAGATCGATGAAATGCTCGAGGTGAACACGCTGAACCTCGTCGCGGGTCCTCGACCAGAGCTCAAAATCGAGGGCAATGAACCGATAAGCAATCGGATTTGTAATTGTTGAGTGGCTACGAAATGAAGGTAAGAACAGACAACATTATTTTTGTTGGCCATTACTGACTCTGGGGTCTTGAAATTCATGCCCAAAAATTCAAAGAGGGTCTCATAGCTTGTCATGTTGATCAACCCGCTCTTGTTTCGTAGAATCTCAGATAAAATCTCGTATCCGCCTGTATGAATCCATGAGAACACTGTGATTCGGCATGGACAATGACGTACGCATTCGTTCCATGTCCTCTGAGTTCTGCCAACTATTTCTCAATCCATCGGTAAGTATACCAAGCGTTCGAGAGAGTTCGTGAGATGTCTGTTCACAATTATTGAACCTATTCCAAGAAAATTTGAACCAAGCATTACCTTTGAAAGCTGGATCAGTCGTAAAGCAACGGCTACTCCACCAATCTCCCACATCGCGGTGTCGACGCAGTAGGCTTTTGTTGCATGTACATTACCATCTTTCGTAAAGCGGCTCAGAGTGGTCAACGCGCCATTAGCACGAGACATATATGCTGCGGGACTAAATGAAAAGACTACAGAAGCTTCCTCGATGCCGATTCCATCATTTATAGCCTTTACCAGAGCCACCACGTCAGGCAAGATCCCACCCTTAGATGAGCTGAGGTTGGATAGAAAAACGTTAAGCGAGGTGGAAGCTTCGTAGGTCAAAAACTTGACGAGACTTGGGGATTGAAAGGTCGCATTGTACCTAGGCCCAAGATGGTGAATGAATCGAGGAAGGTGGTCTCCTAGACAATATTCAGGCCAACGTGGAAAGCCCAAGAAACCAAGGAACATACCGAGGGGTCTGGATAGTAAAGTGGCTGAAGCCACACACCAGCTCATGCTTGCTTCCTCCGAGTCATCTCCGACCGTAAACGTACCAGTTTGCGCGGTTGTTTCGGGCCGGGGGTAAGCCCAGTTGACAAGGTCGACCAGAACGCCATCAATAAAGAATCCTGGCATGACGATCAGATAGGTCAGAGACGCGAGGAAAATAGCCCGAACTCAGATTAGGGTGTGACCCTTGATGGGGGTAGTGGACAACCGCGATATGCAGCCACCGAGATTTTGGAAAGTTGGACTTTGTTATAACCCCAGGAGGGGGTTGGCCATGACTCCATAGTTCTAATCGACCGTCTTCCCGGATCTTGATGTGAAATAGTGTGCGTGATGACATGCAAAAGGAGAACATAGTCTGTGCTTCCTGAGTTGGGTAACGCTCGAGCCAAATCCAAATCTTGGTGGAGAGGCCTTAAAAAAGTCTCACACAGCAGCATCGATACATACATACCATAAATGTAAAGCCTGAAGTGGGCAAGCCCTTTGTATTTTCTTCGCAGAATTTTAAAGCAGCACGTCTTTCGAATGAGAAGTGGTCTGGCCACCTAGACCTAATACCTCCCCGGATCATCTCGAGTATATCCCCATCGAGAGTCCCATTAGGCGTAACTGCTGACTGGAACATGATCCGCGTGTCAACTGTGGTGGCTCCCAGGTCAAGAATCCGCCTCAGCAGCTTCTGTATGATCCGCTGTTCCTTGGTTGTACCGGGGGATCCATTATGAGAGGTGAAGCTCTGAAATAGGCGACCCAAAATACCAAGACCGGAGAGAATGACTTTATTTCTATGTTTATGAGCCGAGAGACGCTCCAGAAGCCTATAGACCACGTAGTGCAGCATCGAATCCTCCGAACGTTTCGGCAGAAGATCTAGGAGAATACGGATGGCACCTGGCTGGGCGATAAGACCAAGTCGGACCTCAATATCCTTGATTTGAGAATCGAGGTCACTGTGCTCGGTATTACGAAGCGACATAAACAGGCTGGAGATAGAAAAGTCGTGAAGCGCGAGTGAGAAGAGGAAGCCGAGGGTATGATCCTTGACTTGGGCATCCGTGACAAGTGGCTGCAACGCTTGAGCGAGGGAGTCGTAACCGACGTGGCACTGAAGGAGAATGAGGACGGAGCGGACAGAGGTAATCAGGCGCACCTCAAAATACTGCGAGTTACTCTCATCCTCAGACACTGCCTCGGACACAATGACGAAGACGAGACGTGCGACCTCGATCGTCTCACCAAGAACCTGGTCCCTACGTTCAGTAGAGAGGTTCTCCTCACGGTACGCGCGGAGTGTTGACAATATGTTGATGATAGCAAGGAAGCCATCCATTTCACGGAACACATCCTTCGTGCAGGCGTCCTCCAACATAATCCGGTGTACTTCGGTCAAGACCTACAAATGTTTGAGTGAGGTGCCAGTTAGGTCACAGCACAGAACGCCTACTTCTATTTGAGAGCAAACATCTCCCGTAGTTTTGAGCTTCTCTACAGCATTCCTCATGAGCTCTATGAGCACGTCGCGTGCGAAGTCCTCCGGCGCTATGTCATCCACGTTGTCAGCTGTGGGTGTTGTGATAGCCTCAATTTGGGGTGCATTCTCGAATCTCGCGCGGAGAGGGGTGAGCAGGGCGCTGAACATCGTATGCGGTTTAAACACTGCCAGAGAGCACTGCTCTAATGCATGCCGTGGATTTATGGATGACAGCACGTCGGAGCAAGTCGCGTTGATCAAAACGCGAGTGAGAAGTGAGTATATTAATGAGTCACGTGACACTATGGGCAGTACTACAACAGTGATGTGCGGGTGAGGGTAACTGGTGAGGGTAACTGGTAACTGTGGGTATCCGATTACAGGGATAGGATGTTCAGGGTGTCAGTATGCAGTACAGCAATGGGATACAACGCAAAATTACAGAAAAAAGTCATGTAGAACCAGGAAGCTTTGACTTCTCCAAAGCTCGCTTGTTCCTTTCATCGAGATAGTCCTTTACAGTGTCCTCTATCCTACGCAGGCGACCCTCAATTGTGGGTAACTATCACAAACGCACCAGGTCAGAATGTGTGGTTACAGATAACTAATGGCACTTACGTGGTCCATAACGTCCGCCGGAAGCCTCCCTCTTTTGACAGTCCGTTCTGGTCCGCTATCTCCCTCGGTTCTTCGTTGTTCGTAAGGCCGAGGCGGCAACTCGCTTGGGCCATGCTCAAAGGAAGGGGGACCAGCAGGCTCACCGCCTTCCGTTTCCGGTTCGGGAGAAGGGATGTCCAACGGAAATGTCATGAACATCCCACCCGAGGGGAGCATAGTGGAGTGTGTCTTTTCGGCCACATTGTGGTGTCTCCGGTGGGCCCGCTGCGGACCAACGGAATCACGGTGGGCGGCGACTGTCTGAGGGACGGCAGTACTGCCCTCGGCACTCGCAGCACGTTTGCGCTTGCCTAAGCGCTCTTGAGACGGCGTTGTACCGAGATGTGATGGTGGATGTGATGTCCGAGCTCGGGGTGTGCTCGCAACTGACCCCCGTGTCCTGGAGCGCTGAGGGCGGTCTGGCCATCCTCCTGGGTGGGTGAAAGAATGTCGCATGGGTTGAGGTGCTATACCTTGTCTGTGTTCGAATGCGTGCAGCTGCTCGAATCCGGAGCTGGGGCTCGAAGGAGCTGGACTACAAGGACGTTCGTGATGTCGGTGAGCGGGATGCACGGATAGCCGTCGATAAGGGTGAGACCTAATCTGTAAGTTCCCTGTAATAATACAGATGAGTGCGACACAATGCCCTGGATGGAGGCTTCTTACCAGATGACCTAGTGCCAGCCAAGTCCGCCGAGAGTTGTGGCTGTAGATGTTGTCCAGGAGTCGGCGCCCGCGCTCTCCATTCCATGGAACCTGAAGGAGAGACGTGACCACTTCCCAGCGCATGCTCATCCATAGGGGAGGAAATACAGCGGAAGGGTGCGACAGTGAGCGTTCCTTGCAAGGCGAGCATTCGAGTGCCCAGAATGTTTATATGTTTGAACTTTTGCCAAGTGCTTCAGTTGTGAATGTTTTCTTTTAATATAAGAGCCCACCATTGACGGATGTTAATCATAGGTGCAATGGTGCACCGCTCCGTGACTTGAACAAATGTCCGTCAACATAACAAAATTTCGCCAGGCCCACTGGAGTCATCAAGCGAATGCCGCTTCGGGTAAGGTATATACCGAGCCCTTATGGATTCAGAACGATCGATTGGCCATCGGAGCCTAACATATGTAGATGGGTGAAAGCGCAGTCGTGCTCTAAGGCAGTGTTCGCGGAAAAGACTCGAAGGACATGATAGCCAGTGACTTTCGGTTAAAGAGCGACACGTTTGCCGTGCACACTGTCACTGAAGATCAGTGGCTGAGCTGTACACGAACATGATGATGATGTGTCGCGTCAAGCAGACTGTGGAGCCGGTAGCACTGCCACCTCGTTGTGGCAAGACCCGGTGCTATTTCCTATATTGGGCAATCGTGACTTGCTCTGTCTGCGATGACCATCCTCGACTCGGTGTCACGGAAATTTTTCAAGGCTGTTCATCCGGGAGTCTGCTGCACGAGAGTCCGACAATTGTAGTCACATTTTCTCTCATGAGGAGATTAAGGAACTTACGTAGGCACTCCGCCTCTCCAGTCAATTTTCTTTTCACTACTCACATTGACACCCAATAGTTCCAATACACAGAATCGCAGGGAATTGGGAATACTATGAAATGGAACCATGAAGGTCATTGTCATTTGACACCGTTGCCCTAACAGCTCGGAAGATAGCATTCCGGTCGGGAAGCTAAGAGCGCCAGCGGGATCAGTCGGATGTCATTGGTATCCACAGAAAAAACCCAGGAAATCAGCCGGGACAATAAGCCAGTGTTTTTTTCCAAAACATACAGAACTATGTCCGAAACCCCTTTTGGGGCTCCGGCACCCCAATGTTCCGCTGGGATGATCCCTCTAGCATCAATTAAGCTCCCATCACCCGGACAATTCTGCCGACGACTACATTACTAGTTCATAAGGTCACCCTTTATCTGTTTTACGCAGGTTGCCAGGGGCTTCAGTGATCGCCACTCCATCAGCTTCTCCCTTCAAGCCATATGTCAGTCGGACTCTTATTTGAGTGAAGTATCTTTGATATACAGTGAGCCAATAAAACAATCGCAGCTTCCGAGTTGCGTGACTCGTCTTGACATCGTAAGGGGCACGATGAAAACACGGACGAGACATCTGGAAACCATTGCCTCCAGGCTGTAATCGCATTGGCTCTCCTGGCCTTCTCTTCGTGCCTCCACCATGCCAACCACACTAAATGAGGGAGTAAGATCATGCTAAGCCACCACGACAGACAATAATTTTGGCCAGCTATAGGCAAAAAGCAAAAAGCCTTCACCGACGAGCCAAGATTTCGTATCGTGGTGACCTACTAGCAACCACGTACACACGAACATCGAGCTTGACAGCATGTGAGCAACATTTCTTATAAACACGCGATTAATATGCCACCAGTTCAATCCAATGACATGGTTACTAGTACTCCGAACCATGCGCTTTGCCCATGATGGATCCGATCACGGACAAAGTGTAGATTTGCGTCATGAAGTTGGTAGTTCAAGGACCCAGGACACCAGCAGCATTTCGTCCGAGCCGTGGTTGCCTTGAAGTACAGACTAGCTTTGTTAAGCAACTTATTGTAGTTTGCGTGTCCAGATGGACACGGATCCGTGCGGAGACGGCACGACATTCCTCTCCATAATAATGCACGCGCACTAGTCATATCATGGGATCATCTATGTAGACATAAGCGGAAATGTATTCCATACCAGCGCTCACACATAGCGCGTTTGGGTCAGTAGGGAAGCGATAAACATCACTACCCTGACAGTTGACCTCTTGCGACAGGGGTGACAAGAGCCTGAGGACACACCACCTGCAAGTGGATGTATGAATGCTAGTAGGCTGCCTGCCTGCAAGTGATGCACAGCATGTGGTCTGCCAGTGTAGGCATAGGTACCTCAACTCACTGAGGAGGCACGACAACAGCCCCGCGTTGATGGGAGTGTCCACTAGATCTGCCATGCAGCTTGCGCGTGCACGACTCGGATGCATCACGCAGACCAGGTCTCTTGCAAGTAGTCAGTCAGGCTCAGCCTGATGGACGAATATTGTATGTTAATAGTGTGTGCATACGAGGGTATGGTAATAGTAGCAGCACTAAAAGAAGTCGATATCCGTAGGCGTTAATGATATTCCAATTCCTTAGTCAAACACGAGTTTCATCTGTTCATCATAAGTTCCTGGTTTTGTCTGTTTTTCTTCGCACAGGCGTGGACACAGCCAACGATTTTGATGATTGATCAAAGAGATCGAGATGAGTCAGAGCTAGTCAACTGGTATTAGTAACCGAGAAAAAAAAATTACCCATCGATTTGATGATATGCACCGTAATAATAAATCTCCAGCTTCACGGTGAGCTTACTGTAATAATGCGGTGGTCAACGAGGTCAACGAGGCGGTCTATTATTCCGAAGTCGCTCCGGACCTCGGCTCCACGTGCCGGAATGGCCGGGGCAACGTGACCTCATCCCGCAGTTTCTACGTTTCTTCTGATTGAGCACCTCGACATCTCCTTGCTCCTTGACTGAAAGCGAGCTTGCTTTATTATAATCAATGGCTTCAGGGTCCCACAGAAGCGGAAGCACTCCCAGCTCCAGCCGAGGAACTTGGTGGGATGTCGTTGAGATTGTCGAAGAAGACGGGAAACGATACCGCGTACGATGGGCTGGTAAAGACCCTAAGACAGGAAGACCCTGGCCACTTGACTGGGTTCCTTATTCACACTGTTCCTCCGACCTTATCAGACATTGGGAGAAAAAAAAAGGTGCTGGTTCTTACAATTGCGCCACTTGAGCACATTCATATACGGGATAATACAGCGAAGAAACAGGAGTCGCTTGCTTCAGCATCGGCGTCAAAGTACCCAGTGGCCTTCAAACGGCCATTCGAGAGGCGCGACGCGGCCAGTACGTCCGAACCTCCTGTCCACCCTACCCGCAAGCGCAGACTCCCCTCGCCATCTCGCTCCCCGGACGACGCGGACGGAGATTCTGCCCCCTCAAGGAAAAAGAGGCTTGCCACCGCCGTCGAGATTACATCTAGTAGTGGCCATGGCGGACAGTCTACAGCGCCCGCGCCCGCTCTTCCGAATAGTCAAGATCGTCCCAGCACTACTGAAGACGTGCCTTCCCATCCCCCTCTTGAAGAAATCGAGATGTGGGTGCCAACTCCCAATGCGAAGTTCGGTCCGCCGAAGCGAAAACGTACCGCAGGCGAATGCAGGGATCTCCCAAAAAACGGGCCCGTCGATGCCGTTCCTGCAACACCTCCCGTACCGACGCCGATACCCCTGCCATCGCGACAGCGGCCATTGTTTCTTTCAGAGTCTCAAATTATCGCGTTGCGGGAAGAAGAAGAGGAGTCGCAGTCACAATCGCAGCCTACGTTGAATCAACCAGGCGCACCTCTCGACGACTCTGCTATGAATGATTCCCTGCGGCCGACTGTAAGGGATGCAGAGGTTGCAACCAACGTTTCAATAGGGGCCTCACTGGGTTCGCCGGAACGGTCGATAGACCGTCCGTCCGCTGATATCCAACCTACAAACCCTAATGTGAACAACGGAGACGGCTCAGGAGCCAATAGCCAGGGTGTTCACTCACAATCTAATGTCCCGGATCCTTTTATGCAAGATATGGGCGCTGCCAATGATTCCCCGGACTCTCGATTTAGTCCGCTACCCGCCTCTCTACACAAGCCATCGTTTAATCCTAATCCTTCGACCAGCGCAGTCTCATCCTCGAAATCTCCACGGATGGAGAAGTCTATGCAAGGCGAGGGCGTTAACGAGGATTTCACCGAAGATGCCTATCGTTTCGATCCACGCATAGTA
>WNFG01004087.1_pt1 | contig 12274 bp, 8 predicted proteins | sample 5400431 | NCBI WGS metagenome assembly WNFG01 (sample SAMN13153346, study PRJNA577476) | soil metagenome | isolation source: 120 cm saprolite under Douglas fir tree site 2 hole 3 replicate 2 | place: USA:California | collected 2015-04-18
TTGCATCAGTTGCATCAGTTGCATCAGGCATTGTTGGCGAGTCTCAGGTAATTCAGCGTTCTGAGCTAAAGTTCGAGCGTGAATGCGCAAGATAAAAGGCGAAGAAATCGAATTCGCCAGCAGTATTTGTAACTTTTGCATCAGTTGCATCACTTGTAAAAGATAAAAGTGGAGTATGATGCGAGCGCTAAATACTTACTTCTGTTGCAGAGTTACAATGGATGTTTACTTACACGTAGGTGTAGTTGGGCCTAGATCACCGCCGTAACTGGTAATGTCCCAATTACCATCGGGATCCTTCTGTAAAGTTAAGGTGAGCTTATACGTTTTCGTAAGCTTGGTGCGTGTAACAGCATAGGTGTAGCTCTGGGTAGTATTATCCGCTGATGTAATAGCACTACCGGGTACTTCGTTAAAATCAGTCACCTGGCCAAAACAATGATCGTCTGCCAGAGCCATTTGTTTAAATTCATCTTTGGTGACTGAAATGGTGATTTTAGCGTCAAGATCATTATACGCCTGATCGTAATTTTGACTCTTTAGCGCAAGCATAACGTCTGTAGCAGTATTCGCAGCTCCAGCACTGTTTCCGATTCCTGCAAAATAGTTGACGAGAGCAAAGCCGATAGCAAATGCTATCAAGCCGCAGGCAACAAAAACTATGGCGAATATAAGTAATCGTCGCCACCAACTTTTGGGCGGTTTAGGCTGACGTTGTGGACGAGCTACTCGCGTTGACTGTGGTGGATGTTCCACTCTTGTCCTACCAGGAGGACGTTGAGGGATAGCTCGTTGTTTCCCGCTGCCATTACCATTGGTGGCAGCAAGCAATTTGCCAGAGGATCGATCCCAGGGATCGTATCCTGGGCTCTGTCGTCCTTGCATAGTCTAGTCTCCTGCTCGATACATTATTTGATGGCGATCATTTTAGTTCAAGTTTTTGTAAATGTTACGGATTTAACATGATAGCGCCAACTAGTTTCGCATGAGCTTGTTCTAACTGTTCTTGTGCCTGTTTTGCCTGGTCGCGAGTGGTGCGACCGGCAATGACTGTCAACAATGTCTGTTCAGTTAATGCACCAATAAGTGAAGCATCGGCGCCAGCTAATACTGGTGGGCTATGATAAATAACGATGCCTGGCGCACTTCCTGGTTCAACCAGTACCTGGCGTATACTGTCCAAGCACTCTTCTAATTTAGGTGAGAGCAGAAGTGTTGCTCCTTCCGAAGTTGAAGTGCCCGAGCAAAGTATTTGTAAGCCTGGTATGAATGTTGATTGTAGGTATTCGGATACCTTCTGTGGTGTAATCGATGTTTCCTCTAACAAATCGCTTAGGCCAACATTTTTGTCCAGGCCGAAGCGTTGTTGGAGGCTGGGAGTACGTAAATCGGCATCAACCAGAATTGTCTTATAGTCACTCTGTGCTGCTACAATTGCAAGATTTGCGGCGGCGGCGGCTTGTTCGGCATACTCGGATACTGAAGTGAGAAGTAGTGTATGAACATGTGACGGCTTACTGGTATTGGTCTCCCAGTTGAAGCGAATATTAGCAAACAATGTATGTAAAGCCTCGCTATAGGAGGTATTTAGATCGTAGTCTGTAAGTAGTGCATACTGCTCTTTTGATTGGTTTCCCATGAAGTTAGCTCCTTCAGGTTACTATCATATCAATCGGCGGCGATTACCGGGGTCAATCTCTGTCCGGCGACTGCTTTTCGTACTATACTCAAGATGAGTGAATCCTGTCAAGAATAGAGATACGAAGGACAGGGCTTTATAAACACCGTTCATTTCCGAGAAATTGGTGATCGAGAGCGACCGGGAGATGGCGCATGTGGTAATACTGCATAAATGGGAATTCCGAGCAGTTGAGTTACCTCGTCTTTGCTTCTGATACGATCATCAAGGTAATCGAGGAGGAATGTCAACGCGATTCCTAACGCGAGTGCGACCAGCAACATGAGTAGGAACAACGAAACTCTATTTGAGGATAATCCAGGTACAGAAATTGGATCAGGAGCAGCGGTGATTACTCGCGCAGATACCTGGGATGTCGTTAAATTACCTGTCGAGTTTTGTGTTGCGTCGTTTTTAATCGCATAATTGAGATAGGTACCTATTTTTGCGGCACTCACCTCTCCAATTGCATTTGCTATTGCCCAAGCTCCCGCTGGTGTACTCCAGTTAGTAGTTATCGTAACAAGATTATGCACACGAACGGCCGTGAGCGCCTGACCTAGTGCGGCGGTGTTCTGCCAGTCACCAAGGTCCGCATTGGCACCGTACCGCTGCTGAATCAGATTCATATCCTGTCCAATTTGATTGGCAATGTCCTTGTCGAACTCATGCGAGGTGAGGATTGGACTGGTTACCATTGCATCGGCAAGACCTTCAGAAGCTGTCATGTAGTTTGCGCTATTCTGGTCTCCATTGCTTGTTGGTTGGAAGCCAATTTGGATGGTTATATTAGTGCCATATGCTATTAAGGCTCCGGGCGTTTTTCTGAGGTGATAGTATTGATAACCGACGTATAAAGCTACTATTCCTATTACCAGTGCTACTACCCATATACGTCGCCAGATGATGGTCCAATATGCTCGTAGTTCCACTTTCTGTTTTTTCCTTTTTCTTTATTATCGCATTAGTTCGCTTGTTGGTGTGCGTAAATCTCTTGTTTTTCCTTCGCTCATCTTGGCTTCAATAAACTGCAGGATTCGGCGGTGGAAACGAGGCTTATCAAATTCGAGTGCATGATTACGAATAGTCTGTGGATCATACCTTCGTTCGTCAAATGATTCCAGTACTTCTACCAGACTCTCCACATTCTGTTTTTGGAAAAATGTTCCCGTTACACTATCGATGACTGATGCCAGCGCACCTCCTGCAGCGTACGCAATCACCGGCCTTCCCGATGCCTGTGCTTCCAGCGGCGTGATGCCGAAATCTTCTTCGCCAGGAAGTATAAATGCGCGGCAGTGAGCATAGTAGTGCAGTACTTCCTCATCGGAAAGTCGTCCCATAAAACGAATTGTGGGTCCGGCTATGCTCTTAAGGCGGTTTTCGTCGCGTCCGCTACCAATAATCACCAGGGGCAACTGTAGCCGATTGCAAGCCTCAATTGCCAGATCAATGCGCTTGTAGGGCATAAAACGGCTGACAATAAGAAAGTATTCTTCAGCTCGGGTTGTTGCATCAAATGTGAAGCGCCTGGCTTCAACAGGAGGGGGAATGACGACGGCATCTCTGCGGTAGTACTTCCGAATGCGATCAGCTACTACAGGAGAATTGGCGATGAAGTGATCCACGCGCATAGAGCTTGTTTGATCCCAAACGCGAAGTCCTGTAATGAAAAAAGGTAGTATATTCCTTGCTATTCCGCCGAGTCGCTCGCGTTGAACATATTCATCGTAATTCCAGCACCAACGCATTGGGGTATGGCAGTAACAGATGTGCATGGTTTCCGGCATAGTAACTACACCCTTACCAAAGGCGCTGGAACTGCTGAGAATTAGATCATAACCGCGCAGATCAAGTCGCTCCATTGCAAATGGGTAGAAAGGTAAAAATGGTTGATGGTGTTTTTTTACTAGTGGCAGTTTCTGCATAAAGGATGTGCGAATATCAATGCTCTGGAAGGCAGTGTCAACACGCCCAGGGTCATAAATTGATGTATAAATAGGGGCCTCAGGAAACATTTCATGTAGCGCTAAAACAACGCGTTCAGCGCCGCCCATTTGATTCAAATAATCATGCACTAAGGCAACTTTCATCTAGTAAGCTCCTCGGCCGAATATGACAACCGGAATGGTGCGTAAAAGCGTCTGAAAATAGAGACGTAACGACCAGTTTTCGATGTAATACAGATCCATCAGCACACCCTCATCAAAACTAATATTGCTACGACCTCGAACTTGCCAAAGACCAGTCATACCCGGTTTGATGGCTAATCGTCCTCTTTGCAACTCATCGTATTGCGCTACTTCATGCGGAAGCGCGGGACGAGGACCTACGAGGCTCATCTCACCTCTGATAACGTTGAAAAGCTGAGGAATCTCGTCAAAGCTGGTATGACGCAGAAATCTCCCGACCGGAGTAATACGTGGATCACCCTTGATCTTGAAAAGTGGCCCCTGCGCTTCATTATGTGCCATCAAATCGGCGAGTCGCGCATCTGCATTTTTATACATCGAGCGGAATTTGTAGACTTTGAATGGCCGCCCTCCGAGGCCTATACGTGTTTGTTTGTAGAGAACGCCTCCCGGCGAACTGATCGCTATAGTCAGAGCAATACAGAGCCAGACTGGAAAACCTATGATGAGAATGAGGAGGCCTACAATGAGATCAACAATGCGCGTGACAAATCCTTGCAACGTGTTGATGGACACCTGCTTGATACCGATCAAGGGAATACCCTCAATTGCCTCCATATCAATACGTGACAAGCTCAACTCATACAAATCGGGAACGAGTTTGAAAGATGTACCCAGGCGCTCACATAGGCGCACAGTGCGTATGGATTGCTGGTGCAAATATGAGGGTAATGCGATGATGACCTCGTCAATTTGCATCGAGCGAATCACCATACCCAGATCATCCAACGTGCCGAGCATTTTGAAGCGTCCGAAGTCACTCGGAGGCTCATTCAAATCGTGAAGGAAACCAACGATGTTGTAACCCAGATTGGGATTAGCAACGATATGTTGCATAATCATTTTGCCCAGGCGTCCTGATCCCACAACAAGCAGACGTGTTTCACCAAGACCAAGTCGATAGAGTATGCCCATGATAGATGAAACGATCAACCTTGCAGAGCAAAGGACAACAATAGAGGCTGCCCAGACGAACGGTACTAGCAATCGAGAATTCGAAATCGGTTGAAAGATGAAATAGTATGTGATGAGAAAAGCCAAACCCAAAGTAGTGGAACTGACAATCGTCCATATCTGGCGAAACCAAGTTCCGGTCAAACGAATTTTATACAGGCCTCGCAACGCAAAAATTAGGATCAGGCCGATCACAATACCGATTTCAAGTGACTGGAAATAACTAAATGGCATAAATGTATCTGTCGTTATTTTCGGAACTGTATGCACATTATTCTCTATGCCAAGCAGGTTATAGCGAAATGTTGCGAGCAGTTTATTTTGGAAAAATACAGTATAACGCAGGTAGTAGGCTAGATGAAAAGCAACAAATACCAATGTCGCATCCAGGATGATAATGGCGATACACTCGAAGATACGCCATTGGCGGCGATGCGAGCGCCGTGCGGAGATCGCTTTCGTAATAGGACCCGTTGCTCCGCCTATCATATCGGTAGTTCCTGCCTGCCCTGCTTGTGGTGCGTGATCGATAATACCCATATTTTCGGTTGTTTGCGACAGTTTACTGCTATTCAAACTTGAAGCCTCGCGGGCGGTCGAAAACTCGCCCCTACTTTATGAAAGAAACACTCTTCTTTCGATGCTGCGATTCATGTAATGCCGCTGATTGCTCATAGACAGCGATAGTCTGTTCAGCCATCGTTCGCGCTGAGAATTGCTGTGCCATAGAGTTCGCCTGTGTTCGGCATCGCTGGCGTACAACTTCATCGGTCAGGGCCTGATTTATAGTCCCAGCCATTGCTTTCGTATCGTGCGGGTCTACTGTCAAGGCCAGTGTAGCTCCTGCCTCGGGCAAGCTTGAGACATTGGAGGTGACCACCGGAACTCCACATGCAAGCGCCTCTGTTACTGGCATGCCAAATCCTTCATACAACGAAGGATACACAAAAACTGATGCTGAGTGATACCAAAGAAGTTGTTCCGCATCAGATACGAAACCAGGGAATATGACTTCTGACTCTAATCCAAGTTCCTGTACTTTTTGGAAAATTGAATCATACAACCAACCTTTTCCCCCTGCTAACACGAGTTTCTCTTCTCGGCCGTAGGAAGATCGCAATTGTGCGTATGCATCGATAAGAGTCGTAATGTTCTTGCGTGGCTCCAGTGTACCCAGATAAAGAAGATATCCCATTGTTAATCCATGTGCCTGGCGAAAGGATTGTATATCCTCATCATGTACAACGTTGGAAAAGCGTTCATCGATGCATGGATAGACCGTTTGTATGTGGTTTGCTGGGATACCTGCTAGTTCAATAGCATCTTGTTTGGTGCTATTTGAGTTTGCAATGATCATCGTTGCGCGTTGCAGACTACGCATCGAGAATGTGCGATGGTACACACGCTTTGAGCGAGTCAAGACGTGTGGATATCGTAAAAATGCCAGATCATGCAGCGTTACTACACCCGCGCAACTGTGAGGTAACCTTTCCGGTAACACATTCGCCGGTGAATGGAATACATCAATACGCTTTTCACGTAGAAGTGCAGGAAGCTTCAATTGTTCCCAGGCAACTCTTGAAATGGGTTTTGACTCGGGCCAAGATACCGGAACATAGGTAATTTGAGTTTGCCCTGAGCGCCCTGGCTCATCTTTCCCTACGACTTCTTTTAGCCTTTCAACTACTTCCGGACCATTAACAAAAATTGTGTATTCATGCTGTCCATGTTGATTTGCCAATTCAGTTAGCAGGTAACGGATGTAACGACTGATGCCGCCATTCCGATAATTCTGACTAAAAGATAGCAGTTGGGCATTGATACCGATATGCATACACTTAACTTCTCTGAAAGGTAGTTTTCTCTTAAAGACATAACTCTACTATTATTAACGTGCTACTCTGTGTTTCAGGAGTAATAAAAGGTTGTTCTCATGGCTGTATAACGTCTCTGGAATTATGCAGGTAACAACCCTGGACATTTATTCCATCCTTTGCCATAGTAGGTAGTTATCCTGGAAAATCGGTTGGATCTCGCCCTGCGCGTAAAGTGCACTTAACGCTGCTTGTATGGTAGTATTATAAAGTGCGTGCTGAGGGAGAGTGGTTATCGTTGCACCATGGGCAGCAGCTACTGAACTTAACACATCTGTAGTGCTGCGAGGCTCTCCATGCGCAAGTGAATTTCGTACTTGTTCCAGGATGCTTTCTAATCGCTGCACGGTATAATCAATCACCAGATTAAATTGATCGGGCGTGCTATTTATTCCCCCATGTCCAGCAACTACTAGCTTAAACGGAGTGGTTTTTGTTTTCAGTATACTTCCGCTCAATTGTGAGGGTGCGATAGCACTAGAGGTGGTAGCGTCGTTGACAAATGTTTTCAGGAAACTGAGGGTCTTAAGTCCTTCCTGTATGTCTGTATAGAATGGAATACGATGTTTATCGAGAATCTCAGGTGTCAAAAAGGCATCACCGACAAACAGTATATTGCCATAAACTATACCGACCTGTTCAGTGCTATGTCCTGGTAAGGAAATAACATCCAGGGGAATCTGGTCCACCGACTGTTCATTTCCCTCGAGGATCACATCGGCCATACACGGTTTTGCTAGAAAAAATTTGTGCTGCAATTCTCGGGGGGGCTGTGCGCCGCCAAAGAGGTAAAGTGGTTCCAGGATTGGGCTGGACATTACAGATGCCTCGACACGGGTAGCGTAGACTTTCAAACCTGTCTGTCTAACCAGGTAATGTGCTCCGCCAAAGTGGTCGGCATGAGCGTGGGTGATGAGTAATGCTGTTGGTGTCAGTCCCAACTTTTTTACCTGCTTTAGTATGTTCTGACCAGTATCTTTATCCATACCGCTGTCAATGATCAGGCAGTGGTCTTCATGAGCAATTACGCCGATATTTGCTCCACCTTGAATCACCCAGATGTTTTCTTGAAGTTCTATGAGTTGCATTGTTTACCTCATGGTAGAGAAGAATAGCCATTGTGCTGGGACAAAGGTACCGATTTTCTCATTCCTAATTTTCCTAAATTATGCAAGTATAGTCGAAGGGTCCTACCTTAAACAGGGGTGAATGGTAGTTAATATAGTAAACAGGAGTGACGCTGGTCCCTGCTTCACACAACTTCATCCTTTGCATCTACGTAATCGAGCGTCCTCACCTCCGGATCGTGGTAGCACCCGGAAGTTATGTGTTCTCGCGTGTTTAAGCTTGCGTGCTTAAGTATGAAAGAGTATACTCATGCAGAACGGTGCGAAGAAGGCAAATGATAAATTACCAAGGGCGAAAAACAAGCGTGCATTGCGTTTTTCACTGCGTCGTTGTATTATAGCCTAAAGTTTTTAATACGCGCAATACAATTCAGCAGCGTTGTGATTCATTAGAGGTTTTCCGCAGTGCATGAACAGCACAAATAGGGTGGACAATCGCGACGGTTGTCCCAACTTTACGGGAGATAAGTGTGTTGGCGAAACAGCTCCTTCTTGATGTTGCACAGCTAACCGATGTTGGCCGAAAGCGTGAACATAATGAAGATAATATGGCCTTTGTCATCCCCAAAGATTCACTAGTGATGGCAAGCAAAGGCGCGTTATTCATTGTGGCCGATGGTATGGGAGGACATGCAGCAGGAGAGGTGGCAAGTGAAATTGCTGTAGATACAGTAAGCAATATGTATTATCAGGAAGACAGCAATGATGTGGCTGTTTCTCTGCTACGTGCCATTAAACGCGCAAATGCATCCATCCACCAACGAGCAGCAGAAAACCTGTTACGGACTGGCATGGGAACTACATGTGTTGCGGCAGTGTTGCGTGGAAATATGGCATATATAGCCAATGTCGGCGATAGCCGGGCTTATCTTTTACGAGGAAACCAGGTCAAACAGATATCACAGGATCATTCCTGGGTAGCTGAGCAAGTAAGGGCTGGTTTACTTACAGATGAGCAGGCACGTACACATGCTCAGCGTAATGTGATTACGCGTTGTCTCGGTACTCAGGCAGAAGTCGACGTCGATGTCTATCATGAAGAATTACATGAAGGAGACTCTCTAGTACTTTGCACCGATGGACTGTCAGGATTAGTCAGCGATGAAGAGCTACTGCGTATAGTTGATCAATTTGTGCCTCAAGAAAGTGTCTATCATCTAGTAGAACGAGCTAACGAGAATGGCGGCCAGGACAACATTACAGCCATTGTCGTACAGGTTCAGGAGGTTGGTCAAGAGCCACCAAGCGTGCGTTACCCTGTTGTTGTAGGCGGGCGCGAAATGGGTGAAGATACTGTAACCCTTGGAATGTTCTCCGATGTAACATTAGGGACAGCTGTCAGCAATGGCGAGATAGGTATATCCAGTGGACCGTTGCGCCTGAGTAGTGGTCCATTAATCTCTTCTCCTGATAGCATTACCTCTCCTCAACCTGCGCTGAGAAAAAAACCTCGTCGAAGTCGTCTTTTTTATCCTACACTTACCTTAATTGCTCTTCTTCTGATTACGCTTATTGGCGGAGGAGTGTTCTACTTTTTACGATCGAACGAGAGTCAGGCGGCTGCCAATCAGGCTTTGGATATCGTCCAACAACAGATTGCCAACGTAGCTTCCGAACCGGCACCTGCTCTCAAGACCCTGGCTGCCGCCCAAAACACACTGGCTGATGTGCAGAAAAACTATCAACTGAATGGGACACAGCAGCAGCAGGTGGCAAACCTCCAGCAAGAACTCGTCAAGCATGTCAAAGCGGCGATCATCGCCTACAATCAACAGGCTACTATCTTCGTGCTACCCTGCTCCAATACCTCCACTCATCCGCTCAACAATGGGAGTACGCATACCTATCCTCAGAGCATCGCCTTTGCAGCGGATCCCCATGGCGTTCCGTTACTCTATACTCTGGCACAAGATAACGGCTTATACGAGATCAATAGCCAATATGGTCTGGTGAGTCCTCCTGTAACATCTGGAAAGAGTTCTCCTCACTTTGTGAGTATCGCAGGCAATGGCTCTCTGCTTTATCTGGTGGAAAAGCAGGTGAATGGCAATCTTCAGGCTAACTATATCCTGGATGTGTCCAAGCCGGGTCCGCAGGGAGCATTGGGCACTCCTAACACAACTCAGATTGATTCAACTGTTCTCAAGGGTGGTTATGCGCCTGTTTTTACTACTGCCTGGGACAATCAAGTCTATGTGGTACTTTCCTCGCCATCAAATCCAAATAACGCTCGTGTTGTAGATTATGTCTTGAGCAAAGGGCATCTCACTTCGTCGAAACAGCTGAATTTTTCGATCTCGGCTCCCATTGTGGGTACTGCAGCTTTTCCCGATCAGCTTTTCTTGTTGTTTGCTAGTGGTGAAGTGCAAAGCTTATCCTTATCGAGTGGAAGCCAGCCTCCTTTACCAACACGAGTTCTGATGGAGTCCCCCATAGCACTGCCGCTGTCAACAACGAACGCCAGGGATTATAATGCGAATGTCTTGGTACCGATTGTGACACCAATCGTGCAGAATGGAAACGTTCCTTTGTTGGTACCGAGCGCTTCGCCTACCAGTACTGCCATCTTAACAGCAGGGTCGGTTGATGGAAATCCGCATCTGTATATTGGGGATCCAGCAAATCATCGTGTCCTCGATCTGGACTCCAAGCCTATTGTAGGGGGGCCGGCTACTTCAACACCGACGCCAACAGGGACAAATGTCGCAACGAGTAGTGTGAAACTTCAGTTAGTCAGGCAGTATGCGTCATCCACTGATTTGAGGCAGGTGAAAAGCCTCGCGGCTAATATACAAGGCCTCACTATCTTGTCACAGAATGCTCCCTCAATGATGAGTCAGGTTTCAATTAGTACGGAACCACCAATCGGATGTGTCGGATAATTGCCCCGTGACCATCGTGATCTGGCATCAAAACGCCAACAAAAGAGGTCAACGATGAGGGACGCTTCTACCATATCGGCGGCTTTAAAGACGACGCTGGTACAAAGAGTCAGGGAATTAATCTGTTCGGATGAATAAAGAAAGGCAGTTATGATAGCCGTGGGTTTTGAGGTGTATTATCGCACGCATACGTGTGGAGAGTTAAATGCCAGCAATGTTGGACAACAGGTTACACTGGCAGGTTGGGTGAATCGACGGCGGGACCATGGTGGCCTTGTTTTCCTGGATATTCGAGATCGTTATGGTATCACACAGGTGATTTCTGATCCAGGATATGCTCCTGGTGTACATCGTATCGCTTCGGAACTACGTTCGGAATATGTCGTGCAGATCAGCGGGAAGGTAGTACCTCGTCTGGCAGGAACAGAAAACCCTAATTTGAGTACTGGAGCAATTGAAATTGCTGCTGATGATATAATAATCTTGAATCCTTCGCGTACAACTCCTTTCCCGATTAGTGACAACATACAGGTTGATGAGTCACTCAGGCTCAAATATCGCTACCTTGATCTGCGCCGACCCTCAATGCGAGACAATATTATACTGCGTCATCGCGTGGTTAAAACAATTCGCGATTACCTGGATGAGCGTGGATTTCTGGAGATCGAAACACCTATCCTGATGAAGAGTACTCCGGAGGGCGCTCGTGACTATCTCGTCCCAAGTCGACTCTACCCAGGAGAGTTTTATGCCTTACCGCAATCACCACAACAATTAAAACAGTTGCTGATGGTAGCTGGCATGGATCGTTACTTTCAGATTGCTCGCTGTTTCCGCGATGAAGATCAACGCTCTGACCGGCAACCGGAATTTACCCAGTTGGATCTGGAAATGGCGTTTGTGGCTGAAGAAGACGTGATGTCTCTCATTGAAGGGTTATTGATTGACCTGATCGAAAAGACAACCATTAAACAAATAAAAGAACTGCCTTTCCCTCGATTAACGTATGCCAATGTGATGGATCGCTATGGCACAGATCATCCTGATTTACGATTTGATCTTCCACTTGTCGAGATATCGGATCTTGCGTCGGAAGGGAGTTTTGGCGTCTTCCAGAATGCGCTCGCAGCTAATGGCATGGTCAAAGGTATTCGTGTGCCGGGTGCGGGAGGTTATAGCCGTAAAGAAATCGAGGAACTCACCGAGTTTGCCCGTACGTTGGGAGCAAAGGGATTGGTATCACTGGCGATAAGTCCCACAAACGAGGTTAAATCGCCGCTGACCAAATTTATGTCAACTGAAGAGTTACAGGCAATTATCGAGCGTTTGCAAGGCGAAGCAGGCGACCTGTTGCTATTTGTCGCCGATAGCGCCAAAGTTTGTAACGATGCCCTGTTTCGTTTGCGAGTCAAGCTAGGCGAACGTTTGAAACTGATTGATCCCGATGAACTGGCGCTTTGCTGGGTCGTTGATTTCCCCCTTTTGCACTATGATGAAGAAAGTCAACGTTACGAGGCCGAACATAATCCTTTCTCAGGCATGGATGAGGCACATATTGATCGGCTCG
>WNFG01004252.1_pt1 | contig 12274 bp, 11 predicted proteins | sample 5400431 | NCBI WGS metagenome assembly WNFG01 (sample SAMN13153346, study PRJNA577476) | soil metagenome | isolation source: 120 cm saprolite under Douglas fir tree site 2 hole 3 replicate 2 | place: USA:California | collected 2015-04-18
TCCGCGCCGTGGACAATTCCAACATCACTCCGCGAGAATACGTCGACCGCGTTGTGAACTTCGCCCGCGAAAACAAAATCCCCGTGCAATACGGCGTCACCGGCGGCGGCAATGATGGCTCTGTCTTCGCGCGTTACGGCACAGTCGACATTCCGCTCGGCTGGCCCCTGCGCTATTCGCATTCACCCGGCGAGGTCATTGACACCCGCGATCTCGACGCACTCGCGAAAATTGTCGCCGTGCTCGCAAAGAGCTGGTAGCCGCTGCGGTTCAGGCCGGCTTGCGCATGGCTTCGGCGTAGCGCCCCGCAATCACCTTCCAGGAGAAGTATTTTTCGTGTGCGCACCGGCTGCGTTCGGCAAGAGAAGTGCGATACTCTGGGTCTGACAGTATTCTTAGCAGAGTCTCCCCGACGGCGCTCTGCCGCTTCGGATCGGCAAATATCACTCCCGCATCCGTAATCGGCGGCGCCGTCTCCGGCCCTTCAAACGCGACGACCGGCAATCCGCAGGCGATCCCGGTGCGCAGCGTTTTCTCCGCCGAATCCGAATGGCGCCCCATCAAGATTAGCCGGAGCCTCCCCAATCGTTCCGCGGCATACCGCATGGCATCGGAAATACTGGCTATCTCCCAGATACCTGCTTCGCCTCCGGTAATTCCAAAAACCGCGATCGTTGGGAGCCGATTTGTTTCCCCACTTCGTCTTTCCCAGGCTTTTTCCGGCGTGGGAAGATTCGCACCCGCAGGAATGAACACAGCTTTTGCCGGGCTCGGCCCGATCCACGGAAGGTTCTCCATCGGCACGGTAAAAATTGCGAGATCGCAGGCGCTCAGCGCTTCGCTCATTACATGCAGCTGCGCTCGCCGGCGCAGTTTATCGATGGTGCGGTTTCCTTCGTACGGCAGCACGTCATGGTAGACCATGGCTACGCGCGCCCCCGCTTGCCGCAGAGCGCGCAGGACGCGTGAAAATCTCAGCGGAAATCCGCGCTCCGACCACGCGAGCGCGGTGTACTGCACGAGCGCCCAGGAACCGCGCCACCCCGCCGCTTGTCTCTCGAGTTCGCGCAGCGCTTTGGGCCAGCCTTTGTCCAGCCACGCGACGCGCACGGGTTGCAGATCAAATTCATGCGCCTGCAGTGACTCTCCCAGGTAGCGGCAGTACTCTTCGACGGCATCGGTAGGCTCGTCGCGCCGCCCGAGCAGGGCGATACACTGTTGCGTCATTGGGGCAGTGCCAGGACGTGGTTTTCGCCGCAGCCTCTGCAGGTGTAACCGAGTCGCACGAACTCACTGAGGAGGACTCGTCGGTTTTCCTCGCTGTGCATTTCGCAGATAATTCCGGGACGCTTTTCTTTCAACATCCGCGTCGCGCCGCGAAACACTTCCACTTCAGCGCCCTCGGCGTCGCATTTCAGAAAGTCAGGAGATGACTCTGTCCACGTGTAATCATCAAGAGATACTGCATCGACTTGAATGGTGTCACTTGTGTTGCTTGAAACCACGTGCCCCAGACCTCGATCCGGAGATGTTGCTGGATCGATTCGCTCAAAATTAACCGTTCGCGGCTCCGACCACACGGCGTTTTGTTCGACCTTTATCCAGTTAAGCGCGTTTCGCGCCACATGTTCGCGAAGCCGGCCTGCAACTTCCGGATCGGCCTCGAAAGCCACAACCCGGCCTCGCTCTCCAACGAGCCGCGCCGCAAGCAACGAAAAAAACCCGATGTTCGCGCCGATATCGTAAAAAGTCATGCCTGGCAGGAGATGTTTCTGCAACGCCTCTTGCACTTCCGCCTCGCCTCCGCCGTCGAAATAATTTCTTCCGGTCCGGGGATTTAGCCGCAGCCACAGGCCCTGCGCCGGGCCCCGCCGCACTTGCACCCAGGCCAGCGAATCGCGCGGCACCAGTTTCCTGCTGGCCCAGCTCACCCACGAACCTACAACGGGTAGCCGCCGCAATCCCGAAAGCGGCAAAGCGTATCGCAGAAAAAGCTGCGCGAGCCGGCCTTGCGATTCGTTCACGTCATTTCTCCACGAGGAAGCTGCCGATAACCAGCGCATCCATCCCCGAGCTGAAAAACGTGCGGATCGCGTCCGTCGGCGTGTGCACGATCGCTTCGCCGCGCAGGTTGAAGGAAGTATTCATGAGGACGGGCACTGCTGTGCGTTTACCGAATTCGTCTATCAGCCGCCAGTACAGCGGGTTGATCTCTTTTTCCACTGTCTGCGGCCTTGCGCTTCCGTCGACGTGCGTGACGGATGGGATCACCCTGTGTTTCTCCGGCCGCACCTGCGCGGTAACAATCATGAACGGCGAATCCGTGGCGCTCTCGAGATATTCCCCCGCCGCTTCCTTCTTGAAGGAAGGAGCGAACGGCCGCCACCATTCGCGGAATTTCACTGCGTTGTTGACCCTGGCGTTCATTTGCGGATCCCGCGGGTCCGCCAGTATCGACCGGCTCCCAAGGGCTCGCGGGCCAAACTCCATCCGCCCTTGAAACCACCCGAGGATTTTCCCCTTCGAAATCAACTCTGCCGCGGCCCCCGCCGCATCCCCCAGCCGCGTGTATTTCAATTTATAAGTCCGCAAGGCGCCCTCGATCGCATCATCGTCAAACGCCGGACCGAGGTATGCGTGCCGCATCGGCTTCATCGGCAAACGCCCGCCGTCCTGGAGATACGGCGCGAGCGCCGCGCCCAGCGCCACGCCATCATCCGAGGCCGCCGGCTGCACAAAAATTCTTTCCACGAGTCCCGACGCAGCGATCTTGCCGTTGGCTTTCGAATTCAGCGCCACGCCGCCCGCCAGGCAAACAGTGCGGCACTTGGTTTTCTCGATCGCCAGCCGCACGACGCTCATCATCGCGATTTCACAGGCGTCCTGCACCGCATAGGCGATATTCTTGTGCCGCTCAGCAATTTCGCTTTCCGGAACCCGCGCCGCCCCAAGCAGGCGCACCATATCTGAAAACGGTGTCGCCCCATTCTCCACCAGCCGTTTTGTGTGCACGCGGTAAGGCGAGGCTTCCGGCTCGATGAACGCGCGCAAATCCACACCTGGCTTCCCGTAAGGCGCCAGGCCCATCACTTTCCACTCATCGCTGTTCCGGTGAAATCCGAGGTACTCCGTGAACTCGCTGTAAAAAAGCCCCACCGAATCCGGAAACGGAATCGTCAAAACATGCTCAAGCTGTCCGTCGTGCCCGTGCCAGACCGAGGTCGCCTCCCACGCGCCGCGCCCGTCCATGACCACGACCGCGGCATCGTCAAATCCGGAATAAGAATACGCGCTGATTGCATGCGCCAGATGATGTCCCACAAACCGCATTCGCGCTTTGGTCTCGCCGAAATTCTGCGCAAACCGTTTTGCCCCGCCGCCCTGGTGCCACATGCTCAGAAAATGCAGCGTCGAATTCAGCCCGTTCAGGTAAGTCGCTGGCATTTTCCCGGTGGCGTAGCATTTCAAATCGTGACGAAACACCTCTCCCGGAACCTGCCACCCAAAGCACACTTCATCCAATTTATTCGCCTTGATGCCGCCAAAATCCAGGCACGCCTGAATCGCGTTGCGCGGAAACCCCGCGTCGTGCTTCACGCGGCTGATGCGCTCCTCCGCCACTGCAAATAGCAGTTCGCCGTCGCGCACCAGGCACGCCGACGAATCATGCATCTGCGAATAGTTGATGCCCAGGCTGATCATGCGGGCTATCGCCCCTCTGCGGCGAGGACACGCTGAAAAAGCGCTTCGAGCAAGCGCGCCGAGCGCTCCCACGTATAGCGTTTCATGGTTTCGCGGGCAGCCGCACCAAGCTTCTGCCGCAACTCCAAAGAATTCGCAAAATACAAAACAGCCTCTTCAATGGCCGCCGAACTCCCCGGCGGAATGAGCCGCCCGTTCACTTCATTCTCCACGACATCCGGCATCCCGCAAGTCTCCGTAGTGATCACCGGCATCCCCGTCGCCATCGCCTCCAGCAGCACTGACGGCAATCCTTCCATCAACGAAGGAAAAACAAATACTTCATGCTCGGCATATAATTCCGGCATGCGCTCCCACGGAATGACCGGACGAACCATGATCTTGGGGGCCAGCTCTTCTCCAAAGAACTTCAGGATCTCGCCCGGCGGAACAGCGCCTCCTGCGATTGTCATCGTCAATCCTGGAATTCGTGGCGCGAGATTGCGCAGGGCATTTCGAAGATAAAAAATGCCGCGTTGATCTAGCCACGTTCCCGCGTACAGCAGCCGCAGCCCATTTCCGGCGCAATACTCCCGGGGAATAAAAAACCGATCCTCGACTCCGTTCGGGATGTACGCGACGCGATCTGAATCCAGATTGTACTTGAGCTGCAGCATGGTCCATACGTCCCGGCTGTAGGTGTGCGCGCCGTCTGCCGTGAGAATGGACCAGCGGAACCTTGGCCGATGATACAGCCGGTGCCACAGCCGGTTCCGCCAGGAATAATTCCACGCCTGGCCCTTCTTCACCTCACGGCTCATCACGTGGATGCGTCTCTCCTCGAGCCCGTGAAGGGTCATGACGTAGGGCGGGTAGTGCGCGGAGCGGCGCAATTTGCGCCGCATTCCGTAAGGAAATCCGATGGGAGCATGCAAATTCACGATCGAGAAATTCCTTCGATTGTCCGCAATATAGCGCTCCAGTCGAAGTGAAAAAACCAGCTCGGCAAATCGCGGCGAAACTCTTCCGGGGGCGGCCAAGTCCTCTTGAAAAACATAACTGACCCGATGGCCCAGCCGCTCGAGTTCCCGCCCGAGGTTATAGATGATCGCCGCCACTCCGCCCTCGCGGCGCTTCGGAACTCCTGAAGCCATCAGAACATTCAAAGATTCTTCCTGAGCATTCTTCGGCTCCATTCGTCAGAGCCTCGTCGTCCGGTAGCGATCCACGTGCGCCGGCTGAAAAATCGGGAGCCACTTTTCTCTCGCTCTGCGATAGACGGCATTCTCCGCAAACCTCTGCCGCAGCGAGTAGTACCGCCGTGAGGGCAGCGTGCAGGCGGGAAGCAGCGCAAAACATTTGAGCAGCCAGCGCGCCATCGACGCGCCTTCCTGCATGATCCGGTAATTTCGCAGTTCTGTCCGCACCGTTTCCCACGGCCAGCCATTCTCTATGGTCAGGCGAATCAACTCCGCTTCCGTCTGCACCGATTCCACGACGATTCGCGATATTTCTTCGGGGATTTGTTGTTCACTCAGTTTTGCCTGCAGGGACTCGGCGAGAGCCGCCAACACCTTATGTTTTCGTCCAAGCAACTCTCTGTTCCCATCCGATATCTGAAAGGCGTTCGTCTCATGCAAACGGTAAAACGTCAGCGGCTCGCGGAGGATTAGAACGTCAGAAATTGCCGCTCCCAGCGTGAACAGATACTCGTCCGCTTCTATCCGCAGCGCTTCCGGCACGGATCCAATCTGGCGAAGCACCCCCGCCCGAATAGTCATCCGGCTGGTGCCCAGAAAGCTCTTTCGAAGACGAAATGCCCTCGCGCCGGCTTCGGAGTTGATTCGAACGCGCGGAATTTCGCGTAGCAACTCCGTGTGTTGCCTGCCGTCCGAATATATTTCCGTAATACCGTGGCCCACTAAGCCGAGAGCGGCGTCCTCCGCAAGCGCTCGAGAAACCGCTTGCAGCTTCCCCGGCGCCCACCAATCATCGCCGTCGAGGAACGCTACGATCTCTCCGCGGCATTCGGGAATGCCTGCGTTAAACGCCGAGGCCTGCCCGCCGTTCTCCTTCCTAAGCGCGCGCACTTTCGGTTGAAATTGTCGGATGACTTCTGCAGTCCCATCGGCCGATCCGTCATCCACCACGATGATTTCCCTCTCCGAAGCGGGAAAATCCTGCTCCAGCACGCTCACAATCGCTTGTTCGATGAAGCGCTCGTGGTTGTACGTATCGATCAAAACGCTGACGAACGGTCTCGCCATCTGCTATCGCGCGGCCGCCGGCCAAACTTTAGCTGCGACGCGGAAGTTCTACAACCCGTGGACGCGCGGATGTCCCCTCTTTAAGTCTACGATATCTTTAGAATCCGGCGTTGCCGTCTTCATGAGGAAGACGCCCAGCGCCCTTACCAAGCGCCGCTCGTGGAATATCGTTGCTGGTTTATTTTGCTGCCGTCTGCCCGTGCTGCGTGCGCTGAGAAACAATAATCTCTTCCAGGATCGCATCCAGGCCGCGCGTGATTTTCCAATTCGGGTAATGGCTCTTGAATTTCCCCAGGTTCGAGATGTAGCAGATGTGGTCGCCCTTGCGCGCCTCTTCTACGTAGCGCCAGTCCAGCTTTCGCCCCGTCATCCGTTCGACTCGGTCGATAGCTTCGAGCATCGAGATGCTGTTCTCGCGGCCTCCACCCAGGTTGTATACCTCGCCGGGGCGGGGATTTGCCGCGAATTCCTCGATCGCGCGGACTACGTCGTGGCTATGAATGTTGTCGCGAACCTGTTTGCCCTTATACCCGAAGATGCTGTAGCTCCCGCCGCTTACCGTGACTTTCACCAGATAGGACAGAAAACCGTGCAGCTCCACGCCCGAATGCGATGGTCCCGTGAGGCAGCCGCCGCGAAAAATCCCGACCTTCATCTGGAAATAACGGCCATACTCCTGAGCCACGATATCTGCCGCTGCTTTGGATGCCCCGAAGAGTGAGTGCAGCGTGCGATCGATCCGGCAAGTCTCGTCAATTCCGTCGTGGTCTTCCGCTCGCGCATAGTCGTACCGCGTTTCCAGCTCCTTCAGTGGCATCTCATTGGGCGCGTCGCCATATACCTTGTTCGTGCTTAGAAAAACGAAGACCGCCTCGGGGCAGTGCTGCCGCGTTGCTTCGAGGAGATTTACCGTGCCGAGCGCATTCACCTCAAAATCGAGGATTGGAATATCGCGCGCCTTGTCGTGCGAAGGCTGCGCTGCACAATGTACGATCAATTGAAATCGCCGCGTCCGAAACAGTTCTTCGATCGCTGCGCGGTCCCGGATGTCCAGCGCTGTGTGCGCAAACCGCGTTGTCGCCCTCTTCAATCGCTCCAAGTTCCAGAGTGTGTCGCCGGCGGGGCCGAAAAACACGCGGCGCATGTTGTTGTCCACCCCGGTGACTTCGTGTCCCTGCCGGTCGAAATATTCGACGGCCTCGGAACCAATCAATCCGCTGCTGCCCGTGACCAGAATCTTCATTCCCTCAATCCTCTTTCACTTCTCCTTCTCCCACGCGAACGGATCCCGCTTCTTGGCTCCTTGAACGGTGTCCCTCAACGGTTTGCCGGGATAGGCGGAAGATCCATTCTCCCTGCAAGAATAGCAGCACTCTTTGTTTGTAATCCTGGGAAAAGCAGCTGAAATTGCGAAAACGTGGAACGGCGTTAGCTCATGAAAGTGCCCCGCCATTGGACCGCTCGGGCAGCCCCCTCAGCAGGCGCTGAAACTCTTCCAGACGCTCTTCCGGCAGCGCGACAAGGTTAGCGTTGTACGCCTCCAGGTTGCAGCTCACCGGCTGCAACATGCTGTCCGCAGTCAAAGCGAACCATCGGTAGTTCTTTCGCAGGAGAAATTCGATGATCTCGCGCGCCGCATAACCCCACGGCAGAGTCCTGACGTCTTGTACTTCCGCCAAAATAGCCGGACGACACACGCCCTGCAGCAACCGCGGCGCGCCCTGCAAAAAATCCAGTTCTCCCCCTTCGATGTCCAGTTTGATGAAGTCCACTCGAGAAATACCAAGCTCCGAAAGCACATCGTCGATCCGGCGCACTTGCACACGAACCTGGCGCGTGGCTCCTGCCACCGCAGGTAGCCGCAGACTGTTGCCCCAATCATGGAAGCCATCCACGACAAAAAGATCTGCTTCGCATGACTCGCTTCCCAGGGCGCAGGCCTGAAGCTCCACGTTCTTGCGATGATTGACTCGCAAATGCTTTTCGAGCCGGCGGCGCTCTCTCGGGGAAGGCTCGAATGCGATCACCTTACCCGTGCTTCCCACGCACTTCGAAGTCAGCAGTGTGTACAAACCATGATGCGCGCCGGCATCGAGCACGGTCATTCCCCGCCGGAGAAGTTTTTCGACGAAGCGCATTTCGGTTCCTTCGAAGCTGTTGTAAATCAACTCGTGGTCGAGTTCGCTTTTTTTCGCCAGCCACCACGCCCCAAACGGCAGCCGCAAGGGGATCGGCATCTCCGGAAAAATCTGCCGCGCCCGCAGCGCCAGCGTGATGTACTTCGCGCGATTCGAGCTCGCCAAAAATCTGGCGGTACGCCGGGGCAGCGAAGCTCGCGCGCCCTGATTCTTGGCCCACGGATCTTGGTTTTCTCGAGGCTCCGGGCACAGCCGGAATCCCGCCACATCGACCGGGATTGTGGAAGCTAGGAGCACCGTGCGCCTGCGCGCGTGCCCGGCGGTATCTTGGAAATCGTCGTGGTCCGGCAGGGGAATGACCCGGTAGACGGCGTTAAATCCTGCGCGGTACAGCATTTTCACCAGGAAACTCTCGCTGGGATAGCACGCGATGTCGCTGAGGCTCTGGTCATCCTCGCGGGGTTCCTCGCGAAGCAGCATGGAAGGTCTCTCCTCCGGAAAACACATGCTCTCCACGAGGAGACACTTGTCCGTCAGGGCGCGGAGATGGCGAATCGCGAGAAGAGGATTTTCGAGGTGATAGAGCAAGCCGAAGCACAACACGAAATCGAAGCGCCCGAGTTCGCAAATTGCGGGATCTTCGATGTCCGCGCGTTCAAAAGGAATGCCGGGAAAACGGTTGCGGGCCTCGGCGACGTTCTCGGCGCGGCCGTCAAAGCCGCACACGCTGAGGCCGCACTCCTCCAAGGTCTGGGAAAAGAAGCCGACGCCACAGCCGGCATCGAGCGCGGTCGCCAGACGGAACACTGAGTGAAGCTTTCCCACGACGCGCCGAATAGTTTCGCCGCGCGCTTCGATGAGCTGGAGGTAGTGCCGCTGATCGAAGGGCGTGAGCTTGATGGTGATCTCGCCCGCGAGCCGAGCGGCTTGCACTTCGTTGAGTGACGGCGAGGATCCCTTCGTGGCGCTCGTGGGACTGGCCTCCATGGCGGCGTTCTTCCCGCGCCAGGTGGAACCGTAATCTGGTCTATTGGTGCTACCGTACGTGGGAAGTAGAAGAATGGTAATTACGGAGACCTATAAAAGCAAGCGTAATTATTTGACAGTAACACATGGAGTTGTTTCTGAGTTGGTAGAACCCGAACCAGCCTTCCCACGCACTTTTCGCCTTTAATCGGGAAGACAAGGCGCTTTTACCGCCAGTTTCAGTCTGCTAGGCCTTTTTGCGGGATGGTTCCATTATCTCCGCGCGGAGTCCGAGACGCTTGCGGAGAGGCCTCGTGACATTCAACAAGGTAAACCAGGCAGGAACGAACTTGGGCCGCAATGCACGCCAATAGGGGGCCCAGAAGCGGCCCGCATTAGACCGTTCGCCATCAGCGCCAAGAATATGAGTCGCATCATCGATCGTCAGGAGATGCCAGCGACCGCCGGCGAGGTCGTAGTTCTCTCGAGCCAGCTCGTCGTTCCAAACGCCCTTCGCGCCTTCCGGATGGTATCCGTAGTTGTGATTTTGATGGATGGCAGTCACCAGGTTCGAAACATCGACAACCGCGGCTCGTTCCTGACGGGCCTTCCAAACCAGCCAGTGATCCCACCACACCCGGCCGACAACGAGGCCGGGCATTTCGGCATACAGTCTTCGCGGAAAAGCAAAATAGTCGATGGACCAGCCGGGCTGTTGAACGCCATGCTCTCGCGCGAAAGCTTCCGCGCTCTTCGCCCATCCGGGAGCGCAAAAATCGAGCGGTTCGATTATGTCCGTGTCCCACCGGCGTCCGACCATCAGGAAACTCTCGTGCAAGCAGCGGACGCGCTCGATAGCCACACAAAACTGCGGCAACAGTATGATGTCGCAGTTGATGTAACAAAGCAGATCGTGGCGGGCAATCGATTGCGCGCGCTGAAACATATAGTCGAGCCGCTTGGTCCCAAACTTTTTGCGCTCCACGTGCGGCTCGTGCCGCAAGCCAAGCTCGCGGGAAACATCCGCTGCGCCGGGTTCATCGCCAAACAGAATCACTTCCACGCTGGGATGCAATAGCGTCCAGCTCTTCAGGGCATTGCGCTGAATAATCCCGTTATGGCCTTCGAAGGGCTTGGCGGTTGTGAAAAAAGTCAGCATTCCCGTTTCCCTGCTAAGTCGCGGTTCAATCGGCCAGGGCAGGCTATTCTCGGATAACCCACCGCGTGCCGTCATCCACAATCACCGGAGGCCAATCCCGCCCGCGTCGATTATACAAGCTCCTGATCGCAAGCATGTACCACAGGCCGCGGATTTTCGGGATGGGCTGCACGGCGCGGCTGATCCAGCGAAAAAGTTTCAGCGCCTTGTGCCCCGGAAGCGAGGCCACTTCACGCGCGGCGATTTCGTCGCAGTTCTGATTGTAACGGTCCATGTTGCTGGAGCTGAGCGCATCTTCATGAACGCGGTACCCGCCGATTAACGCATCCACGGAGTAGAGACGCGCATGCTGAAAAAACCGCACCCACAATTCGAAGTCGCCCTCCGCGCGGTATGTTGTATCCATCCGCCCGCCCGCTGCCTCCCACAAACTCCTTCGCCAAAACGTCGATTCCTGCTGAATATATTTGTTCGCCCCGGCAAGAAATCGCATCCGCGTCCACCGAGGCACGTCTCCAACCTTGACCGTCATTCCGCTGGGGTTAAAACCTGTGGGCCTGCCGGTGACCCACTCCACGTCCGGAAAAGCCGCGAACACGCTCCCCACCACAAAAAGCCCGTTCACCTGCAGCATGTCGCTCGCATTCAACCAGCCCATGATCTCGCCGCTCGACCTCGCGAAACCGGCATTCAGCGCCGCGTACAGCCCCGTGTTCTCCTGGCTGAACCAGCACGCCAGGTGCTGTTCGTATCTCCGTATTATCTCCACCGTCCCGTCCGACGAGCCATCGTCCACGATGATGTATTCCAGGTTCGGATACCCCTGGTTCACGATCGACCGAATGGTGTCTTCGAGATAGTTTTCACCGTTGTAGACGGCGGTTACCAGGGTTATTTTCGGCCAAGCTGAGGCCCCTACGTCCTTATGAAATCCGGGAATAGTCATCTCGGTTGTGGGATTTGTAGTCGGCATTCGCTAGATTTTCGGTGGTCCGTTCGTCGCCAGATCACGCGAGCCAAACAAACGAAGCAATTCTCTTTCGCGCTCTTCGGGACAGGCCACAAAATTACCGTCAAAATTACTGGCGTTCGTATCTAATGCGCACAGGGAATTATCCTTCGCGATCTCATACCACTTAAACCCTCTTTGGGTTAAATGTTCGATAATCTCTTTGGCCCGATGCCCCCATGGCTCCGTTCGGATGTCCTGCACCTCCGCAAGAATGACAGGTCGGGGCCGGCGTTCCAATAACTGCTGCGCGCCCCTCAGCACTTCTAGCTCGCCTCCCTCGACGTCCAGCTTGATGAAGTCCAGCCGATCGATCTTCTGCTTCTGCAGCCAGTCATCCAGACGCGTCACATTGATGCGCACCGGTGAAGTCCCGCCCATGACCATCGGCGGCCGTAGGCTGTTGCAGCCCGTGCATTTATCTTCCGCGAGGTACAGCAAGGTCTCTTTCTCCTCGTTACCGAGCGCCACATCTTGAACTAAGACGTTCTTACAGTCATTCAGCTTTAGGTGCCGTACTAGCGCGTCTCGTTCCCGCGGCGATGGCTCGAAGCAAATGACACGCCCTTCCGGGCCTACCCGCCCCGAAGCCAGCAACGTATAGAAACCGTGGTGGGCGCCGATATCCAGCACCGCCATCCCGCGCTGTAGAACCCGCTCGACGAACGCACACTCCTTGTTCTCAAACCCGCTCTCGCGGATTGATTGGCTCACATGATCATCACGCATCAACCAACGCGCACCGAACGGAAGACGGGCTATCGCAGGACGTCTGTTTTGGTGAGAGCGGAACTTCTCTGCTATAGCCGCGAGTTTCTGGCGTATGGGCTTCGCCACAAAGCGGCGAATCCGGTGTTCCAGCTTGCGTGAGTTCGCGGGGATTTTATCCCAGGGATCAGCAATTTCGGGGGGCTCTGTAAGAAGCCTAAAACCAGGAGACTTAAATGCGCCCCTCACTGCCAGCAGTACAGTGCGGCGGCGGCGATGTTCCTCCGTATCGCGGAACTGCTCGTGATCGGGCATCGGGTGAACACGGAGTACGTTCGAAAATCCA
>WNFG01011719.1_pt1 | contig 12272 bp, 12 predicted proteins | sample 5400431 | NCBI WGS metagenome assembly WNFG01 (sample SAMN13153346, study PRJNA577476) | soil metagenome | isolation source: 120 cm saprolite under Douglas fir tree site 2 hole 3 replicate 2 | place: USA:California | collected 2015-04-18
AGAGTGTATAGATATTAAATCCCTTAGGTCCTTGACATATTCCTGAATGAAGTGCAACATATACACAGCAGAGACACGGGCCGCGTAGTCGTGATAGTCGTCATTCTTCTGTATATCCGCGTAATCACACACGCCTTTGACCACCAGCGTATGGGTGAAGGAGCGAAGCGCGGAGTAGAAGCTGGCGGCTTCCATATCCAGGGCAACCGTGTGGCGGTGATACCGTTGCTGCAACCAAGGAAACGGATCGTCAGCGCGCACAGCCATGCCAGAGGCCATGGGCGCAACCTTCTGTTTGGGGTGATCAGCCGCTTGCAACGGACGCTTAAGCAACAGTTGTTTCATCTGCGTGACGGGTTGCTCCCAGCCTGTAAACCCTCGGACGTACTGTAGCACCTGGTTGGCAGGGCCAGTCGTGTGTGTGGCAGGCAGGTGTCCTTCTGGCTCGCCGGTGATCTTTCCCTCTTCGTAGTGGTAGGCAGCACTGGCAATAATGAGGTCGCCAAGCTGGACCTGGCGTTGGTCTCCGGCACAAATGCCGGTCATCGCCATGAAGCGTGGGTGAAACTGCTGGACGAAGGACTTGATCTCCTGAGCCATCGCTGGTGGTCCCATCTCTGGGAGCCAGGTTACCAATACCGTCAGGGGCTCCCTGCTCGTGTTCTGCATCGTGGTGTACTGATACTCGTAGCGGTCCAGACCATGATACGCTTTTGTGAAGGAGACGTGGCAGCGTCTGGAGAACTCTTCGATGACGGCACTGGCTTCTTCATACAATGCACAAACAATACAAATATCAAACAGTTGGGGCTGCTCTTTCATCGCTTTTCTCTTTTGCTGAAAAATGTACAAGAGTGGACGATTTTTAGTATCGCAGACGTTTCAGGGAAAATCTCCAAAAACGGAAGGCTCGTTTGCGCTCCAGCTTGCTGCAATAGCGCGGGAGATGACCGGAGAAACGCTGTTCGGTCACCTCCTGGTGATACCGGTTAAGGTCGCAACGAACGCTCCTGGTCTACGGTTCCCAACCACAGGGCCATTCCTTAATTCGTCTAAAAAGTTATTTTGACTGGATCAAATGTTGTATACACACCATTAAAACCAACCATGACGGTGAGAACATATGTAACATTATGGAAAGGTACAAACGCAAAGATTGCCTGTACATCGTATGGACGATTACTGCCGCTCATGATTGTCTGAGAGAGTATTGCGGGAACCTTTGTCTGGGAGGCGTTGGGTTGCAGATCGTACTCATTAATAGAGTAACCAATGCCGCTATTAGTTACATCTTTCAAAGTATTATCCCAAATCATACGCCCGTTAGCGGTATCAATTTGAATGGTATTGATTGTCACATGAATAGGGTCATTACATCCACCACAGGTAAGCAGTAGATTTTCCGTAATCAAACCGCTTGCTACAGGTGTTGATGGTTGAACTGTTGGCGTTGACGACGGGGTAGAAGCACTCGTTGGCGTTTCATTCGCGAGCCTGGGCGTTGTTTGTGGCGCTACCTGTGTTGCGGTTGTAGTTGATGCTGGCACAACTGCTTTTGCAGGAGGGTTGATTATATGATTGTAGGCCAGTACCGTTGTTGCGAAGAAGACGACAGTTGTAATGAACAAAACCTGAGCTATGACTTTCCAACCATTTCTCCGCTTTGGTGGTTGATCACGGTCAATAAGCTTTCCCTGCAATCCTGTGCCAAAGTTCTGGGTAATAGGAATCTGCGGCTCCTGGTAGTTAGGAATCTGCGGCCTCTGGTCGTAATACTGCTCTTCTCCTGAATATTTCTTCTGATTGTCATTTTGCATGTATGTCTTCCTTTCATTCGCCCATTTTATATTTATAGGCGACAAGTAGTTGCTCTCCCGCAAGAGAGCACAGGTCTGCGGTTCGCTTCATATCTGGTGATCCTAGCTCTTGCGCAAAGTCAACACGGCTGGTAAGTAATTGAACATTACTATGCCCAAGGGCAATCCCAGGATCGTGAGGCACAAGAAATATGCCAGGCTTGCCCACAAGTAGCCAGCCCAACACCCGACGAAAATATAATATAGCGCTCTCACAAGCATCGGATGCTGCTGTACGCCAGTAACGTTCACGTTGACATTTACGACGTTGACTGCACCTCCGGCTCCCCCCACCGAGGTTACATTGACGTTTGTTTGTACCGTTTGCCTCGAAGGCTTCAGGGTCATGATTTGCGGTATACGGTTCAAGATCATCAACCCCAGTGGCAAAGTAACAATAAGCGCGCACAAGAAGAAGCCGACTTGTAAACACCAGAAGCTAAGCCACCAGCCAATAAACACGAAGTACAGAGCGCGCACGCATCCGTTATTCTGTTGTTGAGCATCCATATTAATGTTCACGGCTGTTACCTGTACAGGTGGTTGCATTGCTTGCTGGTACATCGGCTGTGGCGGATACGTCTGCTGTTGTTGCCAGGAATTGGCGGGCATAACCGGATTGTAATTAGGCGGTGGTTGCATTGGTTGCTGATACATCGGCTGTGGTGGATACGCCTGCTGTTGTTGCCAGGGACTGGCAGGCATAACCGGATTGTAATTAGGCGGTGGTTGTATTGGTTGCTGATACATCGGCTGTGGCGGATACGTCTGCTGTTGTTGCCAGGGATTGTCAGGCATGACCGGATGGTAGTCAGGCGGTGGTTGCATTGCTGCCTGCGGTGACGACAATGGCTCTGATGGTGGCACAGATGGTTGTTCAGATTGGGAATAGGGCGAAGGTTGCCAGGGTTGATCAGTTGGATTAGTAGGGTCTTGTAACGGTGGTTGTTGCATGAAGTTCTCTCCAGTATTGATATCACACAAAAATTAAATGGGGATAATCGTATCATGATTATATATGAGATTGTTGTGTTTGTCAATGGAGATATGATTAAAGTTTCTTATAATTAAAAACTATTCACATAAGTGATATGATTTCAATCAATATCACAAGAAAGGGGGACGTTATGTACGAAAGACCTCGACACCTCCTACTTCCAGCTTTACACTCATAATGCTGGCAATAGCACTCATTTTGAATGTGAAGAGACAGTCGACCCTATCAATTTGAAATTGCGAGCGTTTCTCCAAGGTCTTGAGCGTTGCAAAGGGGACAATCTCTCTCACAAGTTCCTGTTGTCCTTGTTCCAGAGTAATGATCTGGTGGGAGAACTTGTCATAGCGGGTGTATACCAGGGTATGCTCTGTACCATTCAGAGTAAAAGTAATGATACCCCTGTTACCCTCTCTTGAAGGTGTATAGGCAACCTTAACCCTGTGTACATGTGGCTTAAGCGGGGTGCCAGATCGGATATATGCTTTGATCAGCGAAAGCATGTAGAGGGCAGAGAGTTCAGATGCATACTGCTGGTAATCATCGTTTTTGTCACCATCAGCATAATCGCTAACGCCCTTGACAAGTAACGAGCGAGTACCTGGGAAGCTCTCAACAGCCTGGTAGAATGCAGCTCCTTCCATATCGATAGCGACAGTACCACGAACAGGCACTTTTACCTCGTCGAAAGGATTATCCTCACGGACAGCATGGCTTGAGGCTATCGGCTTAATATGGCACTCAGGAGGTAGAGGATGCTCTTCTGGCGAAGATTTCAATGTGCCAATCAGGTTTTGGGGAAAGTCATACATCTGCGCGAACTGTAGTACATCGCGCGAGGCAGATGCTGTGTAGGTATCGTATTTACGCTTCTGACCGTCTTCGTCTAATACCAGCTTACCACTGTCTGCCATAAATGCTCGCTCGGCAATGATGAGATCACCACGTTTAACCTTGCGCTTATCACCAGCACAGATACCGATCATGGTCACAAAACTGGGTCTGAACTCACTTAATAAAGGGAGCATAAGTTGTACAGTTTCCAGGGGTCCGTAGCGTGGTAGACACGAGAGTAAGACATTTAGTGGCTCAGTGTAGTCGTTCTGAATAGTCGTGAAACGGTATGCGGGGCCTTGCTTAATCGTTCCATTTACAAAAGAAACATTACACTGTTGTGAAACAATGTCTATGAATGCCTTTGCCTCTTTGCCGAGAGCACACACAACAATTACATCGTAAGGATTCTTCTCACCACTCATCTCGCTCATCCTTAAAATGAGAAAGTGGATTGTATAGAGTCAAGCAGATACAACACTCCCTCTTTGTATACATGAAATGGTCAGGCCGCCGCAGGCAGCGAGGAGATCTGAATAGTTATGAACAAAATTCTTTAATCTCCCTTACTAACTAAGCATTGCTGAGTCTACTAATTAATATAACAAAAATATTTAAAAATGTCAATTAAGAATATTATAGATAATTTCTTGTATAGCATTTTCATAAGGGAGCTAGAAAAGAGTTCCTAAATCGATTCGTATGCGTGAAACTCTCTCGAAATGGCTGTGTTTAGCTGTATCATAACCAGCCGTTTTTGAGACTCCTCGCTTGAAAGATGGGGCATGATACCGGCCCGTTACGGTGAACTTTTAGCCTCCCTGTGGTGTCTCATAAACAGAAAGCTTTGAAAAAGGAGCTTCAATGCTATCAAAAACCGACCAGGACCTCATCGCGCAAATCCAGGCGCGCAATAGCGACGCTTTTGAGGCACTCATGGTACGTTACCAGGAAGGGTTTCGCCGCCACCTGGTGCGCACTGTGAGGGATAAAGCTGTTTCACTTCAAAAATGAAGAACATGTGTTTCAAAAAATGTTGGGCGACTCATGATGATAGCACCTGCCGCAGCTCCTCCGTCAGTAGCTGGACCAGTTCCGGTCTTCCGTGAAACTGAGCCGGGGTATTCTGAAAGAGCGCGATGCGCCACGTGCCATCGCGCTTCGCGGCGACGAGGGTCTGAATCGTGTTGACTGCGGGATTGAGGTCCGACTGCCCTGGTGGCACCATACCGGCGACTGCGCGTAGGATGGCAACGTCAGGACTCAACAGACGCACGCTTCTGACTTTCCACACGTAAACGGCTGTCGGATGGTTGGCAAAGATCTGCTGAAGATCCGAAGCAATCCCAGCTCGCCCTATGTGATGACTTCCATCGAATCCGATGGCATCACCGTCCTCAGCGAACGGGGCGGCGAAGGCATCGGCACTGTGCTTGTTCCAGCCATCCAACATTTGTCGATAGAGCGCGCGTACCTCGATCTCATCGGGAGATGGCGAGTCTTGGGGTTGGGATGTGTGTGTGCTCACGGTTGATATCTCCTTGAGTTCTAAGCTCGACTTTGGCCATTGAGTAGACAGAACGACGATAGAGCCGTGCGCGGCTTCCACCGGCACGGCCACTGCTAGATGTAGTCTACAATCGAACGGGCGTTCACGTCAAGAGGAGCCTGAGTAGTTGCGCATACTATAAAGCGTTACCTGTTAATAGCCACTCCCCACGACACCACGCGCTCCGGCGTAATCGCAATTACAGCATACTTCTCCAGTGCCATTGTCCTGTACTGGACATACCGTTCGCGCAGTAATAGCAGTGCCTGGGCATGTGCCGCGTCACCTGGCGGCAGCAATTCTGCTCGTCCCTGTACCAGCACATAGCCCAGGCGCGACCAATCATCGTCGTACTGGTCAATCACCAGCGCGACCTCATGGCGAACCTCGATGTTGCGTACCCGTCGTAACTTACTCTCGGAAACGCGCTTAGGCTTCTCATCGAGCGGTGTATAGAAGTACCTTCCATCAAAGGCATAACAGACAGGAATAACGTGAGGATTCCCCTCCGCATTAGCTGTGGCAAGCCGGGCCACACGTTGTGAGTTCACAAATGTCGCCTCAGCTTCCGTTAACGTAGTACGGTTCGTCATGCTTTTATGCCTTTGATGGTTTGGGATCAGCGACCGGCTATAACAATTTTCTCCACCTGGGGAATAACCTCCGTTGCCAGCAGGTCAAACACCTCATGGTCGGTCACATTTCCTAAACTGAAAATCGCCTGATCGATGCCCATTGCCGCCAGCTCCGCGAAAGATTCAACAAGCGCTGCCGGAGTTTGCGACCCATTGCGACCATCGCGAGTCAGTATAAAAAAATCCAGCGTCGTCTTCTCGATCTGTTCGTAGGGGCGGCCCTCGTTCTCACAATGCTCGCGCAGGATATCCAGTTTATGCTGGAGTACCTCTTTACCCATGCGCGCAAAGAGGTTACAGGCATCGGCATACTTCGCAACCAGTCGCAGCGTTTTGCGTTCACCACTGCCACCGATCAGAATCGGTGGGTGAGGTCTCTGAACGGATTGCGGCGAATTGAGAGTACGGGCCAGGTGATAGTGTTTGCCATCATATGGTTTATCTTCGCCTGCCCACATTTGCAGGGCAATTTGCAGTGTCTCCTCTAATCGCTCAAAGCGTTCCGCCACTGGTGGATAGGGGACGCCCAAACCGAGATGCTCTTCCTCGTTCCACGCCGCGCCAATACCAAAGTAGGCGCGCCCGCCTGAGAGAACATCCAGCGTGGTGGCCGTCTTTACCAGGATACCTGGATAGCGATAGGTAACACCTGTGACCATTGTGCCAAGCTTGATGCGGCTTGTGCGGCCAGCAGCGAAGGCCAACGCGCTCCAACCCTCAAGCATCTCATTTTCGGGTGGCCCCACGTTCCTGATCTGGAAGAAATGGTCCATCACCCACATGCTATACAAACCAGCTTTATCAGCTCGCTCGGCGATCTGTCCAAAAGTCTGCCCAAGTTCGCTCTGCCCATTGGGCCAGGTGAAACTTGGAACTTGCAATCCCAATCGCATAAACACTCCTTACACTCATTGTTGTAATTGTTTTGTGTCAACAGCTAAAAATCTTAGTTGCTATCCAAACGATAGTCATTATACAAACTGAAAGCATGAAGCTGCAAGCGTTATGATACATGTGATGATTTTCAAGTGCGCGCGGCCCTGACACTCGCAGTGTCAGGGCCGCGCGCACTTGAAAATCATCACAAATTTCTATGGCTCTGTCAAATCAGGTACACCACATACCCATCAATGGTGAAACGCTGATAATTCCCGTGTAATCCTGCCTCTTTGGAGGCGAAGGCCGTTGCCTGTGGTGAAGGAACTGGGAATACGTAGGCGGCATGCAGGTCATTGCTCACGCTTGCCTCATAAGGTGCATAGCGATTCTGTCCGGGTTGTAGCTGCTCATCAAGCACGCTACAGACAATTTGCTCGCTGCTTTGAAAGGCAATGCGGTCACAGGTCCAGTAGTCAGTGTAGATATGTGTGACGCCCATCTGCATCAGGTTATGCACCAGTGCCGCCTGTTGCTGTGTTTTGGTGTAAGCACCCGGGGTCAAATCAAATGTGCTGATGGTGCCCAGGAGAAATGTTCCAATAATGAGTACAATAATGCCATATCGCAATGCCATCATGATCCTTGCCAGAGTTGATTGCAGCTTGATCTTGTCGGTCATACCCCACAGGGGCGCGATCACCGCGGGGGTGGCAATCTGTAAGCCAACGGTAGCGCGAGCCGGCCCACGGATCTAGTGCCGAGGGGGCACTGAGCAGGTAGATCAGCAATGCCAGGCCCGCGCTTGCCAGCACCATGAGACGAGCAAATTGACGAATTGCCGCTTGCCTTTCCTCCGCAGAAGTTCCAACCCGTACCAGCGATTGGCGACGAGCCTTCCAATAGTATCTCACTGCCAGCACAACGGCAATCGTCCAGAGCACAATTGAGCCAAGCCCCCATAAGCCATGCACAACCGTACATTGCAGGGTATAGCTACTCGACTGTGCCGACAGTGGCCAGGCATCTCCAGGTGAAATGGGGCATATGACGCTTGCTCCCGTCGCCAGGGGCAGGCTGACCAGTAATGTGCCCCCGATCTTTTGCAGCAGGGAAGGCTGACTGACGACATGCCCGGTGGGATCATGTGTAAATATGATGCCCAGGATGGCGAAGGAGCCCTGATTCAGGGGCACCGTTAAATTGTAGATGATGGTGGGCAGAATGCTGAGAGTAAAGCCCAGAACCAGGAAAAGTATGCCGACCAGGCGCATCTCCTGACGGCAAAAGACCACGATCAGCAGGCAAGCCATGATGATGAAAGGCAGAATAAGGATATCACTCCAGATAGCAATTCCTACTATGCATCCAAAGCCTGCGTAGGCAATCAGCCGCCACTTCCTGTTGGGTAACGTGGCTTTTTGATTGGTAGAAAGGGCCAGCCAGGAGGCATACAACAATAAAACCGCTCCAAACAGCAGCGTTTCAGGGTACCCTCCCGCCGCCTCTAGCTGGTGGAACAATAGCTCCGTTGGTCCAAAACTCAGGATGACGAGTGTAACCACGGCCAGCTTTTTGGTGTAAAGCAAACTCGTCAGGAGGTACATGCTTCCTAGAAAGCAGGCAAACATCAGAAGGACACCCAGCCGCAATGCCAATACTGATGGTCCAATAATGTGGAACGCTATGGCGGCAAGATACGCCTCCAGAGAACCCATATAACCCTGACCATAAAAGAAGATTGGGTATTCTCCATGATAGGCGATATGCAATGCCATGATGCCCATGGTGCCTTCGTCGCTATCAATTGAAGGCCAGCCTAGAGAAACGAGCACAATACGCAACAGTACGGCCAGAACTATCAAGGTCAAAGCAACAAATGCGTAAGAGTCAATTCTAAAATATTTTAAGTGAAACATTCAATGGTGTCTCCAAAGTTTAGAGATGATACTCATCACGAAATAATACACGCTTTTCTGAAGTCAGTCGATAGTGTGTTTTAGCTTGAGTGTGGTACGCAGAAGTCATGCCAGTATCTTTTTCCCCATTGCTCCTTTGTTCGTTGCATAGTATATACACTTGTTGAACACGTCGGTGTAGTCGCATATTTGCACATCATACCATGGTGAAAAAGAAGCCTATTCCCTTTCGTGTATAAAGAACAGGGATATTTATAAGTCGGGGTGCAGGGCGAGGACAAGCCGTCGCCCCTACTATGGACGCCTTGGTAGGCTGATGCTTCGTAGGCATAGTAGGGGCGACGGCTTGTCCTCGCCCTGCAAAGACATCCCAGGAAAGGCAAGATCAATAGACATGTCTATACTTCCATCCATCTCTACATTGCAAGCATCGCGTCAACCATTTGTACCAGAAACACTCCATCCAGGGAAACACCCCTGGTGGCGTTCACTCGTACTCGGCCTGCTACTGTTGCTCTCGGTAGCTGTCTATGTACTGCTCATAGAGGTGGCTCCAAAGCAACGTCTTGGCCCAGTGACACTATTTACGCAGGTGTGGATCATCAGCCTGCTACCCTATTTTGGCGTGTCCGCCTTTATTCTACTCACGAAACCATTTGAAGGGCGTTGGCGTTGGATAGAGTTGGGCATCATATTTATGGGTGCCTTTGTCTTCCGCGCTATGTTGCTGCCGCTTCCCCCCATTTTGTCCAATGACTCCTGGCGATACCTTTGGGATGCACGAGTGTTTCTGCATGGCTATAGCCCCTACGTAACTGTGCCAAATGATCCTGTACTTCTACCCCTGCGCGACTTGCAAATTTATTGGCAAATGGCTTATCGCGAAGTGCCAACAATCTATCCACCGGGCGCGTTGTACATATACACGCTGAGCTACCTGCTTGCACCCAGCAACCTCTACTTCCTCAAGGCCATATTTCTCGTATGTGACATGGTTACCTGTGCTCTGTTAGCCGTATTGCTCGCAAGAAAAGGGCTTGATGCGCGCCGCGTCATTATCTACGCCTGGTCTCCACTTCCCATTGTCGAGTTCGCCGTCCAGGGCCATGTCGATGTCGTTTCCATCACCCTCACCGTGCTGGCCGTGCTGTGTGCCGCCAGCACAAGGCGCGGCTCCCGTGCCTTAACCGGCTTTCTGATAGCCATAGCGACACTCATCAAAATCTATCCCATCCTTATGCTGGTGGTGGTAGTGCGCCGCCGCGATTGGCCGCTGCTTGCCACCTGCGTTGTCACAATTGTGCTGGCGTATACCCCTTTTCTCATCCTGGGGCACGGACAGGTCTTCGGCTATTTCTCCACCTATGCAGACCAGCAGGGAACCTCGGCGGGGGTAGTTCACGTTGACGTGCTAGTAATAGCTTTCATGTCACTGGTAGTATGGGCATTGCGTCTATTCAAACAAATCAGTATGGAGGCCGCCACATTGATCTTGTTTGGCACAGTCTTTGCGATTTCTTCGCACGTGCTCCCCTGGTATACCCCCGCCCTGCTCATCTGGATTGTGCTACTGCCAGGCCGATTGTGGACAAAGCAAGGCCCCAGTGCTAGCGGCTTAGCCGTTGCAGTCACCTGGTATTTCACCTGGGCCTCGCTATTTGGCTACTTCATTCCTGTTTTCCAGAGCTGGTCCCCCTACTATCTATTTGTCTATGACGTTGTGATAGTGGGTCTGGCCATAGGCCTCACCCTGGGCGTGAGGGGAGAGCTAAAACAATTGTACAGGATGACATTGGAGGGAAAACCTAAGCCATCGTAGTAGCTACATAATTTGATTTGTATGCCTGCCACTTCTTTTCACTTATTCCGAGTGCCAACTTTAGCCATTCCAGATCATTTGCGTCGAGATCTGCTTCTGCCTCGCAGCAGTGCTGACCAATCTCTCGCTCCTTTAGAGTATGTTTCATTTGTGTACCAGGCTCACTTCCCTCAAGCTTCACTAGCTCAAAGAAGTCTTTCGTAAGCACTGTCTTCGTCTCGCGATATGCTTTCATATCTTTTCACTTTCTATGAGAAGCAGAACAATGGCATCAGGCACAGACAACATTAATGGATTCATGGCAAGCCTCCTTACGGCCTTAGGAGCAACCGCTGGACAGGAGAGAGGAGAAAAGCAGTGCAGATAAAGCTATATACTAAAGTATACATTAAATTTAGCGTTTTTGTCAAAAATGAGCAAAAGTGAAATGTGAAATCCTTTGTAAATTGACAAATATGGAATAATTATGTTATAATGTAAATGAGATAAAGTATGACATCAAAATCAAATTGGACCGCTTCTGTGGGAAACGGTTTCTACGAGCTTCAATGCGATGAGAAATGTCGACACAGGAGTGTACTAACATGAGATTGTATGTAGGGGGACTTCCCTATCAAATGACCGATCAGGATCTTCTCGATCTTTTCGAACAGGCTGGACAGGTGACCTCGGCAACGGTCATCGTTGATCGCCACACCGGACAAAGCAAAGGCTTTGGCTTCGTTGAGATGAATAATGAACAAGAAGCGCAATCCACCATTGAGCGACTGAATGGCACACTTCAGGGAGGACGAACCATCACGGTCAATCAGGCACGTGAGCGTCAAGCGACAGGAAGCAGAGGGTTCTAGGAAACAGAACCGCGCTCAAACACGAGTGATCGGAGCGGGAAGCACTACGTTTCGACGTTCAGTAGTACGAACAATTCAGGAAAAAAACGTTCGCAAAACTCAACCCACAAAGCCAGAAGGTTAGCTCACGCTGCTAACCTTCTGGCTCTGTTTTCGCTCCACTGCATAAGTTCCTCCAACCTGTAACGTTTTTCTATGCAAGCGGTACTATATCAAAAAGAAAACAGAGTCGGAATAACTAGAGGAGGAATTATGTCTCAGAACAATATCAAACTATACGGCACAAACTGGTGCAGCGACTGCAAGCGCAGCAAGAAATTCCTGGGAGAGCAGCGCGTCCACTACGAATTCATCAACATCGAAGAAGATATGGAGGGCCAGGCCTTTGTGCAAAAGGCGCAGAACGGCGGTCTCAGCATCCCAACCCTCGCCTTCGAGGATGGCTCTATTCTTATCGAGCCATCAAATGCCGAACTGGCTACAAAACTTGGATTGGAGACCAGAGCCAAATGCGAGTTTTATGACCTCATCATCGTTGGCGGTGGCCCAACCGCTCTCACTACTGCTATCTATGCCGCCCGCGATGGCTTTGATGTGCTGGTGATCGAGCGCAGTGGACTGGGTGGACAGGCTGGCATCACGGAACGCCTCGATAACTATCCCGGTTTTCCCGAGGGGGTGACGGGCGCGGAATTCGCCGACCGTATCATCGAGCAGGCCAAACGCTTTGGCGTCGAATTGCTCTCTGCGCAGAACGTTGTGCATGTTGGCAATGATGAGGATGCACACTTTGTCGAAACCGACTCTGGCAACCGCTATCGCGCCAATGCAGTGTTGATCGCTACCGGCTCAACCTACAAGCGGCTCGGCATCCCCGGCGAAGACGACTTCATCGGCGCGGGCGTCCATTTCTGTGCCACCTGCGATGGTCCCTTCTAT
>WNFG01009209.1_pt1 | contig 12271 bp, 9 predicted proteins | sample 5400431 | NCBI WGS metagenome assembly WNFG01 (sample SAMN13153346, study PRJNA577476) | soil metagenome | isolation source: 120 cm saprolite under Douglas fir tree site 2 hole 3 replicate 2 | place: USA:California | collected 2015-04-18
CTGGCGCTCAGTTCGCTCTCATCGACGGCGAAAAAGCGTACGTCCTTGATGGGGATCTGGCGCTTCTGAAGAGAATCGCCGGACAGCGTGCCCGGATAGTAGGCTCACTCAACGGAAATACCATTACTGTGTCGTCGGTTGCAGCAGACGACTGACCGGCACGGTATCGTCCCCGAATAGGATCCCTGGTTTCGCCCCGCTACGAAGGGCTCGTCTTCGTCTCCACCACCGTGCTCGGAACCACAGCCGTTGGCGCGGTGGACGTTACCACCGGCACAGCCACGGGGGCGGTTGTCGATGACACTTGTCCGCCCGGCCGCGCGTAAGCCGCACGCTCGTCCCACTTACCGAAGATCATCTTGCCGGCAGTGGTCTGCAGCACAGATGTGACCGACACGTCGATCGTCTTGCCAATCATCTTGCGCGCGTTGTCGACCACGACCATCGTGCCATCGTCCAGGTAGGCTACGCCCTGGTTATATTCTTTCCCTTCTTTCAGGATGAAGACCCGCATGGTCTCGCCCGGCAGCACGATCGGCTTGAGCGAATTCGCCAGCTCGTTGATGTTCAATACCTCAACGCCCTGCAGTTGCGCGACCTTGTTCAGGTTGAAGTCGTTGGTGATGATCTTGCCCTCGTAAAGCTTCGCCAGCTCGATCAGCTTCAAATCAACTTCGCGAACGGCCGGAAAATCGTCCTCGACGATCTGGATCGTCAAGTTCGCCGACTTCTGAAGTCGCTGCAGAATATCCAGTCCACGCCGCCCCCGGTTGCGCTTGAGCGAGTCCGCCGAGTCGGCGACCAACTGCAATTCACGCAACACAAACTGCGGAGTTACGATGACGCCGTCCAGAAACCCGGTCTCGGCAATGTCGGCGATGCGCCCGTCAATGATGACGCTGGTGTCGAGGATCTTATAGCTCCTCTTCGACTGCTTCTCGCCGCCGAAGACCCCGCCCAGAGCCGCCAGGTTGAGGAGATCGCCTTTGTTTGCTCCGACGATCAGGCCCACATAGGCCATCAGCAGCATGACCAGAATCTGCAGGAAGCTCTGCATGCGCCCGGCGGGCACAGCGCTGCGGATGACCAGGGCAAACAGGTAGGCCCCGCAGATCCCGAGGATGCTCCCAATGGCGGCTCCGATCAGCCGCTTCAGGCTCACTCCTCTCAATTTCCATTCGAAAAAAACGATCGCCAGTCCAACCAGCGAACCCGCGGCGGCGTTCAGACTAGGGCGTAGCCCGAAAGGCTCAAGAAAAAAGCAGGTAACCGCAACCACCACCACAAAAAAAAGACGTACAAAAATAATGTCCACCGAAGGACCTCCCCGGGCGCACTGCCGCCGGAGAACCGGCACACTCGCCGCCCGTGCCTTCTTCCACGCCGCCCCAGGCGGGATTCGGCATTTCGGTATGCGGAGCGCGCAAGTATCAGGGGGATGAAAGGTGCGCCCCGTCCCGGCCCACGGGGGCTCAGCCGGGAGACCTGTAAAGCTACGCCAAAAGTATATACCCCTCTGTACAGGGCTGCCCAAGAACCTGAACTGGGGCGGGAATCGGCCAGTTGGCCATCAGCCCTAGTCGCTTGAATACAGCCCGCAACCCTTCGCTTTAAGGGTTTCCTCCGACATCAATCAAACGGAGGCTTGGCATCAGAAATAAGTTGCGATTAGTAGTACTCCTTATAGAAGTATGCAGAGAGCTCCACGCCCGGGCCCACGAGAAGAACGAAAACCAATTTCGGAGGACGATATGCAAGCTGCCCGATTTCTCAGTACCGCTGTTTTGTCCTTCCTGCTTGGAAGTTCCATAGCTGTTTTCGCACAGCAGCAAGAAGAGCGCCGGGACGAGGCCAAACCACCGCGACCGGAAGAACCGCGTCGGGAAGAGGCCAAGCCACCAAGACAAGACGAGGCCAAACCGCCCAGGCAAGAGGAGGCTAAGCCGCCCAGAGAGAGCGAATCGAAACCGCCCAGACAGCATCGGGAAGAGCAGGCAAGGCCGTCGCATGAACAGCAACCGGAGCATCCCGGCCAGCGAGCGCAACACGCACGCCCCGCCGCCAAGAGTGCTCACATCCCCGACGAAAAGTTCCATGCCAATTTCGGCCGGCAGCACACTTTCGTCGTCAACCGTCCGGTCGTTGTCCAAGGACAGCCGCAGTTCATCTACCGAGGCTACACGTTTGTGTTCGTGGATCCGTGGCCGGTTGAATGGGCTTACACCGATGATGTCTACATCGACTACATCGACGGGGACTATTTCCTTTTCGATGTTCTCCACCCCGGCGTGCGCATCGCAGTGTTCGTCGTGATGTAGCAACAGACGCACCCGTTGACCCTGAGTTTTCCGGGCACGTGGTCCCCGCGGAGAGGATTGGCCGATCCCAATTCCGCTGCAGGGACCTTCGCGTTTGGTCCAGAGTCTGTCATCGCGAGGCACACGAGATCACTCCACGTCGGTACTGAAACACACCCTGCTACTATGACGTTCCTGAGCCCCAACTGAAATCCGGGCAAACGCTGGTTCGCGTCACTGCCGGGGGGCTGAACTTCGCAGATGTGCTAACTGCCCGTGGAGGTTATCCCGGAACGCCTCCGCCGCCGCTTGTAGCCGGTCGTGAGTTCGCCGGAGTCGAAGAGGGCAGTGGACGCCGAGTCATGGGCTATATCCAGTGGGCAGCCTTCGCCGAAAAAGTTGCCGCTCACTCCAACCTGCTGTGGCCCGTCCCCGATCACTGGAACGACGAACAAGCCGCCGCCTTCCCGGTGAACTTCTTCACCGCTTATTTGCTCTATTGGCAAGCGGGCATGACCGAGGGGATGACCGACCACATGTGGGGACAGCCCCCCAAGCCTGCCCTGAGCGAAGTCGAAGGGGCTGTCCGGCGGAGCGAAGCTCCGCCTCCGGGCCGCAGACCTCGCGTCCTCATTCACGCCGTCGCAGGAGGAGTTGGAACTGCCGCTGTCCAGATCGGACGACTCCGGGGCGTAGAGATGTACGGAACTTCGTCCTCCGACGACAAACTCGCGCGCGTGAAAGAACTCGGCCTGCAACGTGGCATCAACTACAAGCAATGCGACTATGAAGAAGCCGTGAAGGATTTCACGCACGGCGAAGGTGTCGACGCCGTCCTCGAAATGCTGGGCGGCGAACACACCGCCAAAAGCCTCCGGTGCGTGTGCGACTTCGGACGCGTACTTCAATACGGCACCGCCACCGGCAAGCCGCCGCAGCTGGATGTGCGCGCGCTCCATGCCAAATCCGCCAGCCTACAAGGTCTGTGGCTGACCTATCTTTCGCAGAAACGCGAAATCATGGAACCAGCCTGGCGACAGCTCTCCGCCTGGCTCGCGCAGCGGAAGCTCAATCCCGTAATCGGGCAGGTGTTCCCGCTCCATCGTGCCGCTGACGCCTACAAGCTATTGGAAGACGGGAAGAACTACGGAAAGCTCGTGCTGAAAATCGCGGGCTGACCATCACTCTGCTGAAGTGAAGAGCTAAACCCAGTGGTTTTAGTGGTCTAATACCCGCACCCAATCTGCGGAAAACGCCAGAAATTTGTACGGGGTCTAAGTTACTGAATTTCAACACCGTGATCGACATGGGTATTTGCGCATTCTAAGTTTTCCAACGCCTTCCACAGGGAAGTTGGGTCGTCCACAGGTTCTGCACAAGCTTGTGGATTTTTCCTGTTGCGAGACGCAACAATCCGTCACAGAGTGGGTGCAACAAACGTGAGATTTCCTGAGCTTGCCTGATGATTGCGGCAGAGCCGGCGGCAGACCGGCGATTCTCGAGGGTGAATCGTCGGGGGACACTCCGGAAGCGCGCGAAAGCGCGCGCTGGTTGCCCGGGCGTTGCGGCCTCCTCCCCCATCCCGCTCACGGAGCAGGATTGGGCCGCTGGCCACCGCGGGGACCGCAGCTTCATGATCTTCGGATCACGATCTGCGGGCTAGCTTTGGCAAATGCGGCACTCCCTGAGCGCTGTCGGGCCACAAGCATCATCCCGCCGTCATGCGGCGGTAGTGCAGGACAGGAAATCCACGAAACAATGCGGCTTGGGTGGCTGGCCCGAGCCGCATTTTATTTTGCTCACCGAAACCACCCAATCCAGATCTTATCTCGCGCAGACCCGCGTCCGTCTCAACAGTCTGCTGAAAAACTCGATCTGCGACCCTGTCTTGAAAGGGCGCGGCTTCTAGCCGCGCCATAAGCGCCCCAAAAATCAATCGCGGCTTTAGCCGCTAAGGTAGTATGCGCTCGGCAAAGTGAGTTTTTCAGCAAACTGTCAAGCCACCTGTGTATCGCCAACAGGAATCGCAGTTTCATTCCCACCGGATAAATCAGGCACAAGGGAATCCTTCAGACGTAAGAAGCGTTCCTCATAGAATCTCCGCGACAGATAGGCCACTCCAATTGCAACGCCGCCTCCAACTGCGAACCTGAGCAGCACCAACTCGAAATGACCGTTCGCAGGCATAAGCCCCGGCCAGTAGTGCCGGAAGATTCTGTCGTACATGCGAAAGGCCAGTAGGTGGTCGAGATAAAGACCGTAACTGATGTACCCGAGAAAGCGAAACGCAGGGACGTCTACGAAGCGCTTCGCCGCACCGCTTCCGGCAACCAGAAAGAGCAACAACACACCCGAGAAAAAAAAATTGATCGTCGTCCACTGCAAACTCGCGCCCAGCAGCCGATTCCGCGTAAGTATTCCGAACGGCTGCCCGGCCCCTGCCAGCAGAACCGACGAAGCCAGCAGCAGCGAACACAAACGCTTCACCTGCATTCTGCTGACGTTGGTCCGCAGCAGGATCGCGAGCAGGCTCCCTGCCGCCAGACCGTCGGCGACAAACCAGGTGTACCAATCCAATCCTCCCCATCCCACAGAGAACGCTGCCGCTCGAAGGGCGGGAACCAACACCACGATCGATGCCGAGACCCAGGCGAGTCGTTGCATTGTCACCTTACGCACCACCGTCGGCCACAAGATGTAGAAGTGCTCCTCCACAGCCAGCGACCATAACGGACCATAGTCGCAGGCGACACCGAAAAAGCCGGTCATGTTCGCAAGATAAACAAAGCTCAAGCCAACAAACGCTGGAGAAGAACTTCGTAGCACCAGAAGTAGAACGAGCAGCCCGTAGTAGGCAGGCAGGATGCGCAGCGCCCGGCGTGTGTAGAAGCGCCGGTAAAAGTTGGGCCTGTTTTTCGAGTCCAGCAGGATGCCCGTGATCAGGAAGCCAGAAAGAACAAAGAACAGGTTGACGCCCAGCCAGCCCGGCGCAGTAAGAAGCACGAAAGTTCGAGCCAATCGCCCGAACGAGAGGCCCGCGTACGGCCAATAGAAAGCATGCAGCAGCAGCACTCCGAGCACAGCGATTCCGCGCAGGGTATCCAGTTCCGGCATGAAGGGCCGGATCAATCCCGCCGATGCGTCGGAAACTTCTGGGTGCCCGGAATGCGAAGGCATGAGGTGCTAATCATTGAAAATCAAGCGAGTACGGGCCGTCAAATATTGTTTCGATCCTTGAAGATTGAGTCGCGGAACCCGAGTATCGGACCCGTTTTTGAATGGTTTCCACAGTATCTTGCATGACTTCACAGCTTGTGCACAGCTCATTTTTGATTTTCGCTTTATATTCGCTTATGCTGGACGAGCAGATGCGACAAAGTGCCGTTACAGAGCCATGGCGACTTCCAATTACACGATCAGCAGTCTTCCCGCGAACGTAGAAGCAGAACGCTCCATCCTGGGCGCGATCCTCCTCGACAACTTTGCCTACAACCAGGCGGCCGAGCATCTCCGCACAGAAGACTTCTCGCTCGACTCCCACCGCCGTATCTATTCGCGCATGGTCGATCTGGCCGAGTCTTCGCGCCCGATCGACATGATCACGCTGATCGAGGAGCTCGATCGCCACAAAGACCTGCAGGCCATCGGAGACGTTGCCTACGTATCGAGCCTGGTCGACGGCGTTCCCGACCGTCCCAGCATCGAGCATTACGTCAAGATTGTCCGCGACAAGGCGTTGCTCCGCGGGCTGATTCACGCCGCCAATTCCGCCATTGCGCGTGCCTCCGACCAGTCTGACGCCGCCGAAGATGTTCTCAGCGATGCCGAGGCTGCCATTTTTCAGCTTTCCGAGAAACGCATTGGCCGAGGGTTCATGGGCGTGCAGGAGATCGTCCGCGAATCCTTTGGCTCGGTCGACGCGCTGTTGCAACGCGGCCAGCGCATCACGGGATTGGCCACGCACTACACCGATCTCGACGAAATGACAAGCGGCCTGCAACGTTCCGATCTCGTCATCATTGCGGCGCGTCCGTCGATGGGCAAGACTGCATTCGCCATGAATATCGCGGAGAATGCCGCCATCGAAGATCAGCAAGTGGTTGGCGTCTTCTCCCTGGAAATGTCCCGCGAGGCGCTCCTCTTACGTCTGCTGTGCTCGCAAGCTCGAGTCGACGCCCACAAGATGCGCACCGGCTCCCTGTGGCAGGACGACACCAGAAAAGTCGTCCGCGCCATGGAACAACTCGCCCACGCACCCATCTACATCGACGACACCCCCGGCATTTCTCTTAGCGAGATGCGCGCCAAGGCGCGCCGCCTGAAGCAATCTGCGGGCAAACTGGACTTGATCATTGTCGACTACCTGCAGTTGATGTCTGGCGGCGGCAAGCGCTACGAGAATCGCACGCAGGAAGTCTCCGCGATTTCCCGCGGATTGAAAGCTCTAGCGAAGGAACTCAGCGTCCCCGTGATTGCGCTTTCGCAGCTGAGTCGCGCTCCGGAGAGCCGCGGCGGTGATCACCGTCCTCAACTGGCCGATTTGCGTGAGTCCGGCTCCATCGAGCAGGACGCCGACGTTGTCATGTTCATTTTTCGAGAAGAGGTTTACAAGCAGGACGATCCCGAATTACAGGGCCGCGCTGAAATCATTATTGGCAAACAGCGCAACGGACCTACCGGCAGGCTACATCTCGCTTTTCTGAAGAGTTGCACCAGGTTTGAGTCTCTGGCGGAGGCGGGCTTGCCTCCTGAAGATTAATGCCGAATACTACACGAATTCCTGTATCTCTCCTACGGTAAGTACCTTACAGGCCTTAAGTTGCGCCAGATCGCTCTCGGCGAGCCCAGCCTGTGGAAAAGCTTGTGGAATTGAATACCCACTCCCCAGACCTCTCGAAGAAAAGACCACTTGGTCGGTTGACCGCCCCCTGGCCGTTCATGCTTTAAATGCCTGAATAGTAACCAGTTATGCAATTCATTGGACAGCAACATATTCGCCGCGGGGAATCATCGGAATGGAGGCGGGTTTTTGAGATTTGCACATTTCCCGTTCTAGCCCTACTGAATTTGGGGCTATTTGCTATCGAAAAATCGCGGTTCCGACCGCATGTTTCGTGAATGCAGGGTAAGCGTTTGCCACTTGTCCGAATGTCTGACTAAGATCCCATAGTTTGTCAAATAGTTAACACGGATTAGTCGCTGCCCTCGCCGACCTTGAGGACCGCCAGAAAGGCTTCCTGCGGGATGTCCACGCGGCCAATGCGCTTCATCCGCTTCTTGCCTTCTTTTTGCTTCTCCAGCAGCTTCCGTTTCCGAGTGATGTCGCCCCCATAGCACTTGGCCAGGACGTTCTTACGGATGGCGGAAACGGTTTCGCGCGCAATGATTTTCGCGCCGATGGAAGCCTGGATCGGCACTTCGAACATTTGCCGGGGAATGAGTTCCCTCATTTTGGAAACCAGCGCTTTGCCGCGCTCGTAGGCGAAGTCCCGATGCACAATGACCGAGAGTGCATCGACGGACTCTCCCGCAACCAGGATATCGAGCTTCACCATGGGAGACTCCCAATAATCCGCCAGGTGATAGTCCAGCGACGCGTAGCCCCGTGAAACTGACTTCAGCCGATCATAGAAATCCAGCACGATTTCATTGAGCGGCAACTCGTAGTGCAGCATCACGCGCGAGGAACTGACGTACTCGAAGGTTTTCTGCTTCCCGCGCTTGTCCTCGACCAGCTTCAGAATCCCGCCGACGTACTCTTCGTTGGTCAGAATCGTCGCCAGAATCACGGGCTCTTCCACCTTGGCAATCTCGCTCGGGTCGGGCCAGCGCGAGGGATTGTCAACCTCAATCAACGCGCCGTCGGTCTTGGTAATTTTGTAGCGGACGCCGGGCGCGGTGGTGATGAGTTCCAGTGCAAACTCGCGCTCCAGACGCTCCTGAATAATCTCCATGTGCAGCAGCCCGAGGAAACCACATCGGAAACCGAATCCAAGAGCAACGGAGCTCTCCGGCTCGAAAAAGAACGACGAATCATTCAGCCGCAGTTTTTCCAACGCCTCGCGTAGCCGGGTATGCTCGTGCGAGTCTACGGTGTAGAGGCCGGCAAACACCATTGGCTTGATCTCTTCAAAACCAGGTAAGGCTTCGAACGCCGGGTTTGTGTCATCCGTAATGGTGTCGCCGATTTTCGTGTCGGCGACGTTCTTGATGTTCGCGATTAGAAAGCCGACCTCGCCTGCCTTCAGTTCGTCGACTTCCACCGGCTTGGGCGTGAGCACGCCGAGGGTTTCCGCGTCGAAGGTGGTTCCGTTCCACCACAGGCGAATTCTCTGGCCCTTGCGCAGCGTACCCTGGAAGACACGCGTCAAAACTACGACGCCGCGATAGGGATCAAACCAGGAATCGAAAACCAGCGCCTGCAGCCGGTTGTCCGGATTCCCCTTCGGCGGCGGCACCCGCTTCACAATCGCTTCCAGAACGTCCGGCACGCCCTGGCCCGTCTTCGCGCTGATCAGGACGGCATCCGACGCATCCAGCCCGACCGCGCCTTCGATCATCTCTTTCGTGCGCGGAATGTCCGCACTCTGCAGATCGATCTTGTTGATGACCGGAATAATCTCCAGCCCGTGATTGATCGCAAGATACGAGTTCGCCAGTGTCTGCGCCTCGACGCCCTGCGACGCGTCGACTACCAGCAACGCACCTTCACACGAAGCCAGCGAGCGCGAAACTTCATAGGAAAAATCCACATGGCCGGGCGTGTCGATCAGGTTGAGCTGGTAGGTCTGGCCATCTTGGGCGGTGTACGCCATACGCACCGCATGAGCTTTGATGGTAATACCGCGCTCGCGTTCCAGGTCCATGGAATCGAGCACCTGCGCCTGCATCTCGCGGGCTGTGAGCGACCCAGTCAACTCCAGCAGTCGATCGGCCAGCGTCGACTTGCCGTGGTCGATGTGCGCGATGATCGCGAAATTGCGGATGTTAGCAGCGTCCATGGAATGTGGGCTAATCTTTGATTCTAGCAGGCGGTTTCGGACATCAGACCAGCGCTTCGGATTGACGCGTTGCAGCGGAAGTCCCCCATCTCGGATACAATCCTGCGGAAAGTTTCGCTGGAGGCACCTCGATGCGAAGAGTCCCAATCGTCGCGCTGTTTGCTGTGTGCACTTGTTTGAACTGGGCACAGTCCTTTTCCCCGCAGGTACAGCCGTTCGTCAAAGTGAACGCTCCCGTAGTCGCCCTGACCCACGTGCGCGTGATTGCGGGCACGGGCGAGGCTGCGCTTGAAGATCAAACTATCGTTATCAGCAAGGGCAAGATCCAGAACGTCACCAATGCTTCCGCGGCGAATGTCCCCAGCGATGCCCAAGTCCTCGACCTCCATGGTTACAGCGTCATTCCCGGCCTCGTTGGAATGCACGACCACATGTTTTATCCAATGGGCAACGTCATTTTCGGAGAAATGGGCTTCAGCTTCCCGCGTCTTTATCTCGCCGGAGGTGTAACTACGATTCGCACCACCGGTTCGCTAGAGCCTTATACCGACCTCGAACTCAAGAAGGCGATTGATGCCGGCAAAATTCCCGGCCCCAGGATGCATGTCACCGGGCCGTATCTCGAAGGCGCCGGCTCCTGGGCTCTCCAACTACATCAGCTCAGTGGTCCCGAGGACGCCACGAAAACCGTGAATTACTGGTTGGACGAGGGCGTCGACAATTTCAAGGCTTACATGTTCATCACCCCGGCCGAGCTTTCCGCCGCGATCGCCGCGGCTCACAAACGCGGCGCCAAAGTCACCGGGCATCTGTGCTCCATCGGTTTTCGTGAGGCCGCCGAACTCGGCATTGACAACCTCGAGCACGGCCTGCTGGTGGATACGGAATTCCTTCCCGGGAAAAAACCCGGCGTGTGCCCGGATGAACCCGAGAACCCCGATCTGATCTCCAAGCTGGACGTGAACGCGGGCCCGTTACACGACATGATTCTCGACCTTGTGCACCATCACGTCGCGGTCACCTCCACTCTGCCCGTATTCGAGATGGGGAGCTTCCCCGGACGCCCAACCCTGCAGAAACGAGTCCTCGACGCGCTCTCTCCGGATGCGCGCAGCGCAATCCTGGAAAGAAGAGTCCGATCCAGCGATGCAAGCAGCATCCGACAGCAATATGGGACCGACGTTTCCCCCTGGCCGGCGGCCTTCAAGAAGGAAATGGAATTCGAGCACGCCTTCTCGCAAGCCGGCGGACTATTGCTCGCAGGACTCGATCCGACGGGCATGGGCGGAGTGATCGCGGGTTTCGGCGATCAGCGCGAAGTCGAACTGCTGGTCGAGGCGGGATTTACCCCGGTCGAGGCGATCCACATCGCGACCGCGAATGGCGCACAGTTTCTGGGAGAGCTCGACCGCATCGGCACGATCGCACCCGGCAAACAAGCGGACCTGGTCGTGATTAAGGGCGACCCTTCGACAAAGATCGAAGACATCGAGAATGTTGAGACCGTATTCAAAGACGGCATCGGCTACGATTCCGCGAAGCTGGTTGTAGGCAGCCGTTAGGCCGTTCGCCGAAATCTATCCCATGCTGATTCTCGCCTCCGCCTCGCCGCGCCGCCAGGAGCTTCTACGCAACGCGGGAATTTCTTTCGAGGTCCAGCCTGCTGATATCGATGAAACTCCGATCGACGGCGAAGCTCCACGCGAATGTGCCGTGCGGCTGGCTCGTGAAAAAGCTTTGGCGGTCTCCTACGCTCGCCCTCGCGAATACGTTCTCGGGGCCGACACAATTGTTGTGGTCGACGGGACTATCCTCGGCAAGCCATGTGACGCTGCCGATGCCGCCCGCATGCTGCGTCTGCTGTCGGGGCGCACCCATGAAGTGATTACAGGGGTTTGCCTGGTGGGACCCGTGGCTCATGGTTTCGAAGATGCGCGGTGCGAAACTACGCTGGTAACGATGTCCGAGTTGTCCGACGAGGAAATTCGCGAATACGTCTCGACCGGCGAGCCCATGGACAAGGCGGGCGCCTACGCGATCCAGGGAATGGCTTCACGCTGGATTCCGCGAATCGAAGGTGACTACAGCAATGTGGTGGGACTGCCTGTAGCGCTGGTCTACCGGATGCTGCGCGAGCGGGGACAACTCTAGGGTTGGATTACGACTTTTTTGCTTCTTCTTCCTTCTTTTGTTCGTCCTTCTTCTCTTCCTCGCCCTCTTTCATCGCAGACTTGAAGTTTCGCAGCCCATCCCCAAGGCTCTTCCCAAGATTGGCGAACTTGCTTGGTCCGAACAACAGAAGCGCAATGCCGACGATGAGAACGATTTCCGTCAATCCCAATTTACCGCCCATGTTCAAGGCCTCCCAATCGATGCGGACTCTGAGTTGACGCTCCAACTCAACCTGTTAAATTCTAGGCCGCTGCCCGACGGGAGTCAAAGAAACCGCGTCGCTGTGGGGCCAATCTCGCATCTCTGCAACTTGCTAACTCAGGCACGCCGGCGGAGTCTATCCTGAGAAGAGCAGTTTTTCGGAGGTTCGATTCATCATGCTGAGGCGTTACGTTTTTGCGCTGGTACTCGTGTTCGCTCTTTGCAGTCAAAGGTGGGTCTACTCCCAAAGTTCTACGCAGACCCCACCCCCGGTCACTGGCGAGCACCGCAAAACGAGCGAACCGTATACCGGAGATCTTTCAATTTTCGAATCCGAAGGACGCGACCAGAGACTGCAAATCAACCGTGTGATGGACATCCTTGGCATTACGTCGGGCAAGAACGTGGCCGACATCGGAGCAGGCTCGGGCTGGTTCACAGTGCGCGCCGCCCAGAAAACGGGAGCAAACGGAGTCGTGTATGCCGTCGACATCAATCCTGAGGCCATCCGCTACATCGATGATCGATCGCAGAAGGAGCACCTGAGCAACGTGAAGACGATCCTCAACAAGGCAGACGAGCCTTTGCTGCCGCCCGGCT
>WNFG01014169.1_pt1 | contig 12271 bp, 11 predicted proteins | sample 5400431 | NCBI WGS metagenome assembly WNFG01 (sample SAMN13153346, study PRJNA577476) | soil metagenome | isolation source: 120 cm saprolite under Douglas fir tree site 2 hole 3 replicate 2 | place: USA:California | collected 2015-04-18
CCGGTGCATGCCGGCAAAGAAAGGCGAGGATTTGCGCTGTTGAAGCTGCCGTATCGAAAAAATCCGCGAAGGGGTCATCGAGCGAACGCCCTATCGAGGCTGAGCCGGCCGCATGAACGACGAGATCAGGTCGCCCGAACTGATCGAAGAGCGCGTTGAGCGCCGCAGGCTCGACCCCCGCGCCCGACCACGCTCCGACTCCCCAAGGGCGACGTTGGTCGGCATCCCATTCGCTGCGACCGATCCCGATCACACGACAGCCGTCGACGTTGAAGCGGCGGGCGATGTGCCGTCCGAGAAACCCTTTCGCGCCAACGATCCATACCGTTGCGCCAAAATCGGTACTACCAGCGCCGGATTGCAAAGGCCACTCCGTATCCGACGTCATTGCAGCTCCAGGAGGAAAAGCGCGGATCCTCGATCACCATCCCGCGCCACACTCGGCTCAGTTCCGGGTGCAGTGGATGGCATACATCATCAAAAACGACAGCGCCTCCCACCGTCAATCTCGGCAGCACATCCGCGAGGTCCTGGGCAGCCCCGTCAGGCGAATGATCCCCGTCCACCGTGATCAAATCAAAACAAGCATCTGGATGCGCCACGAAATACGCAGGCAAGGTTTCGTGGGAGTTGCCGTCTACGAAGTTCCGGCGCCCGATGTGTCCGATCCGATCGAGTTCAGCTGCGACGAGAGACGGCCCCGGATTGTCCATCCCGGCGTAATCCTCTACCCACATATCGAACATCACCAGATCGCAGGTCTGCGCTCGGCTGGCGACGGCACAGACGCTGCGGCCTCGGCGCACACCGATTTCGAGATAATTGCGCGGTTGTATATGTCGGGCGAGAACCAGCAATACGGTCACGATGTCGCCGTATCCCCAATCTTTGCCAAACCGCCGCAGCCCGTCAGCATAGAAATTCTGTAGAAATATCGAATAGTCATCTGGGGTGAGAGAGGCCAGCAAGGAACCTGCTTCCGCCACGGTTTCAGGGCGCAGAATTTCGTTGCCCAGTGCAGCCGCACCGATCATCACCGATGGATACCAGTTGGCCATTCCGGTAGCTGGGGCGTGAACCAGACCTCGCGCGGTCTCGGTCATTTCGGTGTAGGTAGGCCTGAGGCTGGGCCAGGCTTTTGTCGAGCGTGTCGTGGAACTGTTGCCGCTATCGTCAACTGCTGCGCGCTTTGGTGGGGCCGACATACGTCGCACCAGCCGTGAAATGGCTGCTTTCATCATGCCGCCAATAGAACGTTTTCGCCGATAGTCTGACAGAATCGGTGAGAGTTGTAGCGCAAACTCAACTGCCTCTGCGGGGTGGCGCAAGGGTCCGCATCATAGAGACGACGCGGGCGAGTTCGCGTTGGGCGAAAGATCGCGCGGTCGGCCGAGGCTGATCTGCCGATTGCGGCGATGAAGACCTGTCCTTCCCCCGGCGAATTCCGTAGGCGTCGCGTTCAGTGATCTCGTCTGCAGTTCTACAGCGGGTCATGAAATCCGGATGCCGCAGCGGAAATTGCAAATCTCCCGGCGCTTGGCTGTCGATGCCGGTGGAAGATTTCGTATGCGTGGCGTCCGGACCGATACCGATATTGGTGACGAGATTGACCGCCGGGATGACGTTCAACCAAGAATTGATAACGCTGGCGTAGAAGAGTTGGTAGTCCCAGGTATCAATACGGCCGGACTTTACCGCCTCGAATATAGTATACCAGAAATCCGCCAACTGCGGGTCATCAAAAACTTCCTCGAGCAGCCGGTGTTCACGGGCCAGCGAAAGCGAGCGGAGCCCGAAATCGTAGTGAGCCCAACTGCGGCGCCACGTCGCCCATCCCCAGATATGAGTGTACCGGCTAAAATAGTAGCTCGCGGAAGGCTGGAAGTGGCGCCAGGTGAAGTTGCTGCCGGACACCAAACCGATCCGCGAGTCGTTGGCAAAGCGTGACAGCACGGTGCTGCAGAAGTCAAAGAACGAAGGCGCCGGGAGACAATCGTCCTCGATCAGGATCGCCGCATCGACATGTTTGAACAGCCAGTTGATGCCGCTCGAGATCCGGCGACCACAACCCAGATTGCGGTCGCTGAAATTGGTCGCGACCTCACACGGCCAACTGACGTCCATCAGGATTTTCCGGACTTCCTCGCAGGGAACGTTGTCCTCGGAACGATCCGGCCTTGGCCCATCTGCGACGAGGAACAGTCGCTTCGGCCGCCTCTCGGCAACGGCGTCAAAGACCCGGCGGGTCAGTTTGGGCCGATTGAACGCGAAGATCGCGACGGGAACGTCGAAGGCAGCGGCCTTCACCCGATATTCTCCTGAGGGCGGTTGCGAACCCGCGGTTACGGTTTATACGGCTTCAGCGACATGGTGCGCAGAGCGTCAATCGGAGCGCCGTCCTCATTCCCTGGGTTTCCCTCGTCGAGCATCACCGATTGTTGCTCCAAAGCCGCCGATAAGCGGCTACGACGCGCCCGAGCCGCCACCCAACCAGGCGTGTTTTGGCCTGAATGACCGCTGTGGCCCGGAGGCGGGCTACCTGCATACCGTAATACGACGCCAACAATCGCCCCCGATAATTGCGATATTCGAGCACCACGTAGATGCGCCAAAAAATGTGTCTCGGGCCGTAGGCCGGCAGGACGCCCCATGGGGTCAAAACGCTGCTCGCGCTGTAGATCGAATGGAGGCGCGGTTGAAATGCCGGAGCATCCGTGAGAGCCAAGTTGCGATTGCGATCGGCCTCCGGCCCTTCCCAAGCGACGCCTTTGGCAAGGGGCACATGACTGTAACCATGATTCTGATGTATCGGAGTGACAATCCGGCTGGCATCGATCAAATCGACACCGCGGCGGCGGACGTCCATGATCAGCCAGTTGTCCCAAGCGGGCCGCCCGATGGCGAAGCACGGCATCGACGGGATCGCGCCGCGCCGGAACAGAAAATAATCGAGGCAGACCGGCGCCCCGGGAACCCCTCGCTCGGCGACCGCGGCCCGAACCTCAGCCCTCCAATTCTTTTCGAAATCGAGTTCTTGGCAAAAATCAACATCGATCCGCCGTCCCGTCATGACAAATGGGGTTTGGCGTTTTGCGAGTATCTCCGTCACGACAGCAAAATCCTCAAGTAATATTATGTCAGCATTAATATAACATAATAATGAGAACTTGCAATATTTTTGGGCTTTTGCATACATGTCGCTAAGTAGTGGGGTACCAAACTCGGTGCACGCCACGTCGGGAACCGAACCAAGTTGGTATTCCTCGCAAATCTCGGCGACGCCTTCGTCTGTGCCGAACAGCATCACTTCGATTTTGGGGCCAAGCCGTAGCCAGCTGTTGATGGCGTTTCTCTGCTGTATCGCCGTCTGGCCGCGAAAAGGCTTGGCCGAGCAAAAAAAAGTGATCATCGCTACGACAAGGTAGCTGTCGAGACCGGATCCGGTACGACAACGGGCCGGTCAAGACTTGTCGCCAAACCCAAACGATACTCTTCTCGGAAGTTCGCACTGACCCCGAACATGCCAGAAAATGGCGTGCGTTCTTCGGTCCAATACACCGGTAAGAGGCCAAGGGCGATGTGGCTGTCATGGAGCACGCCGTTGTCGGGATCACCCATAGGTTTGGCTGGTCCATCGACGAACACGTTCTGCCCTGCACCAAGCTCAACCAATGCCAGAACGCGACCAGAGGATTGAATTCGACCGCGCGAAGCACGCCGGAGAGAATCTCGAGCAACGTGCTCTTGCCGGATAGTGAAAGCACTTTGCCACGCCTTCCACAGTTATGACCCTGTGCGTAGTCACGATAGATCCGCATCTCGTCGCCAAGCCGGCGGGCGATCCCGTTCCCGCGACCGCGATCTATGAGCGATGAGGACGATCATGCCGTTACTTGAATTGATCGACGACGCTGTCAGATCTCGATGCGCCGGAACAGCATCATTTGAGCGCGCGTATAGCGTCTCGCGAACCGTCCTTTTCGCCGGCCGGCATCAACCTCAGCCCAAAAGCTTGAAACCGTCCGCGACGGCGACGCCTCGAGGACTCTCTCCATCCCTGCCATTTCGATGCGCTCGGTTGCGCTGAACGGTTCTTCGGCGAAACAGGACAAGCAGTTGTTAGCATAGCCACTCGGTACGACGGCGGCGAGCTTGAATCCCGCGATCTCGATGGCCTCTACGTAATGATGTGCGGGATAAGGCCATTCGTAGAGCCCGTAGCGTTGACAGAAAGGATGTGTCGCAATCAGTGTGTATAACTCGCTCGGCGAATCGGCGAACCATTCCCTAAAGGAAAACCACAACGCATCTTTTCGCATTTTCTGGCGGATTGCAGCCGCAGACTGGCTCAGATTCTTGAAATGATGAATACAGTTCTTCGTCACGACGACATCAAACGGAGCCGATGTGGCGTGCCAATCGGCGAGGTCCCGATGAATGACCATGCCTGCGGCGTCTGGCCGGGTTTTGAGGTATCCGGTCCCAGTATTGAAGTAATCGCTGGGTTCCAGCAACTCAACATGAAAGAACCCGCTTTGGAGGAGCGCCCACGCGAGGAAGCCCGGCCCGCCACCGACCTCGCAAATGCAGTCGCTGCGCCGCACTCCGAAGAGTTCGAGCAACTTGACCGTAACCTCGAAATCGCGGCTCCTGCGATAGCATGCAAAATCGGCAGCGCGATCGGCCCTCAAATAAATGCTCGCGAGCAAGGCTTGGATGCTTTCATCGCGCTGGGCCAATGATTGCTGCTCCGTGATCACCGCCTCGAGCTTGGCGGGAGACTCCTCGAGCCCGAAAATATTTAATGAATCGACCTCCACACTGGGATCAATCCCGCCGCCGACCACATGCCGGGTAAATGCTCTCAGCATTAGTCGCTAAGCCCTATCAAGGTTGCGATTGTCATAATCATCCTCGATATATCGCATTGATCGATTCCCGGCTCGGAAGCAAGGCCTTGCGATTGTCCAAGAGAATGTCCCTCATGCTACCGCAGTCCGGGTGACAGGCGTGTCACCGGAGCGGACTGCAACAAGCCGGTCTCGCGGCACCTCGCGGCCGGTCGTTCAGGCTGCTTCCACCGCCTCCGCGCGGAGCTGTGCCGGCACGGCCCGTCCGAGCAATTCGAGCAGCACAACGACGCGATCCTGGTCGCGTAATTCGACCAGCCGGCCGACCATATCCTCCAGCGCCCCTGCGGTGACCCGCACGAGTTCACCGAGCCGCAACGATTGGCGCGGATTGAGCCGGTCGAAGCCGCCAGCCTCCTCCTGCTGCCGAAGCGCGGTCACGATATCAGACGGCACTGTGGCAGGCTCGTCGCCGGCGCGGACAACATCGGCGACGCCAACCGTCGACAGGATCGGGCGCCAGCGCATCGACACGCGATCGATACCGGCGAAAAGATAGCGCGGAAACAGCGGCCGCAGCACCGTTTGGTGACGGCGCGCATGACTGATCCGCGTGCGATAACGCGGCAGATAGGCCGAATAACCTTGCCGCAAGAGGTGCTCAAGCGCCCTCGTCTCCTCATGCGGCCGTGTGTAGACGGCATACCAGCGCATCATGGCGCCGTCTGCTCGACCGCGCGCGTCGTGTTCGGCGAGATACGCAATAGGCTGGGTGCCACGACCCAGCTTGCCGGACGGCCACTCAGCCCGGCTGCCGACTGCAAGCGCTCGAAGTTGGCTTGCGGTGTACGCGTATCGGTCACGACGATCCCGTCGAGACAGCCGGGACTGGAGCGCTTTAGAGCCGCGTCGACGTCCGCAACGACCGGGAGGCCGCCGCAGCGTCGTCCCGACTGCTCCGGATCAATCACGCAAAGCACTTCGACTGCAGTCTCGCCAGCGCTCAGTATCGCGATCTCGGCAAGGTCACCTGCGCCGTAGAGAGCTACCGTCTGCCAGCCTCGTGCCTCGCAGTGGCGAAACAAAGCAGCACAATCGGTGCGGGCACGGCGAAAGAAGTCGAACGACACAGCGAGATATTCTGTCGTCAGCCGGCTCTTTTCGGCTAGGCCTTGGGGCGTCAAGTAATACGCATAGCGGTTCATCGGAACCTGGCGCATCTTGACCAAGCCCTTGCGGACGCAACGCCGCAAATACGCGTTGGCAAGCCCGAGAGCAATTCCCAGCTCGTGCGCGAGCCTGCGCTGGGTGATCGCGCTGTCGCGTTCGACCGATGTAAGCACGCTCAGCACTATGCTCGGATTGCCGCCTTCTTCGACTTGGCCTTGCTCCCCCACGCCGGATAGCCCTCATGGTACGACGCTGGAGCGTACCGCGTTCATAAGATGAACGTCAACCCGGCCAGGGTTCTCGGGCTGCCGCGGATCAGCGCTGGCTGGGGCGGGAGGATTCGAACCTCCGTATGGCGGAATCAAAATCCGCTGCCTTACCACTTGGCTACGCCCCATCCGGCGGAGAGGTTATCCGCAAGGCCGCTTCCCGGCAACAAGGCTGCCGGCGGCGCACCACCAGCGAGGCTCGGCAGCAGCAAGCGCGGCGCGCCCCTGCTCGGCTGCGCGGCGGTCGGGGAAGAGCGCGTAGCAGCCGGCGCCGCTGCCGCTCATCCGCGCGAGCAAAGCGCCGGGGAGCTGAGCGAGCCGGGCCAGCACCGAGCCGATCTCGGGAACGAGGCCGATCGCGGCGCCGGTCAAGTCGTTGCGGCGCGACATCAGCGCTCGGGAAAGCCCGAAGACATCCTCCGGCATCGGCGCGAATCGTCCGGCCTCGCCGAAAGGGCCGGAGCGAGCAGCAAATACCGCGGCGGTCGGCAGTTCCCGGCGCGGGCTGGCCAACAGTATTCCGGCCTGCGGCAGGTCACCGGCAGGGCCGACCCAGACGGCGTGAGCGTGCAGGCAGGCCGGAAGATCCGCGCCGAGCCTGGCGCCGAGGCCGTAAATCGCCTCCTCCCCGATCGATACCCTCCAGAGCGCCACAAGTGCGCGCAGCGCTGCCGCGGCATCGCTCGACCCGCCCCCGATGCCGGCCGCCACAGGGAGGTTCTTCTCCAAATGCAAGGCGGCTCCGAGGGTTGTTCCGGTGTAGTCAGCAAGCAGGCGAGCCGCGCGCAGCACCAGATTGTCGTCACCCGCTGCACCAAGCCCGGCAGCCTCCGGCCCGCTGATCTCGAGCGACAGCGTCGGGCTGGGCTCGGCAGTGAGGAGATCACCGATATCGGCGAAGGCGATCAAGCTGTCGAGCAGGTGATAACCATCCGCCCGCCGCCCGATCACATGCAGGTAGAGGTTGACCTTTGCCGCAGCAAAGGCTGCGACCACCGTCTCGGCCTCAGCCGCCGCCGGACCGGCTAGGGGGTACCAGGCCGCGATCGAGCTTGGCTTCGATCGGCTTGACCTCGTCTGCTTCCGGTCCGAACTGCAGGGCGCGCCGCCATTGAAAGCGGGCTTCGGTCGGACGCCCGCTTTGCCAATAGGCGTCGCCGAGATGGTCGTTGATCGTCGGATCCTCGGGCACCAGTTCGATCGCTTTTTCGGAATAGCCAAGATAGTTGAGAACCAGGGGTTGGTTGGGCTTGAGCTCAAGCGCATGCAGCAGATCGACCTCGGACGGCTTCCACTGACCGGACCGCTCGAGTGCGATGCCTCTACTGTAGAACAGCGACCAGCGCTCCGGCATGCCGGCAGCGGAGAGGCGGCGCATCGCCTCGTCATAAGCGTCGACTGCCTCGGGAAAGCGTTTCTTGGCGCGCAGGAGGTCGCCGAGCTGCATATCGGCGCTGGCCCGCATCGGAGCCTCCGCCGACATCTCTTTGAGCTGGGTGATCGCCTCTTCGGTCCGATTAAGCATCTCGAGATTGGCGGCGGTGCGCAGTCGTGCGGACCATGAATAGGGCGAGCTTGGCGGAATTTCAGCGAGGACGGCGAGGCTCGCTTCCGGTTTGTTCTGGGCGCTTAAAACATCGGAAAGCAGCAGCTGAGCCAGAGCCATGCGCGGGCGCAGCTCAAGGGCGGATCGCGCATAAAGCAGCGCGAGGTCAATCGTCTCGGCCTGGTTGGGCGGCGCGCCCGGCTGGTGTGCCGATACCCACTCGGCCAGCTCGCTGCCGGCGTTTTCCCGGATGAAACGCTGGTACAGCGCGTCAGCCTTGTCGGCACGGCCATGGCGCTCGTAAAAATTTGCGATCGCGTCCGTCAACCGCCAGTTAATCTGCCCGCTGGCATCGATGGTCTTCGAGAAATAGTCTTCCGCCGTATCCGGCTGTCCGGCAAAGTCGTACAACAGCCCCAGCTGATAATTTTGGAGCGGAGCGAACCCGTTGAATTTGTCGAGCTGCCGCAGCGCGGCATCGGCGCCGGCGAGTTCGCCCATCGCCATTTGTGTCCAAGCGCGCGCCAACGGGCCGACGAAGCGATGTACCCCATCTGCCGGCAGCGCTTCGGCTCGCGCGAGTGCGCCCTTCTCGTCGCCGGTCTTGATGCGATCGACCATCAGGATGAGTTCGGCCACGGCATCCGTCGGATCGAGTTTGAGCTCCTTTTCGGCGAGCGCCCGCGCCCGGTCGAAGCGGCCCTCGCTGGCCTCCATAAGAAACGTACGGTTGATCAGTTCCGGCGATTCGGGATCCGCCTTGAGAGCATCCTCGAACCACAAAGCTGCAGCCGTGTAGTCCCGGGTCTCCTGCGCATGGCGACCGGCCAGGTAGGCGCCGAACGGGGTTTCGGTACCGGCCGCCGCGCTCCCTATGGTCAAGACAATGGCGAGCAAGAGGCCGCCCACAGCTCGGTTGCGAAAAATGTCGTTCACCGATCTTTCCATCTATCCTCTATCCACGCGCCCGGTCACATATTCGGGTAATTGGGCCCGCCGCTCCCTTCCGGTACGACCCAATCGATATTCTGCTCCGGGTCCTTGATGTCGCAAGTCTTGCAGTGAACGCAATTCTGCGCATTGATCTGCAAATAGGGGTCTGCTGCTTCAACGGGGTGCACGATCTCATAGACGCCCGCGGGACAATAACGCTGTTCTGGCGAATCGTAGAGCCGATAGTTGATCGCGATCGCCTTCGCGGGATCGCGCAGGCGGAGGTGCGAAGGCTGGTCCTCTTCATGGCTGGTGTTCGAGATAAACACCGAGGAGAGCCGGTCGAAGCTGATCTTGCCGTCCGGCCTGGGATACTCGATGTGCCGCGCCGCACTCGCCGGGGTCAGCTGCAGGTGGTCGGGGTGGTGATGGAAGGTCCAGGGAGCGGCACCGCGCAACACATAGGTGTCAAGGGCCGAATAAGCGAGCCCCGCCCACAGGCCCCAACGGAAGCTCGGCCGAACATTGCGAACCCGCCGCAGCTCCTCCCACACCCAGCTCTCTTCGAGGGCGCGCCTGACCTCGGCACCGGTCTCTCCCGCAAGCCGCCGAAACACGGTTTCGGCCGCGACCATCCCGGATTTCATTGCCGTGTGATTGCCTTTGATCTTGGGCACATTGACGAAGCCGGCGGCGCAGCCGACCAGCGCGCCGCCTGGAAAGTCGAGCCGCGGGATCGATTGCAAGCCGCCCTCGTTGAGCGCCCGCGCCCCGTAAGCGATACGCCGGCCGTCCTCGAAGAAGGGACGGATCGCCGGATGAGTCTTGAAGCGCTGGAATTCCTCGAAGGGGCTGAGAAACGGGTTTCGGTAATCGAGCCCGATCACAAAACCGACCGCAACCTGCCGATCCTCGAGGTGGTAGAGGAACGAGCCGCCATAGGTCGCCGTATCGAGCGGCCAGCCGACCGTGTGCAACACCAGGCCCGGCTGGTGCCGGGCCTCGGCGAACAGCGTCTCTTTGGCGAGCAGTTCGACGCCAGGCTGGAAGCGATCGGTCGGCCGCCCGTCCTTGCCGATGCCCATATCCCCGGTCGCCACACCCTGCACGCGCCCCGCGGCGTCGTACAACACCTCGGCCGCGGCGAACCCCGGATAGATCTCAACGCCCTGCGCCTCGGCCTGCTCGGCCAGCCAGCGGCAGAGATTCCCGAGGCTGATGATGTAGTTGCCGTGGTTCTTCATCTGCGGCGGCGTCGGCAGGCGTAGCGCTCGCCCCGCAGTCAAGAAAAAAAAGCGATCCTCGGTCGCCGGGGTGATGAGAGGCGCCCCCTGCTCACGCCATTGGGGGATCAGCTCGTCGAGCGCGCGCGGCTCGAACACTGCGCCCGAGAGGATGTGGGCGCCGACCTCGGACCCTTTTTCGACGACGCAAACGGCGAGTTCGCGTTCGGCCGCGGCGGCGAGCTGCTTCAGCCGGATCGCCGCCGACAGGCCGGAGGGCCCAGCTCCGACCACAACCACGTCGTATTCCATCCGCTCGCGCTCGACCCGCTCCTCGCTCACTTCTCTTCCCCTGGCATTCGCGAAACGACTATATCGGATCACGTCGAAAACGGGAGTGCGCCGCTCCGCCGCGGTGGTAGCATCATCGCGATGTCGTTTGGCGCCAACCCACTGAGCCGTCGCCAGCGCGAGGCAGCGATCTCGCTGTTGCGCTGGTATGTCGAGATCGGGGCGGACGAGGCGATCGTCGCCGAGCCGGCGAATCGCTTTGCGCCGCCACAGGCTGTTCATCAGGCAGGGTCCTCGCCGATCGCTCCCCCGGCGCGTCCGGCGGCAACCCGTGCGATCGCGGCATCGCCGCCCAAATCCTTGGCCGAGTCGCCGGCCGAGGCTGCGCAGTCGGCCCGTCGGCTTGCTGCAAGCGCGGAAACGGTGGCGGCGCTCGAGGCATTGATTGCCGCCTTCGAGGGCTGCGCCTTGAAGCGTACTGCGACCAACACGGTCTTTGCTGACGGCAACCCGGCCGCGCCCGTCATGATTATCGGCGAGGCTCCCGGCGCGGACGAGGACCGGATCGGCCGTCCGTTTGTCGGCCGCGCCGGCCAGCTGCTCGACCGCATGCTGGCGGCGATCGGATTGGACCGCCAGGGCGTGACGATTACCAACGTCGTTTACTGGCGGCCGCCCGGCAACCGGACGCCGACCACGGCCGAGATCGCCTCTTGCCTCCCCTTTGTGCTGCGCCATGTGGCGCTGGTGGGCCCCAAGATCCTCGTCCTGTGCGGCGGCACCGCCGCCGGGGCGCTGCTGCCGCAAGGCCAGGGGATCACTCGGCTGCGCGGGCGATGGTTCGACCTCGAGATCCCGGGGCTCGTCGACCCCGTACCAACCTTGCCAATGTTCCACCCGTCCTTTCTTCTGCGTGCGCCGGAGCGCAAGCGCGAGGCCTGGCGTGACCTCTTGGCGTTGCGCGCCCGTCTCGACGAGGCGCTGCAGAGCGGAGGCGAAAAATGACCACCCACAATTCTACTGTGGTCCTTCCTGACCGGGCGCAGGCGCTTCTCGACCGGTGGTTCGGGCCGTCGGGCGACCCCGGACGCGAGCAGCAGCGCCAGATCTGGTTCAAGAGCACCGAGGAATTTGACGCCGCGCTGCGCCACGCCTTTCTCGCCGATCACGAAGCGGCCGCCGCCGGGGCGTTGCGCTCGTGGGAGGCCCTGCCGGAAGGCGCGCTTGCCCTAGTTCTGCTGCTCGACCAGATCCCGCGCAATATTTTCCGGGGCACGCCCCGCGCCTACGCGACCGATGCCACGGCGTGCGCCGCGGCCGACCGGGCGCTCGCGCGGGGCTTCGACCGGCTTTTCCCGCTGGTCTGGCGGCGGTTTTTCTACATGCCGTTCCACCACAGCGAAAATATCGACGACCAGTGCTGCTCGCGGGCATTGTTCGAGGCCCTGCCGCGCAATCCCGATCGGGCCGGTTCTTTGCGTCGTTACGGGCGCCCGTATATCGAGGTCATCGAGCGCTTCGGCCGGTTTCCCCATCGGAACGCGATCCTCGGCCGTGAATCGACGCCGGAGGAGATCGTCTTCCTTGCCGAGCGGGCCAAATCGCGCTGAGCTGCACAGACTGAAGGGAGGAGTTCATCATGACCGATCAATCCTATGTCTATGCCGGTGTCGGATGGTGGCGAGGCGGAACGCGGGGCGGCGTCTTCCGTCTGGCCGTCGGCGACGGCGACGGCGAGTGCAGACACCTGACCCGCGGATTGCCGGACGAGACGCATGTCCAGGCCGTCACCGTTCACCCGGAAAATCCCGAGATCGTCTATATCGGGACCGCGGACGGCCCCTATCGCAGCACCGACCGCGGCGAGCATTGGGAGCGGCTGGGCTTTCCCGACCGCGGGGTGCAAATCTGGTCGATCCTCGTCGATCCCAAGAACCCGCGGACCCTCTACGCCGGGACCTCGCCGGTCGCGGTCTACCGCAGCGAGGA
>WNFG01004094.1_pt1 | contig 12261 bp, 6 predicted proteins | sample 5400431 | NCBI WGS metagenome assembly WNFG01 (sample SAMN13153346, study PRJNA577476) | soil metagenome | isolation source: 120 cm saprolite under Douglas fir tree site 2 hole 3 replicate 2 | place: USA:California | collected 2015-04-18
TACAACCCGAGCCAGGGAGCAAGCGGGACTTTCTATGCTTTTATCCGGCGTCACGGGCTGTACTCCTCGACCGATGGCCAGCATTTCGCGCGGCTGACTACGCAACCGAGCGCGGGTCTAGCCTCGGGGTTGTGTCCGGCTGGTTCGAACGCTAGTAGTTGCCTGATTTATCGCGGCGAGTTCGCGATGGTGCCGGGGCGCAACGAGATGTATGTGTGGGTCGTTGACGTACAGCCTGACGGCTTCGGAAATCCGGCGCCCGTTGACGAGGGCATCTGGCGATCGACGAACGGCGGAACTAGTTGGACAGCGATTCCGGACAACGGCATTACGAACTGCGGCGACAGCGCGTTCGGACCCAACAGCGGGTGCGGAGTGGAGCAAGGTTACTACAACCTGGAGTTGGCCGCAGTCCCGAACGCAGCGGGAACGGACCTGTACGCGGGTGCGATCAATCTTTACAAGTGCACATTTGCGTCCGGGGGCACGACCTGCACGCAAGGCGACTGGATCAATCTGACGCACGTCTATGGCTGCAACCCGGGCCCGCTGGGGGCGCCGGCGCATGTGCATCCAGACCAACACGGATTGGCGTTCATGGTTGCGAGTGGCAAAGCAGTGGGCTACTTCGCGCATGATGGCGGAATCAGCCGGACGCTGGATGGCTACGCCGGCCTGAACACGGGAAGTTGCACGGGGACGAATCAGTTTGACAGCTTGAGCGAGAGCCTGGGCTCGATGACGGAATTCGTTTCGTTCTCGGTGCACCCCTCCAATGCAGACATTCTGCTGGGGGGAACGCAGGATAACGGCTCGCCCAAAACCAGCAGCGCGACCAGCAACAGTACCTGGCAGAATGCGCTCGGCGGAGATGGCGGATTCAATGCCATCAATCCTGCGAACCCCAACGAGTGGTTTGCGGCAAATCCCTATCTCACGATTCTGAAATGTGAGTTGGGAACGGCGTGTAATGACGCTGGATTTTTCGAGGTCGTCAGCCCGGCCAATCTCGGCGGAGATCAGGGAGCTTTCTATACTCCCTATATTTTGGATCCGCAGAATACCAGTCAAATGCTGGTGGGAACCTGCCGGGTGTGGCGGATCAGCACTAGCGGAACCGCTCCGCTGCAGCTCAGCAATGACTTCGACACGTTGGGAACGGGCGTGTGCACGGGTGACGAGATCAACCTGGTGAATGCGCTGGCAGCGGGCGGTCCGAAGGATGCGAACAACAATTCGACGGTGGTGTACGCGGTGACCAACGGATATGGGCCGCTAAGCGGGATGCCCGGCGGTGAAGTGTGGGTCACGACCAACGCCGGTGTCACGCTGATGACGAATGTCACGCAGGTTGTGAATCCGAACGGGTATGCGATTTCGTCGGTGGCTATGGATAAGTCCGATGCGACAGGTAAGACGGCGTATGTCGGGATCATGGGATTCAGCACGCCGTCGTTTCCAACGTCGCATGTGTGGAAGACGGCGAATGCCGGCGCGAGTTGGACGGACTGGACGGGGACAGGGCTGCCCGACGCTCCGGTGAACGCGTTGCTGGTGGATTCGCAAACGGGACTGGTTTACGCGGGAACCGACGTTGGCGTTTTTGGGAGTTCGACGGCGACTGCGAGTTGGACTGAAGTCGGTCCAGCGCCGGGGCCGGGTGTGTCGGGATTTCTGCCGGACGCTCCCGTAACGGCTCTTCAACTTTTTAATCCTGACGCGGGCACGAAGACGCTCGTGGCATCGACGTACGGGCGGGGCATTTGGAACTATGCACTGGTGGCGTCGCCAAACTACACGAATGTGATTTCGAATTCGCCGCAGACGGTGTTTCCCACACAGACGGCCACGTTCGACGGAATGTTGACAGCGAAGAGCGGATACGTCAGCCCGGTGAATTTGAGTTGTAGTGGCGCGGCCCCGGTGAACTGTGCGTTGAATCCGACTTCGGCAACACCGACAGCGGCGTACACCCTGACGGCGGGCGGACTGGTGGGCGATTACAGTTTCAACTCACACGCGGTGGGGACGGACGGAAACACGATTACGCACGATGCGCCGATAACGCTGCATGTGGTGGACTTTAATTTAACGGCGCCCAGTCCGAATTCGTTGAGTGTGGCGCAGGGCGGAACGTCGGGGGCGAGCACGTTCCAGGTGACGGCGGCGGGAAGTTTTGCGGGGACGGTGACACTGAACTGCTCGGCGGGGCTGCCTGCGGGAGCGGCTTGCGTATTCTCGCCATCGAGTGCGGTGAGTCCCACTTCTTCGACTCCCGTGACGGTTACATTGACGGTGACGGCAGCGGCAGGCACTCCGGTGGGTGGTCCGACGACGGTGACCATCGCGGCGATGACGGCGGGAGCGCCTTCGGCGAAGATACAGACGTTCAGGCTGACGGTGACGGGGACGGCTCCGGACTTCACGTGGACAGATACGGGCAATTCGTCGGTGACAGTGCTGGCGGGACAGAGCGCCGGCTATACGTTTTCAGCGAGTCCAGTGGGGGGCGGGGTTTTTAGCTCGGGGGTGAGTTTTGGGTGCGCGAACCTTCCTGCGTTGACTAGTTGCGGGTTTAGTCCGGCGTCGATTTTGGCAGGAGCGGGGACTACGGCGGTGACGCTAACGATTGCGACTATGGGGCCGAATTCGGGGATGCAATCGCGGCCGCGGATGGGAGCCGTGCTGCGCACGGCTTGGACAGCCGGGGGCGGCCGTCCCTACGCAATCATGTGGGTGATGATGGTGGGAATTGTGGGGGTCGGGGGAAAGAGACGCGGCAAGCCGCGTCTCTACGGAGGGGTCGCGGGAATTTGCCTAGGGCTTGGATTGATGGTGGAAATTTCTTGCGGAGGGGTCGCGGGCGGTGGTGGTGGCGGGCCCCCACCACCGGTGACGGTCACGGTGAGTCCGGGATCGGTGAATTTGTTTGCGGATGAGGCAGGTAACTCGTGGCCTGCGGGAGTTACTCAGAAGCAATTCGCCGCGACAGTTAATAACTCGTCTAATCAGAGTGTAACCTGGGCCGTCACTGGCGGGAGCGCGAATGGCACGGTGGATGGGACGGGGCTGTATACGACTCCGGCGGTGGTGCCGAACCCAGCGGCGGTAAAGGTGACGGCCACTGCGGCGGCCGACGCCACAAAGTCGGGATCGGCTACGGTGAATGTGGAGACACCGACGGGCTTGGGGACTTCGCAGATTACGGTGACGGCTACGGCCGCGGGTGGGGCGGCGCATGGGGATGTGGTGACGCTGATCGTGCAGTAGGGCAATCTACCACAGAAACGCTGCCGTGCGGCGCACGGCTTGGACGGCCGGGGGCGGCCGTCCCCACACAAGCAGCGCTAGGCGGGGCGCGGACTCATGTCTGCGCCTTTTTTCTTCCGTCACACTCTCTTGTGCTGGCGTCACGGTGATGGGACGCGGGAGTGAGGTAGGATCATCTTCGGTGAGGCTGCCGTGCGGCGCACGGCTTGGACGGGCGAGGGCGCCCGTCCCCACACTCAAAGCCAAGGGCCGCGGACAAGAGGTCCACGCCACACAACCTAATTATGACTTATGACATTGCGGTGATTGGCGGAGGAATTGTTGGGCTTTCGTTTGCCATGCAGGCGACCGAGACTTTCCCGCGGTTGCGGGTGGTGGTTCTGGAAAAAGAGGCGGGAGTGGCTCGGCATCAGACGGGACACAATAGCGGGGTGATCCACAGCGGCGTTTATTACAAAGCCGGATCGCTGAAGGCTCGGCTGTGTGTGGCGGGGGCGCGGGAGATGGTGGAGTTCTGCTCGCGGCACGGGCTTCCGCATAACATATGCGGGAAATTGATTGTTGCTACTGACTCGGAAGAAGCGGCGCGACTGGATGAATTACTGGCGCGGGGCGTGGCAAATGGATTAGATGGTTTGCGGTTGCTGGGGCGCGAGGCGATGCTCGAGATTGAGCCGCATGTGGGCGGAGTGCGAGCGCTGCACGTGCCGTCGACAGGGATCACGGATTTTGCGGCGGTCGCGACGAAGTATGCGGAGATTGCGGTCGGACGCGGGGCCGAGGTGAAGACGAGCGCGGGGGTGGAGGGATTCGATCGATCATCTGGCCTAAAGTCGGGCGCAAAGTCGGACGCGGCACGGGACGCGGTGGTAATCCGAACGCGAGCGGGAGATTTTTCAGCGCGGTATGTGGTGAATTGCGCGGGGCTGTACAGCGATCGGGTGGCGCGGATGGCGGGAGATGATCCGGGGATGATGATCGTCCCGTTTCGCGGGGAGTATTACGATTTGGCAGCGGCGCGCGGGGAGTTGGTGCGGGGGCTGATTTATCCGGTGCCGGATCCGCGGTATCCGTTTCTCGGCGTGCACTTCACGCGGCGAATTCATGGGAATGTGGATGCGGGGCCGAATGCGGTGCTGGCGTTCCGGCGCGAGGGATACCGGTGGAGGGATTTTGATTTGGGCGAGGCGCTGGAAGTGGCGAGGGATGCGGGATTCCGGGCGATGGCGCGGCGGGAGTGGAGAAATGGGCTGTCGGAGTTTCGGCGGTCGCTGCGGAAGCGAGAGTTTGTGCGGTCCTGCCAGCGGTTGGTGCCGGAGGTGCGGATGGAAGATATGACGCCGGGCGGGTCGGGCGTGCGGGCACAGGCAGTGGGGGCGGACGGCGCGCTGGTGGACGATTTCCGGTTTGTAGGGCGCGAGCGGTTTTTGCATGTGCTCAATGTGCCGTCTCCCGCGGCGACGGCTTCGTTGCCGATTGGACGGGAGATCTTGAAGATGGTGCCGGCGGAGATTGTGGGACATTAATACATTGAGACATTGAGGCATTGAAACATTTAGAGCTTGGGAGCGCCAGATGGCGGATTGCAGGCATTCGTGTAATCTGTTGACTTCTTATCAACGCTGGCTGGGAGAATTCGCATGGTCCGGAGTTTGAGTGGAAAGAAGAAGGTAGCCGTTTTGGGCGCAGGGAAGATCGGATCGATTCTGCTGCAATCTTTTTTGCGGGATGGATTGCTTTCGCCGGGGCAGACCTGGGCTACCGTGGCGCATCCGGAGCGGGCGCGGATGCTGAAGGAGAAGTTGAAGGTGCACGCGGGCACCGACAACTCGGAGGCGGTGAAAGACGCAGATATTATTTTTCTTTGCGTGAAGCCGCAGGTGGTAGCCGACGTGGCGCGGGAGATTCGGGCGCACGTCCATGAGAAGCAGTTAGTGATTTCGGTGGCGGCGTCGGTTCCGACAGAGATGATTGAGCGGGCGTTGGAGAAAGAGGTGCCGGTGGTGCGGGCGATGCCGAATACTCCTTGCGTGCTGGGCGCGGGAATGACGGCGCTGTGCAAGGGGAAGTTCGCAACCAAGCAGCATCTGGAAATGGCGACGAAGTTTTTCGATGCGGTGGGACGGACGGTTCAGGTGGACGAAAAACATATGGACGCGGTCACGGGATTGTCGGCAAGCGGGCCAGCCTACATTTACATTATTTTGGAATCGCTAGCGGAGGCGGGAGTGAAGGTCGGGCTGCCGCGCGATGTGGCGACGCTCCTGGCGGCTCAAACCACAATGGGCGCGGCGCGGGTGGTGCTCGAGACCGGGGATCATCCAGCGCTGCTGAAGGATGCGGTCACGACGCCGGCGGGGTGCACGATTGATGGCATCATGGAACTGGAAGAGGGCAAGCTGCGCGTGACCTTGATCAAGGCGGTGGTGAAGGCTGTGCAGCGGGCTAAGGAGTTGGCGTTCTCGTAGAGCCGGTGTGCGGCCTTGCCGACTGAATCGAAACAAAAGGACTGCGGATAGCTTCGAGATTGACCGGAAAGCCAGTTCCTAGGCGGACTCCTTAAGCTCCACTCCGTATCGCGTTGCGGCGGACTGTATCCGCTTCCACGCGGCACGACGCTCCGCTTCCGTAACGCCCTTCACCTGATTGAATCGCGCAACATTGCGTACGTGAGAGGCATTTTCCAGCGGCTCCTTGCGTTGCTTGGGGAAAGCGAACTTGGTTGCGGATATCCGATCGCGAGCTGGCTTGTTCAGCTTTGCCATTATTTTCCTCCCTCAGAAGCATCACACCGCGCACGGACGGCGCGGGACTCTTTATCTTTATTTTTATCTTTACCACCTGGATTGCGGCCGCTTTCCCCAACTTCTGCAGCGTGGTCTGGCTGACGTCTCCCTCTCGCGCCGATGCGGAAATGCGGCTCATCCATTTCCTTTTTGACGCAATCGAGCCTCGCTTGGTTGGATTCCTGCCTGGGCTCGTTTTTGTGTTTATGCAGATTTGCACGAAGTCACGAGTCCAAAGGGATCACAGGTCTTGGAACGCAGAAGAGCGGGTTGATCGGTCAGGTATGCCGTCGATCAGTTAGGAAGCGCGAAGCTGAGCGTTACATCCGTCTGGAACCGGGCAGGGTAGTCGTCTTGACGGTAGGGTTGGTAGCGCCAGTTGCGCACGGCTTCGGTGGCGGCGGCGGCTAGGAGGGGGTCTCCGCTGAGGGTGCGGATGGACGAGACAGAGCCGTCTTCTGCGACTTGGACTTCGAGGACGACGTTGCCTGCGCGGTGACTGGCGAGGGCTGCGGGGGGATATTGGGGCTCAGTGCGGCTGACGAGACGGGATTCGGCTTGCGCGGGAGCTAACCAGACGCTTTGGGATGAGGCGGTCTTAGTCGTTGCGAGCTTAGTTGGGGCGAGCTTCGCTGTGGCGAGTTTCGTGGTGGCGATCCTCGTCGTCGACGATGCTTCCACGACGGAATCGTTGTCGTGCCTGGTGGAATCAGGGTTGGCTTGGCGGTGCTTGGCTTGGTCAGGCTTCGCCGAAGCGGGTTTCATGCGGAAGATGACTTTGCCTTTTTCGTAGACGACTAATTCGTCGGCAGCGGGAGATGTGTGCGTGGAGGCCCTTGCCGATGCCTTTTCTGGTGACCCATTTGGCCGGTTGGCTGCAGTTGTGGATGCCGAGCTTTTTGCTTGCGCTCGGGCCATGCTTGTGTCAGCTGGGATGGGCTGAGGGGTCTGGGTATGTGATCCGGTGTGACGCAGCCATCCGACGCGCGAGCCGATTAGGAAGCTAACGGCGATGAAAGCGAGAATGGCTAGAGATCCGAGGACAAGGGTCCAGGCTTCGTACCTAGGGCGGCGAGCGGGCAGAGGACTGGCCGGGACGAACTCGGGCGACGTGAATTCGGGCACCATGAAATCGTGCGCGATGAGTTCGGGCGAAGCGGCCGTGGCGACTGGCTTGCGCTGACTGAGTTTGATCGCGGCTTGGCGAACGCGGGCGCACTCCTCGGCAAAACCCTCGAGCAGTTTCTGGTCGGAACTGGAGAAGGCGGCGGGAGAGGTGGAAAAGACTTCCAGGACTCCGGTGAACAGCGCGTTGTTCATGTCGAAGACAGGAACGATGAGGATGGAGCGGATGCCGCGACGGCGGGAGATGGCGGGGTCGACGCGGGGATCGAATTCGGTATCGACGGAAAGCTGGGGCTGACGGGTTTGAAGACAGGCGCCAGAGAGACCGTCGCGAGTGTTAAGAGGGATTCCGAGATCTGGGGCGAGGTGTCCGGTGGCGGCGCGGCAGACCATCTCGTCGCCGCGGGCCAGGGCTAGGGCGGCGGCGCTGGCGCGGGTGGCTTCGGCGGCGCGGACTACGAGTTCGTTGAAGACTAAATCAAGAGCGAGGTCGAGTGGGAAACCGGCGAGGAGGTTCTCCTCGAGGAGGCGGGTCAGGTCAGAATGCGACTCGTCAGGGCGGAAATCGGACCTCGACATAGGATGCGGGAACATATCTTGTTCCGGCAGCCTGCGATGAAGCGGCGGAAAACAGGCTCAAAGGGGAGTTTCCCGCGAAATGCGGGGGAAGTCAATCGGTACCGAGAGATTTGATCGTTGGCGATTTTCTAGGGGTGGGGAGCGATCCGCGTCTTTCGGTTTGAGCGCACGGGCACGCGGGCTGGTCGGAATCCACCAATCTTGAACTCCGTCGTTGTTTTGACCAATCTGCATCAATCTGATACGTTCAACAGGATCACGCGCCAGCGCCACTAACTATGACGGATTCACGTTTATCAGAGCGCAATCAAGCCGAGATTGAACGCAGTGCATCCGAGGCCAGCAAGGTCGTTCTGAAGCCCACTCAACGAGCTCAGATTGACCGTTACTTGAATCCTCCAGCGGATACAGCTTATGGACTCGAGTACGCCTTTCACCTACTAGGAGATGTCCGCGGCAAGACCGTACTCGACCTCGGCTGTGGGACAGGGGAAAACATTGTCCTATTGCTCGAGCATGGCGCTCAGGTCATTGGCATGGACATCTCTCCGGACCTGATTGCCATCGCCCAGAAGCGCCTGCACGACGCCAATCTGGAAGCATCCCTCGCGGTCGGTGATGCGTACCAGACTGGTCTGCCGGATGAGTCTGTCGACGCAATTTTCTCCATGGCGCTCATTCACCATCTCGACATAAAACTTGTGCGCGACGAAATGTGGCGGGTTCTCCGCAAGGGCGGCGTCATTATCCTCAGGGAACCTGTCCGATTTTCCAAGGGATATGCCTGGGTGCGAAGTTTGCTGCCCTCACGCGAAGACATTTCGGAGTACGAGCACCCCCTGACCCGAGAAGAACTGGCCATCATGACCCAGCCTTTCAGGGTTGAGGCGACCCGCTATTTCCGCCTGCCAATCGTACCTCTGGTCTCTCGCGTACTGCCCTCGAAGGTTGATGTCGCGTGGCGAGCGAGTAACTGGATACTCCAGCGTTGGTCTGCAGCTGAGCGTTATGCCTCAGGGATAGTTACTAAGCTGCAAAAAGTAGGATAGTAACTTACGCCGGCTACTCTTTCCACATCCTCAGAGTAGTGCCTCAATTCCGGCATCCACCAAGATTCGAACTACTGCGCGGTCTCGGTGAAGACGGCGGGAGAGGCCACTCCAGTGGCCGTGACGGTGATGGTGATGGTTCCGGAGGACGGCGGGAGCGTATAGAACTGGGTTACCGTTCCGGAGTTGCTGGTGACGCCGGGATTGGCGTAGGAGTAAGTGCCTCCGGCGCCGCCGTCGTCAAAGCCAACATTGACGCCGGGAACCGGGTTACCGTATTGATCGGTGACGAGGACGGTGAGGCCCTGGGGTAACAGCGTTCCCGCAGGAGCGGACTGATTATTGCCGCTGGTGATGGCGATGTTGGCGGCGGGTCCGGCAACGGAATGCTCGGAGAAGGGGTTCACCGTCTTCAGTCCGACAGAGCTCGGTATAACGGTAATGGCGCTAACAGTCGTGGGCAACTGCAGAGTAGTCCGAGCAAAGCCGCTCGCGTCCGTGACTGCGGAAGATGGATTGGGAACGGCTCCCTTGTTTGCAGTGAAGTTAACGGTAACGCCGGAGATGCCGTTCTTGACAGCGTCCTGAACCTGGGCCACGAGTTGGTTTGGCAGCGATGTGCCGGCGGGACCGGTTTGATTCAATCCACCGTAGGCGACTACCTGGGTAGCGGGCCCAGCCACAGCAGTGGCGGTGGTAGTGGCACTACCGAGGCCGATGCCAGAGATCGTCAGAGTGTAAGTTCCAGCTTTTCTCGGAACTGTATAGGTGGAAGAAGCGTTACCGCTTGAGTCGGTGACAGCGGAGGTTGGGTTGAACGAGCCGCACGTCAGAGGAAGCTTCTTGTTACACCCATCGCTGAAGTTGACGGTGGCGCCGACATCGGGTTGTCCGGTGTATGGGTTGGTGGCCTGCACCTGGATGGGCGCGGCGAGCGTGGTGGCAGCGGTAGCGGTCTGGCCGTTGCCTCCGGTAACGGTGACGACGTGAAACAGTCCGTAGGCTTCGAGACTATTTTTGGTGCCGACAAAGACCTTGCCGTCGGCCACGGTCTGCGTCACAAAATGACCAATCGGCGGCAACGTGTCGCGCCCATTGGGGGCCTGATTCGTCGTATAGAGCAGATTGAGGGTCACCGCGTCAAAGGCGAGCAACTGACCGGTGATGGCCCACAAAACTCCGTTGCTGGTGCCATTGGCGGAAATGGACGGGGAGTGACTGCCGTTATAGCTCCCGCTCGTTTTCAGCGGAGTGCCGAGCAGTCCGCCGGACAACGGAAAAGCCATCAGCGGAGAGGCATTGGGAGCGAAATACACGGTGTTGTTCCAGTAGGCGGGAGAGCCGAATAGCACGTCGTTGGCGGTGCCCGGTTCGAGAGTGACCTCCTGAAGAACCTGACTGTCGTTCGCAGAGAACATTCCCAGGTTGTCGCGATTGAGAACGTAAACGATTCCCTGCTTGCCGCTGGCGATCAATTCATGGGGATAGGGGCCAGCTTGATCGGGAAGGACGAGGGCTCCGGTAGAACTCAAATCAAGATCGTGGGAGTTGAGGTAGGCCACGCTCCACGGGGTGAAATAATCGGCGACTGTGAGATCGGGGGAAAGCTTCAGCACGCTGTTGCAGTAGGTCTGACCACCGTTTGGGACATCGAACCCATTGCCGGCGGCTTCGGCGGTCTCCACGAAGATGTTGCCAGCATCGTCGGCGGCGAGACCCACGCCCGCCTGCCAGATGGAAGTCAATCCGTAGTCGGGCGAGGTGTTGAAGACGGCGAGTTGCGACAGACTGGTAGCGTCGTAGGAAAGGACCCAGCCGCTGTTGCCGTCGTTGCAGTAGTTCGAGCCGAAGCCCAGGTACAGGACCCCGTTGAGCAACAAGAGGCCGGGCCGGTTTTTCTGGTGCTTGCTGTTGAAGACGGTGACGTGTCCTGCATTACTCGTGCTGGTGGCGCTGATCAGGACGGGGCTACCCGCTTGCTCGTTGCCGGTGGTGATGTCGAGGGCGTGAAGATGGTGACGGACTGTGGTGTTGAGAAGAGTCTTCGCTACCAGATACATGGTGTTGGTGGCGGGATCGATAACTGGAGTCGAGGTAATGCCTTCCTGGGTAAACCCGGGACCGTGGCCGCAGGGCAGGTATGTGCCGCTGGCCGTTGTGCCGCCGTTGAGCATGCTGGCGTACCAGAGTTGGGCGCCGGTGTCGGCGTCAATCGCGTAGACCGAATCCATTTCGGTGACGACATAGACGACGTTGTGCGTGCCCTGGCCGGGGATGTTCACGTTGGGCATATAAAGCGGCTGGCCCATCACCACATAGTCCACGGGAAAGCTGAAGAGACGGCCGAAGCTGTTCTTGTTGACGTTGTTGGGTGTGAGCAAAGTTTCATTGGTGTTGGCGCCGCTGCGGCTGATATCGGCACGGCTGGTTAGCAATGGCTGCTGCGCGAACGAAGACGACAGAAAAGCGATGCACACGACGACGAGAGTCAGGCAAAGATCGCGGACAGGCGTTGCACGGGGCGTGGAGCCGAACATCGAATCGCCAGGGGACCGGGACGACGCACCGGAACGGATTTTCCCAGCCTCATGTGACAAAAAGTGGCGCATCGCCTCGTTCTCTCTCAACAATAAAACCGCTATGGGTTTCCCTGTAAAGAGCACTTGGAACGCCGGGGAAGGGATCTACAGGGAAAAAACAAAGTTTCAACCGAACCGCAACAATTGGATGCACTTTTATACCCCGGAGAGCAGTGACACCACAATCCCACTTATTGGGTAGATGCAAAATCTTGCACATTTTGCGCTTCTTGCGAGTGAGCACTCCGCCGAACCCCTGGCTCGCCCCTAGGATTCCTCCTGGTATTCCACCTCGATCACTGGTGCAGTGGCAACCTGAGGCGCCTGCAACTGGACGGGGCCGCCAGACTCCGTGACCTTGAACACACGGCCTGTCTTGTAGGCCCAGAGCACTCCAATGCCATAAACCAGGAACGCCGCTCCAATCTCCATCACCAACTGGATCAGGTTCCTGGGAGTAAAGAACCTGTTCGCCAGCCAGACCACTCCAACGAGTGGCAAGTTCAGCAGAAGCGGCAACGCGTATGACTGGCGCACGAAACTGCTCACGGGAACGCCGAGCTGTTTCTTTAAATGGCGCGGCATGAAGAGGAGGAACGTGCAACACAGCGGAATCGCCGTGCCCAGCGCGTCGCCCACCACGCCCATCGACGGAACCAGCGCAATACTCAGAATCAAGTTGGCGATCCCCTCGATCAGGGTAACTTTTGCCAGCGATTGATGCTTGCCGATGCCGAACAGCACTCGTCCCGAAGCCGACTGCATGAGCATCAGCGCGAAGGGAATAATCAGCACCACCAGCACCGGGTAACTGTGCGGAACGTAGCGGGCCCCCATCCAGATCCGGATGACGTGTTTCCCCAGTAGAACCAG
>WNFG01005367.1_pt1 | contig 12254 bp, 5 predicted proteins | sample 5400431 | NCBI WGS metagenome assembly WNFG01 (sample SAMN13153346, study PRJNA577476) | soil metagenome | isolation source: 120 cm saprolite under Douglas fir tree site 2 hole 3 replicate 2 | place: USA:California | collected 2015-04-18
GGGCGCCACACGTGCGGTGGCTCCTCGCCGCAATGTTGTCTGTGGTCGCCACACGTGCGGTGGCTCCTCGCCGCAATGTTGTCTGTGGTCGCCACACGTGCGGTGGCTCCTCGCCGCAATGTTGTCTGTGGGCGCCACACGTGCGGTGGCTCCGCACCGCAATGTTGTCTGTGGTCGCCACACGTGCGGTGGCTCCGCGCCGCAATGTTGTCTATGGGCGCCACACGTGCGTCGGCTCCGCGCCGCAACGTTGCACGTGGGCGCCACACGTGCGGTGGCTCCTCGCCGCAATGTTGTCTGTGGTCGCCACATGTGCGTCGGCTCCGCGCCGCAATGTTGTCTGTGGTCGCCACACGTGCGGTGGCTCCGCGCCGCAATGTTGTCTGTGGTCGCCACACGTGCGGTGGCTCCGCGCCGCAATGTTGTCTGTGGTCGCCACACATGCGGTGGCTCCGCGCCGCAATGTTGTCTGTGGTCGCCACACGTGCGTCGGCTCCGCGCCGCAACGTTGCCCGTGGGCGCCGCACGTGCGGTCGCTCCGCGCCGCAACGCTACACGCTGGTGACGTACGTGCGTCACGCCCGTTGTCGCACCAAGCCAGGGTAACGCAGACTCATCCGCAGATTACGCAGATGAACGCAGATGAAGACGGTGTCATTTGCGGTTATCTGCGTCCATCTGCCGATAGAACTCGTGCATTCTCCTCCCGGAGCCCGTTTTCTCCGCATTCGTCGAGTGCGAAGCCGGTGAGCCCCCCCGCGCTGTCATTCTGAGCGACGCGAAGAACCCCCAGCCTGGAATCCGCCGTTCAAACGTTGACGCGGCGGTTCCGAGGGCGGGAGGTTGCACGCCGATCGAACGTCTCGCGCCTGACCGTGACCAGGAATTGACGATCGATGCCGATTCGCCTTTGCCGTCGATAGAGCAGCATCGGTGCATCCAGGAATGGAGTTGGCGAGCCGGAGACGTGAGCAGTCGATATTGCCCCTGTCTCTTGCCGGACGAAGCGGGCTAACCTTGTTGGTCTCCCCACTCGGCGGTACTCTCACGGAATGCGACCCCTTCGGTATTCCATCAACGTCACATTGGACGGGTGCTGCGATCATCGTGAAATGTTCGCGGACGAAGAGTTGCATCGTCACGCGGTCGAGAACTTCGATCGGGCCGATGCCCTCCTCTTTGGTCGGGTGACTTACGAAATGATGGAGGCAGCGTGGCGGCCGCCGCGGACGGGAGCGAGGCCTGATTGGATGGAGCCTTTCGCCCGGACGATCGACGCGGCAAGGAAGTACGTCGTGTCGAGCACCCTGGACCGGGTCGATTGGAACGCGGAGCTCGTGCGCGGGGATCTGGGAAAGGCCGTTCAACAGCTCAAGCAGGAGCCGGGTAAGGGACTGTTCGTGGGAGGCGTGAAGCTCCCGCTGGCGTTGGCGGAGCTGGGATTGATCGATGAGTACGAGCTCGTGGTGCAGCCCAGGCTGGCGGGCCACGGCCCGACGTTGTTCGCGGGACTATCGAAGCCTATCGACTTGAAGCTCGTGAGCCGTCTGGAGTTTGGCTCCGGGGCGGTGGCGATGCGGTACGAGCCGAGAAGGTAGCCATCGGGCTTGTTCAATGGGTTCGCATGCGGTATTCGCACGATGCGTGCTGTCGGCACACCACGCTCGAACGCTTTTGCTTGCGCCTCGGCCTTTTGATCCCTCGCCTCACCCAGAGAAGGCCCCGAACGAACGCGGGCGGACCTGCATTAGGATAGACTAAAGGAAGCTGCCTTAAAGTCTTTACGCAATACAAAGGGGGGCTGCGATGAGGTCTTGCCTCCGCTATGCGCTCGTTTCCGTTCTTCTGTCGACTGCGGCCATCGCCGCGACTCCAGCAGAGGCACCGCCAGCCTCGGAGCCGTCCAAACAGGCCACTCTGAGCAGTCAGGAGCGACGCAAGCTCGCAAACTGGCGCAGGTCGGTCGCGAAGGCCCTGCCACAGTTGAAGAAGAATGGATGCTTCACGATCGTGTATCCGAACACGGAGTGGCGAGAAACGGGATGCACGACCCCACCGGATCAGCTCTATCCGCCGGGTAGTCCGCTAGTCGTCGGCAACCTCAGCGACTTCAGCGCCGCCGTCACGTCCGGCACCATCTCGACGTCGGAGGGATCGTTCGACAGCATGAATGTGACGAGCGAGAGCGATGACGACATTCCGAACACGTACTCGCTGCAGCTCAACTCGAATTACTTCTGCCCCTCGCCGGCCTGCAGCGGCAGTACAGGGTTGTGTCAGGCGTGGGAGCAATTCCTCTACTCCACGAAGTGCGGCTGCGCGTTCATCCAGTACTGGTTGTTCAACTACTCGAATCCGTGTCCGGCGGGATGGACCGCATCTGGCTCTGACTGCGCGATGAACAGCGCCAACGCCGTCCCCGTCCCCGCGCAGCCGCTCTCGAATCTGCCGCAATTGACGCTGACCGGCACCGTGGTATCCGGCGGTTCCGACACGATCATCGTGGGCACCCCGGGCGGAACTCTCAGCGCGGTCAACGGTGACAACGTCGTCGGTCTTGCGAATGGGTGGACGACGTCGGAGTTCGGTGTATTCGGCGATGGCGGCAGATCGGAAGCGACGTTCAACGCCGGAGCGACGATGGCAGTGAGGACGAGCGTCGACAACGGGACGGCGAATGCGCCGGACTGCGTGTTCGAGAGCTTCACCGGCGAGACGAACAATCTCAATCTCGTGCCGCCGTGCTGTCCGTATGCCGGCAGCGGCAGCACGTTGCCAGCGATCGTCTTTTGGCTGAGCAACAATCCCGGCGCGGCGTCGATATGCGTCGGCGGAACGAGCATCGGTGATACGCACCTGACGAACTTCAACGGTTTGTATTACGACTTCCAGGCTTCCGGCGACTTCCTGCTCGCAGCAGCCGGAGACCATTTATCTCAACGGCGCCATCATCGGCATGAAGCCCCCGGATTTGTCGTTCAAACTCGACAGAAATCGGGCGCGCCGGCGTGGCCGAACGCGTCGGTCAACAAGGCAGTAGCGATACAATTCGGCAAAACACAGGCGGGCGTGTGCCTCGAGCCGACGCGCCTGATGGTCAACGGCAAGCAGCGGACAGTGGCCGACGGCAGTTGGCTCACGCTTCCCGATGGCGTCCGCATCGGGCACAGCGGCAATGCGTATCTCTTCACGCGGCCGAGCGGCGAGCAGGTACGCGCCGAAGTGAATTCGCCGGGCTACATCAATGTCTCGGTCGACCTCGGCCACCAGCAGCAAACGCGCGTTTACGGCCTCCTCGGCAATGTCAACGGAGACCAGACCGAGGACGATCTCGCCACACGCGATCGAAGAGTGCTCTCCGAGCCGATATCGTTCCAGGATCTCTACCATCCGTATGCTGACAGTTGGCGCATCGCCCCTGGCGAGTCGCTGCCGACGAAACTCTGCGGCGACAAGTATTCGGAGCCCGGCATTCCAGACAAGCCGTTCTACGCACAGCACCTCGATCCGAAGGACCGCAAGCGAGCGCGGGCAATCTGTTTGAAGGCCGGCGTTAAAGATCCCTCGCTCCTCGACGCCTGCACGCTCGACACGGTCGTGCTGGGGACGGAATCCGCCGCGCGCGCGTTCGCTCGCGCGCGTCCGCCGCGGCACGAAGTGCGGGCAGACGAGGCGGGACGCGAGTGAGGGCATCCTTGAAAAACGAGAACGCCCGCCGGTTTGCGGCGGGTGCGTCGTGCTCGTAGAGAGATCGGTGATCCGATGAGTGAGTCGACGGTGCGAGCACGATCGTTTCTGGCGGGGGAAGCCTTGTATTTTGCGGACGCGAATGCCCTTTGGCGCGAGCTGAAGGACGGTAATGAACTGTCGCTTGCCCGGGCGGTATTGGCGCGCCTCCGCGAGAGCGACCGCGTTGACGACATTCTCTTTGACGCGTTTCCGACTGATCAGGCCATTCGTGCAGAGCTGTGCCAGCAGGAAGCAGAGTTGACGAGCAAGGACGAAGAGCTCAGCGCAGGAATCCGTCATGCGCGGGCCATCGAGCTGTTGAAGAACGAGTTTGGCGATCTCCGCGCACCGGGGCTGACCGACGCCGAAACGCTCGGCATCGCAGCGGGCATCTTCAAGCGGAAGTGGTTCGATCTCGGCCAGCTCCCGGACCTGCAGGAGTCGGCGGACTTGTACGAGCGCGGGGCTCGCGGCCCGCTTGGCGAAGATGCGTATCCGCACATCAACGCGGCGTTCCTCGAAGACATGCTGGCGGCGCGCGGCGACGACCCGGCGGCACGCCGGACGCGAGCCGCGGCCATTCGTCAGCGGATCGTCGCCGAGCTGCCTCGTTCGGGCAGTTGGTGGAGCACGGCCAGCAGAGCGGAGGCGCTCCTTGGCTTGGGACGCTACGCGGAAGCCAGCGCTGAGCTGAAGGATGTGTCGAAGCCGCCGCTCTGGAAGCTCGAAAGCTCCGCGCGACAGATGGCAACGCTCGCTCATCTGCAGGTCGAGCGTCCGCTGGACCAGCCCGAGATCCGCGCGTTCTTCAACACGCTCCTGCCGGGCGCATCGGCGGCCGTGCGTTCGGCGTTCATCGGCAAGGTGGGGCTGGCGCTCTCGGGCGGCGGCTTCCGTGCTTCCTTCTATCACCTCGGAGTGCTCGCACGCCTTGGCGAGCTAGACGTTCTGCGGCATGTGGATGTGCTCTCTTGCGTCTCGGGCGGCAGCATTGTCGGGGCCTGCTACTGGCTTGCGTTGCGCGAAAGGCTGCTCGATCCCTCGCCGCTCGACCGCGATGCGTACATCAACATCGTCCGCGGCCTGATCACGCGGTTCAGCGACGCGGTAGCGCGCAACCTGCGTGCCGGTGTGCAGCCTTCGAAGATGGCGATCGCGCTTGGGGTCATCTTCCGGGACAAGAAGGGAGCGTTGGATCCCGAGGCCGTGGCCGACGTGCTCGAGGAGAACTTCTACCGGCCGTTCATGCCCGGCACCGGGCCGCTTTACATGGACGAATTACCGTTTACGCCGGCGGATCACGATCCGAAAGTCGTCAACGACCAGCCTTTCAATCCGTCGCGCCACAACTGGCTCCGCGCCCACAAGGTTCCCTCGCTCGTGATCAACGCCACCACGGTGAATACCGGGCACGGCTGGCAGTTCACACCGACGTGGATGGGGGAGTCGCCGTGGGCGGTTCACGAGGCCGCCGACGTCGTCCCGCGACTGCAGTGGGCGCGATACAGCGACTGCTGGCGGATGCGGCTCGGGCGCGCAGTTGCCGCCTCCGCATGTGTACCGGGAGTATTCGATCCGTTGAAGCTCGAGGCTCCGTACGAGACACCGGTGGACGTTAACCTCGTGGACGGCGGCGTGTACGACAATCAGGGGACGGTGGCGCTTCTCGCCGCGAACTGCAATGTGCTGCTGGTGAGCGATGCAGCGGGTCAGCTCATGCTCGATCCGGCGCCTCGATCGAAAGGACTGCTCTCGTATGCCTCGCGCGCGATGGACACGCTCATGGAGCGAGTGCGACAGGCCAACTATGGCGATCTCTCGGCACGGCGCATGACGGGCCTGGTCCGCGGCATGATGTTCCTCCACATGAAGGCGGGGCTGGACGCCGATCCCATCCGGCTCGTCTTCTCCGACGAGGCCTACACGCTGAAGCGCTCCACGCTGAGTCCGTCGGGGGTGCGCAAGGATCTGCAGCAGGCCCTCGCCGAGCTGCGCACGGATCTCAACGTCTTCACTCCGGACGAATCGGAATCATTGATGGCTTGCGGTTATCAGATGGCCTCCAAGATGTTCCAGCGCGATCTCGGTCACCTGCATGAGCTCTTCGCTGCGCCCGTAGCCGCTGCCTGGCCCTTTGCGGACCGCCTGCGAGACCTCACGGCGACGAGCAAGCGTGACGCTCTCCTTGCCGTGCTCAAGCAAGGTCACACCGTGCAGGTGTGAGACGAGAAAAGAAGACTCCCCATTCGCTGGTAACCCCGGCGGCGGGACGCACGCCGGGCCAGCCGGCGAGACGCCAGCGCTCCGACCGTAAACCGCTTAAGTTCAGGCCATTGGGGCCAGGGCTGCAGCTCACCGCCCGGAAGGCAGCTCCCTGGAGCCAGCTCCCTACTGCGAAGGCACGTAGGTCGGGTCGGTGGTCCGGTTGTCGATGACCGATCCGTACGCGGCGACGCGGCCGGTGCCGCCGACGACGCGCGCGCTGATGCGGCCGTTGTAGACGTTGCTGAAGCCGAGCGATTTGAAGATCTGGCCCTGTTGCAGGTACTGGCCCGCGGCGAGAGGGATAGTCGCTTTCGCGGCGACTTTCGAGTCGGGGGTGTAGGCGAGCAGTTCCACCGTAGCGCTGTTGCCGGTCACTTCGACCAGGCCGAGGTTCGTGCGGAAGGCGGGCGATTCCTCGAGCTGCACGATCTGTAGGGTCCGGTCACCGAGGCCGACGGCATCGGCGGCGGTGACGCCGGGGATGAATTGTCCAAAGGTTCCGCCGTTGACCTTGTCGCGGCTGAAGGTGCGGGCGGTGACGACGAGCTGCGAATCGCTGGCGGTCGTGGCTACGACGGAACCGCCGCCTGTGATGTTCCAGAGCGTCGGCAGGACGTTGTCGATGGCCAGAGTCTGGCCCGCGCCGATGGTCCTGACTTTGTTCGGCACGCTGGCGCCGGTGAAGGCGAGCGTGACGTCGACGGCCGCGTTGCCGCCGTTGTAGATGCGCATGTCGGTGTGGAAGTTGGAGAAGGAGCTGTCGAACTCGGCGACGCCGGGGACGACAAAGCGGCTCGACAGGATCTTCGACGGATCGACCGGGAAGACCAGGAGGGGATCGGTGGTGGTGTTGTCGAGCACCGAGGCGTACGCGGTGACGCGGCCGGTGTCACTGGTCACCTTCACCTCGACGCGGCCGTCCGCGACATTCGGCAGGGTGACGCCGGTGGCGTTGAAGAATGAGTCCAGCCTGATCTGTTGCGACTCGTAGGGCTTGAGGCTGTAGGCGCGGTCGGCGAGCTTGCCGCCGGCGTCGTCGAAGAGCGTGACCACGAAGTTGACCGCCTGCCCCGAGCCCTCGACGAAGCCGAGGTTCGTGCGGAAACCTCCGGCGGCGCTGCTCTGCGAGACCTGCTGGAGCGAGATCTTCGAGACATCGCTCTTGGCGAGGAAGTTCGCCAGCGGCAGCGCGGGGATGAATTGTCCAAAAGTGCCGAGCGAGGTCACGCTGTAGGTCCGGCTGGCGGCGACGCTGGCGAAGCTGACGCTGACCGTGTCTTTCCCTGCTGTGTTGAGCGGCCGGATCTCCAGCGAGCCGAGGCCGGGCTCACCCTGCGTGCCCGAGCCGTACCAGTCTTTGACGATGTCGTTGAGCGCCTTGGTGTCGCCGGCGGAGACGGTGATGTTGGCCTGCTTGCCGTTCTGCGTGCCGTCGGTGTTCGAGGGGGTGTAGGTGAGCTGATAGTTGATCGGCTGCGAGGAGGTGTTGGTGAGGCGGACGTCGGAGACGAAGCGGGTGCCGATGCCGTCCGCGTGCGCGATGGCGGGGATGAGTAGGGTGTTGAACGGCGCGTTGGGGCTCTTCGGTATCGGCGATACCGGCGCGACGACGCTGACGGAGACCGGCACCGTGATCGGAGCCGGCGGATCGCTGAAAGCGCCGACTTTGGCTTGTGCCGGAAGCCTATTCATGATGACGCTGCCCTGCGTCGAGCCGATATCCAACTGCGATGTGTCGATCGTGACCGTCACGTTCGCCCCCTCGGGTGGAAGCGGTCCGCTCGCCGGCGAGACGGTCATGAACGGTTTGTCCGAGGCGGCACTGAAGGTGTCGCCGGTGGCGAGGGTCACTTTGCCGGCCGTGACGATGCCCGGGATGAAGATCTGCTGCGTGATCGTGCAGTTCTGCGTGCACGGCGAGTGGGCGAGGTTGTAGCTCGGCAGATTCGACGGCTGCGGCGCGGTGACGAGCATGCTCTGGCTCGTCGAGTAGTTTCCGAAGTCGCCCCCGCAGAGGGGGGCGGCGTGCGCGCGGTAGTAGTAGCGCGTATCCGTCGTCACCGTGTGGGTGAAGGTGCGCGAAGGGGCGCCCGAGACGGAGAACGTCAGCGTGTCACTGAAATCGGCCTTGGTCGCTTCCTGCAGCTCGTAGCGGGTATCGAACTGGGCGTCGCCGTTCCACGAAACCGTGTAGGCCGACGCCGAGGGGGCGGTCGGCGGTACGCTCATCGTCAGCTCGCGCGGGCCGCAGTTCACGGTGACGTTCACGGTGTTGCTGTTCGCGCTGCTGCATGGGCTCGATACCTTGACCCAGTACTGGGTAACACCTGTGTTCACCCCGGCGAGGGTCAGGACCGGGCCGGTGCCGCCGGGCACCGGGTTCGACGGATCGCCCGATTGAGCGCGGTACCACTGATAGGTAAGGGTGCCCGGTCCGGAGGCCAGTACGCTCAGCGTGGCCGTTCCACCGGTTTTGATGACGGCATCCTGCGGCTGCGTGAGAATGAGGGTTTGGCATTGCGGGATGGTGAGGATGGCGGTGGTGCTGTCGGTCGAGCCGCAGGTGTTGGTGGCGCGCACCCAGTAGCGCGTGGTCGTGGTGATCGGATCGGTGACGAGGATCGTCCCGAAGTTGAAGTATTCGTCGGAGCCGACGATGAGGGCGATGACCTGCTCGTCGCTGCTGCCGCCGATGATCGCGCCGGAGAACGCGATGGTCTCGCTTGCCGTTGCGCTGCGGCGAAGAAAGCGCGGGTAGTACTGCTGCACGCGGCGCGGGATCGCTTCACTAGAGTTGAGGATGGCCAGGCCTACGGTCGTTCGCGAAGAGCTGCCGAGCAGAGCGGCGAAGGAGATCGACTCCGAGGCGGAGGGGGCGCGTCCGAGGACGTCGTTGAAGATGCGGTTGATCCAGCCGGCGTTCGTGCCGCCGGCGAGAGCGAAGTATTCGGGCGATGCGGTGATCTGCGCTTCGATCTGCTCGTCGGTCAGGCTTGCCGCGAAGGCGGGTAGCCAGAAGCTGATCTCCGCGGCTGAGGGGGCGCGGCGGAGGAACGTCGCATAGAAGCCGGCCAGGAGCCGCGTGCGATATTCGGTCGAGGTCAGGACGCTGGTGGCGACGGTGGCGCGAGGCGTACCGCCGGTGAGGAGACCGCCGAGGGTCGCCAGCCCCGCGCCGTCCGCCGGACGGCCGAGAAGGTCGAGATAGATCTGGTTGATCCAGCGGTCGTTCGATGGGCCGCTGCCTGCCAGCGGCGTGGAGGTGTCGCCGACGTTTCCCTTGTACCACTGGTAGGAGCTGGCGCCGGTGGCGAAGGCGATGAGGAAGGTCTGCGAGCCGGTGACCGGAATGCTGCTCGACGGCTGGATGGCGAACCCGGGCTTGTTGCAGGCGCCGGCGATGGAGATGGTGGCGACGTTGCTGATGGCGTTGCCGCACGCGTTGGTGATCAGCACCCAATAGGAGGTCGCTTGCGTCAGCCCGGGGGTGGTGAAGAGCGGGCTGTTCGTGCCGACCGGATGGCTCGTGTCGGCGTTACTGGTGGCCTGATACCACTGATAGCTGAGCGGGCCCGAGCCGAGGACGGAGACGTTGAGCGTGGCCGCGCCGCCGGAGTTGATGGTCTGCGATGACGGCTGCGTGCTGATGGCCGGCGGGGTGCAGGTGTTCTCCTGCGCGAAAACCGACGTTGCCGCGCTGACGTTGCCGCAGTCGTTGTTGACCCGGACCCAGTAGTTCTTCGTGCCGGTGGGGATCGGCGGCGTGGTGAAGGTCGGGCTGTTGCTGCCGACAGGATGCGACGTGTCTGACGGGAAGCCCTCGAACCATGCATAGGTGAAGGTGCCGTTGCCTCCGGTGACGTTTGCCATCAGGGTCGCGGTCCCACCGGCAGGGACGGCGCCGCCTCCGCTGATGGAGACGGAGCTCGGGGGCTGGCACGAGGGGCCGTTGCCGTAGACGTAACTGATCGCTTCGCGATCCCACCCCTGAAGGTTGAAGCCGAAAGCAGTGTTCAGGGGCGATGACATGATCGCCGGGGTATCCGCATGACGAAGTCCGATGGCGTGGCCCATCTCGTGGGTAATCAAGGAGGGATACTGCGCGGCGCCGATGCCGGGACGGATGATGATGTCGGCGTCGGTGATCCCGATGAAGGTTTCGCCCTTGTACATGTGAGTGAAACCGCCCGCGCCGAACGTGCAAGCTAAGGCTCCGTCACAGACGCCGTTGTCCGGACCTGAATACCCGAGGTAGACGCCGCTCTGGCCGTCATCCGGGTTCGGCGCACTTGAAGTGAACGTTCCGGCGTAGGTGAGGACGATGCCGGAGTCGGGATCGGCGGTCCATGAGGCCGCGGCATTCGAAATGCCGCCGGGACCGTCTACACCAGCGAGGCTGCCGGTCGATCGGAACGTAAGTCCGCCGCCGGCTTCACCGCCTGCGACGCGCACAGGAAAACAGCCGGGTGTGCCGCAGCCGACCAGAACATAGGTCGACGCCGCGGCGGTCGCGATCGGATGGAGAACATCCGCGACCAGGGTGAGCTTGGTGGTGTAGGTCTGGTGAGCCTTCCCGCTCACGAAGCTTGCGAACCCTTCCGCCATCCGCGCCGGATCGTCGCGCAGCTCCGAAACCTCGCGCGTCACCACCGCTTCCCCTTGCGCGTTGCGCGTGAACGAGAACTTGCCCATCGCCATCGACGCCGTGAAGTACGTTCCGTCGGCGCGCTTTTTCAGGAACACCATGACCCGCTCGCCGGGCGTGTACGCGGCCGAGTCCGAGATGAATGTGAAGCGCTCGCCCGCCGCGCCGCCGATCTCGCTGACTGTGATCGTGCCGGCGGCAGTCCCTTTGAACGTCTGCTCGACGTCGAGCCGGTAGTCGGTGACGACGTAGCCGTCCGCGCGCACCCTCGACACGGCGTCCCTAACCGTGGCCACGACGACGGCCTCGGAACGGTCGACGAGCTGGCGGTCGCTGGTTGGCTGGAAGACGGTGGCCGAGGCGGCCGAGGCAAGGAGAAACGCGACTGCGGTAACGAGTCGAATCTGCTTCACGGAGTGGGACCTCGCTTTTGGTTGGCTGCTGGGAGCGGACGGCTCGCCTCGTTGGATTTGTGCCGTTACTTATTTGAACAAGTGTGACATTGTAGCGAAGAGCAATCTGATTCGGAAACTCGGGTGGCGCTGTGACGGTAGTTACAACGGATTAGTGCCGTTCGCGGAGAATCTGTTTCATGTCCCGCTTCCTTCTCTGGTTCCTTGTCTCGGTTGCCCTGGTCTCGAACGCGGCCGCCCAGTCACCCCAACGCGGCGGCGCGCTTCCTCAGCCGCTCCCACTTTTTCCTCTGACCAACTGGTGGAACACCGACGTCAGCGCGGCCCCCGTCGATCCGAAGAGCGCGGCGTACATCGGCGATATCGGCGCGAGCCGGGGTATGCATCCCGATTTCGGCGGCGACAGCGGCGACTCCTCGGCGCCGATCTACGGAATGCCGTTCATCATCGTCTCCGGCGCGCAGCCGCTTCTCCCAGTGACGTTCGATTACGCGGACGAGAGCGACGTGGCCGCACCGGGCCGGCCGCCCGGCTATCCGATCCCCGAGGAGGCGAAGACGCAGCAGAAATGGATCGAGGGAGGCCTGGCCGGCGGCGATCCGAATGCCGATGGCGACCGGCATATGCTTCTGGTCGACCGCGATGACCGCATGCTCTACGAGCTGTACGCGCTGCATTGGACCGGGTCGCAATGGATCGCCGGCTCCGGCGCGACGTTCCCGCTCGACGCGAACGCACGCCGGCCGGAGGGCTGGACGAGCGCCGACGCCGCCGGCCTGGCCATCCTGCCGGGCCTCGTGCGCTACGACGAGGTGTACGGCAGCGACCCGATCCGCCACGCCTTCCGCGTGACGGTGCGGCATTCGAACGGCTACGTCTATCCCGCCTCGCATCGCGCCGGCTCGACGAGCGGTGCCCTGCCGATGGGCGCGCGCCTCCGGCTGAAAGCGTCGAAGGACATCTCCGGTTTCCCCGAGCCGCTGCGCCGCATTTTCCAGGCCATGAAGACCTACGGCCTGATCGTCGCCGACAACGGCACCGACCTCTACGTGAGCGGAACGTACGACACGCGCTGGGACAACGACATCCTCAACCCGGCGCTTGCAGCGATCAAAGGGAGCGACTTCGAGGTGGTGCAGTTGGGGTGGCAGCCGGCGGCGACGGTTAGCAGAGGGAGGGCGGTGCGGCATTAACCCCCTGGG
>WNFG01009613.1_pt1 | contig 12254 bp, 10 predicted proteins | sample 5400431 | NCBI WGS metagenome assembly WNFG01 (sample SAMN13153346, study PRJNA577476) | soil metagenome | isolation source: 120 cm saprolite under Douglas fir tree site 2 hole 3 replicate 2 | place: USA:California | collected 2015-04-18
GACACCAGCCTAGATTTTCAGAACCCGGATTTTCCTTATCCGGCTTTAAAATACGAAGATCGACGGCAAGAGGCAAGGCTATCCCTGCACGAACCTATCAACGTTTCCCTTGAAAACGCAAAACTGACGGTCTGTGCCGTGCTCACGAACACCAGTTTGTGCGGCTTTCAGATACGCCATCACAACTCAATTTCTCTTTCGCAAACATTTTGGCTGCGCCGCGCCGATGGGCACACGCTTGTACGTCAGGTCTGGGAACAGCATGCGGACGGACTTGCGACGGTTGGCCTGCTCAAGGAAGAGGTCTACCTGATTCATCGTCTGCGCAGCGGCCACGCGGAGGCGATTGTGCAACTGATTTCTCCGCACACGGAAACGCTGCGGAAGTTTGCGTTCTCGATTCTGCGCAGTCACGAAGATACGCAGGACGTGCTTCAGGAAGTTGTGGTGAAGGTACTGATGCATGCCGACCAGTTTCATCCGGGACGAAGTTTCAAAGCATGGCTCATGCAGATCACCAGGAATGAAGCGTTCAAGATGCTGCGCGAATTTCGACGCCATCAGGATGTTGTTATCGCCGGCGAAGAGGATGAGGGCGATTTGTTCCATGAGTTGAATGTTCCCCGCAATTCACCTGCTGACCTGGTGGAATGCAGGGAAATTCAATTTGCCCTGCTTGAGGCAGTAGCCGCACTGGAAACCAAATACCGCCAGGTTTTCCTGTTGCGCCACTGGTTGCAACTTGACATGCCAGACGTCGCCCGCCGGTTAGGCATTACGGTTGATAACGCCAACACGCGCCTGCATCGAGCGCACCAGGCGCTACGGTCGCCACTGGCTGCACTGTTCAGGCCACGCGCCAATGTTTGCGCACCACGCGAGAAAACTTCACGAGGCATCGGAGTTTCGGCGTAAAAAATCGACGCGGCTCTCAGGGTCGCCTTGTAATCGGCATCACGGCTGCTGTGGCCGGCTGCGCTGATTCGCGGTGGGCCGCTGTTTGCGCAGCATTAGAGTGTGCCGCGCCTTGTGCCGCTAGAAAGTTGATGAGCGCATTGACATCTTCATTGGCCAGGCGCAGGTTGGGCATGCGCACCTGTTTGTATTTATCGAACAGTCCCTGCGCAATGGGATCACCCTCCGCGATGACCTGGTCGGGCACGGTGATGAAGCGCGCCAACCATGCACGGTGGCGGGTGGCGGTCACGCCCAGCAAATCCGGGCCAATCCGGTCACCATATCCAATGGAATGGCATGCGGCGCAATGCGTAGCGAAAATATATTGACCTTGATCCTTAATTTTGAGAGGCGTAGCCTCGGCGTAATTCGATCTGTTTGCCGCATTGGAGTTTTTCCAACTGTTCAGCCAGTCACCAATCATCACCGCCAGAAATCTTGGATTATCAGTGGCGGAGTTTCGCATCCATTGACCAGTTGCTTCATTGCCGATTAACACAGCGGCAATGTGGCCGTCGCGATTTCGTGGATTGGGGTTCGAATAGAGGCCAATCCTTTTGCTGAGAAGATCAATGTCTTCCTTTTTGCCGGTGAGAAAAAGCCACCCAGGGCCAGCGTGATATTTTTCAGCGTAATCTTTCAATACTTTCGGCGTGTCTCGTTTGGGGTCAATAGTAATGGAATAAAAAAATACATCTTTACCCACACGATCGCCGAGCATCTGCTGCACTTGCGCCAGTCGAGCCGTTTCCAGCGGACAGGCGTCCACACAGTGCGTGTAAATCAGATCAATCACGACGATCTTGTTCTTGATCAAGTCACTATAGAAATGGACAACCTGGCCATCCTGTGTGGTCAACTCAACATTGGGAAAGTAACCTGCTCCCCAGCGAGAATTGTTATAAGCCAAAAGAATGGCAGAGGGCACAATCAGAATCAGCGCCAGAGACAGTGCGCTTGACATGACTCTTGAAAAACGACAGCACGCAAACATGACCCACCTCAAAAGCTGCGCAATGACACGCGAAACAAAATTTCCGGCAGCCGCCATGTTGCTTGAACATGTTGCTCAAAGCGGCCGGGCTGCTGCCGAATGTAACCGCCTCAGTTTCCTCCACTTTTACCACCGGTAAATGCGGTTGGCAGGATTTCGTCGGGAGCGATAAAGGTGACGCCTTGCGGCGATGGCAGTGGCGTTGGCAGCGGGCGCAGAAAAGGAGCGCCTCCATCGTCTAATTCCCAGCGCAGTAACATTGCGTTGTCTTCGTGCACGGTGTTGTGGCAATGTTCCATGAACATGCCGCCCCAGTCGCGGAATTGCATGGTCAGGGTCACGCTGCCGTCCGGATGCAACCGGTAAACATCTTTGCGGCCTTTTTCCCAGGCAGGAACATTTCTGGCGCTACCGTTTCGCGCCAGTATCTGCCCTTCTTCAAAATGGATGTGAATAGGATGGTCCCATTCGCCGCCGTCGTTGATAAGTGTCCAGATCTCCCGTGTTCCGAACTTCGGCGCGGCTGAGACGCGACCGAAGTCAGCATCAAGTTGGTCGCCGCCATCGGTGCCTATGCCCCATTTGCCGCGAAATGAAGTGATCGGATTACGCGTAGTCTGGTTACCGCCGTCGCCAAAGACAAATGTCCGTGTTGCAGCGACTGGAACCGTGCTGAGATCCGGATTGGGAATCAGCGTTGCCGAAACGTGGCTTACGTCTGAAATCGATGACGACCTCATAACGTTCACCAATGCCAAGCTGATCGAGCCTGGTCAGGGTGACCGGATTCGGCAACAGGTTTCCATCGTTGGCGATCTGGATCATGGGCGAGTTGTCGCTCATTTGTATCTGGAAGAACCGCGAGACTGAGGCGTTGAGAATACGGAACCGGTATTTGCGGCGTTCCACTTCGAAATACGGCTTGTAAAAGAAGTTGACCGTCATCACGTCGCCGAGAAAACCGTCGAAATTAAAGATGTCAAAGAACAACTGGCCGTCTTTGTCCCACGCCTTGTCGGCGAGCATGAGATTGATGTCATATTCAAGGTTGGCGTGGTCAGTGTTATACCCGCTTGGCAGGCACAGATTGACGCCATCGGTGATGGACTCATTCCCCCGATCCAAAGAGCTGTATATGTTGAACAATGCGGCGTTACCTTTGTAAACGTTCTGCGCGGTGAAGCTGAACATATGGTCGTGAAACCAGTGACTGCTCATGGTCTCATGCCAGTCGCCGGGAACTTTCGTGATTCCGCCATTTCCGTCGGGGGCGCCGGCGCGCGGGTCAGTGGCTGCGGTATTTACCGTGTCACGCCCTGCCAGCACCATGGGCCAGTGATTGTCATAGAACTGGTTTGGGAAGAAGTAAGCGCCGGCAAAACCGTCATTCTCGGCGCCGTGATGGCCGTTGTGCAAGTGCGTGGAAATTGTATGGCGTCCAAAACCGCCGTTTTGCGTCACATCAACCGGAAGTTTGTTGTGATGCCGGAACAGAATCGGTTCACCATACTTCGCGATCACCAGCTTAGGCGGAATCGTGCCGTTGAAAGTCCAAAGCGCGCTTGGATTCTGATCAGGGAAGGCTGGATGAAACCGCGGATGGATGGTCTGCGTGGGAGCGATGCCCGAATTTTGCGCGTTTGCAACCCCCGGATTGTAAACATTATTGAGAGTGGAGCCCGATTGTGAAACCTCAACAGCCACTTGAGGAGGAAACGTGCTGAATCTCTGGTGGGCCCAGATCGGTCCCGGTGGACGGCCCTCGAGTGGCCCAGTCCCTCCGCCCAGGAACGGATCCACACTTTGAGATGTGGTGTTCGCCTGCGCCGTCGGTGCCGGATTTAACGCCGAGACTGGCAGCTTGGGCAGCACGTCCAGTCGCCCCATCGGTTGAGTGAACGGTTGAGCGCCAAACAGTGGGCTAGGCGGCGCGCCCGTGGGTATTCCGCCATCGTCAGCATATGCACTTTTCACAAACGGACTCAACCCGTGCACTGGCGCCAGCAATCCGGCGCCGGTGATCAATCCCAGCTTTATCAGGTCTCTGCGGGTGACTTGTCCGCGCGAATAGGCTCGTACAATTTCGGCCCGGTGCTGTCGCGCGTCTTCTGCTTCCCTGACACGCGCCGACGATGCGTTTTTAAGAAAAAAATCTCTTTGCAAGAGGCTGCGGCTCATCGTGCGCTCCTTGATAAAGTATTTTCTCGAATGCAACGCTTGCGTGCAGAGGTTTCGCTTACTTGGTTGATCCAGACGGAAGCAAGAACTTACATTAAGAATTGAAAATTCTTTCGCGCCCCGCAGACCATCAGGCTGCGCGGAGGGATTATTCACTGGGCTCGTTCGATATTCACAGAGAGAGCTGCGGGAAGCTTCTTGATCGTGCCAGCTCTCCTTTTTCGCGCGAGAAGGGGCATCTTCCCACCCTCAAAATCTTTCTCATTGCCTGATACAGCAAAGGAGAATTGAAAATGGCAGATGACACTCTCGATCTGGTGAAAGACTTGATTCAGACCTGCAAAGATGGTGAGACCGGTTATGCGCATGCCACAGGTGTAGCCACCGACCCGCAACTCAAGGCATATTTCAGCGAACAAAGCCTGGAACGAGCCCGCTTTGGCCAGGAACTCCGCATAGAGGCAGAGCGACTGGGTGACAAACCTGAGGTCTCCAGCAGCGTGCCTGCTGTTCTGCATCGCCTATGGTTTGAAACCAAGGCCACAATGGGCCTGGGCGACCACTCAATCCTGAACAGCGTTGAACAAGGAGAAGACAGCGCCAAGAAATATTACGAGAAGGCCCTCTCCAGCCAGCTTCCGAGTGACTTGCGCGTCATCATTCAGCGCCAGGCAGACAGCGTTCTCAAAGCGCATGACTACATTCGCGATATGCGCGATGGACAAGCCCAGCCCGGACAGCAAGCGGCCTAAACAGCAAAATCAAGCACAGAAAGCCAGGGCCTGGAACTTAAGGGGTTTCGGGCCTTTTCTTTTAACCAGTGTTGTTTACAAAGCTTTGCGGTTCCCAGAAACTTTTCCCCCGATTTCCAAAATATGTTAAATAATGATGTCTTTCGCGCATGCGATTGGGGAGCTCACTATGGTGCACACTGGTCGTCACTTTCTTCAGATTCCTGGTCCAACCAACGTTCCAGATCGTGTTCTGCGCGCGATGGACCGTCCTGTTCTGGATCATCGCGGACGCGAGTTCGCCGACCTGGGCAAGGAAGTGCTTGAAGGCGTAAGGACCATCTTTCAGACTCGCGGACCTGTCGTCATTTTTCCCGCCTCCGGAACCGGTGCATGGGAAGCTGCCATTGTGAACACCCTTAATCCGGGTGATCGCGTGCTGATGTTTGAGACCGGGCACTTCTCTCTGCTATGGAAGCAGGTTGCGGAGAAGCATGGACTCAACGTTGAGTACGTTCCGGGAAACTGGCGCAGAGGAGCGGCTGCGGCTGACGTTGAGACTCAGTTGTCGAATGACCGGCAGCACAGCTTCAAGGCAGTGATGGTGGTCCATAACGAAACCTCCACGGGCGTTACCAGCCGTATCGCGGAAATTCGCAAGGCCGTGGATCGGGCGAAACACCCAGCGCTATTGATGGTGGACACAATCTCATCTCTTGGTTCCATGGACTATCGCCATGAAGAGTGGGGAGTGGACGTGACGGTGGGAGGATCGCAAAAAGGTCTGATGCTCCCGCCCGGACTCAGCTTTAACGCCGTGTCTGAAAAAGCAGTTGCCGCCAACCAGCGCTGCACCATGCCTCGCTATTACTGGGATTGGATGGAGATGCTTAAGCCCAACCAGAACGGATTCTTCCCTTACACTCCGGCGACCAACCTTTTATATGGATTGAAAGAAGCCATTGCCATGCTGCATGAAGAGGGCCTGAGCAATGTCTTTGCCCGGCATGCACGTCATGGACAGGCCACGCGCGCGGCCACCAAGGCATGGGGGCTGGAAGTTGTATGCGAAGAACCTGCGGAATATTCAAACTCGCTAACCGCCATCTTCATGCCACAAGGGCATGACGCTGATCAACTGCGCGAGGTGATTCTTCAGAACTTTGATATGTCACTGGGCGCGGGACTGTCCAAGCTGGCGAAAAACGTGTTTCGTATCGGACATCTGGGTCACTTTAATGACCTAACCCTAATGGGCACTCTTAGCGGTGTGGAAATGGGTTTGCGACTGGCCGGCGTTCCGCATAGAGACGGCGGGGTTACAGCGGCGATGGAGTCATTAGTGGCAGCGGCAAGAAAGTCAGAACCTGTAATGGCGAAATAACAATTTAACAGGCACGTAAAGCAAGCACGTAAAACTGGAGGCGTTATGCAGCGCAGAAGTATCTTCTCGGCAACGTCGTTCGTGCTGTTCCTGATGTGCGTGATGTACGGCATCACGTATGTTGACCGCGTTAATGTGAGCACCGCGGCCAGCGTATTTTCAAAAGAGCTTCACCTCAATAACGCGCAGGTCGGTTTCATCTTCTCCGCCTTCGCGTACCCTTACCTGATCTTTCAGATCATCGGGGGCTGGGTCAGTGATAAATTCGGCGCCCGCATGGCGCTCACGGTTTCAGCAGTTATATGGGCAGGGGCCACTCTTGCTACGGGATTTGCCGGAACCTTCACTACCATTGTTATTGCCCGGGTGTTGCTGGGATTCGGTGAAGGCGCAACTTTCCCCACTGCCACACGTGCCATGTCAGACTGGGCTCCGGCTTCTAAACGCGGTTTTGTTCAGGGTGTGACTCATTCGGCGGCGCGACTTGGCAATGCAATTACGCCTCCGCTGGTGGCATGGCTCATCGCCCTCACCAGTTGGCGGGGATCGTTTATCGCTCTCGGCATTGTGAGTATGGCCTGGGCCGTGGCATGGGGATGGTATTTTCGCAACGATCCTGCTTCTCACAAGTCCGTCACACAGGAAGAACTGGCGGAGCTGCCCAAGTTCAATCCCGCGCGGAGAAAAGATCCCGTGCCGTGGATGGCGCTCACCAAGCGCATGCTTCCGGTGACCCTGGTTTACTTCTGTTATGGATGGACGCTCTGGCTGTACCTGGCGTGGATCCCGTCTTTTTTCCTGCATAGTTATAAGCTCGATCTCAAAAAGTCTGCGCTGTTCTCCGCCGGAGTCTTTTTTGCCGGCGTGGTTGGTGACACCCTCGGCGGCGTGGTCAGTGACCGTATTTACGCGCGCACAGGTGATTCCGACAAAGCACGGCGCAATCTGGTGGTCATCGGTTTCCTGGCTTCGCTCGCCTTCATGGTCCCGATTCTGTTTCTGCACAACCTGAACTATGCTGCCATCTGCCTGAGCGCAGCCTTCTTCTTTGCCGAGTTCACGATTGGTCCCATGTGGGCGATTCCCATGGACATCGCGCCACGGTTCTCCGGCTCCGCCAGCGGACTAATGAATACCGGTTCTGCCGCGGCCGCCATCCTTTCACCTCTCATCGGCGGCATGATCGTCGATAAGACACACAACTGGGAACTGCCATTCGTCGGCAGCATCGGTCTGCTGTTGTTTGGAGCCATCATGGCTTTCTGGATGAAACCATCCAACCAGTTGCCCGATCCCACGCCCGTCGCGGAGCAGGTGGTCGCCTGACTAATGTGAATGATCAAGGAGCGCAATTGCCGCTCAGCTCGCACGCCAAGCCAGTGGATAGTTTTTCTCAGGCGACGCAGCTCGAAGCTGAGTTGAAAAGAAATGTGCGCGGCGAAGTCCGCTTTGATCGCGGCAGCCGCGCACTGTATGCCACCGATGGATCGAATTACCGTCAGTTCCCCATCGGACTGGTCATTCCTCTTGATGCCGAGGATGTAATCGCCGCGGTTGCCGTGTGCCGCCAGTTCGGAGCACCGGTACTTTCACGCGGCGCGGGCACCAGTCTGGCCGGCCAGTGCTGCAACGTGGCCGTCGTGCTTGATTTCACCAAGTACATGAATCGGGTTCTGGAAGTGGATCCGGAGCGCAAATTTGCGCGCGTTCAGCCAGGCATTGTCCTGGACTCTCTCCAAAAGCAGATCAAGCAACACAACCTGATGTTTGCTCCCGATCCTTCCACGCACAGCCGCTGCACCATCGGAGGAATGATCGGCAATAACTCATGCGGCACACATTCCCTGCTGGGCGGCAAGACCGTGGACAACGTGGAAGAGCTCACTATCCTTCTATACGACGGTACGCAGATGAAGGTGAGCGCCACCAGCGAAGCCGAATTGGATTCAATTGTCCGTGCCGGCGGACGCCGGGGCGAGACGTACCGGACGTTAAAATCCATAAGCGATCGCAATGCTGAACGCATACGCGGCGGTTATCCTCTGATTCCCCGACGCGTCTCCGGGTATAACCTGGATGAACTTCTTCCCGAACGTGGCTTCAACGTTGCGCGGGCCCTGGTGGGGACGGAAGGAACATGCGTAGTCATTCTTGAAGCCAAGCTCAAGCTGATCAACAACCCTCTGCATCGCTCACTGGTCGCACTGGGTTTTGATGACGCTTTCATTGCCGCTGATCACGTACCCGAAATATTGGAATTAAAGCCCATCGGTCTTGAAGGCATTGAGGGCAGCATCATTGATGGGCTTCGCCGCAAGCAAGCGCCACACATGGACCTGCTGCCCGAAGGGCACGGATATCTTCTGGTCGAGTTTGGCTCGGACGATCCCGACACTTGCCGGCAACGCGCAGAGCAACTGGTTGGCCGGATGCAGAAACTGTCACAGCCTCCCGGATCCCGCATCTATACACCCGAAGAATCCAAACACATCTGGCAGATTCGCGAAGCCGGTCCCCGAGCAGCGGCCTTCGCTCCAGGAGCTCCCGCTGAATGGGAAGGCTGGGATGATGCCGCGGTGGCGCCGGAAAAGCTGGGCGCCTATCTGCGCGACATCCGCAAGCTCATGGACGAATACGGTTATCGCGGCGCATTCTACGGCCACTTTGGTCACGGCTGTATTCACATGCGCGTAAGCTTTGATCTGGAGAGCCAGGCCGGCATCCGCAATTATTCTCAGTTCGTCAATCGCGCGGCCGATCTTGTAGTGAGCTATGGCGGCTCTCTCTCAGGGGAACACGGTGATGGCCAGTCGCGCGGTGCACTGTTGCCCAAGATGTTTGGCCCGGAGTTGATGGACGCATTCCGCGAATTCAAATCGGCCTGGGACCCCGCCAACAAAATGAACCCGGGCAAAGTGGTGAATGCCTATCAGCCGACGGAAAATCTGCGCCTGGGAGCGGACTACAAACCGCTGCAGCCGAAAACGCATTTTCAATTTCCTGATGACGATGGCTCGCTGGCCAAAGCCACGCTGCGCTGCCTGGGCCTGGGCGCATGCCGCAAGCTTGAGGGCGGCACTATGTGTCCAAGTTATCTTGGCACGCTGGAAGAAGAGCACAGCACGCGCGGACGCGCGCACATGTTGTTTGAAATGCTTCAGGGTGAGATCGTCAGCGGTGGCTGGGAAGATGAGAACGTCAAAAAATCGCTTGATCTCTGTCTATCGTGCAAGGCCTGCAAGACAGAGTGTCCCGCCAACGTTGATCTGGCTACCTATAAGGCGGAATTTCTCTCTCATTATTATGAGCGCAAGCGGCGTCCGCTGCATGCGTATGCATTTGGGATGATCGACCGATGGGCCCTGCTGGCTTCCTTTACGCCGCGGCTGGCCAACTGGGCTCCGACTGCGCCGTTGCTGGGAAGCTTCATGCGCAAGAGCCTGAATCTGGCTCGCGAACGTCAGCTCCCTCGATTTGCGAATCACACCTTCAAGCAATGGGCGAACCGGCAGAAGATCAGCTCACTGGAATCGGCCGTGCTTTCGTCGGGAAATGATCAATCCCGGCCACAAGTTGTACTCTGGGCAGACACATTCAACAACTTCTTTCATCCGCAGACCGCGCAAGCTGCAGCGGAGGTCCTTTCCCGGGCCGGCTTTGACGTGCTGGTCCCGCAACAGCATCTCTGCTGCGGACGGCCGCTGTATGACTTCGGCATGCTTGACCGCGCCAAAGAATATCTGCAGCGCATCTTGCATGCACTGGGCGATGCGATTGATGCCGGTCTGCCGGTGATTGTTCTGGAACCCAGTTGCGCCTCAGTTTTTCGCGACGAACTCCGCAACCTGTTTCCCAAAGATGCGCGCGCGCAGCGGCTGCAACGCCAGACATTTTTACTCAGCGAGTTTCTTCAGCGATACGCTCCGGATTGGCAGCCCCCGCATCTTCCCCGCAAGGTTCTGCTTCACGGACACTGCCATCACAAATCATTGATGAAGATGAATGACGAAGAAGCACTGCTCAGGAGAATGGGAGTGGAGCTACAGACACCTGACAGCGGCTGCTGCGGTATGGCGGGACCTTTTGGCTTTGAGCAGGATAAATACGCGCTTTCGCAAAAAATCGGCGAACGTGTTCTACTGCCCGCAGTGCGAAAAGTATCCGATGACACCTTGATCGTCTCTGACGGTTTTAGCTGTCGTGAGCAAATCGAGCAGTCCACCGGCAAAGCGACGCTACATCTGGCTGAGCTCATTCAACTGGCTTTGAACAAATAGGCCAAACTAGCCTGCCGGGATTCAGTTAATCTTTCTGGCTTCCGCCAGCATTTCATTGCCCCGGGCGCGTATGCGGATGTCTTCAGTAAAGTTGCTCCAGCGAACGATGCCGTTCTGATCCACCAGAAACTCCGCCGGACGCGAGATATCAGTTCCGGACGGCCCACCTGCCGTGTGGAGCAACTGATAATTACGAATTGTTGCAGTGTCCGGATCGGACACGAGCTGCACTGAATTCGCCCAACTGCTTTTCCACTCCTCGTAACTCGAGGTTGCAGAACGGTCACCAATAACCACGATAAAAGATCAGCAGCACTGCTTTTGGCGGTTCGCTGGAGCCGGGAATTGGAGAAGAAAGCAGTTGTGCCAGAGTGACCGGAACGCCCTTGGTATCGCGCAATGTAAAGTCCGGAGCTTTTTGTCCTACTTGAGGGGCTCCGTTTGGAGAGGGCAGCTTGCGTGCTGCGAAGAAACCGAGCATCGAGAAGGCGAGAAGGAGTAAAGACAAAATACTCAGCGTCCAGCCAGCAGCTTTGCCGCGACGCAATTCGGGTTGACTCTGGCTGCGCCTGAGCGCCGTTACGCAGAAGGCCACGGCCAATGCCCCTAGAAGCAGGTTAAGCCATGGCAGTGCTTGTTGTCCGGGAACTTTGGCAAAGAACAGCCCATTGCTCAAGATTGTGGCGAAGAGAAAAAACGTACCCAGCCACATGGCTGGGTTCACGCGATGGTTGGCTGAGTCTGTCATGCAGCGCGATTTTAACAGCCGCTACTCTGGTGGACAACTGTTCCTCGAAAACGGAATGGCCCGGTTCTCACAAATCACTTTCAGCGTACCTGGTGCCACAGCCAACATGGCGGGCACATACAGCTTGTCCGACAAGCGAGTGAAATTCAATGGCAAGATGCGTATGAAAGCCACTTTGTCGCAAGCCACCACGGGGGGCAAAGTCAGTGTTCCTGAAAGTAATGGGTCCTTTTTATAAAAAGAAGGGCGCCGGAGCGGAACTGCATGTGCAGAGGACGGAATTTACGGCGACACGCATTTCAGTGTGGGGCTCGGGCTAAGAAGTAATACCTATTGAACGCGCGGCGATGCCGTTTCCAGGCGTTGTTTCACCATCTTGTAAAAGGTCCAGACGTTTTCTTCACCGTTCTGTGAGATTCGCCGGTGCACCTTGATGGAAGGATACATCTTGTTTCCCGCGATGTTGAGAGTGAGCGTAGCAAACTGTTTCCCTGGGTAGGTCTCAATACTCCATTCGCCGCCAAAGCGCCGGCGCACCACCTCACCCAGATAACAACCCCACGTCTTGCACAATTCGGTCAGGTCATCGTCACTGGGGCGGTCAGCGCGGACGTGATGCGCGCACTGGTCGAGAATGGTTTCCAGTTCCATAATCGAGTTCTCGCTGAAGTCGAGCGCAGCGTCGAATTCCCGGCCCAGTTCCACAGCCCGTTGCGCGTAAGAGCTTGCCATTGTCTCAATCGAATCGTGCGCTTCATTCGCCATGCGCTGTTGTTGCCTCATTTCCCTTTTCTACGATTGTAAATGCTGCGCAGCGAGCCAGTAACCCACTTAGTCCGCACGCTGAAGATCGCGCGCGGGAAGGCAAACCGGGGACAACCCAACAGCTTTGAGCGTGCTCAAAGGTCTAAAGAATCCCAGAACTCGCGCAGGGTGCAGTTGTGCCCTTCGGTATTTGCTTTCCATTTTTTCTTCTATTTTTTTC
>WNFG01010598.1_pt1 | contig 12252 bp, 8 predicted proteins | sample 5400431 | NCBI WGS metagenome assembly WNFG01 (sample SAMN13153346, study PRJNA577476) | soil metagenome | isolation source: 120 cm saprolite under Douglas fir tree site 2 hole 3 replicate 2 | place: USA:California | collected 2015-04-18
TCACGCAAGTGGACCTGATCCCCTCCGCCATCGCGCAGGCGATCGGCGGGAACACCATGAAGGTGCGCATCCTCGTGCAGCTCTACGGAAGGCTGCTGGACGGCAGCCGCGTGAAAAGCAGCACCTACGAGTACGTGGTGCAGGCCGACCCCACCTTCGTGCTGCCCGCGCCGGCCTGCACCGCGCCGCAGGCGCCGTTCTCCTGCGAAGGGTCAAACCAGGACACGGGCACGGGCTGCCGCTGATTCCTTGACAGGGGCCCCGCGGGCTGCGTCGATGCACGCATGACGGTGACGCTGGCCGAGCTGTACCTCAAGCAGGGCCTCGCCGGCCGCGCCCGGGAGATCCTGCGCAAGCTAGCCGAGGGCGGCGACGCGGTGGCGCGTGAGCGGCTGGCGGAGCTGGGCCCGCCCGCGGCGGCCGAGATCGCGCTGCTCGAGGACCTGCTCGAGCGGGTGCGCGCGCGGCGAGGAGGGCGCTGATGGGATTCCGCGAGGACCTCCTGGCCATCTGCGGCCGCGTCGACGGCGCGCTCGCCGCCACCCTGATGGGCTTCGACGGCATCGCCATCGAGACCGCCGAGGTGAAGGCGGCGGAAGGCGTCGAGCTGCAGACGCTGATGATCGAATACTCCGGCATCCTCTCGCAGGTGCGCCAGGCCGCCGAGAGCCTGCAGATGGGCAAGGCCTCCGAAGTCTCGATCCGCACCGAGAAGCTGGTCGCGGTCGCGCGCCCGCTCACCCCGGACTACTTCGTGCTGCTCGCGCTCTCCCCGGACGGCAACGTGGGGCGCGCGCGGTACGAGTTGCGCATCGCGAGTCCCAAGCTCGTCGCCCAGCTTTGAGGTGGCGCTCGCGCCCATGCTCGCCCCGGCGAGGAGCGGGCTCACGCTCTCGCTCCGGTTCTAGACTCGTCTGCCCGATTGCGATACATCGCCGGGCCTCCTCGGAGGAGTCCCGGTGGCAGAAGTCTACGACACCAGCGAGTTCCGGAACGGGCTCAAGATCCTCTACGACGGGGATCCGTTCGAGATCGTCGAGTTCCAGCACGTCAAGCCCGGCAAGGGCTCCGCCTTCGTGCGCACGCGCATCCGCAACCTCCTCACCGGCCGCATCCTCGAGCCCACCCTGAAGTCGGGCGACAAGGTGGGCAAGCCGGACATCGATGAGAAGGAGATGCAGTACCTCTATAAGGAGGGAGACCACTACGTCTTCATGGACGTGAAGACGTACGACCAGGTGCACATCGGGGGCGAGGCGCTCAAGGAGGGCAAGAACTTCCTCAAGGAGAACATGAACGCGCACATCCTCTTCTGGAACGGGCGCGCCATCTCCGCCGAGCTGCCCAACACGGTCGAGCTGCGGGTCACCCGGTGCGACCCAGGCGTGCGCGGCGACACGGTGTCGGGCGCGATGAAGCCGGCCACCCTCGAGACGGGCTACACGCTCAACGTGCCCCTCTTCATCAACGAGGGAGACGTGCTCAAGATCGACACGCGCAACGGCCAGTACCTCACCCGCGTCGGCTGATCCGAGGGGGCATGGACGTCGAGAAGCTGAGAGAGATCCTCGCCGCGCTGCAGGGCACCGACGTCACACGGCTGGACTGGACCAACGGGCAGGAGAGGCTGACCCTGCGGATGGGACATCCGCCCGCACCGGTGACCGCGCTCCACGCCGTCCCGGCGGCCGCGGCCGCGCCCGCGGCGCTGCCTACTCCGCCGCAGGTCACGCCCCTCGCGCCCGCCGCCGCCGCGCCCGCCGCAGCCGCCGCGCGCGACGACTCCTTCACGGTGAACTCCCCCTTCGTGGGCACCTTCTACCGCTCCGCCTCGCCGGACAACCCGCCGTTCGTGGAGGTGGGCCAGGTGGTGAAGAAGGGGCAGGTGCTCTGCATCGTGGAGGCGATGAAGCTGATGAACGAGATCGAGGCCGAGCAGCCGGGGCGCCTGCTGGAGGCGCTGATCCAGAACGGAAGCCCGGTCGAATACGGCGAGCCGCTCTTCCGGTTCGAGCCCGTCTGAGGGACCGGCGCCCGGGACCGAGATGTTCCACAAGATCCTCATCGCGAACCGGGCGGAGATCGCGCTCCGGATCATCCGCGCGGCCCGCGAGCTGGGCATCGAGACGGTCGCGGTCCACTCCACCGCCGACGCGAACTCGCTGCACGTGAAGTTCGCCGACGAGTCGCTCTGCATCGGCCCTCCGCCGTCCAAGGAGAGCTACCTCAACATCCCGGCGATCCTCTCCGCCGCCGAGGTCTCCGGCGCCGATGCCATCCATCCCGGTTACGGATTCCTTAGTGAAAACGCCGAGTTCGCCGAGATGGTGCAGCATGCCGGCCTGGGGTGGATCGGCCCGCGGCCGGAGATGATCCGGATGATGGGCAACAAGATCCGGGCCAAGGAGGCAATGAAGGAGGCGGGCCTGCCGCAGCTGCCCGGGTCGGAAGGCGTGGTCGGCGACGAGCGCGAGCTGGTCCGGCTGGCGGAGAAGGTCGGCTTCCCGGTGATCCTCAAGGCTGCGGCGGGCGGCGGCGGGCGCGGGATGAAGATCGTCCGCGAGAAGGAGCAGCTGGCGCAGATGTACCGCACCGCCTCGGCGGAAGCGCTGGCGGCGTTCGGCAACGGCGACATGTACGTCGAGCGGTACGTCGAGCGGCCGCGCCACATCGAGATCCAGATCGTCGCCGACGAGCACGGCGACGTGGTCCACTTCGGCGAGCGCGAATGCAGCGTGCAGCGGCGACACCAGAAGATGCTGGAGGAGTCGCCCTCGCCCGCCCTCAACGAGAAGCTCCGCGAGCGGATGGGGCGCGTCGCGGTCGAGGCGATGAAGAAGGTCCGCTACAACAACCTGGGCACCATCGAGTTCCTCCTCGACGAGCGCGGCGACTTCTTCTTCATGGAGATGAACACGCGCATCCAGGTCGAGCACCCGGTCACCGAGTCGGTGACGGGGATCGACCTGCTCAAGGAGCAGATCCGGCTGGCGGCGGGCGAGGAGCTGGGGCGCACGCAGAAGAGCATCGCGCTCCGCGGCCACGCCATCGAGCTGCGCATCAACGCGGAGGACCCGGTCAGCTTCGCGCCCTCGCCGGGGCTGATTACCGCGTACCACGCGCCGGGCGGCCTGGGAGTGCGCGTCGACTCCGTCGCCCACGAGCAGTACCGCGTGCTGCCGTTCTACGATTCGATGGTGGCGAAGATGATCGTCACCGCCGACTCGCGCCCGGCCGCGATCATGCGGGCGCGTAGGGCGCTGCAGGAGTACGTGGTCGAGGGCATCAAGACCAACATCCCCTTCCACAAACGGCTCTTGCAGTTCGAGCCGTTCGTGCAAGGGCGCTACGACACGCGCACCGTCGAACGGCTGCTGGCGGAGTCCGCTCCACCGGCGGGTGGGTAACGCAAAATTACCTGTCCGTAATTAACTACCTCTGCCGCGGGTTACCGACAGCACCCGACATGTCTGGACGCGCCGCGGCGCAACGTGCTCCGGTGTGCGCCGCGCGGGGTGGGCGGATCGGCGTTTTTCCTAGGCGGCGAGCGGCCTTGAATGTACCGTCAGCTCACGTTACGCTGGAGTTCCGCCGCCAGTTCGAGAGCGAGACTGGGAGCCGTCCCGGACCGATGGACAAGAACAAGGTCATCGAGTCGGCTTCCAAGCTGATCGTCAAGGGTCAGTTCGAGAAGGCCGTCAAGGAATACCAACGCGTCCTGGAAGTGGATCCGGACGACGTCCGCGTCCTCCAGAAGCTGGCCGAGCTATACCAAAAGATGAAGAAGCAGTCCGAGGCGGCGGACTGCTTCGAGAAGGTCGCGCGCACCTATGGGGCGCAGGGCTTCTACCTGAAGGCCGTCGCGCTCTACAAGCAGGTGCTGAAGGTGGTCGAGCGCGTCGAGGTGAACGTCCGCCTCGCCGAGCTGTACCAGCAGCTGGGCCTGATCGGCGACGCGACCAAGGAGTGGCAGACGGTCGCCGCGCACCACGAGAAGACCGGCGACCACAAGGCCAGCCTCGACGCGCTGAAGAAGCTGGTCGACCTCGACCCCGACAACGTCGCCTCGCGCATCCGGCTCGGCGAGCAGTACGCGCGCCAGGAGAACCCGGTCGAGGCCGTCGCCGAGCTGCGGCGCGCCGCGCAGTACCTGCAGCGCAACGGGCGCACCGACGACTACCTGCGCGTCGCCGAGCGCATCAGCCACCTCGACCAGGCGGACACGAGCCTGGCGCGCGAGCTGGCCGAGCACTTCCTCTCGCGGGGCGACTCGAAGCGCGCGCTCTCCAAGCTGCAGATCTGCTTCAAGGCCAACCCGCGCGACCTGAACACGCTGCAGATGCTGGCCAAGGCGTTCCAGGACCTCGGCCAGACCTCGAAGACCGTCTCGGTGCTGAAGGAGCTGGCCAGGGTGCACGCCGACTCCGGCCGCGCCGACGAGGCGCGCCAGACGTACGCGCAGGCGGCGCAGCTGGCCCCCGACGATCCCGAGGTGAAGGCGGCGCTCCGATCGGGCGGCGGCTCGCCGCGCCCGGCGCCGGCCCCGTCCCGCCCGGCCCCTCCGCCCGCGCCCGCGGCCATCGCGCCGCCGCCGCCCGCTCCCAGCAGCCGCAGGGCGCCGCCGCCGCCCGCGCCCGTGGCCACCCCGCCTCCGCCGGCCCGGCCGGCCGAGCCGGCCACGGCCGCGAGCATTCCCAAGCTGCTCAAGGAGACCGAGGTCTACGTCAAGTACGGGCTCCACGACAAAGCGCAGGAGCACCTGCGCAGGATCCTCGCGTCGGACCCGAACAACCTCGAAGCCCACGAGAAGGCGAAGGTGGTCGCGCTGGCCACCGGCCGCAACGGCGAGGCCGTGGCCGAGCTGGCCACGCTGGTGCGGCTGTACACGCAGCGGCGCGATCCGCGCGCGCAGCAGGCGCGCTCCGAGCTGCGCGAGCTGGACCCGCGCAACGCCGCTCTCGGCAGGGCCCCGGCCGCGCCGGAGATGGAGATCGAGCTGGAGCCCGCCGAGGCCGAGATCGAGCTGGAGACGGCGGAACCGCTCGACGAGCCGCTGGTCGAGGCGGAGCTCGAGGCCGAGGGCCTGCCGGCGCCCGACGAGGACGAGCCGCTCGTGGTGGAGCCGCTCGCCGTCGCCTTCGCGGGCGGAGGGGACGACGCCTTCGCGTCCGACCTGGCGGAGGCGGACTTCTACATCCAGTCCGGTCTCGCCGACGAGGCGCGGGCCATCCTCGAGGCGATCCTCATGGGCGAGCCGGATCACGAAGGCGCGCGCGCCCGACTGCGCCGCATCGGGGGGGCGGGACGCGCCCCCGCCGTCGGCCGCTCGGCGGTCCCACAGGCGCGGCCGGCCGAGGGGCCCGAGCACGACGACCTCGCCGCGGAGCTCGCGGCCGAGCTGGCCGCCGAGATCAACGCCGCGCAGCTGGTCGAGGACGCGCCGCTGGACGGCGACGTGCTGGACAGCTTCCAGGTGCCGGCCCACGAGGTGTTGGGCGAGTTCCGCAGCAAGGTCGCCCAGACGGTGCGCCGCGAGGACGCGCAGACCCACTACGACCTCGGCATCGCCTTCAAGGAGATGGGGCTCCTCGAGGAGGCCATCTCCGAGTTCGAGATCGTCCTCCACCACGGCGGTGGGGCCCGGCGGGCGGACTGCCTGACGATGCTCGGCACCTGCGAGGCCGAGCGGGGGAACGCGGAGGCGGCGGTGAAGTACCTGCAGGACGGCCTGGAGCTGGACGAGCTGAACCCGGAGGCGCGCCGCGCGCTCGCCTTCGAGCTAGGCACGGTGCTCGAGACGCTGGGGCGGAACGACCAGGCTCTCGAGCAGTACCAGGTGGTCGCGGCGGAGGAGCGCGGGTTCCGCGACGTGGCGGCGCGCATCCAGCGGCTGGGCAACGGCAGCGCCCGGCCGCGCGCGCCCGTCAAGCCGGCGGCGAAGCCCGGCGCGCGCCCCGCGCCGGCGGCGGCCGCCGCGGAGAAGAAGCCGTCCGACGCCGCGTCGCGCAACCGGAAGATCGGGTTCGTCTAGGGTGAGGCCGTCCAGGTGAACTACCTCGACTACTACGAGCTGGCCCAGGAGCCGTTCTCCAACGCTCCGGTGTCCCGCTTCTACTTCAACTCGCCCCAGCACGCGCAGGCGCTGGTGCGGCTGACGCACGTCTGCTCGCAGATGAAGGGCCTGGCCATCCTGGTGGGCGACATCGGGGCGGGCAAGACCACCCTGGCGCGCAGGCTGCTCGACTCGCTTCCGGAGAACGAGTACGAGGCGGCGCTCCTGGTGATCATCCACAGCGGCGTGACCGCCTCCTGGCTGCTCAAGCGCATCGCGCTGCAGCTCGGGGTCGACGCCCCCAGCGAGGACAAGCTGACGCTGCTCGCCCAGCTCTACCAGCGGCTGGTCCGCATCTACGAGCAAGGCAAGCGGGCGGTGGTGTTGATCGACGAGGCGCAGATGCTCGCCACCCGCGAGCTGATGGAGGAGTTCCGCGGCCTCTTGAACCTCGAGGTGCCGGAGCGCAAGCTGCTCTCCCTGATCTTCTTCGGCCTCCCCGACATCGAGGAGAACCTGCTCCTCGACCCGCCGCTCGCGCAGCGCGTGGCGATCAAGTTCCGCCTGGCCCACCTCACGCCGGAAAGCACCGAGGCGTACATCAAGCACCGCCTGCGGCTGGCCGGGGCGTCGCGGATGCCCTTCACTCCGGAGGCGGTGAACGCCGTCCACCACTTCTCCAGCGGCACGCCGCGCGTGATCAACACGCTCTGCGACAACGCCCTCTTCGAAGGCTACGTCGCGCGGGTGCCGATGATCGACGAGGCGATGATCGGCCGGGTGGCCGGCGATCTGGGCCTCGACGGCGCCGCGGCCGCGAACGACTCGCCGACGCCCTTCCGGGCTCCGTCCCCGACGCCCAAGGAGCAGAAGCCGCTCGATCTGGGGGAGATCGATCGCTATCTGGCGGGACTCGCCAAGCCCTCGTGACCGCGGCCGGCCCCGGGCCGGTCGGGAGTTGAAGAGAGACGCATGCGGCGCGCGCGGTCAGTTCCGGGCAACGGACCCTCGAGCGAGGCGGGGGACCGTCCGTGCTGAGGCGCGTCCTCGTCGCTGGCGCCCTCGCCGCGGCCGTGGTGGCCGGAGGCGCGATCGCCTTCCTGCGCACCGATTTCGTCGCCAACAACCTGTGCGCGTACGCGGTCGCGACCATCGAGGAGACCACCGCCGCCCAGGTCCGCGTGGCGCGCTGCTCGGTGGACCCTGCCCGCGGGCAGCTCACCATCGACGGCCTGCAGGTCGGCGACCCGGGCGGGCGCATCGACCTGAAGGTCGCGCGCGTGTTCGTGCACGTCCTGGTCCGGCCCGTGCTGCAGCGCATCCGGCTCGAGCAGCTGGAGATCGACCATCCCGAGCTGCACCTGTCCCTCGATCGGGAGTCCGCGCCCACCGCGCGGGCCCGTCGGCAGGAGTGCCTGCCCGACGTCCTTGACCGCTTCGAGCTCGGGCGCGTGAAGATCCGCAAGGCGTCGGTCGACGTCCGGGGCGGAGGAGTGAGCGTGGTGCTGCCCCGCGCGAGCGCCTCCATCCACGGGAAGGGCGATGCGATGCAGGTCGCGCTGGCGACGCGGGGCGGCGCGGTCGAGCTGCCCGGCCGGCGGGTCGGCCTCGTCTCGGTGCGCGGCGCGGCCAAGGTCGACCTGCGCGGCACGGGCCAGCTCGACGTCACCCGCCTGGACCTCATCGGCACCGAGGCGGCGGCGTTCCTCTCCGGGCGGATCTCGGACCTCTGCGATCCGCACATCGAGGCCAGCGCGAACCTGCGCGCGGACGACCTCGCGGCGGCGCTCGCGGCGTACATGCCCGGCATGCTGCACGGCGTGCGCGGGTCGCTCGGCGCCGATGCGACCGTTACCTTCGCCCGCAAGGACCCGCACGTCCGGGGCGAGGTCCGGCTGCGAGGGCTGCAGCTGGAAGGGTTCGACCCGGGCGACCTGAACGCCCGATTCGACCTGAACCCCCACCGCCTCAAGGTCGAGCACCTCGACGTCGGCGTGGGCCGCGGCCAGGTGGCGGGGACCGCCGAGGTGGGCTTCGGACAGGGAATCCCGCTCTCGACCGACCTCGCCCTGCGGGACGTGGAGCTGGCCGAGGTGCTGCGCAAGCTGACGCTGCCCCACGCCTGGGTCCTCCTGCGGACGGCGGGCAAGGTGCAGATGAAGGGGACGCTGCTCCCCCTGGCGCTGAGCGGCGACGCCTCGCTCGACCTGTCCGACTTCGCCGTCCTCGACGGCGCCTACGACGCGCGCCGCAAGGGAGGCCTCCGGCGCATGCTCGAGATGCCCAGGGGCCACCTCACCAGCGCGGTGGCGATCGACTCCCAGAAGGTCTCGCTGCGCGGCGCCCGGATCGAGACGGGCTCCTCCCAGCTCAACGTGGAGGGCGCGCTGTACACCGACCCCGCCCGCGGGCTCGACCTCTTCGCGCAGACCGACGAGCTGTCCCTCGACGACCTGCGCGGCCATGTCGCCCAGCTGCCCTGGCACGGGCGCGCGGCGCTGGCGGCCCGCGTGCACGGCCCGTACGCCGACGTGCGGGTGGAGTCCAGCGCCGCCATGCGCGGCTTCCACTTCATGGACCTCTCCCTGGGCGATCTCTCCGCGCAGGTCGATTTCACCGGCATGGTGCTCTCGCTCGACCAGGTGCGCGGGCGCAAGGACCGATCCACCTACGCTGGGCGGGTGAAGCTCGACTTCCGCCCCCACGAAGCGGCCATCGACGCGCACCTCGAGCTGCCCGACGCGTACGTGCACGACCTCGTCGATCTGGCCGCCGGCCTGGTGCCGGCCCTGTCGCCCGTGAACAACCCCGACGACCTGGACGGCCGCCTGTCTGGCGTGATCGACGTCAAGGGCCCGGTGGTGGCGCCCGACGGGGAAGCGCGCGTGTCCTTCTCTTCGGCCTCCCTTTGGGGCCAGGGCTTCGACGGCGGAGAGGCGCGGCTCACGCTGCACGGAAAGGAGCCGCGGCTGCAGGTCGAGCGGCTGGTGCTTCGCCACGGCCAGGCCGAGCTGGAGCTGGCCGGCAGGTTCGGCCCGGCGTGGCAGCTGGAGATGGATGCCGCCACGCGCGACTTTACCCTCGCCGACCTCGACTTCGCGAAGGGCGCCCGGCTGGCCGGACCGCTCGCGGTCGAGGCGCGCCTGCGGGGCGTGGCGCAGCACCCGGTGGTGGAGGTGCGATCCAGCTTCGAGGACGGGCGCGCCGGGAGCGCCGAGGTGGGGGACGGCAAGCTGACGCTGCGCCTCGACGGCACGCAGCTGCGCTGGCAGGGCGAGGTAGGCACCCACCGGCTGGAAGGGCGGGCGACGCTGGAGGGCGAGCTGCCGTACTCCACCAACCTGGCCGTGCGCTTTCCGGACCTGTCCGGCTACTTCCAGAGCTTCATCCCCGAGGCGGAGGTGCAGGGCGGATCGCTCTCGGCCGATCTCTCCCTCTCGGGCTCTCTCTCGCGCTGGCGCGAGTCGCAGGGCCGGGCCGAGCTGACCGCGCTGCAGCTCGTGCGCAATGGGATGACCTTCGAGAACGACGGCCCCGGGCAGCTCGTCTTCGGCCCGGCGGGCGTCGAGGTGAGGAAGCTCGCCCTGCGCGCGCCGTACACCACGGTCACGGTGAGCGGGAGCCGGCTGCGGAGCGGGAAGCTCGACCTCCGCCTGGCCGCGTCCGTCGACGGCCGCATCCTGCAGAACCTGTTCGCGGACCTGGAGCACGCCGCCGGCACCTACCTGGTCCAGGCGACCGTCGGCGGCACGCTGCAAACGCCGACCGTGCTGGGAAACCTGCGCATCGAGGACGGCGAGGCGCGCCTGCGCGGGCTGCCGCTGGCCGCGCGCGAGCTGAACGGCAGCGTGTCCTTCAGCCAGGACGCGCTGGTCATCGACGAGCTGCGGGGCAAGCTCAACAACGGCGAGGCGAAGCTCTCCGGCGGGATGGAGATGAAGGCGCTGCACCCGCAGAAGATCGACATCGCCGCTCACATCAGCGACGTCAACGTCCGGCTCCAGGACAACCTCCCCGCGACGCTCGACGGGGACGTGACCCTCTACGGGCCCCCGCTGGAGCCCGTGCTGGGCGGGTCGTTGATCGTCAGCCGGCTCCGCTACACCGAGGACCTGGACCTGGAGCGGAGCCTTCTCGACTTCAGCCGGCGCCCGCCCGCGCCGCGCGTGCTGGCGAAGAGCGCGGTGGTGGTCCACTTCGACCTCGACGTGCACCTCTCGCGCGGGGTGCGGATCGAGAACAACCTGGCGCGCGCCGATCTGAAGGGCGACCTCAAGGTCACCGGCACCTCGCGCAGCGTGGGCCTCTTGGGCTCGGTGAACACGGTGCACGGGACGGCCCAGTTCCGGGGGAACGAGTTCCAGATCGAGCAGGGCGTCGTCAACTTCACGGACCGCAACCGCGTGCGCCCGTCCTTCGACTTCCAGGCGCTGGCACAGGTGAAGGAGTACAAGGTGCGGCTGCACGCCTTCGGCACGCCGGGGGAGCCGCACGTGACGCTCACCTCCGAGCCGGCGCTCGCCGAGGCCGACCTCGGATTCCTCCTTACTTTTGGTTTCGTGTCGCAGAACTTGCAGCAGGCGAGCTTCAGCGCGACAGATTCGGGCTTGGCGATCGGCGTCGAGGCGCTCAACAAGGTGACCGGCTTCTCGGAGGAAGTGCGCCGCTTCATCCCCAAGAACACCATCCTGCGCGATCCGACCATCGACTTCGCCTCGGACTTCTCGGTGGCGACGAGCAGGCTGGAGCCGATGGCGCGCTTCCGCTCGCGCCTGCTCACCGACAAGCTCGATCTGCGCGTCCTGGAAGGGCTGTCGACCCGACGCTACCGCGGGCTGATCTCCTACCAGCTCTCCGACGCCCTCTCCGGGCAGATCCAGCTCGACAACGAGCACATCACCACCGGCACCGACTTCGGCATCGACCTGAAGCTGAGATGGGAAGGCGAGTGAGGCTGCTCGCGCTGATGCTCGCCTTGCTGGCGGCGCCCGTCCAGGCCCGGGTCGGCGACGAGCCCCTGCCGCCCTGGGCGCAGCCGGAAGCCGGCGAGCCTGTCCGCGTCGGCGAGGTCGTCTTCGAAGGGACCGAGGTCAAAGGGCTGCGGGCCCTGGTCACCCTGGAGGACGGGGCGGCGCTCGACCCGCGCGACGTCCGCGACGCCGTGCGGGCGCTCCACGGCAGCGCGCGGTTCGCGCGGGTGGCGGCGTACATCGAGCCCCTCCCGAAGGAGATGTACCGTCCGGGCTGGACGCGCGCCGTGCGGCTGGTCTTCGTCCTCTCGCCGATCCAGAAGCTCGTCTCGCTCAGGTTCCGCGGGCAGAAGGCGCTCGCCGAGAGCCTGCTGCACCAGATGGCGAACCTGCAAGTCAACGCCGAGTTCCAGGAGGACCTGGTCCCCCGCGCCACCGAGGCGATCCAGGCCGCCTACCATCGTATCGGGTACCGCGGCGCCGCCGTCACCCCCGTCCGCACCCCCGCGAAGGACGGCGTGGCGCTCGAGTTGGCCATCGACGAAGGCCCCGTCACCCGTATCGCCGAGGTACGGTTCACCGGCGACCTCGCGCTGCACCGCGACGAGCTGCTCGCCGCGTTCAAGCTGCAGCCCGGGGACGTGCTCAACCTGTCCGCCCTGGACGAGGGAGTGCGCGGCGTGCGCGATCGGTACCGCCGCGCCAGCCGCTTGCGGGCGGTGGTCGAGTCGCCGCTCCTGGAAGACGTCCCGCCCGCCGGTGTACGGGTGATCGTGCCGGTGCGCGCGGGGCCGGTGGTGCGCTTCCACATGCGCGGCAACCGCGCTTTTCCCGACGCGCTGCTCGTCGCCCAGCTGGGACTCTCGGCGGGCTCCGGCGAGGACGAGCCTGTCGACGCGCAGATGGCCCAGGAGATGGCCGCGCGCGTGCGCCGGTTCTACGTAGGCCAGGGTTTCCTCCGCGCGCGCGTCGCCGAGCGGGAGATCGTCGCGCGCGACGGCGCGATGGAGCTGGTGTTCAGCATCGACGAGGACCGGCCGGTGCGCGTCGAGCAGCTGGTCTTCACGGGCAACCAGCAGTTCTCCAACCGCCAGCTGGGCGAGCGGGTGCTGCAGCAGCTTCGCGACGGCATCGCGGCCGATCCCGCGGCCGGCGCCGATCCGTGGTCGGTGGATGCGACCCACGTCGCCGGGCGGTTGCCCGAGCCGCGCCGCCCGCGTACGAAGACCG
>WNFG01004100.1_pt1 | contig 12251 bp, 12 predicted proteins | sample 5400431 | NCBI WGS metagenome assembly WNFG01 (sample SAMN13153346, study PRJNA577476) | soil metagenome | isolation source: 120 cm saprolite under Douglas fir tree site 2 hole 3 replicate 2 | place: USA:California | collected 2015-04-18
GGGACCTGATCCGCGCAGAGCATTAGGGCCAGCGGCCATCCGCGCCGCATCAACAGGCCGGACACATGACCGCACCCGACCAATGCTGCATCAACGTAAAAAAGCTCTTGTCAATCAGGCGCCGTCCACACATGACCCACTGCGGCCATAAGCGGGGTCGAAATCCCGCAGTGCAGCAGTCTAATGCCGCACTGGTTTGTGCGAAAGCGGTTGCTGCACGGCCGGCATCAACTTGCGAGCGCGGCCGAGCTCGAGCGCGATTGGAGCGCGCCGCTGCAATGACGTTAGCCACAAAGCAGCGATTGCTCAGCAGTGCTGCGCGCATCGTCGCCACGACGTGCTCAACTGCCCCATCGCTCGAACAGCTATTGCCGCGGACATCGGTGGCCCACCCTAAATGAAAAGGGGACGCCGAAGAACGGTTTTCGATCACGCCATGCTTCCCTCGCCGCGACGCGGGAAAAGTGCGGGCCAAAATGAGGGGGTGCGGCAAAACCCGCGCACCTTTGGCCGGACGAGTTGCGGTGTGACACTCATCACGGAATGTCTGATTGGGGTACCGCTCTGTGAACTGGTACACACTGGAAAACAGGAGGACAGTGCTACTCATCGCAGGACGCGGACGATCCGCCGTCAACAGTAGGAGAAGTGTCATGAGAGTCCTGACGATTGGAGTTCTCGCCTTCAGTGCGCTTGCTTTTGTAACAGACCCCGCACTGGCATTGAGGCGCAGTCCAAGCCAAATCAAAAAGGCTTGTGCCGATGTCGGTGGGGTCTATTTCCCGCCGAATAATCGGGGCGTTTACGGCTGCATGGTATTCGATGATGAAGGAAATATGTTTGGACTAGTATGCGGCGGGACTAGTGGGGACTGTGGCAGCATGGGCCCAGGTGGCACTTGAATAGGTCTAGGGGTCTAGGCTCGCGCCTGCACGGCCGTCCGTAAGCCCCAGGGAGCCACCCCGCCGCGACCTGGACCACAAGGCTGAATTTGGCGGCACGCACACACTACATTTCACAGTTTTTTGCGGGTTTTCCGGTGCCGCAGTGCCAATGGTCGCTTGCTTTTTCTTCGCATGCGGCCTCGGTTTGCTGCGCTGCGTTCGGTCGCTAATGGCACAAAGCGGACTTAGCGACACATCTACCCGTTTGTCCGCTTTCGGGGGCAAAGCGGACAACACCATTAGGGGAGTTCAGCTCTGTGGCTTCTTCGGGAATACCCGATGCCTTCACATAAATTTCATATCGGCGAGAGCGTGATGCTCAGGTCTGCAGTCAGTCGCAATGTGCCAGGTGGGGTCTATGAAGTGACCAAACAGCTCCCCCACAATGGGCTCGAGTTCGAGTACCGCATCAAAAGTGCAAACGAACCATATGAGCGCATTGCGGGGGAAAGCGAACTGATTAAGCCATAAGCGGCCTCTAATGCACCGGACGATTGGTTCTATGAAGCCCTCGATCTCCTTCAATCTTTATTGAAGCATCTTGAGCAAGTCTGACCTGATCTCGGAACGAGCGTTTGCCTGCATCGGTTTGTACGTCTCGGGTGCCACGAATTTCGGTGCGTAATCCGGTGGAGGGTCGACCACTATTGTCTTTCCGATTTGGTCCGGTGGAGTGGGGACCTGATTGGTTCTTCCGGCTTCAATGCCCGCCATCATCTCTTCGAGGCCGCCCCGGCACAACAAATCGTCGTCCTTACGCAGCGGTGCGGTGCGCTTCTCAAGAGCAATCGCGGCGTCGATGACCTTTGCCTTTAATTTAGCGCGCTTCGTTTTGAGATACTGGATTACGGGGCCATAGTCCGCAAGAAGTTGATCAATTCGGTGCCCGGGTGCACTTTGATCCGCGCACTTGGTGCCGTCGATGATAATCAGTTGCAAGGTATAAAGAACCATCAACCCGGCACGAAGACGTGGGTCTTTATCGGGATCATTGACGTTTTGCGGGCTACGAAGGTCCCATAGAAATCGGGTGTACAAAAACCCCAGAAGGGATCCACCGCCAGAGTTGATTCTTGCGTCCAGCCAATCTAGTGCCCGAACCAACGACTCATCGGACCTTACGCCTTCAAACGCTGTTACGAGACCGTCCCAGTTTCTGGCTGCCAACAGCGCATCGAGCTGCTCATCCGAAGGCAACGAGGCAGCCCCCGGTCGCGTCTCTGACTTCGTGGGGTCGGAGGGCTTCTCGCCGGCATCAACGTGTGGTGGTATCACAAATAGCAGCGCAAGAGCCACAATGAGCATAAACATGCGTTTCGCTCCCACCGTGGTGGATGCCACTGAAATACCTTTCAGGGCAACAGTCCAGCGCAGACATTCCACCTTACTTGCGGCAGTGCATGAGTCAGCTCATGGCACGTCGCGTCAATTCGCTCCGCTGCCGAACCTTGGCCGCTAAAGAAGCAAAGCGGACATCGGACGAAGGATGAGACGACACCTATAGAATGACTCACGGTTCCTTCGCGCGCCTTTTCAATTCAGCAAACGCGCGGCCGGCGAGGCGGCCGAGTTTAGTCGCGGCAGAGTCGAGTTCCTCGGCGTGATTGGTGCGGCCTTCCTCGAACGCGGTGAACCAGCGGCGGAAGCGGGCGAGTTGATCCGGCGGCAGCTTGGCAACAGCTTCGGCGATTTCTTCGACTTTCATGTGGCGCAGTATAGCACCGCTGAGGCTTGATTTGAGCGACCGAAAGGGATTGGGCGCCTGCCTGCTCGCTGAGAGGGTCTGCTTACTCAGCTCCAGCGGCCATGCCGCGCATGACTCGAGGCGAGTAAAGTGGTACCGCTCGCGACATATTTTGCGAAGCGGCAGTGTAGATCGCCGACTTCGGAGGGAAGGGTGCCTATGGCCAAGTATATTCCGAGCCCTCGGGACTGGGTGCGTGAGCAGGTAGAGCTATACGAAAGTAGCGGCGGCACCAAAGGCATCACTCTGCGGGACACGGGGTTACCTGTAGTCCTCGTGACTCACTGGGGCAATAAGACCGGTGCGATTCGGAAGACACCTTTGATGCGCGTCAAGGACCGCGATAAGTATATTCTCATTGGGTCGCAGGGAGGAGCGCCGAAAGATCCGGCCTGGACACACAATCTGCGCGTCAATCCGCATATCGAGCTTCGCGATCAGACCATCGTACGCCCGATGCGCGTGCGTGAGGTCAAGGACGCGGCGGAAAGAGCTCGTCTCTGGAAGTTAGCCGTGGCGGCATACCCGCCGTATGCGGATTATCAGGCGCGCACGGAACGTCAAATTCCGGTCTTCGTCGCAGAGCCGTAACGTTGCTCGCCTGCACCGACGCGGTGATTGAATGATGTGAAGGGAGGTTCAAAGATGAAACTTCCCCGCCGAAATTTGCTGCATCTGGCAGCGGGTGCTGCTGCGCTGCCGGCCGTTTCGCCTTTCGCTTGGGTGCAGGCCTATCCGACGCGGGCGGTGCACGTTATCGTCGGATTCACCGCTGGCAACAACATCGACATTGTTGCCCGGCTGATCGGCCAATGGCTGTCGGAACGGCTGGACCAGCCGTTCGTTATCGAGAACCGCCCGGGCGCCAGCAGCAATATCGCCACCGAGGCGGTCGTGCGCGCGCTCCCGGACGGCCATACGCTTCTGATGACGGGCACCTTCAACGCGATCAACGCAACGCTCTACGAAAACCTGAGCTTCAATTTCATCAGGGACATCGCCCCCGTCGCGAGCCTGTCGCGCACCGCCGGTGTGATGGAAGTCAACCCTTCGTTCCCGGCCAGGACCGTCCCTGAGTTCATCGCCTACGCGAAGGCCAATCCCCGTAAGATCATGATGGCATCAGCTGGACCGGGGAGCGCGGCGGGTCTGTACGGCGAGCTGTTCAAATCCATGGCTGGCGTTGACTTGCCAGCTGTGAACTATCGCGGCTCGCCAGCCGCGCTGTCTGATCTCATCGCCGGCCACGTTCACGTGATGTTCGACCCGATTGCCTCGTCGGTCGGCTATATCAAGGCAGGTCAGCTGCGAGCCTTGGGAGTGACGACAGCCAAACGCATCGAGGTCTTGCCGGACGTTCCAACGATCGGCGAATTTGTGCCGGGCTATGAGGCGAGCGGTTGGCAGGGGATCGGCGCGCCGGCGGCGACGGCCCCACAGATCATCGCGATCCTCAATAAGCTCGTGAATGAGGCGCTTGCCAGCGCGGAGTTCAAGGTGCGGTTCGCCGATTTGGGCTTGGAGCCCTATGCAACCTCGCCCGCCGAGTTCGGCAAGTTCATTGCGGACTACACCGAGAAGTGGGGCAAGGTGATCCGCGCCGCCAACATCAAGCCGGAGTGATCGGCAAGTTCCAGCTACATATTCCATATCGTTTCGTTCCACGAATCCCTTTCGACGTGCCGCCGATGCTACTCGGCCGCGCCGACGAGGTGATCGAAGAGCGGGACTTTTGCTGCAGTGCATGAGTCCGCGTTTGGCACTAAGCGGACATGCGCGCCGCGTCGGTCGATGTCCGCTTTCGGGGGCAAAGCGGACATGGCCCAGGGACGGCGCGAGGTCTGCTTATGACTCACTTCGGACATAGGCCAAATTGAAATCCCGCAGTCCAGCAGTGCTGTGCTATCGTTTGTCCTGAGCACGGGAGGCACTGCGCAGTGAAGCGGCGCGAGTTCATCACGCTCGTCGGTGGGGCAGCGGCGTGGCCGCTCGCGGCGCGCGCGCAGCAGTCGGCGATGCCGATCGTCGGCTTCGTCAGCGCCCGGTCGGCCGAGGCCTCCGTGCGCGATGCCGCTGCGTTCAATAAAGGCCTCAGCAAAACCGGCTACGTCGAGGGTCAGAACGTGGCGGTCGAGTACCACTGGCTGGACGGCGAATTCAGTCGCCTGCCGTCGCTCATGGCCGACCTCGTGCGCCGTCGCGTGGCCGTGATCGCCACGCCCAACAACGCTGCTGCGCTTGCGGCCAAAGCTGCGACCACGACGATCCCGATCGTCTTCGGTGTCGCCCAAGACCCAACCCGTCTTGGTCTTGTCGCCAGCCTTGCCCGGCCGGGCGGCAATGCCACCGGCATCAATTTTTTTCCCGGTGAAGTTGTGGCCAAGCGGCTGGGACTCTTGCACGACCTGGTGCCCAAGGCCGTTCGGATTGCTGTGCTGGTCAATCCGGCCAATGCGGCGGTCGCCGAGGCCACTTTACGAGAGATACCCGAAGCTGCACGCGCCCTCGGCCTGCAAACTCAGGTCCTTAACGCCAGCACCAACCGCGAGATCGAGGCGGCCTTCGCCGCCCTCGCACGCGACCGGGCCGACGCGCTCTTCGTCGCTGGCGACGGATTCTTCTCCAGCCGCCGCGTGCAGTTTGCCACCTTGGCGACGCGAGATAGGATTCCGGCGGCTTATTCGGAGCGTGATTATGTGGCGGCCGGCGGGCTGATGAGCTACGGCACCGACCTCTCGGAAGTGTTTCATCAAGTCGGCGTTTATACCGGCAGCATCCTGAAAGGCACCAAGCCCGCCGATTTGCCGGTGCTGCAACCGACCAAATTCGAGTTCGCTCTGAACCTGCAGACAGCGCGAGCCCTCGGCCTCGAAGTGCCGCCGCAGTTACTCGCCAGCGTGGACGAGGCGATCGATTAGCGGTTTTCTTGCCGCGCGCATATGTCGCCTTTTGGCACAAAGCGGACGTCCCAAGACGTCGGCCCGTTTGTCCGCTTTCGGGGCAAAAGCGGACATACATGCTCGTGTGGTTTCGACCGCATCGGTCGTGAATGACCCGTTGCGGACGTTTTTCTACCGATAGAAGATCTTCTAATGAATGGGACCCAAGAATGGGAAGGCGCCGTGAACCAGAAACAGCACAAACATCTCTTCGCGATGTGCCAATGCGGTAAGGTGAAATTCGAGGCAGTCGGCCCGCCGATTCTGACCGCGTCCTGCTACTGCACGAGTTGCCAAGAAGCCGGACGTCAGTTCGAGCAGCTGGCTTCTGCGCCGCCCGTGCTCGCTTCCGACAGTGGAACAGGCTTGATCCTATATCGAAAGGATCGAGTGCAATGCATGATGGGGCAGCAGTATCTTGAAGAGCATTGGCTCAAGCCCGATTCCCCCACCCGACGGGTCATCGCCAAGTGCTGTAATTCGGCAATGTTCCTCAACTTCACCAAGGGACACTGGTTGTCGATGTTCCGGAACCGCTTTTCGACAGGCGCGCCTCCACTTGAAATGCGGGTGATGACAAAAGAGCGACGCGTCGGCGTCGAGCTTGCCGATGACTTGCCGAACTATAGTGGTCACTCCGGCAAGTTTATGTTGAAGCTGATCGCCGCTTGGATCGCGATGGGTTTCCGCAGGCCTGAAATCACCTTGGGGAAGACAGTCCATAGGGCGCAGTAAGCACCTGCCATATTGTGTCTGTAGCGAGCACGATTCCAAGACCGCTATTGGCCCACCTCTGCCGCTCGCGCGGTGCACAAAGTCGTCAGCTATCTGAGGTACAGGAGACGTGCCGGTCGAGCGACCTGCACGGCCGTCTTTGACCCACAACCGACATCTGGACGACCTTGCCAGCGCGACGAGTCGCAGCCTCGTCAGCAACCTTGATCGACGCCATCTGGTGCTGGCCTGCGCATCGCTGGGAGCACTTGCGTCGCCAGCAGTTCAATCGACTTTGCCACCTTGGCGTATGGCAGGCCGCCGATGTCGACCTGGCCGAGAAACCGATCGTGAGCGAAGAGCTCGCGCTCGTATATGAGCTTGTCGATGATCTGCTGGGGGCTGCCGACGAGGATCGGGCCCGCAGCGCCGGCGCGCTTCTCGTAGACGTCACGAGAAATCTCGCCCATGAGGTCAGCGCGCGGCGCGTGTTCGCGGAAATAGGCGCTGTAGTGAGGATAGAACTCCTTGAAGGCAGTCTGCGAGTCCTTCGCTACATGGACATGTGTCGCTATTGCGACCTTCAGCGTGCTTGCATGGTGTCCTCTTTCGGCGTGACGTTGTCGGTAGGCAACGATTTGGCCGGCGAAGTTGGCTGGCGGCCGGGTGATGTTTGCAAGGATCAGGGGCAGGCCGAGGTCGCCGGCCCGCAGTGCACTTTCCGGATTGCCGCCGACGCCGAGCCAGATCGGCAGCTTGCCGACGGGCCGCGGTGAAATCTCGGAGTTGCTCAGCGCTGCACGGAAGCGACCCCGCCAAGTGACGCGCTCGCCTTCGTTTAGCTTGAGGAGGAGATCGAGCTTTTCGGCGAAAAGGGCGTCGTAGTCCGCAATGTCGTCGCCGAAGAGCGCGAAGGATTCGATGAAAGCGCCGCGTCCGGCGATCACCTCGGCGCGGCCACCCGAAAGCAGGTCCACGGTCGCGAAGTCCTGAAACACGCGGACTGGGTCGAGGGTTGAGAGGATTGTGACAGCACTGGTAAGACGGATGCGTTTCGTTGCCCCCGCGATTGCGGCCATGATCGCCGCCGGCGACGAGATCGGGATGTCCAAGCGGTGGTGCTCGCCGACGCCGAACACATCAAGACCGGCCTCGTCGGCGAGCTTTGCGGCGGCGAGAATCTCGGCGTAACGCTGTCGAATGCTGATCGTGCGGCCGGTGTTCGGATCGGGGGTAATGTCGCCGAAGGTGTAGATGCCTAGTTCCATGGGGCTTCCTGCCGTAACCGGTATCCGTTTTGAAGGCTGGCGTTTGGAATTTCGACCTTAAGGCCTACATCGTTCGCCTCGGCGCCTCAATTCTTCCGGCAAAGGAGCGACTTTGGGATCGCGGACGAACATGCAAGTCGCCGACATTATGCGGCGCATCGGCTGAAAAGAGCGTACAAAGATAAGCGGCCCTGGAAAAACGCACGGGCGGCCTTCCTGCGAAGGCTTTTTGAGCGAATGCCGGGCATCCCGGCGCGCGACGGAAACAACCGTCCAATGGGTCCCTGCGGACCATGCTAGGCTTGCGGCTGCAAGTCCTCTTGGTTCACAAGGAGTAAGCTATGTCCCCCGAAATCGAATCCTCCGTCTCTTCGTCCGAGCCGGTCCCCTCCCGCCGCGAATTTGTCGCTGCCGTCACGGTCGCGGCTGCCGCCAGCACGACCGGCGCCGCGCAGGCGCAAACGCCGGCGAACCCGCTGCGGTATTCAAACCCTGACGGCATGACGAAGCCGACCGTCTACAGCCAAGTGGTCGAGGTCAACGGACCGCATCGGATCATTTTCATCGCCGGCCAGACCGGCGTCGATTCGAACGGCAAGGCGGCGCAGGGTTTTCGCGCCCAGGCGATGCAGGTCTTTGAAAATATCAAGACCGCGCTCAACTCGGTCGGCGGCGACTTCGAGCATGTCGTCAAGATCACGACCTATCTCACAGACATCGAGCAGAACGCCGACGCCTACCGTGAGGTGCGCGCCTCCTTTTTCGCAAACAAGGCGACGCTGCCCGCCTCGACCCTGCTGCAGATAACGCGGCTCGCCAATCCTTCGTATCTCATCGAAGTGGAAGCGATGGCGGTTCTGCCGCCGAAGGCTTAGGCCGTTTCTGCCGGCGCGCCATTCATGCGGGCATCACCCGCGCGTCACCAACTGCCTGCCGGGCTGCCCCGCGTACTCCGGCGCGTAACTTGTTGGCTCGAAATCGGTCATTGCGACTGTCTGCCAACTCGCGAAGAAGGCCAGGACGCGCGCCTACTAGGCCATCAGGGGCAATACCGCGCTGAGAAAGCCGACAACCGGCACGCCTGCTGCTGCGCCCGCCCTGCGAGCGGCGACGCCGCCGGCCCCGAGATGAACTCCCGCCGTCGCATGCTTGATCCCACCGCACTGATTGACGGGAGCCTATCGCGGGCCGGGGCGCATGAGGACCGGGTCACCAAGGCTTTCGGCTCGTATAGCGGCGGTGCGCCGTGTGTGCTCGATCCGGCGTGAATGACCCAGTGCGGCAAAATGAGTTCTCGCGTGGAGGCTCGACGCGATGTCGCGGTTCGGCCCTAACCAATGGGTCCATTGCGGTCGTATTCCGTTGAGATAGCGCATGCCAATGGACGCAATTATGGTGCGGTGACCCTGACCGCGCCGGTCGGGTTCTCAGTGCCGCGGCGGCTCCGCCGCTCTCGTGGGGAGGATCGAGCATGGACATCAGCAGCGTCGTTACAGCCGGCATCTGGACGGCGGCAGTCGTCGCAATTCTTATTTTGCTACGCGCGGCCAATATCTTTCGCTACATCCCGAACAATCAGGTCGGGATCGTCGAGAGGATGTGGGCGGCGAAGGGCTCAATCAAATCGGGCTTCATCGCGCTTCATGACGAGGCCGGGTTCGAGCCTGAGATCCTGCGCCGCGGTGTCCACGTGTTCTTTCCCTTCACCTATCGAATCCACAAATCCGACCTCGTCACCGTCGGACAGGGCAAGATCGCTTACGTGTTCGCGCGTGATGGAGCCCCGCTGGGGGCTTCTCAGGTCCTCGCAGCCAATGACACCGAGGAAAAGTCCGATTTTCAGGATGCGCGGAAATTTCTCGTAAACGGCGGCCAGAAAGGTCCGCAGCGCAAGGTCCTGCGCGAGGGAACCTATGCGATCAACACCACGCAATTCGCCATCATCACAGATGAGCGGGTCTATGGCCACGCCTTGAGTCAACAGGAGCAGGGTGTTCTTGGTGGCATGAGGCAGACGATTGCAGATCGTGACGGTTTCGCTCCGATCGTCCTTGCAGCCGATCACGATCTGGTCGGCATCGTCACCGTGCATGACGGCCCGTCACTGCCTCCCGGTGAAATCATCGCACCGGAGGTCGGAACGGATCTGCATGACAACGAGACGTTTCATAACAATTTCCAAGAGCCGGAAAAATTCTTGAAGGCCGGCGGGTTCCGCGGCCGCCAGTTGCAGGTCGTGGTCGAGGGCACCTGGTATATCAATCGACTGTTCGCGACCGTTGAGGCCGTGCCCAAGTCCGTCATCCCGGTCGGCAATGTTGGCGTGGTGATCTTCTATACCGGACCGAAGACCGACGATGTCTCCGGCGAGCAATATCGTCACGGCGAACTTGTCTTGAATGGCAGCCGCGGCGTCTGGAAAGACCCTATGCTGCCAGGCAAATACGCATTCAACACCTATGCCGGAAAGATCGAGATCATCCCCACCGTCAACTTCATCCTCAAATGGGTCCGTGGTGAAGTCGGAGCGCTGAAACTCGACGAAAATCTTTCGGAAATATCGCTGATCACCAAGGACGCGTTCGAGCCGACGCTGCCGCTCTCCGTGGTCATGCATATCGACTACCAAAAGGCACCAATGATCATTCAGCGCTTTGGCGACGTGAAGAGGCTGGTCGAGCAAACGCTCGACCCGATGGTCAGCGCCTTTTTCAAGAATATCGCGCAAAAGATGACGCTGATCGAGCTGTTGCAGAACAGGGCGGCGATACAAGAGGAGTCGGCGAACGAAATGAAAGCGAAGTTCGAGTCCTACTCGCTCGAGTTGCAAGAGGTGCTTATCGGCACGCCACGCGCCTTGGCCGGCGACCAGACAATCGAGCACATCCTGATTCAGTTGCGTTCACGCCAAATCGCAAGGGAACAGGTGACGACCTATCAGGAGCAGGAAAAAGCGGCGGTGCAAGAGCGCACCCTGAACGAGGCGAAAGCGACTGCGGCGGCGCAGACCGCGCTTACTCAGTCGCTGATCCAGGTCAAGGTGCACGAGAATGAAGGCGCTGCAGCGCTTGCGCGGGCGCAGAAGGATGCCGAGACCGTGAAGGTGACCGCAGCTGCGGTTGGCGAGAAATCTCGGCTCGAGGGGCAAGGCGAGGCTGACAGAACGCTGGCGATCGGCACCGCAAACGCCCAGGCCACCAAGCTCTCCGTCGATGCTTACGGCGGCCCGGAGTATCGTCTGGCGGAGCAGAACTTCTCGCGTTTCGCCGATGCCTTGACCAAGATTAATCAGCCGCTTGTGCCGCAATTTCTGATGTCAGGTGCGCAGGGCCTGGAGAACAATGGCGGCCTCATCCCGACCGCAATGTTGAGTTCCATGTTCGGGCGCATGATGCCCGATGCTTTGGAGAAGTTGAAGGAGGAAGCGCCAAAGACCACGCGCCGCGGCAGCAGCCCATAGCGTAAGCTTCAGGGCGCCATCCTGGGAAGGAATGCCGGCTACCTGCCAAACCGGCGCAAAATTCTGTACGTCGTCACCCCCAAGGCGGTGATTGAAGCGGTCGAAACCTTAGTTCGTGGTGACAACGCAACCACGGCTGAATGTCTGCAGTTACCCACTGCGGACCTTATGCAGAGAGACGAGTGGCAATTGTAAAAGCTACAACTTTTTGCGATAGCGGCCTATTCGATCACCTCGCCAGCTCGGCCGAGCGAAGGGTGCGCCTGCGCGGACCGAGGCCTAGAAATATCGCGCCGACGTGCGGCTGAGAAGGAAGCCGCGGCCTTTGCTGTTCACACAAACAAGGCCGGATTTGAACGCGACGCAGCCGATCTCACGCTTTACCAACGTGGAACCTTCAGCGAGCACTTTCGCATCCGTCTCGTTCGTCAGCGGCCCAGGATCGCCGGCACAGAGCAACGGCGCGGCAATGCCGGTGGCAAACAGTTGGACCCAATTGGAGGTGGGGTCCCCGATATGGCAGAGGTCGTTCCTCCGAGGCGCCGGCTTCGGCCCGCTCTTGATGAAGCAGTCTACCTCCCCGTTATCCAATTCGCAGACGATGTTTCCCGACGAGGTCTTAAAGACTTCGAGGTCTGCCGCTTGCGCAGATCCCCCCAGTACGAGGCCGCACAACATCTCGGCCCCTCCGTTTCCTCCTGTGGCAGAAGTCGCCACATTTCCGCGGGTTATCTGTCACGACCAAGTCTCCGTCGCGCCAAGCGTCTCAAGCAGCTTCTTGCCATCATGCTTGTCTTCACCGTTGCCATCGTGCTCACACTCGGACGTGGCATGGCACCGCGTTGTGCAGTAGCATAATTGGCACATTGCCGAGGGAGCCAATGGCTGCTTCGGGTCAGGTCTACCCCAGCTCCAGCGAAACTTGCTCGATGAAAGGTACATCCATGAGGTCACAGCTAGCGGCGATGTTTCTGGTTTTTTCGCTGTCAGCGAACGCGCAAACCCTGAGCGGCGCGATCGATATGCACGCGCACTCCGATCCCGATGGCGTTCCGAGGAAGATCGACGCCGTCGATCTAGCGCGTCTGGCGAAAGAGCGCGGAATGCGCGCCATCGTGCTCAAAAATCACTACGAGCCCACGGCGTCCCTTGCTTATATCGTTCGCAAAGATGTGCCGGGAA
>WNFG01004102.1_pt2 | contig 12248 bp, 8 predicted proteins | sample 5400431 | NCBI WGS metagenome assembly WNFG01 (sample SAMN13153346, study PRJNA577476) | soil metagenome | isolation source: 120 cm saprolite under Douglas fir tree site 2 hole 3 replicate 2 | place: USA:California | collected 2015-04-18
CGGTCAAACCTGGACAGCCTTAGGTCTTAACAGCAAGGTTCCCACGAACCCAAACAGCAACAATCCGAACATGGACCTGATGCATGGTCAGGCCTTTTACAACCAGATGATCCTGGTGGACCCCCGCGATGCGACCCGCAACACAGTGTACTTGGGCGGAAACCTCAGCAGCGCCAAGAGCACCGACGGGGGAAACACCTGGACCCTGCTTTCGAACTGGCTAGGCGGCGGGACAATCAATCAATCCGCCTTCGGGTTCGGGTTCGGCTTGCCCTATGTGCACGCCGATTTTCATGCGGCCGCACTGAGCACGGCGGGGACTCCGACCCTGATGTTCGGTAACGATGGTGGACTGTTTATCAGCACGGACAATGGTGCAACGTGGTCCAGCGATAAGAACAATGGCTTGCAAACGTTTCTGTTTTATTCGCTCACTTCCACCCCTTCGTTCCCGTCTGTGGTGATGGCTGCGGCACAAGATCTTGGCACGCGAGTTCGCAAAGGCAACACCACGATTTACAACCAGAGCCAGGGAGGCGACGGCATCGGTACGGGCTGGAGTCGGGCGAACCCAAATACGGCCACCACGAGCGTGGAATTTAATAAATATTATGTCAATTGGACGAACCAAATCCCGGATTCGCAAGAAAACTTTATCGCCTCCTTCGCACCGTCCATTAACAACGATCAAGCCTTCTTTACTCCTGTCGAGGTGCCCAATGCAAATCTGGATCCCTCGGGCAAAGTTTTCTTTACCTCATCCTTACAGCTGATCGATAAGACCATCGACGGCGCGAACACTTTCTCGATCATCGGCCAGGTCGGCTTCAATGGCATACCCTCTACAGTCACTCTGCGACCGAGTGCGCACTCGGTGGGAGTAAGCCCGGTCGACCTGCTTCATATCGCAGTGGCTGCCGGCGCAGGTCATATTGAAGTCACGACCAATGGAGGGACTAGCTGGACTGATAGAAGCCTCAAAGTTCTTCTTACAGGATTCCAGGGCTTCGTCGGAAGTGTGACTTGGGCCGACAATAACACGCTTTATGTGACCTCGGTTGCACCGGCGGCGGGAGCGGTGCGCGTGGCCAAGAGTACCGACGGTGGGGCGACTTGGGCTCGTGCCGATAATGGTCTTCCCGATGTGCCCACCCCTCGAGTCATAATTGACCGCCGCGATGCGACCAACAATACATTGCTTGCAGCCAGTGACCTGGGCATATTCAGATCAACCGACGGCGGCGCCAATTGGGCGCCGTACGATACCGGCTTGCCCAATGTCCATGTCACCGATATTTACATGCCGGCCGACGGCAGCTTCCTTCGCGCAGCCACTTACGGCCGAGGCATCTGGGAATTGCCATCACTAGCCTTTGCCAACGCCACTCTTACAGACGACGGCGTTTCATGTGACCACGACGGTGTCCTGGATAACGGAGAAACCGGTCACCTCACCATCACCTTGCACAACGATGGCACCATCGCACTGAACAACATTAGCGCGACCATCACCTCAACCAATCCCAACGTCACCTTCCCCAATGGAAACGCGATCAATTTCCCGGTTGCCGCGGGAGGTGGAGACACAACGGCCGCTGTTACCGTGGCGCTGAACGGGGCCGCTGGCATACAACAAATTGACTTCAACATCGCCTTCACCGATCCTGCGTTGAATTTGCCGCTGGCTGTGAACGCATTGGCTTCCTTCCGAGCCAACACCGATGAAATTCCCAATGCCTCCGCCAACGACGATGTGGAAGCAAACAACAGCACATGGACGATTGCCGGAACGCCACAGTCTCTACCCGACACCGTGAGTTGGCAGCGTCGGCAGATCACACCCCTCGAGCACCGCTGGGCAGGAGTCGATTCGAATGTTGCATCAGACGAGTCTCTGATCTCACCCGTCCTGCAGGTGGGCACCGGAACATTCACCATATCCTTCGAGCAGCGGTATTTCTTCGATACGGATTTCAATGGCACGTGGTTTGACGGTATGGTGCTCGAAATCAGCACTGATGGTGGAACTTCGTGGAGCGACATTGGCTCATTCGCCACTCCGGGTTACGACCATACGTTGACTACCGGTGCAGGAAACGTGCTGGGGGGCCGCATGGCGTACAGCGGATTAAACGATCCTCCTTATCCTTCTTTCACTCCGGTCACCATAAACCTGGGAACGCAATTTGCCGGCAAGAGCGTGCGTATGCGCTTCCGCGTCGGCACGAATTCCATCGGTGGTGTACCCGGAGTGGAGATAAGAAATATAACAACCACTGGTTTGACAAACACTCCCTTCACCGCGCTTGTGGCGCACCGCGGAATCTGTCCCACGACGACGTCGCTGAGCTCAAGCCTGAATCCCTCCAATTTCGGCGATACGGTCACCTTTGGAGCGACCGTCTTGGGAGGGTTGACTACCGCGACTGGCACAGTCGCTTTTAAGAACGGTGCCACAACCATCGCAACGGTGGCGCTCAATGCTTCTGGGCAAACGTCCTTCGCAACCTCAAAGCTGACCGCCGGACCGCACAACATGACCGGGGTGTACAGCGGCGATGCCACCCATGCGGCGAGCACTTCTGCGGTGCTCGTACAAACTGTAAACGGCGTACCGACTTCCACGGCGCTGGTTTCCAGCTTGAATCCATCGAACTTCGGGGACTCAGTCACATTCACTGCTACCGTGAGTTCCTCGAGTGGAACTCCGACCGGCAAAGTTACTTTCAAGAACGGCATAAAGACGCTGGCGACAGTAGCTCTCGTAAGCGGCGTAGCGTCCTTCAGTACTTCTACTCTGACTGCCGGTACCCCGACCATCACCGCCACCTACGGCGGCTCGACGAAGTTCGCCGTTAGTTCCGGATCAGTCCTTCAGACGGTGAACAAAGCCGGGACAACCAGCACAATTACCGGCTCTTCACCTCCCAGTCCATCAACATTCGGCCAATCGGTAACATTCACGGCGACAGTTACGACCAGCGCGGGAGCGGGCACTCCCACGGGCACAGTAACATTTATGAGAGGTACGGCCACCCTGGGCAAGGCGACGCTTGTCAGCGGGACGGCCAATTTTGCCACTAAGCCGACGCAGCTTCCTGCCGGAACCGATCAAATCACTGCAATCTACAGTGGCGATGTGAATCGTGTCGGCAGCACTTCCGCTGTTTTCACGCAGACGGTAGGTAAGGCTTCGACCACCACCCAGGTCACGGCAAGTCCCACAACCATTAACTCCGGGCAGCAAGTCACGTTGACGGCCACTGTCACCCCCACTCCCACTAGTACGCCCACGGGCACGGTGGTATTTACCGACGGTACGACGACGCTGGGAAGCGTAGTGCTGACCAGTGGTTCCGCAACCCTGGTCACCACTGGCGTCGTCGGTACCGGCACGCACACTATCAAAGCGTCGTACAAAGGTACCAACAACTATCTCAGCAGCTTTGGGACAGTGGATGTGGCGGTGAATTAGGCACCGCACGGCGTGGCGACAAGGAACACGTAGGAACGTTGTACTGCCCAAGGAAAATCGCAGCCGTGACGCTAGGGAACGCGTGCTTTCGATGAATTTCAGTGCTATAGTTTCAATCCGTCGCGGTTCCCGAAATCTTTAGTTCGACAAATCCACAGAGATTGCAACGGAGGGCCTATGGGAAGCAGACGATTCTCGCATCTCGTGAGTGGGCTTCTGTCCATTTCCGCAGCACTTGCGCTTGTGGTCACGGCCTCCGCCAGCTCAACAAAGATACTGTATAGCCTCGCGGGAGGCGCCGATGGCGAGTACACCGACACTGATTTGGTCGTCGATAGTGCAGGCGTCATTTACGGCACATCAGTGCAGGGCGGTCGTCACGGCGGTGGCACAGTTTTCCAATTGGCGCCCACGAGCTCAGGCTGGAGACACTCCGTCCTCTACGACTTCACCGGTGGCGCGGATGGAGGAGAACCCTACAAAGGCGTCACGCTCGACAGGCAGGGCAATCTTTATGGCACCACCGTCACCGGCGGGGGTGGAGCTTGCGAGGGTGGTTGTGGCGTCGTTTTCAAGCTGACCCGCTCGGGTGCGAACTGGAACCAGAGCGTAATTCATACCTTCAGCGGGGGCGACGATGGTTCCGGCCCCGGCAGCGGGTTGACAATTGACCGGTTTGGCAACGTCTACGGCATGACCCCAACCGGCGGGGCATTCGGGCTCGGCGTCATATTTCAATTGAAGCCCCATACAGACGGAACTTGGACCCTCAGGGTTCTGCACCCGTTCACTGGTGGAAACGATGGCCAAGCCGGCTCGGCCGGGCGACTGCTTCTTGGCCATGCCGGGAATGTCTATGGCGTAACCACAACCGGGGGAGCGAATGGAAAAGGCGTGGTCTTCAAGCTGTCGCGCGTTCTAGGTGGAAAATGGAGATTCTCTACGCTGTATGCATTCAAGGGTCAACCCGATGCGGGATTTCCCTACGGCGGTTTGGCTTTTGACAAATCCGGCAATCTCTTCGGCACCACTTATTATCATGGGGCTAACAATCTGGGATCGGTTTACGAGCTCTCCCGCAGTAGCAACGGAACCTGGACGGAGAAGGTACTCTACAGTTTCAAAGGCGGAACGGATGGGAGCGGTTCCATCGCCAGAGTCGTTTTTGATGCTGCCGGCAACCTGTATGGCACGACCAGCGAAGGCGGAGCGGGATACGGCACTATCTTCAAGCTAACTCCCGGCGCCAGCCGCAGCTGGACTGAGTCTGTGGTCCATCGCTTCCAAGGCTCTCCCGATGGTGCCTTTGCCTACAACCCAATGGTCGTCGATTCAGCCGGAAACTTCTACGGTGCCACCGTACACGGCGGTACCAACAACGACGGCGCGATCTACAAATTCACGCCGTAAGCCCATTTGCTGCCTTCAACGGGAAACGCCCGGGATGCCATTTTGAGGCTCCCGGGACCTTTCTGATCGCCCACAGCGCTCTTTATCAACGTCGATGATCCGTGCCCTCGTGACATCGGTGCAGTAATCGACGGCATAGCCAGGTTCTCAGTTTCCGAGTCGGCGACAACCCGTCCAGAATAGTCGAATTCCGCTGCCCTGGCGAAATCCCGTGACGCCACAATTCACAACTGCCTCGTGACACAGCCAGCGACGACCATGAGTGGCGTCTCAGAATGAATGAATCCGTCTCATGCTGACCTCCCGCCTTGGCACCGCGCTCGTAACGTTTTCAATGGCTTATAGCTATCGAGAGGTGGAGAGAGGATTGCAACATCTTTTTTGGGGGAGTGCGATGTTCCCATTCAAGGTCATCACTTGCGCCGGATGGTTGGCCGTGCTGTGCCTATCGAACTTGGCCGTCGCGCAGGTGCCCGACGTCAGCGCCGCGCCGACCGTTCCGATTGTCTCGGGGGGTGTTGCCTTCGTGCCATTCGTGCAGGGGGGCCGGACGACGCTGGTGAGCATATTCTCGCCGGTAGTTCTCGTACCTCTAGGCGACAAGTGGCTGATCGAGTCCCGAGGAGCTTTCGAGGGAGACTTCACGCGTCGCGACGGAACGGGCCCATTCGGCGGCAAGGTCAAGAAATCACTTGAATATCTGCAGGTCGACTACATAGCGAACCCGCACTTGACCGTCACAGTCGGACGATTTCTCACGCCATTCGGCATCTATAACGAGCGACTTTATCCCGTGTGGATACGAGACCTGCAAGCCGATCCGATCATCCTTCCCTTGGAAGAAGGTTCGAGCAACGGCGGGATGCTAAGGGGCGGATTTTCGGCTACCCACAACGTGAACCTGAGTTACGCTGCTTATTTCTCGACACTCAGCACAAATGAAAAGCTTGCTTCCGACCGTCAAATCGGCGGTCGCCTCGGCGCGTTCCTTCCCAACCAACGCGTTGAGATCGGATTTTCATTCCAGCGCCTGTTGCAGGATAACCATGCCAACCGATTCGGTACTCATTTTGAATGGCAGCCGCGTGCGACCCCGTTAGATATTCGATCTGAATTCGCTGACACCGAGTCGGGCCGAGGCTACTGGATTGAACCTGCTCTGCGCCTGAGTGCAGTGTCCCATGCCCGAGTTTTCACGCACACGCAACTGGTCGCGCGTTTTCAGCAATTCTTCACCAAACACGGTGCCACAAATGACGACGTGCCGGATGTAAACACGAAGGAATCTGAGTTTGGATTGAATTACTACTTCTTGGATGGAGTGCGGGCGACGGCCAGCTACGGCCGGCAGTTCAGTTCCGAAGGCAATGCGAACGTCTGGACGGTAGGGGTTACTTATCGCTTCGCATTTCCCCTCGGCCGAGGAGGCTACTAATGCGATTACTTGCCATTGCTGTGATCCTCGCCGCGATAGCTGCAGCAGAGGCTCCCAAGAAGTCGTCCGAATCCAGTGGGATTTCCGAGTCGGTGACAGCTCAAGACCGCGGCGCCATGCGAGTCGAAGGCGAAAAGAGGTTCCAAACGAACTGCGGACGCTGCCACATGCCTCCACACAAGTTTCCGCCGAAAATGATGGCGACGATCGTTCGCCATATGCGCGTGCGAGCGCTAATTACGGATCAAGATATGCGGTACATCCTGGCCTACATGACGGAATAACTATGAAGCTCGTTCGACGTCGAGTTACCCGTAGGATTGCCACGCTGGTGGCCACTGCACTACTGCTGGTGGGATCAAGCATGCGCTGTGCCGCCCAAAGTGACATTCGCGTGATTGAAATACTCGCCGACAAAGACAGCCGCTACAAAATCGGGCGTGAAGTGAGTCCAACGCTGACCCTCAAGGCTGGCCAGGAAATAACATTCCGCATCACGGCCAAGAAGGCCAAGACGCACAACCGGAACGGATCCATTCATGGGTTCGCTCTCATGCGCAAGAGGGATGGCGCGAAATTTCCGGACTGGAACCTCGAGCTCAAGCCCGGTACCCAGGAATTTGTCTTGAAGGTGCCCGACGAGCCAGGGGAATACCAGATTGTTTGCACCGTGATCTGCAGCGATGGGCACGAGGACATGCACATGAAGGTAATCGTTAACGCATAGTATCAACAGAGGTAGTTCTCATGAAACGCTGGATCGCCCTTACTGTTTTTGCCGTGCTGGCCGCCGGGCTGAGCGAGGCAGCGACATTTCATGGTGAAATTGCCGACAGCTCCTGCGCTCTCAATATTCATTCCCTTTCCCGATCGCACAAGGAAATGCTGGAAGCTACCCTTTCTGGTCCGAACGCTGCCTCCTGCGCTAGGCACTGTGTTGCCCAGTTCTCAAGCTCATACGTCCTGGTGGACAAGAAAAATGTGTACCGCTTGAACAATCAGGAAGAAGCAGAAAAGTGGGCGGGGCTGACGGTGATCGTGACTGGAGAGCTGGACGTCAAAAAGAATGTTATCACCATAAAGTCCATGCAACCCTCCCACCCCGCCAAGTGAGCCGCCACCCACAAGAGCGGAAACTGCGACCTCAATAGTCACGTCTGGAATCGCAAGATACAACGATGAGTGACGGGGATCATCGGCGCATCCTGGGGACGAGGGTCATCTTAGCAGTCAGCGAGAAATGCCCAAGCGGGAGAGGGGCGTGGAATCCTTCCCCGTAAGAAACGAGGATTTCCCAGAAAACTGCGCTGATAACTCAACGATCCTTTGTCGGAGAATTAGCGAGCGAGAGGCAAGAACGATGTTGCGCATCCCTCAAATACGCGAATCGAATCCTATCTTCAATTCTGCCAATTCACGGTAACGAACCCAGTGCCACTCGTTGGGACCGTATAAGTGTGGTTGATTCCGCCTTCCCACGTCACTGTGCCGGTGGCCGCAATCTTTATGAATTTGAACTGGATCGTCACTCCAGCCGGCATCGAAGCGTTAATGAACCAGTTTGGGTAGTTAGGCGTGAGCATAGGCCCCACCGCTGTATCGAACGTCGTGACCCAGTTGCCAAGTTCCACCGTGTTGCCGGTCAGGAAGATGTAATCGCCTACATTGGTCGGCGTCACGTTGTTGACTGTGAAAGTGACCGGAATCAATTTCGCCGCGAGTACTGTGAACTGGATGCTGTTCCCTGCCGTTCCAGAGGATTTCTTGAGCTGCACGTTGTAAACGGCATTCCCCACTGCCGGAACTGTAAACGTCACGCTGGTGTCCGACCACGAATTAATCGTCGCAGCTGTAGTGCTAAACAGTACGCTGCCCGTCGCAGTGCCGAAGCCCTTCCCCGCGAGAGTGACCTTAACGCCAGGCTGCCCAACGGTGGGCCCGATCGAGCCTACCTCTGGTGCCGTGGCCGTGGACGTACTCTGCCAGACCGCCACCGTGTGTGGCGTCAAATTGAATGCGTTGACTGGATTACTTCCACCGCCGGAGGTCACGGTGATGCTTATGCCTCCCATCAACGCGCCGAGATAATCCGAGTAAGTCCCCGCAGGCAGTGCTGTGAAGAGCCCACCGATGCTGTATGAAGTGGTATCGCTCTTGTTAATCGCGGTCAACACCACATCGTTGAAAAACTTTCGCTCGTAAATGTACACATCGCTATTGATCCAGCGCTGTTGGGTGGTGCCGTACGCCAAAGCGGGATTGCTCTGTCTCAAACCAGCCAGCTTGGCCACCAGTTGGTAACCGGTGGTCGTTGTGTCGAACGAAGACATCCACGGACGATTGAAGGGATCACCGCCTCCGCTAGTGTCGTTATGCAAAAACTGTTCGTCGCCGTAGTAGATGATTGGGATACCTCGGCTGGTCAGGATGAATGCCGTTGCTTCATTCAACCGGTTGGTATTGTTGTTGATGCTGAGAAGCCGGGGCTGATCGTGATTATCCACAAAAGTTACTAGATCGTTCTGCCAGGTGAAATTGCTATTTTCAGATGTCAAAGTATTGTCAATTTCGGTAAACGAATTGTTGCTCGCGAAAACATCCTTCACTGCTGTGTACAGTGGATAATCCAGAATCGACATGCCGCTCTTATTGGCGAACTTATATGAGTCGTGATAAAGAGTGTCGCCGGTGCCGCCTTCCAGCCACTCGCCGAACACAAAGCTGGGGCCGTTGTTAAATATCGAGTTAACCTCGCTGTACTCCCAACCCCACGTCACATGTTTTACAGCGTCCATACGGAAGCCGTCGACGCCATGCTGCTGCAGTTGTTGCAACGCGGCTTTCAAGTAGGCATCAACAGTCGCATTCTCCTGGTTCAGATCAGCCAGGCTGAAAATGCTGTAGTACTGCAATTGGTAGCGATCATTGAAATCACTCACATCAGGGTTATGGTGGAAGACACCATTGGGATCATTGTTGTAAGCCGCGACAAAAGTGCCGTTATCGTACAGTGAGCCGAACTCGCCCGCGTTTTCCGGATTACTGTGGTTGGCCGCGAAGTCAACGATTACCTTGATGCCGTTCTGGTGCGCCGCTGTGACGAGACTATCAAACTCTGTCCAGGCATTCCCGCTATCCCCGTAGTGCTCTTCAATGCGTTTGAAATCCCGCGCACTGTAGCCGTGATAGGGAGCGGTTGGACTGCCCAGGTTATCTGGGATATTAAGGTTGAGATTGTCCACCGGCGGCGAAATCCAGATTGCGGTTACACCCATACCCTTTAAGTAAGCGAGTTTCTGCTGAATGCCTGTAAGATCGCCGCCCCAGTAAAGATGCCAGTTCGTCTTGGTCGAATCGAATAGTCCGGCGCTCTGTGGAGGATTGTCATTGGCAGTAGACCCATTAAAAAACCTGTCGGTAATGATCTGGTAGATAATTTGTTTCTTAAAGTCTTGGGCTGAAGCGATGGAAACGCTGATCAGAACAGCAGACAACATAACAAAACGGCGGTTGGGGATCATGGGCTTTCTCCTTCACGGTGAGAGGACTGCTAGTAAGGTCATTTTTAGCACAGCTCCCGAATGAGGACTATTCCCTTCCTCTGCGCATCACATAAGTCGATGCTCGCCAAGTTCCTAAAACCCCGTTTTAGCGAGGAAAACCATCCGGTGGCCATTGGTGGCTTCCGGTAACAGGTTCGTGGCAGCCGAGAGGAAGACGAGATAGTGACCATCGGCGGTGATCGCTGGGAAGCCGCTGAAGGCGTTGGCCTGGGTCTGCGGATTCGGGTTGTTGGCAACTGACACTCTCACTGTGCTGGGAAGACAGCCGGGCGACGCTGCGAAACAGGTGTCGCGAACAAAAATGTCTTCAAAGCCGCAGGCGGGAAAGGTATCTCCTGGCACCAGGTTTGTAGCGATTGAATCAAACGCGACAAATCGGCCATTGGCGCTTATGGACTGTCCCTGACTGGGGCTGGCACAGTTTCCCAGGGAGCCATCGTTGGCTAGCGAGATCAGAGTTGTAGCTGGAGTGCAACCGGCAGGCGCCCCGGCGCAGGTATCGCGAGCATAGACATTTCCTGAGACGACGTTGGAAGAAACCAAGTTGGTGGCGTTCGAGGCAAAGGCGGTCAAGCGACCATCGGCGGTAATCGAGGGAGTGGTGGGGAAGATCGAGTTATTCGACTGGGTTCCGTCGGTGGCTACGTCCACGCGCGTGGTGCTAGGTATACACGGGGAGGCGGCCTCTGCGCAGGTGTCGCGCACAAACACGTCGGGCTGCGCGTTGGTGTCGTTAGCTACCAGATTGGAGGCGAAAGACTGAAAGACGACGAAGCGCCCCGTGGCGCTGGCTGCCGAGGTGTGGCTGTCGGTATTCCCCTGTGCTCCGGTGGATGATACCGAGACTAGCGAAGTGTGAGGAGTACAAGCGCCCGATGCGCCGAAACAAGTGTCGCGAACAAACACGTCCTCAGCCCCATTGCTGTCTCCAGGCACGACATTTGTCGAACTGGAATCGAAGGCCACAAATCTTCCGTCGGCGCTTATTGAAGGTGAGCCGCCGTTGGCTGTCGTGCCGTCCATTGCCACTGAAATCAGGATGGTGCCGGGAGAGCATCCTGCGGCGGCTCCACTGCAAGTGTCACGCAGAAACACACAGGCTGTGCCCCCGCACACTGTGGTTCCCGGCAGTATGTTGGTTGCGCTGGAATCAAATACTACAAAGCGTCCAGCCGCGCTGATCGCAGAATTGCGGCTATGACCATTGGTCGGCAAACCGGTAGAGGTGACAGAAATCCGGGCTGTGCCCGGAGTACATCCTGGCGGCGCGGATCCCAGGCAGGTGTCGCGCAGATAGATGTCCTGGAAACCACTGGCCGGACCAGAAACCAGATTCGTAGCGGCTGATTGGAAAGCCACAAACCTGCCATCCGCACTTATTGCAGGCGCAACAAGACTGTCCCCATCTGCCGCTGAGCCATCAGGCGCTACCGTGATCAGTTGAATTACTCCCGCAGTCGCAGCCGCGGGCGATGCGATGCCGAATGGGACGGCGTTGGAGGTCGCGCCCGGGGACGAATCATTCACCGTGATGGTGACCGTACCCGGCGCAGCGATCAGCGCGCTGGAAATGGAAGCCGTGAGAATAGCACTGGTGCCAAATGTCGTGGGAACCGCATTACCGCTCCACAGGACTACCGATGAACTGGTGAATCCGCTGCCGTTTACAAACAAGCTGAAATTAGTTCCGCCCGCGACGACGAACGAGGGAACCAGGGTGCTTACGGTAATGGCGGGCGGCGGCGGCGGCGCCGGGTTTTTCTGTGTGCCGCCGCAACCTGACACCACCAACATGAGAGCGGCAATCACGAGAGTGATGGCGACACCTCTGACCCGGCGCCTCGCAACTTCCGGTAATGGCGCCTCGGGCCCAACCAACATCTCAGTCCGTTCCTCCTGTCAATTGCGTTCCCGACGCGGTGGCCGTGAAAGCAGGAGTAGAAAAGTGAGTAGTATCGAATGTATACGAGGTGGATAGCAAGTAGTTAGTCGCCGAGCCGTCGACCTTGGAGGTTATCGTGATTACCCTCGTTCTCAAGGACCGGCGATGATCCGCATCTCCGCCTGCAACGCTAAACCAATATTTTGCTTCGGCCAATCCGCTACTCGATTACGTGCGTACTGGAGATATACAGGAGTGTCGGGCGATGTAATCCGGTTGCACAAGCTCCGGTTGATTACAAACGTCTCAACTCTCCCAAAAATCAATCCGGAGACTAACTCATGAATCCTTCCAAAGATACTGAAGCTCTAAGCCCGTCGGATGGGAATCCATCTGGAATGTCGAGACGATCATTTTTCAAACGAGCTACGGTTGTTGGAGCCACTAGTGCGGTAGCGCTCGGCGGACTCGCCAGCCTGGCCT
>WNFG01004103.1_pt1 | contig 12248 bp, 14 predicted proteins | sample 5400431 | NCBI WGS metagenome assembly WNFG01 (sample SAMN13153346, study PRJNA577476) | soil metagenome | isolation source: 120 cm saprolite under Douglas fir tree site 2 hole 3 replicate 2 | place: USA:California | collected 2015-04-18
GTGCCGACCTGGCCGAGGGCTTTGCCGTCACCATCGACGTGCGCAATGCCTCGCCCTGGACCGAGGTGGCGCAGGCGCTGCAGTCGGGATTTGCCGAGGCGGGGATCACGCTCACCATCATTCCCGGCGACGGCAAGCAGGTCCTCACCAAGTACCGCGCCCGCCATCACGACATCTTCCTCGGCGAATGGGGAACGGACTACCCGGACCCGCACAGCAATGCCGAGGCCTTCGCCGTCAACGAGGACAATTCCGACGCGGCGCAGAAAAAGACGCCGGCCTGGCGTAATTCCTGGTCCGATCCGGCGATGAACGCGCAGGTCGCCGCCGCCATGGCCGAGCGCGATGACGAGCGCCGCGCCGCTCTCTACCGCGCCCTGCAGCGCGCGCACCAGCAGGCGGCGCCCTTCGCCTTCATGTTCCAGCTCGTCGAGACCGCCGCGCATCCCGCTACCATCGACGGCTTTCTCATCGGCGCCGGCCCGGCCGAGAACCGCTATGCCGGCATCGCCAGGCGTTGAGCGCAGCGCGGCGGGGGTGCTGCGCCTCGCCGTCTCCGTGCTGTTCACGCTCTTCGGCCTGCTGCTGGCGACCTTCCTCATCGCGCGGGTCGTGCCGATCGATCCGGTGCTGGCGGTGGTCGGCGACCGCGCCTCGGCCGAGACGTATCAGCGCGTACGCATCGAGCTCGGCCTCGACCAGCCGCTCTATGTGCAGTTCTGGCGTTATATCGTGATGGTGCTGCACGGCGATTTCGGCCGTTCGGTGCTGACGCGCAATCCGGTGGTGGCGGACATCGCCCGCTTCCTGCCGGCGACGGTCGAGCTCGCCACGACGGCGACGCTGATCGGCGTGGCGCTCGGCATTCCCGCCGGCGTCATCGCCGCGGCGCGGCAGGGGCGCTGGGCCGATCACGCCATCCGCCTCGTCGGGCTGGTGGGATATTCGGTGCCGGTGTTCTGGCTCGGGCTCATGGCGCTGCTGCTGTTCTACGCCGAGCTCGGCTGGGCCGCCGGGCCGGGGCGGCTCGATATATTCTATGAGGACACGGTGGCGCCGGTGACCGGGCTGATCCTCGTCGACAGCGCCATCGCCGGCGACTGGGCCGTGCTGCGCAGCGCGCTCGCCCATCTCGTCCTGCCGGCGGGCGTGCTGGGGTATTTCTCCCTCGCCTATATCAGCCGCATGACGCGCAGCTTCATGCTGGAGCAGCTCGGCCAGGAATATATCGTCACCGCGCGCGCCAAGGGCTTGAGCGAGCGCCGCGTGCTGTGGCGCCACGCGCTCGGCAACGTCCTGGTGCCGCTGGTGACGGTCGTCGCGCTCTCCTATGCGAGCCTCCTCGAGGGCTCGGTGCTGACCGAGACCGTGTTCGCCTGGCCGGGGATCGGCTCCTACATCACCGGGTCGCTGCTCAACATAGACATGAACGCCGTGCTCGGCGGCACGCTGGTGGTGGGCGCGCTCTTCGTCGCGCTCAACCTCCTCTCCGACCTGCTCTACCGCTGGCTCGACCCGAGAACGCGATGAGGAGCGCGGCGGAGGCAGGGCAGGGATGGCGCGCCTGGCTCGGCAGCGACGCGCCGGCGTCCCGGCGCCAGGCACGCCTCGGCGAGTTCTATCGCTTCGGCCGCGCCTTGATGCGCCACCCGCTCGCGGTCGCCGGTCTCGTCATCGTTCTGCTACTCGTGCTCGTCGCCGCGCTCGCCCCGCTCCTCGCGCCGTACGCGCCCTCCACGCAGCACCTGGCGGACCGGCTGCAGGGTCCCAGCGCGCAGCATTGGCTCGGCACCGACGAGCTCGGCCGCGACATCCTCTCGCGTCTCCTCTTCGGCGCGCGGATCACGCTCGGCATCGTCGCGCTGGTGACGGCGATCGCCGCGCCGATCGGCCTCGTTATCGGCTGCATGGCCGGCTACGGCGGCGGCTGGATCGACGCCGCACTCATGCGGGTGACCGACGTGTTCCTGGCGCTGCCGCGGCTCATCCTCGCGCTCGCTTTCGTCGCGGCGCTCGGGCCGGGCATCGAGAACGCGGTGCTCGCCATCGCCCTCGTCGCCTGGCCGCCCTATGCGCGCATCGCCCGCGCCGAGACCCTGGCGCTGCGGCGCAGCGACTTCATCGCCGCCGCGCTTCTCGCCGGCGCCTCGCCCGGGCGCATCGTCGTGCGACACATCATGCCGCTGTGCCTCGCCTCGGTGATCGTGCGGGTGAGCCTCGACATGGCCGGCGTCATCCTCATCGCGGCGGGGCTGGGCTTCCTCGGCCTCGGCGCACAACCGCCGGCGCCCGAATGGGGCGCGATGATCGCCGCGGGGCGCAAATACATGCTGGACCAGTGGTGGGTGGCGGCGATGCCCGGCATTGCCATCGCCGTGGTGAGCCTGGGCTTCAATCTGCTCGGCGACGGCTTGCGCGACGTGCTGGACCCGAAACAGCGATGACCGCGCCCTTGCTCGAGGTGAGCGATCTCGTCGTGCGCTTCGGCGACAAGGACGCGGTGCGCGGCGTCAGCTTCGCCATGGGCCGCGAGCGCCTCGGCATCGTCGGCGAGTCCGGGTCGGGCAAATCCTTGACCGGCCGCGCCATTCTCCGGCTGCTGCCGCCCGACGCCACGCTTCAGGCGACGCGCCTCGCTTTCGCCGGCATCGATCTCCTCGCTGCCGGTGAGCGCGAAATGCGTGCGCTGCGCGGCCGGCGCATCGCGCTCGTGCTGCAAGACCCGAAATTCTCGCTCAACCCGGTGATGTCGGTCGGCCGGCAGATCGCCGAGGCCTATCGCGTGCACGGCCGCGCCTCGGTGCGAGAGGCGAGAGAGCAGACGCTGGCCATGCTCGAGGCGGTGCGCATCCGCGAGCCGCGGCGTGTCCACGACCTCTACCCGCATGAGATCTCCGGCGGGATGGGGCAGCGCGTGATGATCGCGATGATGCTCGCCGGCGATCCCGACCTGCTCATCGCCGACGAGCCCACCTCGGCGCTCGACGTCACCGTGCAGGCGCAGGTGCTGGCCGTGCTCGACGAGCAGGTGAGCCGGCGCGACATGGGACTCATCCTCATCAGTCACGACCTCGACCTCGTCGCCTCGTTCTGCGATCGCGTGCTGGTGATGGAGCGCGGTGCCATCGTCGAAAGCTGCGCCGCCGCGGCGCTCGACCAGGCGCAACATCCCTATACGCGCCGCCTGCTCGCGGCGCGCCCACGTCTCGCCGCGTCATGATCGAGGCGCGCGCGCTCTCCGCGCGCTTCGGCGCGACGACCGTCGTCGACGCCGTCTCCTTCTCGGTTGCGTCCGGCGAGGCCTTCGGCATTGTCGGCGAATCCGGCTCGGGCAAGTCGACGCTGCTGCGCGTCATCGCCGGCCTGCACGAGGAGTGGTCGGGCGCGCTTCTGCTGGACGGAGCGCCGCAGGAGCGCCATCGCAGGCACCGCGGTCGCGTGCAGATGGTGTTCCAGGACCCTTACGGCTCGCTCCATCCACGCCATACCGTGGACCGTGCGCTCGGCGAGCCGCTCGCCATACACGGCATCGGCGACGCCGCAGGGCGCATCGCCGCGGCGTTGCAGGCGGTCGGGCTTGGCGCCTCGCATCGCTTCCGCTACCCGCATCAGCTCTCGGGCGGGCAGCGCCAGCGCGTGGCGATCGCGCGCGCGCTCATCCTCGAGCCAGCGCTCGTCCTGCTCGACGAGCCGACGGCGGCGCTCGACGTCTCGGTCCAGGCGGAGATCCTGGCGCTGCTGCAACGGCTGCGCCGCGAGCGACGGCTCAGCTATGTGCTGGTGAGCCACAACCTCGCCGTCGTCGCGCAGCTCTGCGAGCGCGTCGCCGTGATGCGCGAGGGCCATATCCTCGAGGAGCTGGCCGTCGGAGATCTGCGGGCCGGCGCGGCACAGCACGCGTACACGTGCGACCTGCTGCGCGCAAGCCACGGATACGTGCGGCAGCGCGGCTCCGCTTAGCGCCAGCCACGCCGCAGTCGCGCGCGATTGGCCGCGAGCCAGTAGAGCGCGACCAGCGTGAAGCCGTTGTCGATCTTGCCGGCGCGCATCAGCTTCATCGTCTCGTCGTAGCTCTTCACGATCACCTTGATGTCTTCCTGCTCGTCGGCGAGGCCGTGGATGCCGCCGGCGTCGCACGAATCGATGCGGCCGCAATAGAGTGCCACGGTTTCCGTCGAGCCGCCGGGGCTGGTGAGATAGCGGTGGATGGGCAACACCTCGCCTTCGATGGCGAGACCGGCCTCCTCCTCGGCTTCGCGGCGCGCGACGTCCGGCGCGCTCTCGCCGGGGCGGTCGATGATGCCGGCGACGATCTCGAGCTGCCACGCGGGAAAGCCGGCGAGATGCGCGGCGAGGCGGAACTGCTCGATGAGCACGAGCGCGTCGCGCGCGGGATCGTAAAGCAGGACGCCGACGGCGTGGCCGCGCTCGAAGATCTCGCGCGTGAGCTCGCCGCTCCAGCCGGCCGAATAGAGGCGATGGCGCAAGCGATAGCGGTCGATCCGGAAAAAGCCCTGATAGGCGATCTCGCGGTCGACGATCTCGAGCGCCGCGTCGCTCACGACGACGCGTCAGACATGGTGGCCATGCAAGGCATGACCGGATTGTATGGGAAGACGAGCGGGCGGGACAACCCCGCCCGCCAGGGACGCCTACGTGCCGCTGCGCTGCACGCGGTTGTCGATCGCCGGCGCGGCTTGCGTGCTCTCGATGTCGCTCGCCTCGGCGTGACGGACGCGCATCGCGGCGACGCAGATCGCGAGTGGCGCCGACGCCGCCGGCGCGGACGACGGATAAGGGATCATCGCATCGCTCGCGCGGTAGATCTCGCCGATCCAGCCGCCGAATCCACGCTGGCAATTGGTGAGCTGACCGAGGCGATGGATCGTCCAGCCTTCGGGCATCAGTTTGAGCGCCGCATCGAGCGAGCGCGTATAGAGCGGTACCGGCTTGGCCGTGCCGAACAAGCGCTGAATAGCGTAGTCGAGGTACTCGCTCCCCTCCTTGGCGCTCTGCAGCATCGTCACGAGCTTTGCCAGTTCCATGTGAACGACCTCTTCGCGTTGCGGGGACCGCGAAAAGCTAGCGGCGATCACCCGAAAGACGGAGGGTCAATATAGTGTCAGTTCCGCGCCTTGGTTGGGGTGGCGGCGATTCGCGCAACCTCCCCGAGAGGAAAGCGCACGCGCATCAGCAAACCGCTGGGACGGCGGTTCTCCGCATCAATCGTGCCGCCGAGCGCTTCGACGTTGCGACGCGCGATCCACAAGCCGATGCCGAAATGCGTGTCCTGGCTCTCGGCGCCGTCGGGCGGCGTGCGCTGCGAAAAATAGCGATCGAAGATGCGTGCGAGATTTTCCGTCGGCACGCCGGGACCGTTGTCGCCGATCAGCAGCTCGGCCACGCCGTCGCCGGCCTCGAGCCGGACACCGACGCTCTCGCCTTCGGGCGAGAAAGAGACGGCGTTGTCGAGCAGGTTCTCGATCACCGTCTCGACCATCTCCTCGTTGGCGTGGATCATCACGTCCGGCGCGATATGTCCCTTGAGGCGCAGATGGCGCTCGACGAACACGTCGGCATGCGCCTGCAGCAGACGGCCGAGCACGCGCGAGAGGTCGATGTCCGTGCGCGGCATTTCCATGAGATCGGCCGTCGCTTCGTCGAGGCGGCGCGCCGACGCGATAAGCCCGTCGAGCTTGTCGAGCGAGCTTTCGATGAGGCCGATGGCGCGCAGGCCGCGCCGGTTCTCGGCAGCGATGGCGCGCTTCACCGGCTCGAGCGATTGGCGGATGACGGCGATCGGCGTCTTGAAGGCGTGCGCGTTGTCCTCGGCGGCGCGGCGGATGTCGCGCGCGGAGGCATCGAGCACCTCGACCATGTGGTCGAACTCCTCGGCGACGTCGGCAAGCTCGGGGACGTCGTTCTGCGCGCGGAAAGAGGAGCCGCCGCTCGAGCGCCGCTCGCGGATGAGGCGCGCGCGCTCGGCGAAGCGCTGCAAGCCGCGGCGAATGCTCCAGAAGGTGGTGAACGTCAGCAGGACCATCGCGAGGTAGATCGCTGCGGCGAAGCGCACCTCCGAGCTCGCCCAGTACGGCCGGCCGAGCGTCGAGCCCGGCGGCGACAGCGCCGAGGAGGAGGTGACCACCACCCAGCAGCCCGCCGGCGTCCTGAGCGGCGTCACCGATGTCACCACCTCGTCGTCGCCGCCCGGCGTGCGGTAGCGCACGGCCACCGGAAAATCGCCGTCGCAGGTCGTCGACAGCTGATCGAGGATGCCTTGCTGACGCAATGTCTCGCGCTCGGCATCGAGCTGGGGCGCCGGAACCGGCGGCCAGGACGCGACATAGAAGAAGCCGGGCGCGCCTGCCGGCGCGAACAGCAGCTTCACATTCGTGAAGTCGTCGGCAAAGCGCGCGAGGTCCTGGCCGAGCTGCGGCAGCGGCGGCTTCAGCCCGGTCGACAGCATCGGTGCGAGCGCCGCGGCAATGACATGGCCATGCTCGTGCACGCTGCGCAGCAGGACGGCATTCTGCGCCTCATCGGCGGCGCGGAACTGGTCGTAGATGATGACCGGCACGGCCAGGAAGATGACCGTCATCACCACCGCCTTGGCGGTGAGCGAGCGGTAATAGCGCGGCTTCGCCGCGCGCGCGGGTGCAGCGGCGGCGACGATCTCCTGCCGGCTATGGGCCGGCAATCCAGCGGTAGCCGAATCCGGCATAGTTGTGAATTTGATCGAAATCCGGATCCAAGTCGCGGAATTTCTTGCGTATGCGCTTGATGAACGTACGCACATTGGCGCGGTAACCCTCGGCGCCATAGCCGGCGACGAAATCCTTGCCGTGCACCAGATCGTAGATCTCGCGGTAACCCACATCCTCGCCGGCACGCAGCGCCAGGAGCGCGACGATCTTGAACTCGGTCAGGGTGAGGTCGAGGGTGCTGCCGCTCCAGCCGGCGCGGTTGATGTCGAAGCGCAGCTCGAGCGGGCCCAAATGGATGACCTCGCCGGGCGGGCGACGCGCCTCGCCGCTCTCGGGCAGCGGGCGCATGCCCTCGGTGATGAGCTGCAGCCGCTTCACCAGGATCGAGAGCCGCCGCGACTTGTCGACGAAATCGACCGCACCGCCCTCGAGCGCCGCCTCCTCGTAGATATCGTCGCTGAGGACAGTGAGGAAGATCACCGGCGTGGTGCTGCCGGCGCGGCGCAGCCGGCGCAGCACCTCGAGCCCGTTCATGCCCGGCATGCGCCAGTCGAGCAGGATGACGTCGGCAGCCCCGCCGCCGGCGAAATAATCCAGCGCGGGTGCACCGCTATCGAAGCTGACGACCGCGAAGCCTTCGTCGATCAGGTTGAGGCCGAGCGACTCGCGGAACGAGTCGTCGTCGTCAACGAGCACTATCCGTACTGGTCGAAGGCTCGATGCGGGCGCGGCGTTCGCTGACGAGCTCGTCATAGCATTGCTGTGCAGGTTGCTCGCGTGACTCATGGCTCCTGATTTCGTAGTGGAGGGCGCGCATCGCCTGACTCTGCAGGTCGAAATAGAAATACACGTCGAGTTCGCAAGCCTGGCCGAGATAGCGCCAGATTGTCGCCGGGGGCGCTTCGGCGCGTTGCCGCGGCTCGCCCAGCAACGCCGTCAAGCGCGGTTGATCGAGCCCGATCAGCCGGTCGAAGCCGCTGGCCGGTGCCACCGGGGCGGTCGGCTCCGGCAGCCGCACCGGCACGGGCGCCACGCCGGCGGGAGCCGGCGGCGTTGGCTTGCGCGGCGGCGGCGGCGGCATGCTGACGGCAGCCTCCTGGTCGAAACCGCCCATCGGGAATTGAAAATTCTCGCAGCTCGCCAGGGCGAGCAAGGCGCTCGAAGCCGCGAGGGCAGCCAAACGCGGCCGGATCAGGTTCGCTGGTTTCGCCATTGCCCGCCGTCTCGTGCCTTCCCTGTTTGGGCCAGATCGCCACAAGCTCCGTCAACGTGGAGTTAACGTGGCGAGGGATACGCCATTGGCCGGTTCCTGACAACGGCCTCGACATGGTTTCACGCCTGGGCGATTTGTGGCAAGGTCTGAATAGATAGAGGGGCAGGGGTGTGACGTCGGCGCAAGCAGCGGTCGTGACCGGGGGCCAAGCCCTTGATATTGATGGTCTGCGGCAGACGCCGCTGGTTTCCGACCCGTTCCCCCATCTGATCGTCCCCGGCTTCGTTCGCGGGCCGGCGCGGGCCGCCCTGGCGCGGGACTTCCCGCCGATCGACAAGGCCGGCAGCTTCCCCGTCGGCGATTTGCGATTCGGCCCGGCCTTCGCGGATTTCATCGCCGAGCTCGAAGGGCCGGCGCTGCGCGCCGCCTTCGCCGAGAAGTTCGCGATCGATCTCGCGGGGCGCCCGACCATGATCACGGTGCGCGGCCAGGCGCGCGCGGCCGATGGCCGCATCCACACCGACAGTCGCACAAAGATCATCACCGTGTTGATCTACATGAACGAATCGTGGGAGACCGAAGGCGGCCGGCTGCGCCTCCTGCGCTCGCCCGATCGGCTCGACGACGCCGTGGCGGAAGTGCCGCCCGCGGCTGGCACGCTGCTGGCGTTCCTGGTAACGCCGCATTCCTGGCACGGCCACACGCCGGTGAGCGGCCCGCGCCGCGTCGTCCAGCTGAATTGGGTGACGAGCGACGCCGTGGTGCGGCGCGAGCGCCTGCGGCATGGCCTGTCGGCGCGGGTGAAGCGGCTGTTCTCGTTCGCCCGCTGAGCCGCCGGACGAGGGCCGGCCGCCGCTGGCCACGAGGTCAGTGGTGACCGGTTCGGCAGGCGACCTGCGGCTGCGCGCGCGCCGTTGCGTGTCGTGCGGCGCGCAGGTGCGCGCTGGGATCGGTTATTTCGCGGAGCGGCGTCGGCGCGTGCCGGGTGCGCGGCCTTGCTCGGCGCGGCTTGTCGCCTTGCGGCTTGGCGCCGGCCCTTTGCCTTCGTCGGCGGCGAGGCTGCGCTTCAGCGCATCCATGAGGTTGACGACATTGGTCGGCCGCGCCGCGGCTTTGGGGCTCGCCGGCTTCTCGCCATGGACTTTGCCGGCGACGAGCTCGCGCAGCGCCGCCTGGTAGCGGTCGCCGGTCAGCTCCTCGGCCTCGAACGGGCCGCTCTTCTGCTCGGTGATGCGGCGCGCCATCTCGACCATCTCCTGGTCGACCTTGACGTTCTCGAGATCGGCGAAAATCTCGCGGTCGTCGCGCACTTCCTCGGCCGGGCGCAGCGTCATCAGCAGCATGCCGCGGCGGCGCGGTGCGAGCAGCACCGGACGCTCGCGTGTCGACAGCACGACGTGGCCGATGCCGGCCTTGTGCGCCTCGCGCATGGCCGCCATGATGACGCAGAACGTCTCGGTCGCGATCTTGCCATCGGGCGCGATGTAGTAGGGCGTGGCGAAATAGATCGGGTCGATCTCCTCGTCGTCGACGAAGCGCACCAGGTCGATCGTCTCTGAGGATTCGATGCGCAGCGGCCTCGATCTCGGCGTCGTCGACCACGACGTAGCGCCCCTTGTCGAACTCGTAGCCGCGGACGAGCTGGTCGCGCGGTATTTCCTGATCCGTCGCGGGATCGTGCGGCCGCAGCTCGATGCGGTTGTGCGTCTTGGGATTGAGGAGGTGGAACGACACGCGCTCGCTGCGCGTCGTCGCCGGGTAAAGGCGAACTGGGCAGGAGACGAGCGAGAGACGAAGATAGCCCTTCCAGGTCGGACGCGGCGCCATGTTCTCCTATCCGCACCGCCCGCCATGATCGGCGCGCTTGCGGTTCAACTACGGCAATGCATAAACAACGAGGCGGACCACCCGGCACCATCGGGCGGGATATTTCTTGTCGACGCGCCACGTGTCCCCACCCTGTCGGCTGCGGCGGCGCAACCCAGGGCCGACTTTGGCCGTTTAGCTGGCGCAGGCCCGCGCCATCGCCATAAAGTCGGGCCGGTGAGGCGCGGGCTCATGGCCGATCGGCTGTCGCAATACCGCCGCAAGCGCGATTTCACCAAGACGCCGGAGCCGCGCGGCGGCCGGCGCAAGCGCGCTGCCCATCCGCTGCGCTTTGTCGTGCAGAAGCATGCCGCGCGGCGGCTGCATTACGATTTTCGCCTGGAGATGGGCGGCGTGCTCAAGAGCTGGGCGGTACCCAAGGGCCCGAGCCTCGATCCGCGCGTCAAGCGCCTGGCCGTCCAGGTCGAGGACCATCCGCTCGATTACGGCGATTTCGAGGGCGTGATCCCGAGGGCGAGTATGGCGGCGGCGCGGTCATCGTCTGGGACGAGGGGACCTGGGTCCCGCAGGATGCCGATCCCGCGGCCGCGCTCGCGCGCGGCATGCTCAAATTCGAGCTGCACGGCAAGCGCCTGCGCCGCGGTGACGGCAAGAACTGGCTTCTCGTCAAGGAGAAGGACGAGTGGGCGCGACCAGGCAGCGACGACGAGGTCGTCGAGGAGAACCGGACCAGCGTGGTGAGCGGCCGTGATCTGGAAGAGGTGGCGCAGGCGCGCGACCGCGTGTGGCGCTCGAACCGCACCACCTGACCGCCGCAGAAGGCTGCGCGCTTGGCGCGCCGATGTCGTTTCGGCGCATGACGATTTACACAGCTTGTTAACCGCCGCCCGGCACGCTCTGCCCACTGTTGTGCATCCGGGGGTGCTTCCATGTCAGCGGACTGGTTCATTCGCTGGGCCGTGATCGCCGCCATTACCGTGATCGACGTTATCTGGATGTGGGCGAAGGGGATTGGCTTCGCGACCGAGTCTCTCGCCGGCCCTCTCAGCATCGCCGGCATATTCCTCGCTTGTTGTCTCGCCCTATCGGTAATGGCCCAGAGCAAAACGAGATTATCGACCGTGCTCCTCGGCACTTCAGACTTTTTCTGCTCGTTGACCCAACTGCTGCTTATGGTGCCACCGGTTATAACGCTCAGCTACCTCGCCGCATCGCTGAACCTACCTTTGACAGATGGTCTCTTGCTGCGGGCCGATGCGCTGCTCGGCTTCGACTGGCCATCCGTCAGCGCGTGGGTTTCGTCTCATCCGATGATCTCGGACGCACTCACCTTCTCCTATACAACGATCCTGTGGCAGCCGTTTCTGATCATGTTTCTTGCAAGCGTAAATACTCCCGGTTCCGCCAATACCGAATTTAGTTGGACCTTTCTCCTCAGCGCGCTTATCGCGATCGGGATTTCCGCCATAGTCCCGGCGCTCGGCTACGAGGGCGTGATCGGCTCACCGCATATCGATACACTGCGTGCCATTAGAGCGGGCGGGTGGACCACACTCGACATCCGGAAGGTCGATGGAATCATCACCTTCCCGTCATTCCACGCGGCGGCTGGAGTACTCTTCCTCTACAGCGTGCGAAACATCCGATGGGCGCTGTGGGCCCTGGTGCCGCTGAACGCCGCGATGATCCTGTCGACGCCGACGGTGGGCGGACACTATCTGGTGGACGCCATCGCCGGCTGCCTGATCGCCTGGCTCTCGATCGCGCTGGTGCGCCCGCTGCGGGCATGGACTGCGCGGCTGCGGTTCGAGCGGATCGCATGGCCGCTCGGGACGCTGCACCCGGCTGCGGGCCGCAAGGGGTGAAACCAACGCACTTTTGGCGTGCTCCCCTTTCGTCTGCGCCTGCTCGGCGGCGCCTTGAACAGCATCGCCACCGCGCTGCCGACCGCGCCGTAAATTCCGCGTCAGGTGAGCAACCGAGGGCGCCCGGCAGCGGGGCGCTTTCATTTTCTGGAGCCGCGAGGCAATCGTTAGGCGATATCTCGCTCTGCCGGCCGCAACTGGGGCGCGACGGAGTGCTGGCGAAGCGTTGCCCTCGGCGGTTTCCTGTGCTGCACTGGAGGGGATAGGGGGCAGGACCGATGCGCGAGGAGCAAGCGTGAGCAATCCGCTCTGGAGCCGCCCTGACGTCGCTTCGGTCGGGATCGCGATCGTGTTGTGGGCGATCCTGCTGGTGGTGACGATCGAGGCCGGCCGATTGACGAGCCTGTGGTAGCGCCCGCCTGCTGACAATCGCGACGCGCGGTCGGATCTTGGCGCTCCATGCCGCTTCGGTGCCGTATCGCTGCTTCTTCACGCGACCGGAGGTATGGCGCGCTCGGACAGCATTTAGGTGTTATTCATGAGAGCGCGCTACACACTCGAGCCGAGGTGAATCTTGCGTCAACCATCGCGTCCGAAAGCCTATCACGATCAGCGATTCCTCGAGAGCCGCGACGCCCG
>WNFG01004104.1_pt1 | contig 12247 bp, 10 predicted proteins | sample 5400431 | NCBI WGS metagenome assembly WNFG01 (sample SAMN13153346, study PRJNA577476) | soil metagenome | isolation source: 120 cm saprolite under Douglas fir tree site 2 hole 3 replicate 2 | place: USA:California | collected 2015-04-18
CGGGACCAGCGGATGGGCTTGCTTGTCGAAGCCCGGGAAGCCTTCCTCGTGCGGGATGTGGCGCAGCCTGCCTTCGAGATTGTAGGTCCAGCCGTGATAGCGGCAGACGAAGGCGCGCGCGCAGCCCGCGCCGCTCGCCACCTGCATGCCGCGATGCCGGCAGGCATTGCGGAAGGCGCGGACCTTGCCGTCGGATCCGCGCACCACGACCAGCGGCGTGCCGGCCGCCTCGCGGGCGACGTACGAACCAGCCTCGGGCAGCGCCGCCGAGGGACAGAACGGAACCGGCGAGCGCCGCAGGATGCGCTCGATTTCGGCAGCCAGGCGCTCCTGCGATCGATAGTTGGCGACCGGCTCGCGCCAGACTTCCTGTCCGATGTCCGTCGTGCCGTTGGCGATATGGTCGAGCACCCGCTGAGCGACGGACTGATCATCCATTGCCGCTTTCATCCCTGCCATTGCCTTGCCTGCCATCCCTTTCCTGCCATCCGTTGGCCGCGGTTCGGCCAAGCATACGCCCGACTGTCTCGCCGACAAAAGAAACCGAACCCCGCTGGCGTGAACGCCGTTCAACTTCCTTACGAGCGAAACTTGCACGCCTGCGGAGTCTGGCGTGTTGCACGAATGCAACATGGGGCAACGATTGATACCGGGAAGGCGCGAACCTTGCCTGCGGCAGCCTCAATTGAGCCAAAGTGTAGTGGTCATTTTACAGCGCCCTTTTTCAGTCAGCCCGGATTTCAGAGACCCAGTCGTGCAGTTCGGCGCCAAGCCAATTTCTTTTCCCACAGTTCCCTGCCTGCCGCGCCGGCGGCTTCTGCCTCTCTGCGTCCTCGCCGCGAGTGGCCTGTCGGGCGGGCTCCTGGGTAGGATCGGCGAGGCATCCGCGCAAGCCGTCGAAGTACGCCACTGGCAGGGCGCCGCCGCCGCGACGCGCCAGCCCGAGCATGTCGTCGCCGGAACGATCGCCGAGTGGCGCAGCCTGTGGAGCAGGGTCGGTGTTGCCCCGCCCGAAGCTTTTGAGCCGGGCCGCATGAACGCCGTCGGCATCTTCCTCGGACGCCGCAGCGGCGAGGGTTACTCGGTCAACATCCTGTCGGCCAGCCGGCGGCGCGATCGCATCGTCGTGGTGTTCGAAGAGCGCATGCCGGCCGACATCATGATGGCGCAACGCGTGAGCCCGGGCCCCGCGCCGCGCGCCGTTTCCAGCGCGCCCCCCGCCTTCAGTGCCGGTGGCGCCGCAGGCTTCGCGCCGCCCGGCACCATGGCGACCGTCGCTCCGCCGCCGGCGCGGCCGACCGGCCCGCCGACCTCGCCCTGGGCGATCGTCCTGATCAACCGCGCCGACTTGCCGATCTCCGTCGAACAGCGCCTCTTCCGATAGCAAGCTCCGATAGCCGTCGTCAGTGGGAGTGCCGCGGCACGCCTTTGGTCTCGGCGATCCTCTGATAGTTCACCGCGAAGTCGAGGCACGCGCCGCTCGCGAGCTGGCCCACGAACTTGCGCTGCAGTTCCTGCCACGGCGTCTGGCTCTCCTTGACGTGCGGCTTCCACGCCGCCTTGCGCTCTGCCAGCTCCTTATCCGAGATCAGGATGTCGGCGCGCCGCTTGCCGATGTCGATCCTGACCTTGTCGCCGGTCTTGAGCAGCGCCAGCCCGCCGCCGACCGCTGCTTCGGGCGAGGCGTTGAGGATCGACGGGCTGGCCGAGGTGCCGCTTTGCCGTCCGTCGCCGATGCAGGGCAGCAGCAGGATACCGCCTTTCACGAGGCGATCAGGCGGCAGCATGTTCACGACCTCGGCAGCGCCGGGATAACCGACGGGCCCGGTGTTGCGGATGAACAGGATGCTGTTCTCGTCGATCGGCAGCTTGGGATCGTTGATGCGATGGTGATAGTCCTCGGGGCCTTCGAACACGATCGCCGTGCCCTCGAAGGCATCCTTGTCGCCTGGGCGCTCCAGGTATTTCTTGCGGAACTCGGGCGAGATCACCGAGGTCTTCATGATCGCCGATTCGAAAAGGTTGCCCGACAGGACGGCGAAGCCCGCCTGGCCCAGCATCGGCTTGTCGTAGGTCTTGATCACCTCGCCGTCGGCCGGCTGCGCGTCCTTGACGTTCTGCGCCATGGTCTTGCCGGTGACGGTGAGCGCATCGCCATGGATCTTCTTCTTGGCCAAAAGCTCGCGCATCACCGTCGGCACGCCGCCGGCGCGATGGAACGCTTCGCCGAGATATTTGCCGGCCGGCATGCAGTTCACCAGCAGCGGGATGTCGTAGCCGATCCTGTCCCAATCGGCGTTGCCGAGCTTGACGCCGATGTGTCGGGCAATCGCGTTGATGTGCGGCGGGCAGTTGGTCGAGGCGCCGAGCGCGCTTGCCGCCACGATGGCGTTCTCGAACGCCTTGCGGGTGAGGATGTCGGACGGCTTCAGGTCCTCCCACACCATGTCGACGATGCGCTTGCCGGTCTCGTAGGCGATCTGTCCGCGTTCCCGGTACGGGCCCGGGATGGCGGCGCAGCCCGTCAGCGACAGGCCGAGCGCCTCGGCCATGCTGTTCATCGACAGCGCCGTGCCCATGGTGTTGCAGTGGCCGACGCTTGGCGCGCTCGAGGCCACCATTTCGAGGAACTTCTGCAGATCAATGCGGCCTGCCGCCAGTTCCTGGCGGGCGTACCAGACGATCGTGCCCGAGCCGGCAAGGCCGCCGGCGAAGTGGCCGTCGAGCATCGGTCCGCCCGACAGCACGATGGCCGGAATGTCGACCGTGCAGGCGCCCATGATCATGGCCGGGGTAGTCTTGTCGCAGCCGGTGGTCAGCACGACGCCGTCGAAAAAGTAACCGTAGAGGCACTCGACCAGGCTGAGGTAGGCGAGATTGCGATCGAGCGCCGCGGTCGGCCGCTTGCCCGTCTCCTGGATCGGGTGGACGGGAAACTCCATGGGAATGCCGCCGGCGTCGCGGATGCCGTCGCGCACGCGGGCCGCCAGCTCGATGTGATGGCGGTTGCAGGGCGCGAGATCGCTGCCGGTCTGGGCGATGCCGATGATCGGCCGGCCGCTATGCAGTTCGGCCAGCGTCAGGCCGAAATTCATGTACCGTTCGAGGTAGAGCGCCGCCATGGTCGGATCGCCCGGAGCGTCGAACCAGTCGCGGCTGCGCAGCCGGCGTTTGCCGTTGCTGCCTTTCTTGCTGGCCATCCTGTTTCCTCCAAATTTGTTTCGTTGAGCCTACAACCGGTTCATTCCGCACGCACCCTGCCATGACAGCGGGGTCGTTAGCGCATCACCCGTCAGTCCGAGCCCTGCTCCATCGCCAGCTCGGCCTGCAGGTTTGCGACATCGCGGAAGATCGAGGCGACGGCGAGCGTGCGGCCGCCGAGCTTGTAGCGTAGCAGGCAGTCCTTGCCGGCGATGTCGCCCTCGATCGCCAGTTCGTCCCATTTCTCGGCGTGGCCGACATAGTTGATCGGGATGTCGTAGTGCTGGCTCCAGAAGAACGGCACCGCCTCGAACTTCTCGCGCAGTCCCAGCATGTTCAGCGCCGCCGCCTGCCCCTGCCGTTCGGCGACCACCCAGTGCTCAACGCGAATGGCCTGGCCGGTATGCGGATCGGGCCAGCGCGCGATGTCACCGGCGGCAAAGATTTCCGGCGCCTTGGTCGCGAGATAGGCGTCGACGATGAGGCCGCGATCGACGGCAAGCCCCGCCCTCTCCGCAAGCTCGAGCCGCGGCCGCACGCCGACACCCACGACGACCAAATCCGCTTCGAGCGTGCCGCCGCTTTTCAATTTCACGCGCTTGCCGTCGATGGCGCTCGCCGTGTCCTCGAGATGGAAGACGACGCCGTGCTCTTCATGGAGGGAGTGCACGAAGTCGCCCATCTCGCCGCCGAGGATGCGTTCCATCGGCCGTTTCTCGGGCGCGACCACATGGACCTCGATGCCGCGCGCGCGCAGCGAGGCGGCAACCTCCAGGCCGATGAAGCTCGCGCCGATGACCACGGCGCGGCGCGCCGTCTTGGCGCGCTCGACGATCGCCCGGCTGTCGGCCAGGCTGCGCAGCGTGTGGACATGCGGCTGGTCGGCGCCGGGAATCGGCAGGCGGACAGGCTCCGCCCCCGTGGCCAGCAGCAGCCGGTCGTAGGCAACCTTGCCGCCATCGCCGAGCGTCACCTCGCGCGCGCGGGGATCGATGCCGGTGACGTTGGCCTTCAGTCTAAGCTCGATGCCGTTCTCGGAATAGAAATCGTCGCCGCGCAGCGGAATCCATTCCTCGGGCGCGGTGCCGGCGAGATAGTCCTTGGAAAGGTTCGGGCGGTCGACGGGCGCTGCATCGTCGTTGCTCAGCATGACAATGCTGCCGCGATACGCCTCGCGCCTCAGCATCTCGGCCGCTGCGAAGCCCGCGGCGCCGCCGCCGACGATGACGATCCTGTCCGGCGCCGCGGCCGGCCGATAGCGCGGCGCGGGCTTTTCGCTGCGCTTGTCTTTCACGAAGACCTTGCCGTCGCGTTGCTCGACCGACCAGCAATCGACCGCGCTCAGGGCCGGGGCACGCAAGGCTTCACCGGTGCGCAGGCTGAAGCAGGCGTGGTGCCACGGGCAACGCACGGTGTCGCCGACCAAAATTCCTTCGGCGAGCGGACCGTGATAGTGGCTGCAGTGGGCGCCCACCGCGAATACCTCCTTGCCGAGGCGGGCCAGCAGCACCTCCTCTTCGCCGACATGGCCGGCCAGCATGCCGCCATCGGCAAGCTCGGTGAGGGAAATGCCTTGGGTCAGGTCGGGGCCAACGGGCTTGGCTTCGTTCTCGGCCATTTCGTTCTCCTTCGATCGGAGTTGAGCGCCGGCCCGCACCATGGGAAACCCCAGGCGTGATGTCCACTTCCCCCGCCTTGATCTGTCTCGGCGAGCCGCTCATCGAGTTCAACAGGCCGCGCGACGGCGATGGCCGGACCTGGCTGCAGGGCTTCGGCGGCGATTCGCAGAACGTCGCGATCGCGGCAGCCCGCCAGGGCGCGTCGGCCGGCTATCTCACCAGCCTTGGCCAGGACTGGATGGGCGACGCCTTCCTCGACCTGTGGCGCTCCGAGGGCGTCGACGCCTCGCGCGTGAGCCGCCATCCCAGCGCGCCGACCGGCGTCAGTTTCGTCACTCACAGCGATGCCGGCCACAAGTTCGACTACCTGCGCAAGAATTCCGCCGCCTCGCTGATGACCCCGGACGGACTGGCGGCGGACTACATCGGCGGTGCCCGGTTCTTTCACTTGTCGGCGATCGGCCAGGCGATCAGCGACAGCGCCCGGCAGACCTGTGACGCTGCCATCTCGGCCGCCCGCACGGCCGGCGTAAAAATTTCATACGACACCAATCTTCGCCTGCGGCTGTGGGACCTCGACACGGCGCGCCGCACGATCGATGCCACCATCGCGCGATGCGACATCGCGCTGCCCAGTCTCGACGATTCGCAACAACTCACCGGGCTTGCCGAGGCCGATGCCATCGCCGACCACTATCTCAGGCTCGGCGCGCCGCTGGTCGCCCTGAAAATGGCAGCCGAAGGCTGCCTGATCGCGACGCCGAAGGAGCGCCTTCGCCTGCCGGGCCATCGCGTCGATTCAGTCGACGCCACCGGCGCCGGCGACACCTTCGACGGCGCCTTCCTGGCGCGCCTGCTGGCCGGCGACGACCTCAAGACAGCGGCCCACTACGCCAACGTCGCGGCAGCGCTGTCGACCCGTGGCTATGGCGCGGTGACGCCTATTCCGCGGGCGGCCGAAGTCCTGGCTGAATTGAAGCGCGCCTGAAGCGCGGCGCGAGCGCGCGCAGGAAGCGGCCGAACACCGTCACCTGCTGGGTGAGCCAGCCGCGGCCGTTGTCGGCGTCGACCACGGGGTCGTCGACGCCGGTCGGCCGGTGCTTGCCGTCATAGATCGCCGTGCCGAACAGCATGTCCCAGATCGGGAACACCGGCGCGAAATTATGGTCCTGGATATGGCGCTCATCGGGGCTCGCCAGCGCATGGTGCAGGCGATGGAAACGCGGCCCGACGATCAGGCGCTCGCCCACCCGGCCATAGCTCATGTCGACATTGGCGTGCGACCAGCTTTCAACCAGACGCCCGATCATCAGGATCAGGACGTAGTCATCGGGCTGCACGCCGACGAACTGGGCGAAGATCACCAACGCCAAGGTGATCAGCAGATCGTCGACGATGTGGTTGCGGTCGTCGCTCCACACCGTCACCTGGCGCTGGCTGTGGTGCAGGCTGTGCAGCGCCCACCACCAGGCGAACTTGTGCTGGGCGCGGTGCAGCCAGTAGGCGGCGAAGTCGTAGAGCACGAAATAGACCAGGAACGAGGCCAGCGCATTGTCGTGCAGCCCTGGCACCAGCCGTTCGACGCGGGGCGGCGCAAGACCCCAGGCGCGCATCAGATGCTCGATCTCCTGGGTGACGGGATAGCTCACCACGAACACCAGGAGCGGAATGACACCCAGCTTGTTCAACACCGTGTAGACGCGGTCGACGGCGACCAGCCGGTCGTTGTCGGTCTTCTCGAGCGGCCAGCGCTTTTCGAAGAAGCGCATGCCGAGCGCAATGACGGCGACCTGCACGATCCCCAGCATAACGATCTCGACGGCATTGAAGGCCGGCTCGAACCATTCCATCAGGTCGAACCGGAACAGCAGCGGGCTGACCAGGGTCTCGAAGATCCAGTTCTGAGCCCCCACCCAGATGTCGATGAGGTCGCGCACCGGTGGCGCCCCGCTTAGTTCTTGTCTTCCGCCGTCGAGGCGGCGCGAAGCGGCCCGGCCGTTGGGTTGCCGGACTTGAGCATGAACAGCCCGTGCGGCGACTTGCCGACCGGGATCGAGGCGACCATCCGCATCTGCTCGAGATCGACCACCGCGATGCGGCGCAGGAAGCGCTGCGTCACCCAGAGTTCCTTGCCGTCAGGCGTGATATCCATGCAGTCCGGACCGCCCGGCACCTTGATGGTGCCGACGACCTTCAAATCCTGCGTATCCACCAGCGACACCGTGCCTTCGACCCGGTTGCTCAGGAACCAGTGCCGCCCGTCGCCCTTGGGAAAGAAATTGTGCGCTGCCTTGCCAGTGCGCAGGTTGCCGATGATGGTGCCGTTCTTCGGCTCGACGACGACCAGGCCATCCTCGCCGGTCAGCGCCACCAACACGCGCTTGTTGTCGGGCAGCACGAGCACGCCCGCCGGCGCCTTGCCGACCTCGACGTTCCACTTGATGGTCTGGGTCGCGAGGTCGAAGGCGACCAGCCGACCGGTCTGCTGCAAGCTCACGAACACCGTCTTGGAGTCGGCGTCGAACGCCATGTGGCTCGGCAGTCCGTCGATGAAGATGCGGCCGGCGAGCTTGAAGCCGTCGGAATGGTAGATGTCGACGTGGTCGAGCCGGTAGGCGACGGTGACGAACCACTTGCCGTCCGGGCTGAAGCCCAGCTGGTAGGGATCGATGATGTCGCGCTGGATGCGGCGCTTCTCGCCGGTCTTGGCGTCGAGCACGAGCAGTTCGTTGGTCGCCGTCGAGCCGACCAGCACCTCCTTGCCGTCGGGCGTGACGATCAGGTGATGCGGCTCGCGGCCGACCGGCAGGCGTGCCAGCTCGACACGTCCGCTGCGGCTCAGAATGCTGTAGGAGGCCTCTTCGGAGTTCAGCACCAGCACCGAATCGGCCCGGGCGGCACCGCTTCCAGCCAGTGCGAGCGCCACGACCGCAATCGCCAGTCTATTGATGAAAATAGGTCGAACTCCCAATACCACTTTGAAGCACCTTTCCGGCTGCAACGCTAGCGCCGTTTGAACTCGGACGCTGCGGCGGCCAGCCGCTCGATCCTCGGCCAGTCGCCGGCCAACACGGCCTCGCGCGGCGCCACCCAGGAGCCACCGACGCAGGCCACGTTGGCGAGCGACAGGTAGGCCTGGGCGGTGTCGGCGTCGATGCCGCCGGTCGGACAAAACCGCAAGCCGGCCAGCGGGGCGGCGACCGCCTTCAGCCAGGCCAGCCCGCCCGCCGCGTCGGCCGGAAAGAACTTCATCAAGCGGAACCCCTGCTCGGACAAGATCATCGCCTCCGAGACCGTCTGGATAGCGGGCAAGAATGGCAATCCTGCGGCCCGGGCCGCTGTGACAAGTGTGGGCGTGCACCCCGGACTGACGGCAAAACGGGCGCCCGCTTGAAGAATGCGGTCGAATTGGGCCGATTCCATCACAGTTCCTGCACCTATCACGGCGTCCGGCACCTCGGCGGCGATGGCCTTCAGGGCCTCCAGCGCCACCCCCGTCCGCAGCGTGATCTCGAGAACCGGCAGGCCGCCCTTCACCAGAGCGCGTGCCAACGGCACGGCGTCAGCGGCCCGCTCGATCGTCAGCACCGGCACAACCGGCGCCAAGGCGGCGATCGCGGTGATATCCATCGTCAGACGCTCCAGCCGCCGTCGATCACGTTCACCGTGCCGGTCGTGAACGCCGCCTCGTCGCTGGCCAGATACACGGCGAGGTTGGCGATCTCGTCGGCCGAGCCGAACCGGCCGGTCGGCTGGCGTTGCAGGAAGAACTGCCGGGCGTCGGCGCCGCCGCCCAGCGAGGAGATGCGCTCGTCGAGCGACGGCGTCTGGACGGTGCCCGGGCAGATCGCGTTGCAGCGGATGTTCTTGCTGACATAGTCCACCGCCACCGACTTGGTGAGGCCGATCACGGCCGCCTTGGTGGTGCCGTAGACGAAGCGCAAGGCCGCGCCCTTCACCGAGGAGGCGGCTGACGACATGTTGACGATCGAGCCGCCGCCTTTGGCCAGCATGCCGGGCAGGAAGGCCTGGATCGTCCACAACATGCTTCTGACATTGAGGTCGAAGGCGAATTGCCATTGCTCGTCGGTGGCGTCGAGCACCGTGCCGTGATGGACGACGCCCGCACAATTGAACAGCACGTCGACGGCGCCCGCCTCCCGGGCAAGTGCGGCGATGGCTGCCTTGTCGAGGACGTCGAGCTTGCGGGCCTGCACGCCGGTCTGGCCGGCCAGGCCCTGCAGCTTGGCGGCGTCGACGTCGGTCGCCCAGACCGTGGCGCCTTCGCGCGCAAAGGCGCGTGCCGTGGCCGCGCCGATCCCCTGCCCCGCCGCCGTGACGACGCAGACTTTATCCTTCAACCGCATGAACGCTCCCCTCTCGTCCACACATCGCGAATCAGGTTCGTCTCCCCCTTGGGGAGAGGTTAGGTGAGGGGGCTTCGGACGCTCGTGCCACCCCCTCACCTAGCCTCTCCCCCAAGGGGGAGAGGAATTCGAGATGTGTCACTCCACAGCCTACTTGATGAGGTCCTTCTCCTTGTAGAACTTCTCCGCCCCCGGGTGCAGCGGGATACCGAGGCCGCGCACGGCCGATTCCAGCCTGATCGAGCGGCCCTTGCCGTGACCGGAATCGAGGAGCTTGCGGGTGTTCGGATTCCACAGCGCGGCGGTGACGCCGTAGATCAACGGATCGGGCTGCTTGCTCGAGGTCGCCCAGATGGCGTTGACGCTGACCGTCTTGACGGCTGCGACGTTCTTGTAGGTCCCTTCGGGGATCTCGTCGGCAGCGAAGAAGCTGAACTGCTTGATCAGGTTGTCCGCTTGCGGGCCGTCGATCGGCACGAGCTCGATGCCGGTCGTTGCTGCCAGTTCCGCGATCGCGCCCTCCGGCCAGCCGGCGACGCTGAACAGCGCGTCGAGCGCGCCGTCTCTGAGCTTGTCGGCCGACTGCTGCGGCTTCAGGTATTCGGCCTTGATGTCCTTCTCGGTCATGCCGTAGGCCGCCAGGATCAAGCGGGCATCGACCAGCGTTCCCGAGCCCGGCTCGTCGAGCGAGACGCGCTTGCCCTGGAGGTCCTTGATCGTCTTGATGCCCGAGCCCTTGCGCGCCGCCAGGTGGAAGCTCTCGGGATAGAGGTTGGCGATGGCGCGCAACACGTCGACCTTGGGCCGGCCGTCATAGATGCCGGTGCCGTTGTAAGCCCAATAGGCCACGTCCGACTGGACGAAGCCCGACTGCATGGAGTCCGCGGCGATGGCGGTGACGTTGTTGACCGAGCCGTTGGAGGCGACTGCGGTGGCGACCAGGCCGGGCACGCCGCACGAGCCGCCGTCGGCGCAGGTGCGCGAGCCGGGAGGGTTGGAGATCGCGTTGGCGATCAGGCCGCCGATCGGAAAATAGGTGCCGGCGGTGCCGCCGGTGCCGATACGGAAGAACGTGATGTCCTGCTGCGCCGCCGCCGGCAGGCCGCCCAGCGCCGCGCCCAGCCCGCCCAGCAGCGCGGCCCTGCGATTGATGATCATCGTCGGCCTCCCTGACCGGACCGATTAAACCGCGTCCCTCCGCCAGCCGCAACGAAGAGCGTCAGTTGACGCCAACAGCCCTGCTCATGGTCGGGCCAATCTCGCCATGGATCACCATGTCCGCCTCGTCGTCCTGGTCGGTCGGGTCGCGATTGAGAATGACCAGCTTCGCCCCCTTGCGCTTGGCGATGCGCGGGAAACCCGCTGCCGGATAGACCACCAGGGAACTGCCCAGCACCATGAAGAGGTCGCAGCCCAGGGTCTCGTCCTGGGCGCGCGCCATCGGGATTTCCGGCATCGCCTGGCCGAACGAGATGGTGGCGGTCTTCACGATGCCGTCGCATTTCACGCAAAGCGGCAGCTTGCCGGCGCCGAGGAACGCCTTCTTGATCGGCTCCAGCTCGTGGCGATGGCCGCAGTCGAGACAGCTCGCATAGGTGGCGTTGCCATGCAGCTCGATCACCTTGGAATCGGGCACGCCGGAGCGCTGGTGCAGGCCGTCGACATTCTGGGTGATGATGGCGCTCATGCGCCCCTGCTCGACCAGCTTGGCGAGCGCGCGGTGGCCGGCATTGGGCTCGGCCTTGAGCATGGTCTCGTCGGTCGCGAACTTGCGCCGCCACGATTCCCGCCGCATCTCGTCCGACGCCATGAAATCGTCGAAGTAGATCGGCTTGTAGCGGGTCCAGATGCCGCCGGGCGAGCGGAAGTCGGGAATCCCCGACTCCGTCGAGATGCCGGCCCCGGTGAAGGCGACGATGCGCTTGGCCGAGCCGATCATGTCCCGTAGCCGCTCGATATCGTCCATGTCGGTCTCCTACCTGCGATCACGGTGCCGGCATGGCCGGATTGTGCACGGCGCAGCCGGCGAATGTCCGGCCCTCGCTTCTCACCTCGACGGCATAGGCGAACATCGAGCCGGACTGGGGATCGATGCAGCGCCGCTCGTCGATCATGACGGTGAACTCCGCATCGTCGGCCGCCGCATAGCTCACCGCGCCACCGAGCTTCTGCGGCCCGCCATGGGCGACGCGCTGCACCGGCTGGCCGCCGCCAAGGCTCAGCATCATGTCGCGCGAGGTGACCTCGAAGCGCCACGACGCCTCGCCGCCGCCACCGCCGGTGCCGAGCCATTCGCGCTGGTCGAACCGTTCGCGACAGCCGGCGGTCTCGATCGCCGCCCGGCGCAGCTCGAGCGCGCCGATGCCCGACCCCGGCCCGGTCTCGCGTCCGCCGTAAAGCTCGACGAACATCGGACGACCGTTCTGGCCGGCCGTCAGGCCGCGCAGCGCCCGCGTCAATTCCTGCTCGGGCGTGCGATCCTCGAGCGCGAGCGGCGCGCCGTCGCAGGGCAGGAACTGCAGACGGCCGCCGAGATCGCGCACCAACCCGCGCAGCCGGACCGCGCCCGCCGGCCGCGGCGGGCGCACCGGCTCAGGCGTGTCCAACGCCGCCTGCGGCCCGAGCGGGAGGATCGGCGCGAAGCTCGGAGGAAGGGTTGGCGTCTCGGTCGGCGGCGGCTGGAGCGGCGGTACAGGGGCCGGGGCGCCGCCCCTGGTAACCGGTGTCGGCGCGCCGCGCGTCGCCAGCGCCGGCAAGGCGTAGAAGAACACCGGCCGTTGCGCCGCATCGAGCAGGCAGACGAACTGCGTCTCGAACGGCGCGCCGCTGCGGTAGGTCAGCCGTCCGCGCAGGGTCAGCGCCGCGGTGATGGTCTGCGAGCCAAGCTTGGCATCGACGCGTTCAAGCGCCGGCGGCGGGAAGTCGAGCGCGGCCACGCGATCGATCGACGGGCTGAGCTTGCGATACTGGGTCTCGCCGAACGCCGCACATTGCTGGGCAAGCCGCGTCTGCGCCGCCGCCGGCAGGGCGGTGACCAGGAGAAGCAAACAGAGGAGGCGC
>WNFG01015397.1_pt1 | contig 12247 bp, 8 predicted proteins | sample 5400431 | NCBI WGS metagenome assembly WNFG01 (sample SAMN13153346, study PRJNA577476) | soil metagenome | isolation source: 120 cm saprolite under Douglas fir tree site 2 hole 3 replicate 2 | place: USA:California | collected 2015-04-18
AGGCTGTCCTGGGCGTTAAAGAATTCGGAGTGGTCGCGGTGGGGCCGCACGGTTCCCGGAGCTAGGGCGAGCAAGCCCTGGAAGTTGCGAACCGCTCCGCCAATGGGCAGTTCTTCTAGTTGCGCGAGTTCTATTTTTTCCCCGACATCAGCCCGATCGGTCTGAAGGATGGGAGTTTCCGCCTCCACCGTGACGGTTTCCGAAATGTTTCCAGGCTGAAGGACCAGGTCGACGCGCTCGGTCGAGTTCACGATCATGTCAACGCCCGCTCTCGACTCACGTTTAAACCCCGATTGTTCCGCGATGATCGTATACCTGCCCGGAGGCAGATCTGGAAATACGTAGTTGCCGCTATCGTTCGTCTGGGAGGTATGGGTTATCCCCGTGTTCGTTTCCGTAATCGTCACCTTGACGTTGGCCACTGTGGCCCCAGACGAATCCGTCACCGTCCCGAGCAGGGTTGCATTGACCGCCTGCCCCATAACCGGTACAGAAAACCCTAAGAGCGTCGTCACAAGAAGCACGGCCAAGCCCAGGTACCACAGCTTGACGAAACTGGCTGTGGCAGGCGCCACAAATTCTTCGGTATTCATTGCATGAGAATTATTCATGCTGCGTATGCATGGAAAAGACGAACGAAACAGTTTTTTCACGACATCACCCCACTCGATTCGAAAAGACACGAACCCCGGTACAAACAAAAACCACCTAGACCACTGGAACTGGTTCCACACCCTATCTGAGCGAAAACCCCCTGTCAAGTCAGAATCTCGTAGAACCAATAGATTGCATCGGTTTCCCAGCTTCTTGCCGGCGGGCGGGATCCGCGAGCCTGTTGACCGTTGACGATGCCATCGCCGTTTTGGTGTGCTAGACTTGCTCGGGCAAGAGGGGTTGACGACTCCTCCGCGAACCCAACCAGGCGCCAAAACGACAAAAGGCCGCATTGCCATGGAAGCAGTTCCAAGAAAAACTACGATTCGCGAGGTTGCCCAGGCCGCTTCCGTTGGCATAGGAACGATTTCCCGCGTCCTGAATTCCAGCTCTCAGGTGAGCCGGGAAACGCGTGCGCGAGTACTCGAGGCCATTCGGCGTCTGGGATTCCGCCCCAATGCGCAGGCCCGGCGGATTCTCAAGCGACGCGCGGAAATGGTCTGCTTTCTTCTGAGCAACCGCGATTTTCTCCATCCCTTTCATGCTCGCATCCTGCAAGGCGTCGAGTCTTATGCCACGGGTTTGAAACAGCACGTGCTGTTTGCCGCGCTGCACTATTCCCCGAGAACGCCTCCCGATAGGATCGACCTGCCTCCCGTTCTTCAGGAGCATGGTTTGATCGATGGACTTATTCTGGCGGGGACGATTTATCCGAATCTGCTCCGCAGGATCGAATCCATCCATATGCCGTTCGTGGCCTTCAGCAACAATGTGGTTGGAATGGGCGACGAGCAGCAATTCGACCAGGTAGGCTTCGATGACTTCAATGGGACGGTCCAAGCCACGCGTTACCTGATCGGCGAGGGTCACCGCAAGATTGTTTTCGCTGCAGATGTCACCTACCCGTGGCTTCGTCGCCGATTCGAAGGCTACCGGCAAGCAATGCGCGAAAACAAATTAAAACCCGTCCTGATCACGGCCCGAAATCCTCAGAGTTTTGTCGATTTCGGTCAAACGAGCGTAGGGCGAATACTGTCTCGGCAGCCGCGACCCACTGCTGTTGTTGCTGGGAACGACGAAATCGCTTACGGGCTTTGGCGATCCCTGCGGCGGCACGCAATGAAAGTTCCAGACGATATCAGCCTGGTAGGTTTCGACGACCGTGAAGAGGCCGTTCTGATGGACCCGCCGCTTTCGACCGTCCGTGTCCATAAAGAAGAGATTGGCGAGACCTGTGTGAAGATGCTTCTCGAGCGGCTACATCATCCGCAAATGGCCTTCAGCCAGCGAATCCTGCCCACGGAATTCGTGATCCGAGGAACCGTCCGCCACCTGGGAAAATGACATCGCTGCCGCGAAAGCATATGTGGATGTCGGGCCTGAGAATGACAGACGATTCATTCGAATCTCAGAACTCCCGGAGCTTTCCTGAATGCGGTTGAAATTCCCAGGCTAGGCTTCTTCTTCGACGAGTTGTTCGCCGTGGGCAGCTTTGTGCGCGGCGATGACCTTCTCCGCGAGTTCGTTGGGCACGTAATCGTAGTGCGAGAACTCCATGGAATAGGTGGCGCGGCCCTGCGTTTTTGAGATGAGGTCGTTGGCGTAGGTGAGCATTTCGGCGCGGCCCTGCGTTTTTGAGATGAGGTCGTTGGCGTAGGTGAGCATTTCGGCAAGCGGCACTTGAGCCTTAATAATGACGTTGTGCCCGCGGCTTTCACTGCCAGCGATGCGGCCGCGGCGCCCGCTCAAATCACCCATGAGGTCGCCGGAGTATTGGTCAGGGGCATAGACTTCGACGTGCATGACCGGCTCAAGGAGCGCGGGGCGCGCCTGCTTCATCGCTTCCTTGAAGGCCAGCGAGCCGGCAATCTTGAAAGCCATGTCCGAGGAATCGACATCGTGATACTTGCCGTCGTAGAGGATGGCGCGGAAGTCTACGACGGGGAATCCCGCCAGGAATCCGCGGGCAGCGGCATCGCGGATGCCCTTCTCGACCGAGGGAATCCAGTTCTTCGGGATGGCGCCGCCAAAGACATCGTCGACGAACTCGACGCCCTTGCCGCGCTCGACCGGCTCCATCTTGATACGGCATACGCCGAACTGGCCGTGACCGCCGGACTGTTTCTTGTGCTTGCCTTCAACATCGGCTTTGCCGCGGATGGTTTCGCGGTAAGGGACCTTGGGCGGCTTCAAGGTGAGGTCAACGTGATAGCGCTTGTGGAGCTTGGCGACGACGACTTCGATGTGCTGCTGGCCGGAACCGGCGAGCAGGAACTCCTTCGTTTGCGGATCGCGCATGAAACGTAGCGCCGGATCTTCCTCGAGGATTTTATGAATCGAGACCCCGATCTTGTCTTCATCGGCACGGGTTTTTGGTTCGATGGCAAAAGTGATAGACGGCTCGGGGAGTTGCGCAGGCGAGTAATAGATGGGCGAACTTTTGTCGCCGAGAGTTTCGCCGGTAGTGGTTTCCTTCAGTTTGGCAATCGCGCCGATGTCTCCGGCGTGTAGCTCGCCGACTTCGGTGAGCTGCTTGCCCTGAACGACCTGGATATGCTGGAAGCGTTCCGGCAGGTTGCGATTGTAATTGATAAGCGTCGCGTCATTTTTCAAGACGCCGCTTTTGACCTTGAAATAGTTGATGCGCCCCGCGAATGGATCAGCCAGTGTCTTGAAGACAAAGAGCGAAAGCGGCTGGCTGTCGTCGTACTTGCGCTCGACGCGATCGCCCTTGCCGCCGGGCTCCTTGAAGCCGACCTGCGCATGCTCATCCGGATGCGGAAACGCATCGGCCAGGAACGTGAGCAAGCTAGCCATACCGATATTGTGCAGCGCGGAAGTCATCAGCACGGGAAAGATTTTTTCGGCGACGATGGCTTTGCGGACGGCGGGAATGAGGTCGTGGATGGGGATGGTGCCTTCCCGGAAAAACTCTTCCATCATTTCGTCGTCGCCTTCGGCGATCATTTCGACAAGCTTTTCGTGCGCTTCCTTGGCTTCGTCGGCGAGCGCGGCAGGGATTTCTTCGATGGAAGGCTTGCCGTCACCGTCGGGCTTGTATATGTGCGCTTTCATGGCCACCAGGTCGATGACCCCGCGGAATCCTCTTTCCGTCCCGATCGGCAACTGTAGCGCGACGACGTTTCGGCCAAAAACTTGTTCGAGAGACTCCATGGAGCGCTCAAAACTGGAGAGCTCGCGGTCCATCCAGGTGAGAACGAAGGCGCGGGGAATGTCGTACTCGGTGCAATAGTCCCAAACTTTTTCGGTAGTGACCTGAGAGCCGACATGAGCGTCAACAGCGATGAGCGCGGCATCAGCAGCGATGAGAGAGGCCTTCGCTTCGGTAATGAACGTGGAATAACCGGGTAGATCGATAAAGTTGATTTTGACTTTCTCGGATGAGCCGGAGGGGCCAGTCGGAGTCGGAGACCATTCGGCAAACGCAAGGCCCGTTTGAATGGAAATTTTTCGCGCGATTTCTTCTTCGTCCCAGTCGGTGGTGGTGCTGCCTTCGGCAATTTTTCCCCACCGCGGGGTCATGCCCGCGGTGAAGAGCAACGACGACACCAGTTGCGTCTTCCCGGTGCCGCCGTGGCCGACAATGCCAACGTTTCGGATGTCCTTGGTGAGATAGCTCTTCATGCAAACCTCCAGAAGGCGAGGTCCGTCCGGAAGGAATCGGGCGCGGGCCAGCGCCGGGCAAGTTGGAACTGAGGGAGGAGAACGGGGCCGATGCACCTGGGTCCCCGTGGGGCGGGGGCGAAGGTCGAATGAATTGTCCCTGGTCCGGTCTCCTGACGAGGCGGATGCTAGCACAGGGAAAGGATTGGAGCAACGCGAGCGAAATAAGAATCAGGGGACCCAAGAGTATTGGTATTAGAGAAAGTCGCTCCGACGACAGGGAAAAAATACCAGGACTAGTACCCACCCTGTTTGAGAGGTTTTCGAAACTTTAGCCCTTATCTCTTGACGCCAGAGGACTTAACAAAAGAACGGCTCTCGCGTTGCTCGGCGCTTGTCTTGCATGTAACGAGAGAGGCGCTTTGCGTCAGCCGGTGAATAAACGGCGAGACGCGAGATTCTGGCGGTCTGACTGGGTTGCGGCCAGCACAGTGCGACGAGTCGAACCAAAACTGACGAGATTGAGGTGAAGGACAATGGCTGAACACTTTGAATCAAATGAGAATGGAAGTGAAAGAGGGCTCGCAAACTTGGGTTTGAATCGCTGGCTCGTGGTGGCCAGTATTGCGCTGCTTGTCTTGGCGGGGCTGGCTTTTGGTTACGGCTACCGACAGCAAATCCTGGCCGGTCATTTGGCCGCGCAGCAGTCCATGGCGACGGCCACAATCAACGATATGCAAGGGCAGCTAAGTACTTTGACGACGAAGCTGAACGAGATGACGGCCGCCCAACAAGCTGCCGAGGCCGCCGCGGCACAAAAGAAAACTTCGGCCTCGAATGCCAATGGACCGGGAGCGAAGGCCGTGGCCGGTAAGCGCACCACGGCGGAAAGCAAACGGCTAAAAGAGCTCCAGGCGCGTATCGATGATCAGCAGAAGCAGTTGAAAGACACGCAAGACCAAGTAGCCAAGAACAGGGCGGACCTGGAAGGAAGTCTGAATTCAACGCGCGACGAACTCAGTGGCTCCATTGCCAAAACGCATGAGGAATTGGTGGTGTTGCAGAAGCGCGGGGAGCGGAACTATTTCGAATTCGACCTTACCAAATCTAAGCAGTTCCAGCGCTTCGGACCGCTCACGTTGTCCTTGCGCCGGGCCGATGCAAAGCACATGAATTATGACGTGTCGATGGTCGTTGACGACAATCAACTCAGCAAGAAAAGAGTGAATCTCTACGAGCCGATTTGGATCCACACGGAGAATGAATCTCAGCCGGTGCAGGTGGTGGTGAACAAGATCGGCAAGAACTTCGTTCATGGGTATATCAGCGCGCCAAAGTACAGGCCTTCGGAACTGGCGGCGAGCGGCACGGCTGCAGCCACCGTTACGCCGGTAGCGGAGCACCCCCAGCCGCCCCCGCCGGATCAGAATCCAGAGATTCCAAAGCGGCCGGAATAATAGATACATATCGCAGCGAATTCGGCAGGGCGCCCTTCTCGGCGCCCTGCCTTTTTTATTGGTGTGAATACGCCCTCATCGAAACGGTCGAAGCTCACGAGATTGGTTCGAGGGTAGCCTTGAGAGAAGTCTTGCTTGATTTGAGAACCTCGAGAGTGCGGCGCCAGTCGGCGTGCCCGGGAAATTTCAGCAGGATACTGTGTGGTCCGGCGGGAAGCTTCAGGGTGGCGGGAGCGTTGCCCAGGAATTTGTCGTCAACGAAGATCTCCGCACCATCAGGTTCGGAAGAGACCGAGACGGTGCCAACGGCATCCGCAATGGACGGGAAGGAAGTCTTCAATGGTTCAGAAGGTTCACCATTGTCGGCCAGGACCGGTGGTCTTGCGGCTTGAGTAGTGCCATGGTTCGCCAGGACCAAGTTGGGATAGAAACGGTGGAGAACTTCGAGAAGATCGCTGGTGCTGAGGGCGAAGCCGATCCCCGTGACATTCTTCTTGATAAGCTTTTGCGTGTTGATGCCGATGACCTCACCGCGCGCGTTCAGCAGCGGACCTCCACTGTTGCCCGGATTGATGGGTGTGTCCGTCTGGATCCACGTTCCTGGACCGGCGTCGGGGAATTTTCCGACGGCGCTGACGATGCCTTTCGTGACGCTGAATAGCATGGCATCGCCTGGATTGCCGATAGCGAGCACGTTTTCGCCCTGATGAACACCCGTTGTGTCCGTGAGGGTCAAATAGGGGGAATCGAATTTGCCGGACGGGGTTTCCACCTTGGCGAGAGCGATGTCCAGGTCCGGATCAATATGCACGACCTTGGCCTCGAGCTGCTGGCCGTTGGAAAGTATGGTGACCAGAGTTTCTTCCCCGCGTGCAAGATGAGCGTTGGTGACGATGATTCCCGTGCCGGTGACGAAGAAGCCCGAGCCGGCTTTGTCCAGCCCTTTCAAGTAAACGACGGCGGGCTTGGCTTGGCGCACAAGCTCTTCGAGCGAAAGCTCGGGCTGAAGGTCGGAAACCTTGGCCGCGACCTCGCCCGTAAAGGTTTCGGAAATCGGCCGCAAGTCCACGTGAAAATGATCGGACTTGAAGAGCCAGTATTCGCCGTGATTCCGCCCGTTGAGAGAAATCCAGTTCATGGGACCTTCGGTGAGCTTGAGTTCCCTGCTGGCGTAGCCGGTGAGGCTGATACGCGCCACGACGGCATGCTCGAGGCGCGAACCCATGGACGTTCTCGTCTTGCGAAAATAGCCGCCGGGAAAATCCTTTTCGAAAGGCGTGACGCCTGCTGCGACGCCATCGAGTTCCACCGTGGCGCCGGGCGGCGTGCTGGTAATTCGCAGCTTGTCGGCGACGGCGCGCGAAGGACAGCAAACCAAAAGCAAGACCGCGCAAAGAGTGACTTGCGAACGGGAAGCCATAGCAGACCTCGCCGGGACGATGAACCCGCCCATAACTTACCACATAGTGTACTAACTGTATAAAGAAAATAGATTTTGGAACTGCGGAGCCGCGTCAGACCTTCTTCTTGTAACCGTCGCAGGAGAGCACGGGTAGGCGGGGATATTTGGGAAAGCGCGGATCGGTCTGAGACAGATTGCAGAGGATGAACGCAGAGCCGCGCGCGGATTCGATTCGGCGGGAATGAACGCAATCGGCACAGAGCCCGGCTCTAAGTGAGTCACGCGACTGCTGTTGCCCATCAGGCATGTAAACAAGGATAGCGCAGGTGTTTACGCGTTGATTGTTAGAGTCAATCGTTGCTCGGAAGTGTCGGCCAGCTAGTTCGAGCGTGGAGGACTGGCTGGCGCCGCGGGTGCGGCTGCCGCTGGGGCCGCCGGGGCAACTTGCGCAACTGGTTTGGCAAATCGAGAGTCGTCGATGGGAGGATCAATCTCGATTTTTTCCGTGGAAAGAGTCTGCTTGAATTCCGTGCCCGGACTGCCCTGATCGATCCGGAACGCGTATTTCAGGCCCTGGACCTCGCGGAAATCGGAAGAGAAGGACTCCCACGGGAGTTCCTGGTCTTCGGTCTTCTGCATGCCTTCCCATTTCAAGAGCAGAAAAGTGGTGGCATCAATAAAGTAAAATCGCACGTCCCCGTTCTTGTTCGTGAGTTTCAGGCGGTAGACGGGCTTGTCGTCCAATTTCTCTTTGCCGGCCAGTTCAATTTGGGTGCCTTTGGCCTTGTAGTCCACCAGCGGACCGTCAAAATCGGACTCATCGGAAATGCTCCTGAGGTCTTCGGGAGATAGGGGCTGAGCCTCTTTGTTTTCCGTGAAAGGATTAATCATCCAGCCGGACGACTTCCCGTCGTAAACTCGAACAATTTTTTGCCCTTCGATGGATATCTCGACGTGCATCTTCAGGGGGCGCTTGAGTTCTACTACAAACGTGCCTTCCATGCCCTGCGAAAAGGAGACGCGGCCGCTAATTCGTTCGGATCGCACGGCTTTGATCTTTTCGATTCCGCCGCGAGCGTCGAGCGCTTTCTTGACAATTTCGTCGGCGGTCTGAGCACCCGCTGTCAGCGGCAAGAACAAGAGTACAGTGATGGAAAGCAATCTGGTTTTCATTGATGACCCGCTGGCGGCTTGTCAAAGGCCGGGGAAAGGCGCCAGATTCATCCTAGAAGTAGAAGCGATTTGGGTCAAATCCGTTGCCAGGCATCCGGGTCGCATCCGATGTGCTCAATTGTAAACTTTGCGAAACAATTTTCTCTTACACTCGGATGCATGTAAATTAGGGCGGCACCAAGGATAGCGAAAAATACCAACACCAGAGATCGGGGAAGCAGGCATATGAAATCGAGAGCCATGACCGGTGGTTTTCTTGTGATTTGCTTTGGTTTCTGTGGGAGCGCGCGGTGCCAGCAAGAGCCGGCCGGCGAGGGAAGGCCCATCACGCCAGCCGGTTCGCTGCTGATGGATGCTTCGACGCATTTGCCGGCTGTCGGGGCCATGCCTATGGCCATGCTTCGTAGTCCCGATTCTCTCGGACACGGCGGCAAGGGCCGCTATCTGCTTGCCCTAGTGATCCAAAATATCTATTTCCCTACGCCGCAAAGCGCGAACGTCGGTGTCGCCTTTTCGCCACGCGTTGCAATAGGCGGGAATTTCGAAATGTACGTTTCCGGCGGATTAGAAAACAAAGTGTGGATTTTCCGCTTTAATCCAAAAGCAGTGGCGCCGGTGCAGCCGGAATCGCGCGGCCCAGATACGAAAGTAGAAGCATCCTCGTTCGAAATCAGCGAACCAGGTGAAGTCTCGCGCTCGGACTACAACAAAGGAAAGGCGGCACTCTATCCGACGGGCCTCGCGTTAACACCAGATGGCAACACGATGGTAACCGCCAACAACCTGGGAGACAACGTGACGATTGTGCGCCGCCTCCGCGATACCCGGCGGATGGAGAGAGTGGATTTGCACCATCCCGGAAGGCTGAGCGAAAACATTTATCCGTACGGTGTGGTGGCGCTGGGAAAGGGCAAGGACGAGCGGGCCTACGTGTCGTGCTGGAATGATTCGTCAGTGGCGGTCATTTCGCTGAGTGGCAAAAGCGTGGTGCGGAAATATATCACCGTTGACCGCCACCCGACGGCAATGACGCCGAATGCCGCTGGGACGCGGCTCTTTGTTGCGAATTCGAACGCGGACAGCGTCTCGGTAATTGACACAACCACGGACCGAGAGATCGAGCGCATCGACGTTCGCCTCGCTGAGGATGCCTTACCCGGCGCAAGTCCGGAGTCGGTGGCCCTCAGCGATGACGAAAAAACCCTGTATGTTGCGAATGCTCACAGCAACGCCGTCGCGATTGTCGTCCTTTCCGAAAAGGCACGCGGGGCAAAGTCAGCGGAGAAAGTATCCGAACCTGCAAAGTCGAAAATCCTGGGTTTTATTCCGACGGGTCAGTATCCTTCCGCAGTCGCCATTGCAGACGGCAAACTCTTCGTCGGAAACGGCAAAGGAACAGGATTCGAACCATCGTCGATGCGCGTGAACAATAGCGGTCGCACCCCGAATCCGCCCAACTCCGCATTTCCTCCGAACAAAGAGAAGAATCGGCAGGGCGGTCAATACAGCGGCTCGATTGTTTCGGGAAATATCAGCGCAGTTCCGTTGCCGGATGGCCCGGCACTGGCGCGCTACACACAGCAAACCATGCAGAACGACGGCCTGATGGACTTTGCTCCGCCCACGCTTTTTGCCGGGAAGAGTCCCATCAAGCACATCATCTACATCATCAAGGAGAACCGCACCTATGATCAGGTCTTTGGCGACGTGAAAACCTCTGGCGACGGACAGGCCGCCGATGGCGAGCCTGCCTTGGCCATTTTTGGCAGTGGCGCCGCCGCGCAGCGGCCCGACGGCACGCGCCAATCCGTGACGCCCAATCACCGCGCGCTCGCCCAGCGCTTCGGTTTGTTTGACCGCTTCTTCGTCAATTCCGAAGCCAGCCCGGACGGACACCTCTGGGCCACCGCCGCGTTCTCCACTGATTACGTGGACAAAGCCTTCCGCTGGAACTATTCCGAGGAAATTCAAGGGCGACGTGTTGGCCGCCTTGACGGATCTCCTCGAAACGCATCTCCCCTATCACCAGGGGTTCACCGACCTTGCCGAACCCAAAACCCTCTACCTATGGGACGCCGCCGGGCGCGCGGGTTTGACTTACCGGAATTACGGTGAATTCGTAACCGTGATTTCCGCGAAAGACGTGGAAGCTGCCGGGCAAAAACGCAAGAAAAGTTATCCCGACGTTTCGAATGCCGTCCGCGCCATCCCCAATAAAGAGTCCCTGCAGAAGCATCACAGCGTGAGCTTCCGAAGCTTTGACGTCACCGCGCCCGACAGCATGACGGTCGATTGCTACAAAGCCGCCCTCGATCCGTCAGCTTCTTCCGATCCGGCCGTAACGCAGGACAACGCCAATTCGACTTGCCGCGGCAATTCGCGATTTGGCGAATGGTTCGCCGAGTTTCGCGGCTTCGTCAAGGACCGCGAAGCGGGCCGCGCCGATCCCATGCCGGCGCTTAGCGTCATGCGCTTTCCCAACGACCATACCACTGGAATGAAAAATGGATTCCCGACGCCGCAATTCATGGTTGCAGACAACGATTACGCCGTCGGCCGCCTCGTGGAAGCGGTCTCCTCGAGCGTCTATTGGAAAGATACCGCGATCTTCATCGTTGAAGACGACGCCCAGGCCGGGCCGGACCACGTCGATTCGCACCGCTCGGTTGGTCTGGCGATTAGCGCTTACAATCGCCCGGGAGCGCTCATCCACAAATTTCACAGCACCGTCAGCATGATTCGCACCATCGAGTTGCTGCTGGGAATCGCGCCCATGAACCAACTCGATGCCTCGGCGATCCCGATGGATATTTTCCAGGAGACGGCGGATTTGACACCGTACAAAGCCGTCCTGCCGGCCATCGCTGCGGACAACTTGATAACGCAGAAGCCGAAAAACAAGGCGGCAGCCGAATGGATGAAAAAATCGAACCGGCAAAACTTTGCCCACGCGGACATGGCCGACCCGAAAGTATTGAACGCGGTGATCTGGTTCGCGTGTACCGGTAGCGGTTCAAACGTTCCACAAGCCGCGCAGCTTCCCGCGTACGAAGCGATGCGGCTCGGAATCGCCAAGCTGGATGACGACGAAACCAGCGGCTCTAAGAAAGACGACGATGATTGAAACCAGAGTCCCAATTTAGAAACTCACGCTCCCCAAAGTCCTCGGCGGGAACAACGACAGAGACATCCTCTTGACCCCACCCCGCTCTCTTAACTATCGTTAGAAGATTAGCGTCATGTTGCAAATTGAACAGTTCGGCCCCCGAAGAAAGGTTTCGACCTGGAGCGTCGGGCTTTGTCTCCTCCTGGCTCTCCTTTTTCTGTACAATCCGTTCTTCACTATCTATGGTTCGCCGTCCGGCTTGAGCTTCCGGCATCCCCTCAGCGTTCGCGGCACTTTGGCTTCTTCGGAGCTACGGCGCAGTTTGGTCAAAGAGGTAAAGCCTACGGTCGAGACTCCCCAAGAGACTGATCTCGGCGTCCTTGAGTTTTCCGTCGCTTCTGAGATTGGCATTTTTATTCCCGAAGAGGAATCGCTCGTTCCAAAGCAGGAAATTCTTTCCGCCAGTCTGTGGTTCCGGCCGCCTCCCCTTCTGTAATCCACCGCTTTATCTTTGAGCGTAGGGGCTGCTCCATCTGCGTGCAGCGCTACAGGTTATTCGCCTACATTTCGAAAATTTTGCGAGTGTTATAAGCCGGCGCAATGCGGCCCTTCCGGTCTGAACACTCCAATAGGGGCTGAAGGATGAAGAAGAGAAATATATGGATTGGTCTGATCCCGCTCCTCGGAGTCGGCTTCCTGGGATGGCGTTGGCTCGAACGGAATCCGTCGGAAGCCGATGATCCAAACCACTCTGTTCGAAACTTAGCTGAGGCCCCAGCCGCCGTGGCACGTGTTCAGCGCCACAGCCTGGGGAACACGCTGACGATCGCT
>WNFG01004534.1_pt1 | contig 12246 bp, 10 predicted proteins | sample 5400431 | NCBI WGS metagenome assembly WNFG01 (sample SAMN13153346, study PRJNA577476) | soil metagenome | isolation source: 120 cm saprolite under Douglas fir tree site 2 hole 3 replicate 2 | place: USA:California | collected 2015-04-18
GCCGAGCGATACGATGGATAGAGCGGCGAGAAGCGACGTTGCTCCGGAACCGCGACGGTATCGCCGACTCCAGTTGCCTGTTTGAAGTCGCGAAAGCGTAGCGGGTTCTGACCGAATACGTGATCGAACCCGTGCACCAGCCCGAGGTTCGGCCAATGGTATCCAAGTCCGATCAGCTCCACTCGATCGCGCCGGCCATAGGCCGCCGCCGTCGACAACCTGGACTTGATCAGCGCGATGGTCTCATTCGTCGTGTCGGGTCGCAGCACATCGTAGAACGACGCCGGCAGCCCGGTCGATATATTCGGGGCATTGCTCCAGGCGAGATCGGCGGTAATCGCCAACGTCAGGACCCATGCGGCCGCGAAGGGTCTCGCGCACAATCGCCGTGCAATCATGAGCGCCAGCACGGCTAGCGCTGCCCAGCCAAGCCCGATCAGAATCGGAAGGATGGCCGCATCGAGCTTGCCAACCGAGAGCGCAATGCCGAGGGCGGTCGACGGGATCGCAATAACCAGGCCGACCACCGCAAGCCATTGTAGCCGCACGGCCCGCACCGGATCGGCGCCGGCGGAGAGGAACCGGTGAACCAGATAACCGCTGACAATCGCCAGCATCGCGCCCATTACGAAGGTGGCGTCCGCCGGTCGGCGATAGAGCGAAACGCAGGGTAGCAAATCGTATAATGCGTGGAACACCGGCGTGTACCGGCCGAGTGCATAGAAGAGCGCAACCGCAAGCACGATGCTGAAAAAGCGGATCTCGCGCGCCCACAGCCATCCGCGCACCATCCCGAACCCAAAAAGGGCGATCAACGGAATGCCGCCGCAGTAGAGCTCGCCCATGTTCTGGGCGAGGATCAGGCCAGTGGGTCCCCAAGGGAAACTCGGTGGTCCCCAATAGCCGACATCCGGACTATTGGTGGCAAAGAGATTCGAGAACGCCAGGGTGAGAAGATGGGCGGGGTGCAGCGAGCCAGTCACGGCAGCCGCATAGTCGATTTGCGGCCGGTTCGAGTCAGCAGCGAGCAACGCCGTCAACAACACCGGAATCCCGGCAATGATTACGGCTGTGACGGCAAAAGCGGCGATCGGCCGGATGCTCGCCCGGAACCGAGCAACGCCGCCGTCGATCCAATTCGCGAGCGCGGCACCGGCCAAGACGTAGAGGCCAAGCAATGCCACCTGATCGCGGCCTGCCGCCATCAAGCCAGCGGCAAGTCCCGCCCCCGTGCCGAGAGCGAGCGAGGAGCGATGAAGCGCGCTAGTGAGCAGCCACAGCCCCACTGGGAGATAACACAGGCTGAGAATTTCATTTGTGTGCTGGATGCGGGAGGCTGCGGAACCCCCGAACGCGAACGCCAGCGCCGCCACCAGGGCGCCAGCACTGTGCCAGCCGCGGTCGCGCACATAGAGGATGATCCCGCATCCTCCGAAAAACAGCGCGATGAAGGTGATGGCATCCGCGGACCGGAAGTCCATATGAGGATCGAGCCATGCCAACAGCAGGTGGAGCGGCGAAAACAACAGCGATTGCGGGTCGGCGATCTGTGGCCATCCGGAAAACACGTTGGGTGTCCACAACGGCGATTGGCCCTGTGCAAGCGAGTTGGCGAGGAAATTGAGCTGCGGCTGGAACTGTGCCTTGGCATCCCACGGGATCGTCACCGCGCCAGACAGCCATGGCGCCGCCAAGGCGAGGAATGCCAGCGCATAGAGCGCCAAGGTGCGAGTCAGTGGGAAGCGGATGAGACCCGGCGGGGTTGCCACGAAGGAACATTTGCTCGCGCTGATCCCGGCGCCCGCCGTGCGGGATGCAATAAAAGAGATCACAGCCGAATAGCACCTCACCCGAACAGCACCCCCTCCGTCGACATCGGATGTTTCCGATGTCGACCGAATCATATTGCCGAACCCGGGAACACCCGGGTTCGGGGAGGGAAATAATCAGTCCCTCCCCGCCTCGAGCGCCTTGCGGATGCGCTGCATTTCCTCGAGCTGCGCCCGGCTGACCTTGGGGAAGCGCAAATCGAGCCGATCGAGCGCATCGACCAGTGCCGCCGCGACCACGAGCCGCGCGAACCATTTGTTGTCCGCGGGCACCACGTACCACGGCGCCTCCGGCGTGCTGGTGTGGCGGATCGTGTCCTCGTACGCGTCCATGTAGCGATCCCACAGCTCGCGGTCGGCGACGTCGTCCATCGAGAATTTCCAGCGTTTCGCCGGGTCCTCCAGCCGCTGCAGGAACCGGCGTTTTTGCTCCTCTTTCGAAATCCGCAGGTGGAATTTGACGATGATCGTGCCGTTGCGCGCGAGGTGACGCTCGAATGCGACAATGTCCTCGAAGCGCTGCTTCCAGATGCGGTTCGTCATCAGCTCGGGCGGCAGCTCTTCGCGAACGAGCAGCTCGCGCCGCACGCGCGCCACCAGCACCTCCTCGTAATGGGACCGGTTGAAGATCCCGATGTGTCCGCGCCGCGGCAGCCGCGTCGCGGCTCGCCACAGAAAATCGTGGTCGAGCTCCTCCGCGCTCGGTGCCTTGAACGCGTGCACTTCGCAGCCCTGGGGATTGACCCCGGTCATCACGTGCTCGATCGCGCTGTCCTTGCCGCCCGCGTCCATCGCCTGGAAAATCGCGAGCACTGCCCAGCGGTGATGGGCATAGAGCAACTCCTGCAGCTCGGCGAGCCGCTCGATGTCTTGGGCCAGCATCGATTTCGCTTCCTGCTTGTCGATCTCGAGGCCCCGCGTGTCCGCGGGATCGTGATCGGCGAGCCGGAAACGTTTCGGCTTGTCGATCCGGAACGGCTTGATCAGCTTGGCGCTCTTCATGAGTCCTCTGGGGTGGGTCGTCGATCTTCCGCCGTCCGCCACACATGCTCGAGGAACTTTGGCACGAAGGCCGGCATCCTCGCATCGAGATCGGCGCCGCTGCGCACCACGTGCAGTCCGGCGAGCTCAGGTCTGCGCTGGCGGGCCAGGAACGCGAGAATCTTTTCGCGCAGCGCCGCTGCCGGCTCCGCCGTGCGCAGCACCCTCACCATGGCGATGCGGGCCTCGTCGAAGATCGCATGCCACCCCGGCTCGGGGCAAACCGTCTCGGCCGAAAGCCCGGTCTCCTCCGCAAGCTCGCGCAGCACACTGCGCTCGAGATCGACGCGTTCGCCGATGACATCGTGGGGATCGGGCGTGCCGCCGATGAAATACACTTTTCCGGCATTGGCGGTATGGCTGGCCATGACACCGAGCACGAAGGCGCCGTCGGCGGCGCGCAGCGCGCCCATGGCGAAGCAATTGCGGACGGTTTGGTCGGGAAAGCCCCAGTCGCGCCACGCCAGAAAGCTGGCGAAATCCGTCTCCAGATACGTGCCCCGGAACACGCCGTCGGCGACGGCGAACGTTTGCAGCACCAGAACCCGGCCGTTCCACAATTCGGGCCTGCCGCGCCGCAGTTCCGCGAAATGGCGATCGATCTCGTCCCGACGCGCGGCCGCGAACGGCCACGATGTCCGGGCGAACCGCAGCTCGAGCCGCTCGATGGGAAGGAGCGTGATGTCAGCCATGAGTCGAATTACGGTCTCTGCGTCGTCATTGCCGGCCTTGACCCGGCAATCCATACGACACCGCAGCAAGCAGTAGGTGTCGCATCAATGCGCCGATCAAGCCAGCGCCTGCCTTCCGCCACTGGCAGGAAACGAGTGACCACGATTCTGCCAGGAAAGTTCAAGCCTCGATGGCTCTGCTGACAACCATGATGAACTCCCACCGTCTCATTCGATCACCTCGTCGGCGCGGGCGATGAGCGGCTCCGGTAAGGAAACCCCTAGCGCGTGTGCCGTTTTCAAATTCAAGACTAGCTCGATGTGCGTTGGCCCCTCAATGGGCAACTCGCCCGGGTCTGCGCCTCGAAAGATGCGGACGACGTAGGTTGCTACGCGCCGATAGAGCTCTGGGAGATTCGGGCCATAACCAACAAGACAACCGCGCTCCGCCGCCACTCGCGATGCGCAGATGGTCGGCAATCCAGCTCGCAAGGCGATCGAGGCGAGCGCTTCTGCGTCGTTGGCTAGTTCCGGTGTCCCTACGATCATGAGCGCTTGCGCACCGGCCGTGCGCATCGCCTCGAATGAGCCCTCGTACTCGTTGGGTCCGGTAACGGAAAGTTCGATCAGCTCAAGCCCTGCTCTCGCCGCAGCTGCGCGTATTTCGTCGTTTGGGGTTTCATGGGTTGTTAGGACCGCGATGCGATGGGCCGCCGGGATAGTCTCCTGCAGCAGACCCACTCGCTTTCCATCAAGTTCCGGCACCAGCAGGGCAACCCCGGTGACATTCCCGCCCGGCCTCGCCCAACTCGCGACGATGCCGATGCTGACGGGGTCCTGGCCGATGGGCGACATTATGATTGGAACAGTGCTTGTTGCCTTCCGTGCGGGCTGGACGGCCCAATCCGAGACCGCAATAATCGCGTCGGGCTTGGCCGCAACAACCAACCGTGCCAGCTCGGGCAATTGCTCCCCCACTCCCACACGCACGTCAACGACTAGGTTTCGGCCTTCGACGAAACCATTCCTTGCGAGTTCGGGCAGGACGAGCCCGCGGATCAATTCGAAGTCTACGGGCGACAACACACCTAGCCGCCAGATCTTACTTGAGGTCTGAGCATGCACCGCTGCGACGGCAAACCCGAGCAGCACGGCTAGAAAGAAGACCAACCGCCTCATTCGATCACCTCGTCGGCGCGGGCGAGAATTGATGGGGAGACTTCCAACCCCAGCGCGCCCGCAGTCTTGAGGTTGATCACCAGCTCGAACGTCACGGGCTGCTCCACGGGAAGATCCGCCGGCTTGGTTCCCTGCAAAATCTTGTGCACATATGAAGCGCCGCGTCGAAACAAGTCCGGCAGACTCGCGCCGTAGCCGAGAAAACCGCCGGCAATCACGTTCTCCCGCGTCTGAAACATTCCCGGAATGCGGTTCTTGGCGAGAAATTCGATAATTCTGGCAATGTGAATCTGCTGAAACGGATCATTCGTCATCAACATCGCATCCGGGTGTTGCTGCACCATGTCAGGCAACGCACTGTCGAAATCAGCAAGGCTGCGCACTGGAACCGAGATCAGTTTCATGTCCAGCTTGAAGACCGCAGCTTGCAGCTCTTCGAGAATCGCCACGTTCGAGGCGTTGTCCGGGTTCCAGAGAAAGGCCACGCGAGCGACGGAGGGAATCACCTCCTTGAGCAACTGCAGCCGCTTCGGGCTGAGGTCGGGACCGAGAATCGTGTTGCCAGTGACATTGCCGCCAGGCCGGGCGAGACTCGCCACCAGCCCCGCCCGCACCGGATCGCCGATCGATATCGCCACGATGGGAATGGTCGTTGTCGCCGCCTTCGCCGCGCGACTCGCGGGCGTGCCAAACGTTGCAATGACGTCGACCGGCAGGCGAGCGAGGTCGGCGGCTGCATCGGCGAGGCGGGCAGGCTCGCCCTGGGCGGTTCGATACTCGAAAGCGATGGTCTGACCTTCGACGTGCCCGCGGTCGCGCAGAGACCGGCGGAAATGCTCCCATATCGGCGCGTCGTCGATGATGCCGATACGGGGAATTTTCGACTGCGGCTGGGCGCGCGCGGCGAGCGGCCAGACTGCCGTGCCCGCCATCAGCACGATCAACTCCCGCCGCCTCATTCGATCACCTCGTCGGCGCGGGCGAGCAGCGAGGGCGGTACGGTCAGGCCAAGCGCCTTGGCGGTTTTGAGATTGATGGCCAGTTCGAAATGCGTCGGTGTCTCAATGGGTAGCTCGCCGGGCGCGGTGCCTTGGAGGATGCGCGCGACATAATACGCGACGCGACGCCGCAGCTCGCTCCGGCTCGGACCGTACCCAAGCAAACAGCCGGATCGCGCGTTTTCAGCCCATTCGCAGACCATTGGTAGGCCGGCTTTCAGCGCAAGCTCGGCGAGCAGCCCCGCGTCGCGATTGAACATGGCATTGGCAGTGATCACCAGCGCCCGTACGCCGGCCGTCCGCATTGCAGCGAACGCCGCCGGATAATCATTGGGACTGGCAGCGTCGAATGTGAGAAGTTCCATCTTGAGGCTCGCCGCGACCGCTCTCATCTCCCGCTCGATCGATGCCCGGTACGGCAACGAGGGCAGCAGGAGAGCCGCCACGCGGCGCGCGGCCGGTACCGCCTCGTGCAGTACGTCGACCCGCTTTCCGTCCAGCTCTTCTGCCAAGATCACGACGCCCGTCACGTTGCCCCCGGGACGGGCGTGGCTCGCGGCAAAGCCCCGCTGGACCGGGTCGTTGCCGAAAGTGACGATCGGCACTGTCCGCGTTGCCTCCGCAGCGGCGCGGATCGCGTCGGGGCCGATCGCTATAATCGCATTCGGCTTGTCGAGAAGCAGCTCCCGCGCCAAACCGTCCATCTCGGCAGCGTCGCCCGCGCGCTCGTCCAAAATTAGATTCTGGCCTTCGCGAAATCCGAGCCTCGCTAGCTCGGGCAGCGTCTCGCTTCGCGTGATTTCAAGCGACGCGGCGGATGGCGCGAGTTCGCCAACCCGATAGACCGTTTCGCCCGCCGCCTGTGCGCCAACCGGGGCAGCAAGTATGACAAACAGAAATGCCAACCGTCTCATTCGATCACCTCGTCGGCACGGCCCACGATCGGAGTATGCGGCCAGTACCCGCCGACGGAACTATCCGCAAGCTTTCGGACGGACGCAAGCCAACAAGCGCTCGGCGCCCGGACCGGCGACGCACCCGGAATGGCACGGCGAGACTACACCGGCTCGGCCCAAAACATCCGGCTCGGCTTCACCAGCTCCTCCTGGGCATCGATGAGCAGCATCTCGTCCGCGCCTTGATCCGCGGTCTTTTGCAGCACGCCGAAGATCGCGGAAGCGGCGCGCGAAAGCGCCTCGGCAGCCGAGCCCGTGCGCAGCCAATGCGCAAAGAACAGTGCCGCGACGGCATCGCCCGCGCCGTGAACCGCAACGGGCAGCCGCGGCGTGCGCAGCCGAAATCGCCCGGCGGGTTCCCGCGCGATGAGATCGATGCAGTCTTCCGGGGTCTCCTCGGTCGCGACCGAGGTGACCAGGATGGCGCGCGGGCCGCGCGCGGCGAGCGCGTCCGCCGCGGCCAGCAAGGCCGCAAGCGTCGGCGCGGTGCCGCCCGAGAGATGCTCGAGCTCGAACTGATTGGGCGTAAGCACGTCGGCGGCCGGCACCGCGCGCTCGCGCAGGAACTCCGGGATTCCGGCGCGCACATAAACGCCGCGGCCGGCGTCGCCGATCACCGGGTCGCAGCAATAACGCGCCGCCGGATTGGCGGCCTTGACCTTGGCGAAAGCCTCGAGGATTGCCTCGCCGGTCTCCGTTCGGCCGAGATAGCCGGACAGCACGCCGTCGCAACGTGCGAGCACTCCGCGCTCTTCGATCCCGCGCACGAGGTCTCCGACCGCGCTCGCCTCGACCATCTCGCCGCGAAAGCTCCCGTGCCCGGCATGGTTGGAGAACAGCGCGGTGTGGACCGGCCAGACCTCGCATCCGAGTCGCTGCAACGCGAACACGGCGGCCGCATTGCCGACGTGGCCATAGGCAACGTGCGAGTTGATGGAGAGCAGATTCACGGCGGAGGCCACGACTGACAGATAACTCCAGCGATGCAGCGGCATTCTCCCTCTCCCCGTCGGGGAGAGGGGTGGGGTGAGGGGGAAACGATCATCGAGAGATCCGTCCCCCTCACCCGGCCCTTCGGGCCGACCTTTCCCCATCGGGGAGAGGTAATACGAGTACGCCTCGCCGCCTGAGCGTCAAAACCAACTCGTCATTAAGCGGACCAAATGATTATCAGTGATCGTCGGCGATTACTTGCTGCCCGGTTTCGCGTTCGCCTGCTCGACGTATTTGTTCGTATAGGTCTTCGTCAGATCGATATGGGCGTTGGCGATCTCCGGCACCGACTGGCTGAACACGTCGAGCACCGCCTGGGCGCCCTTGGGATCCATGCTGCCGGTCAATGAATACATCGGGATCGTGTTCTTGAGCGCTGCGAGATACAGCTCCTTGTCGGGTCCGACGAGCTCGACCGGCAACTGCGCGATGATCTCCTCGGGCGTATGCGAGTGAATCCACCTGAGCGTGGCGACGATGGCGTCGGTGAGCGCCTGGACCTCGGCCTCGTGGCCGGCGATCCATCCGGCGCGCGCGTAGAGCGCCCCGCCGGGATATTCGCCGCCGAACACCGCGAGCGTGTCCTTTTGCGTGCGCGTATCGCTGAGAATCTTCACGTCCTTGTACTTGCCCTGCAGCAAGGTGACCGCCGGATCGAGCATGACCGCCGCGTCCACCAGGCCCTGCTCCTGCGCGGCGATCGCGGTCGCCTCCAGCCCGATGCCGACCACCGCGACGGAATTAGGATCGACGCCGTTCTTGTGCAGCAGATATTTGAGGAAGAAATCGGTCGAGGAGCCGGGCGCGCTCACCCCCACCTTCTTGCCGGCGAGGTCCTTGAAGGAATGGATCTCCTCGGTTTGCTTGGGCGACACCACCAGGACCAGCCCCGGATAGCGGTCGTAGGTCACGAACGCCTGCAGCGGCTGGTTCTTGGCGGCGAGATTGACGCAATGATCGTAGTAGCCCGACACCACGTCGGCGCTGCCGCCGAGCACCGCGGTCAGCGCCTGCGAGCCGCCCTTGAAATTGATGAGCTCGACGTCGAGCCCCGCCTTCTCGTATTCGCCGATCTGATGCGCGAGCATCGTCGGCAGATAGCACAGGCAGCCGGCGCCGCCGACCGCGATGCTGAGGTGCTTTTGGCCGTCTTTCGCACCAACCGGACCCGAGAGCAGCGCAAGCACGCCGAGCGGAGCCAGCAGCTTTCCTAACAACCTGCCCGTCCAAGATTCTCGTCGCTTCCCGGTCATGGAAATCCTCCCATTGATTTTTTCATCGGTCGTTCTGCGCGCTCCCCGATCGGGGTTCCGGGGCATGCTCCGGCGCGAACCCGGAACCTGTGAATATCCGCCGTCCATCACCCGATCGTTGCAGGTCATGGATTCCGGACAGCCACTTTGCGGCTTCCGGGATGACGCGGGCTACATCCCGGCCGCGGCCTTGCGCACAAAGCGATCGTCGAAGGTTTTCGCGAGATCTACTTTGGCGCCTTTGAGCTCCGGATCGAATTGCGCGAGCAGCTGATAGGCGTTCTGCATGCCCTTCTCGGTGATGACGCCGGTCTTGGAATACATCTCGATCGAAGCCTTGACCGCGCGCTCATAGAGCGTGCGGTCGCCGAGGTAATATTCCTCCGGCATCGTCTTCACCACGTCCTCCACGCTCGCCGTTTTCAGCCACTGCAGCGCCCTGTACAACGCATTGACGAGATGCTGGGTCGTGTTCGGATATTTTTCAGCGAAATCCGCCTTGAGATACAGCACGGCGGCCGGATTGGTGCCGCCGAACAGCTGCATGTTGCCTTGCTCGGTGCGGGTATCGGCCAGCACCACGATGTCGCCGTCCTGCTCGAGTTTGGAGACCGCCGGATCGACGTTCGAGATCGCGTCGATCTCGCCGCGCTTGATCGCCGCCACCGCGGTCGCGCCGGACCCGACGCTGATGATCGACACGTCTTCGGGCTTGAGCCCATCCTTTCCGATCAGGGCGTTGACGAAGAAATGCGTGGCGGAGCCCGGTGCGGAGACGCCGATCTTGAAGCCTTTGAGGTCCTTGAACGATTTCACGCTTGCGGCTTTCTCCTTGCGCACCCCGAGCACGAAGCCGGGAAACCGGCCGAGCTCGAGCACGGCCTTGATGTCCTGGCCGCGCGCCTGCATGCGGATGGTGTGCTCATAGGCGCCGGTGACGACGTCGACCGAGCCGCCGAGCAGGGCTTGCAGCGACTTTGCGCCGCCGGCGAAATCGTTGATGGTGACGTCGAGGCCCTGCTGCTTGAAATAGCCGAGCCGCTCGGTGATCGTCAGCGGCAGATAATACAGGCCGCTCTTGCCCCCGACCGCCAGCGTGACGTCCGGCTTTTCGATCGCCTGGGCGCGGGCCGGCTGGGCGGCGACGAGCCCGAGCGCGACCGCGGCGAGCGCCAATCCGATCCTTCGCATGCTTGCGTCCTCCCGATTGTTCGGGCGACCTGCCCGTTGCGGCCGAACATGACCGCGGCAGCTTGCAAGCGCAAGTCCGTCAGGTTCGGGTTTCCGCTGCCAACGGCCGCCATACCAGCAATCGCCGCTCGACTGCGCTGACCAGCCCGTCGATCGCCAGCACGAACACGGCCAGCACGAACATGCCGGCGAACACTCCGGCCACGTCGAACACGCCTTCGGCCTGCTGGATCAGATAGCCGAGACCAGCCGCCGATCCGAGATATTCGCCGACCACGGCGCCGACCACCGCAAATCCCACCGACGTGTGCAGCGATGAGAACATCCAGGACAGCGCCGAGGGCCAATACACGTGCCGCATCAGCTGGCGCTCGCTCATGCCGAGCATGCGGGCGTTGGCGAGCACGGTGTGGCTCACCTCCTTGACGCCCTGATAAACGTTGAAGAACACCACGAAGAACACCAGGGTGACGCCGAGCGCGACCTTCGACCAGATGCCGAGCCCGAGCCACAGCGCGAAGATCGGCGCCAGCACCACGCGCGGCAGCGCGTTGATCATCTTGACGTAAGGGTCGAGCACGGCGGCGAGAAACGGCTTGCGCGCGAACCAGAAGCCGACGAGCGCGCCCGCCGCCGAACCGATCACGAAGGCGAGCACCGATTCGACCAGCGTCACCCAGAGATGCCGCCAGATCGTTCCCTCGGCGAGCCATTTGACGACGCGCGAGAACACGTCGAGAGGCGTCGAGAAGAAGAACGGCGGCAGCACGTTGGTCGCGGTGAGTACGTGCCACAGCCCGATCGCCAGGACCGCCACCAGGACCTGCAGCACGATCAGATTGGCGCGCGAGCGGGCCAAGCTCACCCTCCTCCGGTCTGGGCGTAGCCCTTGAGCACTTCGGTCTTGAGCACGTGCCAGATCTCGCGATGGAGGTCGTGGAACGCCGGCTCGAGCTTGACCTCGGCGATGTCGCGCGGGCGGGGCAGCGCGACCCGCCATTCGCCGAGAATCCGCGCGGCCGGCCCCGCCGACATGATGACCACGCGGTCGGAAAGCGCGATCGCCTCCTCGAGGTCGTGGGTGACGAACAGCACCGCCTTGCGATCGGCGTTCCACAGGTCGAGCAGCAGATTGCCCATGATCTGCCGGGTCTGGGCGTCGAGCGGTCCGAACGGCTCGTCCATCAGCAGGATCTTCGGATCGCGGATCAGCACCTGGGCCAAGCCGACGCGCTTGCGCTGGCCGCCGGAGAGCATATGCGGATAGCGGGAAGCAAACCCCTGCAGTCCGACGCGGGTGAGCCAGTTCTCCGCGCGGCCGCGGGCTTCGCGCGCCGGCACGCCGGCGATCTCCAACCCGATCGCGACGTTTTCGAACGCGGTCTTCCAGGGGAACAGCGCTTCCGCCTGAAACAGATAGCCGGCGCGCGCGTTGAGCGAGCCGAGCGGGGCGCCGAAGATGGTGGTGCGCCCGGCCGAGGGCGCGAGCAGGCCCGCGGCGACGTTGAGCAGCGTCGTCTTGCCGCAGCCGGTCGGCCCCACGATCGAGACGAACTCGCCGTCGGCGACCGCCCGGAAGCTGATGGTGACGGCATCGAGCGCGATGGCGGAGCCATCGGCGCTTTCACGCTTCACTGCAACGCTGGCGGGCTGGACCATATTCGACAGGCTAGCCGTCCGCCTTGCGCCTTGCAAAGCCGAGCTTGGCCACGCCCGCGAGCGCGGGCCCGAGGGTCAATTCCGGCTCTTGTCCACGAGCGCCTTGGCCTTGATCCACGGCATCATGGCGCGCAGTTTTTCGCCGATCTGCTCGATCGGATGCTGGGCGAGCTTGGCGCGCATCGCCTTGAACGAGGTCTGGTTGACCCTGTTCTCCAGCATCCAATTGCGGGTGAAGCGTCCCGACTGGATGTCGTCGAGGATGCGCTTCATCTCCGCCCGCGTCTCCTGGTTGATCACGCGCGGGCCGCTGACGTATTCGCCGTACTCCGCGGTATTGGAGATCGAGTAGTTCATGGTGGCGATGCCGCCCTCGTAGATCAGGTCGACGATCAGCTTCACCTCGTGCAGGCACTCGAAATACGCCATCTCCGGCGCATAACCCGCATCCACCAGCGTCTCGTAGCCGGCCTTGA
>WNFG01006142.1_pt1 | contig 12244 bp, 9 predicted proteins | sample 5400431 | NCBI WGS metagenome assembly WNFG01 (sample SAMN13153346, study PRJNA577476) | soil metagenome | isolation source: 120 cm saprolite under Douglas fir tree site 2 hole 3 replicate 2 | place: USA:California | collected 2015-04-18
TACGTCTGCCCGCACATCGAGGATCTCGCCGAGGCCAAGGAATTCCTCGACCGCAATGTTCCGGAGGCGCGCACCGCGATGGCGCACGGGCAAATGCCCTCGCGCGTGCTCGACGACGTGATGTCGGCGTTCTACGACGGCAAATACGACGTGCTGCTGTCGACCGCGATCATCGAGTCCGGGCTCGACATTCCGACCACCAACACGCTGATCGTTTTTCGCGCCGACCGCTTCGGCCTCTCCCAGCTCTATCAGCTGCGCGGGCGGGTCGGACGCGCGAAGACCCGCGCCTACGCGCTGTTCACGCTGCCGCCCGCGAAGAAGATCACGCCGCAAGCGGAGCGCCGGCTCAAAGTGCTGCAATCGCTCGACACATTGGGCGCCGGATTCCAGCTCGCCTCCCACGACCTCGACATCCGCGGCGCCGGCAACCTGCTCGGCGAGGAGCAATCCGGGCACATCAAGGAAGTCGGCTTCGAGCTCTATCAGCAGATGCTGGAGGAGGCGGTGCTGAGCCTCAAGGCCGGCATCGCGGCGCCGGCCGCGGAAAAATGGTCGCCCCAGATCACCATCGGCACCCCGGTGCTCATCCCCGAGGATTATGTTCCGGACCTCAACGTGCGGCTCACGCTCTACCGCCGCCTTGCCGAGATCGAGGACGAGCGCGAGATCGATGCCTTCGGGGCCGAGCTCGCCGACCGCTTCGGTCCGGTCCCGGAGGAGGTGCGCCAGTTGCTCAAGGTGGTGGCCATCAAGGCGCTGTGCCGCCGGGCCAACGTGGAGAAGATCGAAGCCGGGCCCAAGGGCGCTTTGATCGCCTTCCGCGACAACAGCTTCGCCGATCCCGACGCGCTGATCCGCTTGATCCGCGAGGACGGCCAGGCCCGGGTGCGCCCCGACATGAAGGTGGTGTTCTTCGACGAATGGCGAAAACCCGAGGACCGCCTCGACGGCGCCACGAGGATTCTGCGCAATCTGGCGCGGATCGCCGAGCCGGCGAAGGCGGCGTGACATTGTAGGGTGGCGTTGAGCCGTGAGCGCGAAACCCCGCCGTTCCGCCCGCCGACTCGGTGGGCGGGTTTCGCTTCGCGCCACCCGCCCGCTGCCAATTACAGATCGCAGATATTCCTTCACACAATCCAAAGCAGCAATTTGACGAATTGAATCGACCTAACCCTTTGACCTCACACCGAAAGAATTATGAACAAGGGTCAGTTTGATGGCACTTCAGCCTCTGTTTGGGCCCCCGCGGGGCGCTTGCCATATTCGGCCGCCGCGCGACCCATGGCGTCGGCGAGATAAGCCGGATCCTGCGCGCCCGAGACCGCGAGCACATTGCCGAAGATGAAGCAGGGCACGCCGTCGACCCCGGCTTCCTTGGCGGCTTGGGCCTCGCCCTCGATGCGACCGACGTCGGCGTCGCTCTCGAGCAGGTTGCGCACCAGATCGCCGTCCATGCCGCAGTCGACCGCGGCGCCAACCAGCACTTCCGCGTCGGTTAGGTCGGCGCCCGCGGAGAAATACAGCTCCATCAGCCGCTGCTTCATGCGCCCCGGATCCGAGGTGTTGCGCGCCCACAGGATGAGCCGGTGGCAATCGAGCGTGTTGGGCTGCCGCGCGATCTTGTCGAGGGCGTAGTCGAGCCCTTCGCTCCGCGCCGCGGCGGCGACCCGCTCCGCGATCGCCGCATAGCGCTCCACCGAGCCGAATTTCGTTTCCAGATACGTCTTGCGGTCGATGCCCTGGCGCGGGATCCAGTCGTTGAGGAAATACGGCCGCCAGCGCACCTCGGCGGCGATGTCGGGCCGCAAGGCCAGTGCCTTCTCCAGCCGGCGCTTGCCGATGAAGCACCACGGACAGACGATGTCGGAGACGACGTCGATCGGCATCGGGGAAGATTGCGTGGCGGACATGGCGGACCTCCGCGGCTCGTAACGAAGCTAAGCCTTGCGTCTTTGCCCTGCAATGCGGGTTGGCTCGTCCCGGGAGTAGGGCATTTGCGCCGCGCAAACCGCATTCTCCTCCCTCCCCCCTTGTGGGGGAGGGATGGGGAGGGGGGTGTTTGTTTGATTCTCTACTGAGCTGGTACCCCCCTCCCGGCTCGCTGCGCGAGCCGACCTCCCCCACAAGGGGGGAGGTAACCGGAGTGGGGTCTCAGCGGCGATCGCGGAACGCGGCAACGACCAGCGGATTGACGCCGCGCGCCGCGAGCGCGTTGCGCACGCGCTCCGGGTCCGCGGCAACGCCGGCGAGCCGATGGCCCGCCAATCGATCGGGCAGCGCTGCGAGCGATCCGCCTTCTCCGAGCTCCGGGCGAACCGATAGCCGCCGACGTTGATCAGCCCCGCGGGCGGTCCGCTGACGATCAGCGTGTCGCTCTCGCGGTCGAGCCGGCAGGGATATTCCGTATCGATGAAACCCGCCGCGTCGATCTTGAGCGCGAGCGGATCGCCCGGTTCGATGCCCGCGGCCGGGCCAGCGGGGACCATGGACCCGCGGATGGCGAGCGTGCCGGTCGCGGTCCGCGCGACCTCGATCGCCGCCTCGGAACCGAGCGCGAGCGGGATACCCGCCGGTCTCCCGTCGGACCCACGGCGCCGGGCAATGATGCCGGCTTCGCCGAATGCCGCAACGTCGACGCAGGCGCGCGCCGCATTCGGCCAGGCCGCGGCCGCCGACAAGAACTCCGGCGAACGCCACACCGCCAGGACCGCGCGCAGTGCAGATGCACGGCCGAGCAGGCCCGCCTCCTGCATCGGTGCAAGGATCGCGGCTGGAACCACCGCCGTCTCGCAATGCTCGTCGTTCAATTGCGCCAAAAATGCTTCCGGCGAAAACGGCTGATGCAACGCGAGCCTCCCGCCGGTGATCAGCCACGGCATGACCAATGAGCCGAGGCCCGCGAACGAGGAAGTCGCAAGCGCGCCGAGGATCGCGCTGCCCGGCGTCAGCGCTGCTTCGGTAACGATCGCATTCCCGGCCGCCACCAGTTCCGCATGCGTGTGTGCGAGCGGGACAATGCCCTGGGCGGTGACATCGAAGGTCACTACGGCGACATCTTGCGGTGGAATGGCTTTTGGTCGGGAAGTAGCGGGCGCTCTCGTTGTGGCGTCGAACACCTCATCGAGCGCAATTACGCCGTCCGGAAGCTCGCTGCCGAAGCCGCAGACGAAGCGAACGGCGAAAATCTCGGCCGCAACGTGGATGACGATCTCGCCGTGATCGACGGCGCCGACGCGGCCGACGACGATGAGAGCGCGCGGCGCCAGCCGGCCGAGCGCACTAACCGCGTCGGCCTGCCGCCACAGCAGCGGCATGGGCGCGGCGATCATGCCGGCGCGCAGCACACCGAGCAGTGCAATCAGGCTCTCGACGACGTTGGGCATCTGCAGCGCGACGATCGAGCCCGGCGCTAGTCCCAGATCCAGCAATCGGCCGGCCAGGGCCTCGATGGCGCGATCGGCGCCCGCATAGGTCAGCCGACGGGGCGCCGCGTCGGTGAAATGCGCACGGTCCGGCGGATCGATCAGCGCCCAGGCGTCCGGCGTGCGCGCGGCGGCACGGCGGAACAGATCGTCGACGCTCCCCGGACCGATGTCCTGCCGTGCGTCCATGCGATCGTCCGGGCTCACCTTCATGCCTCATCGTGCCGGCGGCTGATGCCACCAGGTCTCCGGGAGATAGCCGAACAGCGAGGTCGTGGCCGGCCGTTGGACATGGGTCCAGCGCGCGACCCATTGCTCGGGCAGATGAAACAGCGGCACCACGAACAGGCCGGACATCAGCACGCGGTCGAGCGCCCGCACCGCGGCGACGAAGTCCTCGCGGTTTTCCGCCGTGAGCAGCGCGCCGATCATCGCGTCGATCGCCTTGCTGCGCACGCCCATGTAGTTGCGGCTTCCCGGCTCGTCGGCGGCTGCCGATCCCCAATAGAAGCTCTGCTCGTTGCCCGGCGAGAGCGACTCGCTCCACGAATATCGTAGCATATCGAAGTCGAAGGTCTGCCGGCGCTGCTCGTATTGGACGGCGTCGACCATCCGCACCCGAGCCTGGATGCCGGCGCGCAGGAGATGGTGGGCGAACGCGAGCGCCAGGCGTTCCTCGTCCTTCGCCGTGACCAGAATCTCGAAGCTGAGCGGATGTCCGCTCGATCGCTGGCGCAACTCGGTCCCGTCCAGGTCGTAACCGGCAGCATCGAGCAGCGCGAGGGCGCGGCGCAGATTGTTGCGGTCGCGTCCGGAGCCGTCGGAGACCGGCGGCGACCAAGTGCCGGCGAGCACGTCCGGCCGCGCCGCGTCCGGATAGGGAGCGAGCAGCGCGCGTTCGCGCGCGTCTGCGGCCCGCCCGCGGGCGGAAAGCTCGGATCCTTCGAAGAAGCTCGCCGTGCGGCGGAAAAGATCGAAGAAGAAATTGTGGTTGACCCATTCGGCGTCGAACAAGAGGCCGATCGCCTCGCGCACGCGGATGTCCGCGAATATGGGCCGTCGGGCATTGAACACGAAGGCGGACAGCGGCCGGGGCAGGCCGGTCGGGAACGCCTCCTTCAGGATGCGTCCGTCGCGTACCGCCGGCACCTCGTAGGCGGTCTTCCAGCGTCCCGGATCGGTTTCGGAGCGGACATCGACGAGCCCTTTTTTGAATGCCTCGAATTCCGCATTGCCGTCGCGATAGAACTCAAAACGGATCTCGTCGAAGTTCCAGTATCCCCGGTTGACTGCGAGATCGCGGCCCCAATAGTCGGGATTGCGCTTGAGCAGCAGGCTCTGTCCGGCTCTGACATCCGCAACGAGGTAAGGCCCGCTGCCGAGCGGCGGCGCAAACGAGGTCTGATCGAAGGTCGAGGCGTCGGTCGCGTGCTTGGGCAGAATCGCCATCAGCCCGAGGATCAACGGCAGCTCGCGGTCGTCCGCTCCGGCGAGATCGAAGCGAACGGCGCGCTCGCCGACGGCTTCGGCGCGGCGGACCTTGGAGTAGTATGCGCGGTAATTCGGGCGACCTTTGTCACGCAGCAGCTGCCACGAGAAGATCACGTCCTCGGCCGTGACCGGATGCCCGTCGGAGAATTTTGCCCGCGGATCGAGCGTAAACGTCACGTAGCTGCGCGCCGCATCGGTTTCGATCGTTTGCGCCAGCAGGCCGTAGAGCGTGAACGGCTCGTCGAAGCCGCGCGCCATCAAACTCTCGACGACGTAGCCGCGCACGTGCTCGAACGGCAATCCTTTGACGATGAACGGATTGAGGCTGTCGAAGCTGCCGACGATGCTCGCGACCAAGCGGCCGGCTTTCGGCGCGGCCGGATCGACGTAGCGAAAATGCGAGAAGCCGGCCGTGAGCACCGGACCTCCGTGCATGGCGATCGCATGGGACGGCTCGGCGCCGAGCAGCGACCCCTGGGACGCGCAGGTTGCGAGCGCGGCCCAGGCGACCAGCACGGCGGATCGCGCCAAACGACTTGGCGGAAGGCGAGAATGTTTGGACCCGGGGCCGACGGGAGCTGATTCGATTTGCACCGCCGCAGCGTATCACCAGGCAATTTGCGGGCACTGCGGGAAATCAGCGCTGATGCTGATGCGGGGCGCGCGCGGCCGATGTGGCACGATCCCGATACCGCGGCTCGCTCCCGGCGCTTCCACTCGATCAATTCGGCCTCTCGCGTCACGTTCTCGCCGTATTTGGCGCCGAGACAGCCCGCGGAATTGGGGACGCGCCTGCGCCAGCCAGGACGTGGCGTCAGCGGCGAGAGAGGAACGATACCATGGAGCTTCGGATCGTGTTCGGCCCGGCCCGCTCGTTGCGCTGGGCGGCTACAACCATTGCGGCGGCAAGTTTCGTCCTTGGCGGCGCGATGTGGGCGGGTGCCCAGCAACAGCCGGCACCTGCCGCGCCGCCGCCGGCGGCGCCCGCGAAGCCCGCGGCCAAGCCGCAGGCCAAGAAGCCGCCAACGCCCGCTCCCGCGGCGCAGACCGCTCCCGCGCAGGCCGCGCCAGCGGCCCAGCCGCCGGCTCAGCCCGCGCAAGCCGCAGCCCCCGCACAGCAGCTGCCGCTGGTCTATTCGCCCTGGACCAAGATTTGCGGCAAGGATCAGCAGCAGGCGAACGCCAAGGAAGTTTGCCTCGTCATCAAGGAGGCACGGCTCGAGACCGGGCAGTTCGTCGCCGGCGCGGTCCTGGTCGAGCCGGAGGGCGACCCGAAAAAGATGCTGCGCGTTACCTTGCCCTTGGGCATGCAGCTGCAGCAGGGCACGCGCGTCATCATCGACCAGGGCAATCCGGTGGCGCGTCCGTATGTCATCTGCTTCCCGAACGGGTGCATGTCGGATTACGACGCCGATACCGACATGGTCGGGAAGCTGAAGAAGGGCCAGGGCTTGATCGTGCAGGCGATCAATGCCGGCGGACAGCCGATCAGTCTGACGCTGCCGCTGGCGGATTTCGCCAAAGCCTATGACGGCCCGCCGACCGATCCCAAGGTGCTCGAAGAGCAGCAGAAGAAGTTGCAGGACGAGCTGCAGAAGAAGGCCGAGGAAGCCCGCAAGAAGCTCGAGAGTCAGCAGCCGCAGGCCGCCGCGCCCGGAGCCGTTCCGGCCGGCAAGTGAGTCGCGGCACGGGGGAGAAGGAGGCGCGCTCCTGGCGCGCCTCCTTTTTGTTTGAGCGCGTCGTCCCCGCGAAAGCGGGGACCCATGAACACGGATCGCGCGAAAACGCGGGAGCGGTGGTCATAGGTCCCGGCTCTCGCGCGCTGTGCGCCCTCGGCCGGGACGACCAATTCTCATTTCAATTCAGCTGCGAATTGCGCGGCCGGAACGAGCCGGTGTCGTCGCGTTCGAACACTTCGGCGACCTGGGGATGCCGGATGGGGGCGCCGGAAGTGTCGGGGAGCAGGTTCTGCTCCGACACGTAGGCGATGTACTCGGTATCGGCGTTTTCCGCAAACAGATGATAGAACGGCTGATCCTTGTCGGGTCGGGCCTCGGCCGGGATCGAAAGCCACCATTCCTCGGTATTGTTGAAGGTCGGATCGACGTCGAAGATCACGCCGCGGAACGGGTAGAGCCGATGCCGGACCACCTCGCCGATCTTGAATTTGGCAGCTCGCGGCTTGAGCATGGGCGGCGGGAATTGGTTCATCCGGTGACGCGCAATTGCCCCGCCCAAACGCCGCGAATCTCGGCGCGGACGGCGTTCCAACTGGGAAACTGAGCGCCGATTTACGTCGAAATTGCGATAGGCGCAACCACCCCGCTAGAGCCCGTATCGGGTCGCCAGCTCGGGGTCCTTGGCTGCGACCAGCCGGGCGAGATCGACCACCACCTTGGCCTGTTTCCAGGTCGCATCGTCCTGCATCTTGCCTTCGATCATGACCGCGCCGGTGCCGTCGGGCATGGCGTCGAGAATGCGTTTGGCGAACGCGACTTCGGCGGGGTCCGGCGAAAACACGCGTTTGGCGATGGCGATCTGCGAGGGATGCAGCGACCACGCGCCGACGCACCCCATCAGGAACGCATTGCGAAATTGCGCCTCGCAGGCATCGGGGTCGGAGAAATCGCCGAACGGGCCATAGAACGCCTTGATCCCCGCCGCCGCGCAAGCGTCCACCATCTTCGCCAGCGTGTAGTGCCAGAGATCCTGCTGGAAATGCCTGCGCTCGCCGACTCCCTGCGGGGCATCGGCGAGGACCTTGTAATCCGGGTGGCCGCCGCCGACCCGCGTCGTCTTCATCGCGCGGGATGCCGCGAGATCCGCCGGGCCGAGGCTCATGCCGTGCATGCGCGGCGAGGCCGTGGCGATCGCCTCGACGTTGTTCACGCCCTGGGCGGTCTCCAGGATCGCGTGAATCAGGATGGGCTTTTCGACCCGGTGTTTCGCCTCGAGCTGCGCCAGCAGCTGGTCGAGGTAATGGATATCCCAGACGCCCTCGACTTTCGGCAGCATGATGACGTCGAGCTTGTTGCCGACCGCGGCCACGATGTCCGTTACGTCGTCGAGCGCCCAGGGGGAATTGAGCGCATTGATCCGCGTCCACAGACCGGTTGCGCCGAACTCGACCGCTTTCGCCATTGCGATGAAGCCGCGGCGGGCCGCCTCCTTGGCGTCCGCCGGGATTGCGTCCTCCAGATTGCCGAGCAGCACGTCGACCTGGCCGACGAGCTCGGGGACTTTCGCGCGCAGCTTCTCCACCTGCGGCGGCACGAAATGGATCATCCGCTCGAGCCGGAGCAGAGGCTCGCGCCAGGGTTTTGGCGCCCCGATCGCCAGCGGCTGGTAGAAATTGCGGGGAAGCTTCATGGCTGATCCCGAGATTTGGGTGAGGCGCCGCGAACGGCCAAGCGGACCAACTCCGATGCCCAGTTTTCCCGCTCCGGTCAATCTAGCGGCTATTGGAGGGCACCGGCGGATTGGCTAGAGAGACAGCATGGGTGTTGGGGTTTTGGGGATGACCGTCGCCATGGAAAAACATTGGGTCGGTGACGCCCGATGGAGCGCCGTGGGAGCGGGAGGATCATACGCATGAGTCTGAACCGTCCCACCAGATGGGCGATCGCCTTGGCGCTCACCGCGCTGGCGGTGGCGATCTCCTACCAATGGCTCGACCGTCCGATCGCCTATTTCGCGCACGCCCATTTTCACAATGAGCCGCTGTTCACCCGGCTGACGCTCATCCCCGAGTTTTTCGCGCCGCTGGCGGTGCTGGCGTTCCTCGTGCTCGGGCTGCGCGCCCTCATGGAGAAGCCGCTGACGCGGCTCGAAGCCGTCACGCTGCTCTGCGCGCTCAGCCTCGTCGTGGCCAGCGCCATCAAGAACCAGTTGAAGCTGGTATTCGGCCGCACCTGGCCGGAGACCTGGGTGCGGGACAATCCTTCCCTCATTCGCGACGGCGCCTACGGCTTTCATCCGTTCCACGGCGGCGCCGGCTTCGAATCTTTTCCATCCGGACACACCACCGCGGTCGTGGCGGTCGTGTCCGCGCTTTGGATCTGCTATCCGCGGTTCCGGATCCTTTATGCGCTGTTCGTCGCCATGGTGGTGATCGGGCTGATCGGCGCCGACTTCCATTTCTTGAGCGATTGCATTGCCGGAGCATTCCTCGGGGCTTCGACCGGGTGGATCGTGGTCACGCTGTGGGAGAGCGGCGGCCGGGTTCCGGTATCGGCGGAGCCCATGAGCCGTTGAGCGGCGTTTTTCCCTCCCCGAAGGCGAGGGTGGACGCGAGCGAAGCGAACGGCCGGGCGGGGGAATGCTGCGCGTCCACGAACTTCGCCCCACCCCGGCCGCTGACGCGGCCGACCCACCCCCCCAGGAAGGGATTTTCACAGCGTCTCGCCTCGCATCAAGCGCGGCGCGGCGAGTGCGGGCTCGATACCTTCGCGCATGAGTGCCCGGCGCAGCGGACCGACCCGGTCGATGAGATAAAGCCCGAGCCCGCGGATGCCCTGGATCGGCAAGAAATCCGAGAGCAGGCTGCGGTTGAGGAGATCGACCGCAGCGGCGCGGGTCGTCGCGTCCGCCCGGCGCGCGGTCTCGTACCGCGTCAGCACTTCCGGCGAACCGGGATCGCGGCCGCCCTGTCGCGCAGTCGCCGCAAGCTCGGCGATCGTAGCGGCATCGCGCAGGCCCAGATTGAGTCCTTGCGCGCCGATCGGCGGCAGCGCATGGGCCGCTTCGCCGACCAGCGCGATGCGGTGCGCTGAAATTTTTCGGGCAGTTTCCACCCCGAGCGGAAACAGGCTGGGCTCGGCTTCCAACGTGACTTTTCCGAGGATCGAGTGCGCGCGCCGCTCGATCTCGTGTGCAAGCGCGGGCGCGGGCAGCGAGCCAAGCCTCTCCGCCTCGCGAGGGTCGACGACGCAGACGAGGCTCGAACGCATGCCCGGGAGCGGCACCAGGGTGAAAGGGCCGCTCCCGGTGTGAAATTCGGTGGAGGTGCCGGCGTGGGGCCTGGTGTGGCTCACATTCAAGGTCAGCGCGGCCTGATCATAATCGAATGCGTCTGCGATGATTCCGGCAGCCTCGCGGCACAGCGACCGGCGCCCGTCAGCCCCGATGACGAGGCGCGCCTCGAGCCGGCTCTCGTCGGCAAGGCGCACCCGAATGCGGTCCGCTTCCCCTTCGATCGCCGCCGCGGCCTGATCGATCCGCCTCAGTTGCGGCAGGCTCGCCGCGCGGCTGTCGAGCGCTGCGACGAGATGCTGGTTTTCGATGTTGTACCCGAATGCTTCGAGCCCGATTTCCGCGGCATGGAACACCACTTCCGGCGCCCGTATCAGGCGCCGCGTGTCGTCGATGATGCGGATAGCCTCGAGGGGGGCAGCCTGATGTCGGCACGACGCCCAGACCCCGAGCGTCTCGAGTGCCCGGACCGATCCGGCGAGCAGCGCGGTCGTGCGGTTGTCCGGGCGGGCAGGGCGCTTGGACACCAGCGCCGTCTCGAGTCCGGCGGCTGCCAACGCGATTGCCGTCGTGAGCCCGGCAGGTCCCGCGCCGATCACCGCGATTTCGACGCGCGAAGCCTGCGACCCGCTCCGGGGGTGATTTTGCCGATCCCGTGATCCAGCCATGTCGCCTTGCGCGGGACTTGACGAAGCGGTCGAAAACCGTGCCCGCTACTCCGGTTCGGGCCCATGCCCGCCTGCCCCGGATAGCATGGACGTGACCGCGGATCACTCTCCGGCCGATCCCGGCGCCAAACCCGCGGCGTCGCCGGCGAGGGCCGTGCCGTGGGCGCGCGCGTTTGCGGTGCACGTGCTGACCGCCTGCGGCGCCGCTCTGTGCCTGCTGGCGCTGCTGGCGGCGATAGCGGCGAACTGGTCGCTGATGTTCGTCTGGCTCGGCCTGGCGCTCGTCATCGACGCAATCGACGGCACGCTTGCCCGCCATTTCCAGGTCCGGGAGCTGTTGCCGCGCTGGTCGGGTGACACGCTCGACCTCGTGGTCGATTATCTCAGCTACGTGTTCGTGCCGGCTTACGCGATCGTCGCCGGCGGGCTGCTGCCGGATACCGCCGCGATCCCGGCCGGGTTGTTGATCCTGGTCACCAGCGCGCTGTATTTCGCCGACCGTCGGATGAAGACGCCGGACAATTATTTCCGCGGCTTTCCCGCGCTGTGGAATGTCGTGGCCTTTTATCTCTTCCTGCTGCGGCCGGGGCCATGGCCGGACGTCGCTCTCGTGGTGATGCTTTGCGGCCTGAGCTTCGTACCCTTCCCGTTCGTGCACCCCCTGCGCGTCGCGCGGTTTCGCGGCTTCAACGTCGTGCTGCTCCTCGCCTGGTCGGTGCTTGCCGTTGTGACGGTCGCCAAGGACATGGAGCCCGGGACCCCGGTCAAGCTGGCCCTGGTCGCGCTCGCGGTCTGCTTCTTGGCAGGCGGCCTGTTGCGAGGTCCGGTCGCGCCCGCGTCCTGAGCCCATGAGAAGCTCCAGCCGCGTCAACGCGGTCGCGCTCGCCAGATCGGCTATGCCGTCGCGATGAACCACGCCAGCATGCCGGCAAACAGCGCGAGAATGAAGCCGACCAGAATCCATGCATGCCCCAGGCCGGTGTCGGGCTGCGGCTGATGCAGGCCGCGCCGTTCGGCCCGGCGCGCGGCGGCGACGTCGCCGGGAGCAAGCGGCGTGCCCGCCGCTTCCTCGTCGGTGCCGAGCGGCACCGAGGCAGGATCCGGCCACGACACCTTGTCTCCGGTCCGGCCGCGGTCGATGTCGTGGCGAAGCTGGTCGGCAGTTGAACGCTTCGGCTCGGTCGCAGTCGGCATTCGAGCCTCCGGTGAAACTGCGCGACGCCAATCCCGCATGACGAGCAAACAACGCCGCCGCCGGCGGGATGTTCCGGTCCTTGCCCGTTCGCGCTCAGATGTAATTCGCCGCGGCGGCCGCTTCCGCGAACGATTTTCCGGCATGAAGCGCTTGTTCGACCGCCGCGTCGGTTTTCAACATGCGCTCGGCCGCCTCGAGCACGCGCGCCAGATCGCCTCTGGGAATGACGACGATTCCGGTGTCGTCGCCCGCGACGAGATCGCCCGGCTTCACCGGGATGCCGCCGATCATCACCGGCTCGCCCAGCGCCTCGAGCTTGAGCCGGGTCTTGCCCGTGGTCGGGGTGACGGAGCGGCTCGCGAGCCACAGGCCGGTCGCGCGGATCTCCTCGACGTCGCGGCATCCCCCGTCGATCACGACGGCCGCCGCGCCGCGGTTTTGGGTCGCGAGCGCCGCAAGGCCGCCGAACGTGGAAATGTCGGCGCCGCCCACGT